>JABAOH010001555.1_pt2 | contig 18872 bp, 17 predicted proteins | sample 7062181 | NCBI WGS metagenome assembly JABAOH01 (sample SAMN14538630, study PRJNA623070) | marine sediment metagenome | biome: marine biome [ENVO:00000428]; feature: marine pelagic biome [ENVO:01000023]; material: deep marine sediment [ENVO:00002113]; isolation source: pool of 5 deep marine... | reverse complement strand
TTTAATGGCCCGATTATTCTTGCCGATGATTCAACAAATAAAGAACTCCTTATTTATAACCTGCTTTGGTCATTTAATAATATTTGTTGATAGCAATTACTCGGGATTCTTTGCCTTTTTTTACTAACCATTTGGAAAAAGATCATTATAATGGATAATCCTTTAGTAAGCATCGTTGTTCTTACTTATAATCATGAAAAATTTATCCAGCAAGCCCTGGATGGAATCTTAATGCAGAAAGTAAACTTTAACTATGAAATTATTATAGGAGAAGATTGCAGCACCGATCGCACCAGGGAAATCGTTTTTGCTTATGCAAAAAAATATCCTGATAGAATTAAAGTAGTTACCTCCGAAAAAAATATTGGACAAATTAATAATGAAATTAGAACTATAAAAGAATGTAATGGGAAATATCTTGCTTTTTGTGAAGGTGATGATTATTGGGTAGATAATTTGAAATTACAAAAACAGGTTGACTTTCTTGAAAAAAATGAAGATTATGGAATGGTTCATACAGACGCAAACCACTTTGATCAAAAAAAGCAGAAACTTATAAGAGATTTTAATAAATCAAATTCCATCCATATCCCATCTGGAGAAATTTTTAGTAGATTATTAAAAAACTTTTATTTTATTAAAACAGCCACTGTAATGGTTAGAAAAGAAGTGCTTTTGAATGCGTTCGACTATAGGAGATGTCAAGATAAGCAATGGTTGCTGACTGATTTGGCAATCTGGCTTGAGATTGCGGCTAAATCAAAAGTCAAATACTTTGATGAAACGATGGCTACCTATCGGTTACTGGAAGAGTCAGAAAGCAGAACAAAAGACTGGAAAAAACTGCTTAGATTTCGTCTGTCAGTTTTTGATATACGTTATTATTATTGGGGAAAATATTCACAAGATCCAGATATAAAAAAAAAATTAGATCGTGTCTATTATAATACTATGATAAGTGGTGCATTTAGAATGAGTAATTTAGAAATCGCTAAGAATGCCGTAAAATGCATGAAAGAAAAATCTATGAAAATAACCATCAAACAAAAAATCAAATATCTATTTCTTCTTTTAGCAGATTTATTTTCCAATAGAAATTGAATTATGAAGATTCTTCAGGTTAGCTATATTTCAATAAATTCAATGCAGTTGATAGATTTTTTTTAATGGCTTATATTAAAGAAATGTCCCTTAAACAAAAAACGGTGACCGGGCTAATGTGGAGTTTTGTTGAGAATAGTGTCCAACAGGGTACCAATTTCATCATTGGTATTATTCTTGCCCGATTGTTGCTTCCCCGTGAGTTCGGTTTGATTGGCATGATTACTATATTTATTGCCATTTCGCAAGCCTTTATCGACAGCGGTTTCAGTCAGGCATTAATTAGAAAAAAAGACTGCACCCAGGCCGACTATTCCACCGTTTTTTTCTTTAACCTGGTTGTTGGCATTTTTTTTTACCTGTTATTGTTTTTCATGGCAGGGCATATAAGTTCCTTTTACCAGGAACCGCAACTCAAACTGATTGTGCAGGTATTGGGCATAGATTTGATTATAAATGCCCTGACCATGATTCAGTTCACCCAACTGACCAGGCGCATCGATTTCAAACTGCAAACCCACATCACTATCCTGGCGTCCCTCGGCTCAGGTTTGATCAGTATTGTTATGGCTTTTAAGGGCTATGGCGTGTGGAGTTTGGTTGCCAGGTCAATCGGACAACATACCTTTAATGTTATTTCCCTATGGTATTGGAATGGCTGGAAACCATCATGGTTGTTCGATAGGCGATCTTTCAAAGAGTTGTATGCTTTTGGTTCAAAGTTGTTTATCAGCGGTTTAGTCGATTCCACATTTACAAATTTATATTATCTTGTCATTGGCAGGTATTTCTCCGCTGTTGAGTTAGGATATTATACCCGAGCTGATTTATTCCAGAGTTTGCCTTCAAAGAATTTGACCAAAGTTATCCAAAGGGTCAGTTATCCGGTTCTAACCTCTATCCAGAATGATACAGCTAGGTTAAAGTCAGCCTATGAAAAACTGATCAGGAGCACCATGCTTTTCTCTTTTGTTTTAATGATCGGCATGGCGGCGGTGGCAAAGCCCCTGGTCGTAGTCCTGATTGGAGAGAAATGGCTTCCGGCGGTTATTTATCTGCAATTGTTGTGTTTTGTCGGCATGTTTTATCCCCTGCATGCCCTTAACCTGAACATGCTCAATGTACAGGGTCGGTCAGATCTTTTTCTACGACTGGAAATAATCAAAAAACTGCTCACAGTACCTATGATTATCATCGGTGTTTTATCCGGAATCAAAATATTGATCTTGGGTATGCTGATTATTTCCCTTATTGCCTATTTTCTGAATAGCTATTGGTCAGGGCAATTGATTGGGTATTCAAGCCTGGAACAGCTTAAAGATATTTTGCCGTCCTTTTTGCTGGCTTTGTCGGGCGGAGCCGTAGCGTATCTTACGGGAATGCTTTTAAACACATCGCATTTGCTAACGCTAATCATTCAGGTTACGGTTAGCGGTATCTTTGTTATTGGCTTGGTGGAGTTTTTGAGCTTTAATGATTATTTATATCTCAAGGTCATCATTAAAAACAAAATATTAACAGGATACAGTACAACATGAAAAAAAACAGAGATCTTCCCACCTATGTCACCAAGCCATTTTTGCCGCCATTGGCAGAGTTTGAGCCTTACCTCAAAGAGATCTGGGATACCAGATGGCTGACCAACAACGGCAAGTTTCACCAGGAGTTAGAGCAAAAACTGTGTGAATATTTGGGAGTCAAGTATATCTCCTTATTTTCGAACGGCACTCTCGCTTTGATCACCGCCTTGCAGGCGCTGAAAATTACTGGTGAAGTCATCACCACGCCATATTCATTTGTGGCTTCAACTCACGCCTTGTGGTGGAACAAGATCAGGCCTGTATTTGTCGACATTGAACCTGATTTTTTAACCATTGACCCGGCGAAAATCGAATCGGCTATTACCCCGCAAACAACAGCCATTCTTGCCGTCCATGTTTACGGCAATCCATGCCGCACCAAAGAGATACAGAGGATCGCCGATCTCTATGGACTGAAGGTCATTTATGATGCCTGTCATGCCTTTGGAGTTATGCAAAAAAATAAATCAATATCGAATTTCGGAGATTTAGCAGTTTTGAGTTTTCATGCTACAAAAATATACACTACGTTTGAAGGCGGTGCGATTGTATCGCATGATGAAAAAATGAAAGAGCGCATTGATTATCTCAAAAACTTTGGTTTTGCTGATGAGCTTGCGGTTGTTATTCCAGGAATTAATGGGAAAATGAATGAATTTCAAGCAGCATTGGGAGTACTGCAATTAAAATATATTGATAAGCTGATAACAAAAAGCAAGGAAATTGCTGATTTTTATCGAAAAAGTCTGTCATGTGTCAGAGGCATCAATATGTTAAATGAGATGGAGGAAACGAGACATAACTATTCCTTTTTCCCCATTTTTATCGATGAAAAGAAATTTGGAAAATCCAGGGATCAGGTTTATAGCTTTTTAAAGAATAAAGAAATCCATGCCAGAAGATATTTTTATCCGTTAATCAGCGATTTTCCAGCTTACAAGTTTTTAGAATCTGCTAATCATAAGAACCTATCCATAGCTTATAACATTGCCCTCAGAGTATTATGTCTTCCTATTTATCCTGACCTAAATCATGAAATATGTAAAGAGATTGTTAATAAGATAAAAGAATGCCAGGATGAATAAGTCACATATATTACTAATCCAGTAATCACGAACTAAATAAAAGATGGATTCACCAAGAAAAGAATAGAATGATGTATATTAATAACAGCTTTGCTGATGAAAATGAGATTTTGAATATATGCGTATCAATTAAGTTATAGAAAATCTTGCTACTTAATGATATAACCTAGTAATCCAGAATTCAAATGACCGCATCAGACATAAAATGATCTTTTTTGGTAGATAATAAATTCTATGTCGAAGAGTCATACGATAAATATATATTTAGAAGAAGTTGAATATGCATAACAAAATTGGGGATTGAATGAGACTAGCTATCATGCAACCCTATTTTTTCCCTTATATAGGCTATTTTCAATTGATTAACGCGGTAGAGGAATTTGTGATTTATGATGATGTAAATTATATTAAGCAAGGCTGGATTAACCGTAATCGAATTTTAGTAAACGGCAAGGAACACATTTTCACATTGAAACTAAAAGGAGCAAGTTCGTTTAAGCTAATCAACGAAATTGATATAATAAATACAAAAGAAAAAATGTTAAAAACAGTCTCACAATCATATACAAAAGCGCCTTTTTATGAACAAACAATGCTGCTATTAAAAAAAATATTTAACAAACAAGAAAATAATCTTGCCCATTTTTTAATTTTCAGCCTAGAAGAAATACTAAAATATTTAAATATTAATATTCACATTATAATATCTTCAGAAATAACTAAAAATAATTCGCTAAAGGGACAAGATAAAGTGATACACATATGCAAATTACTTGATGCAACTGCATATATTAATGCTATTGGCGGGCAAAGTTTATATAACAGAGAAGCATTTCAAAAAAATAATATAACACTGCAGTTTATCAAAAGTCTAGATATTAATTACAAACAATTTAATAATCGCTTTATACCGTGGCTGTCTATAATTGATGTGCTGATGTTTAATTCATTAGAAACAATTCAAGAAATGCTAAATAAATATGAATTAGTATGAATAAGGCAATTGGCGGATGTTTTGAACTGTAATTCAATAAAGAAAAGAATATTATGCTAATGCGATTGGCTTAAACTCCGTGCGAAGTTGCTTGGAGTTTTATTGGTGTAAAGGAGTATAAAAAACCAAATCTATGAAACATTTAGGGTATATGATTATTAAAGCAAAAAGAATTCTATTATATAAATTTTTAAAATTGATTGAAGATGTGCGGGGTGTTGACACATTAAAATATGTTAATGTTGAAGAATTGGGTTTTTCGCATGATGAGGGATACAGGTATGAACATACTAAAAAGAAATACATCAGGGAAGTATTAAAAAAATTGAATATTTCAGAAGAGGATTCAATTGTTGATTTGGGAAGCGGTAAAGGAGTTGCTAGATCAGCACGTAGATTATGGTATGTTTCGTGAAAAAGGTTGGTCGCTTTCCGATTTATTCACGCGGTTTTCGATCGCTAAATTCACCAAGATCAAGTATATCCCGGAATCCTTTGCTACATACCGCGTGTTGAAGGAATCATCCAGCAATACATGTGATTTCCGGAAATAACTGAAAACGCACCAGTCTGTATATGACAGATAGTATTGAAAAAAAACCTAATATCTCCTTGTTCTTTCCCGTCTATAATGACCAAAACACTGTTGATCAGATCACTGATAAATCCATTAAAGTTCTGAATCAAATCGCCGATGAATACGAAATCCTCATCATTGACGATGGATCACCCGACAAATCAGGAGAGATTGCCGATCAACTCGCTCGGAAATACAGTTACGTAAAAGTCATCCACCATGAAAAGAACAGGGGATATGGCGCCGCGATCAAGACGGGCTTTAAGAATTGCCGTTATGAAATCATCTGCTTTACAGATGGCGACGACGAATACGATGTATTTGATTTTCGAAAGATGATAAAACTGGTTCGCTACTACGACTTGATTATCACGTTTCGGTACGTTAAGCTATATTCAGGTTATCGGCAGTTCGTATCCTGGTTTTATAACAAGATGTTGAAAATACTTTTCCAATCGCCTTACCGTGATATCAGTACCGGCTTGCGGCTGATCAAAAAAAATGTAGTCGATGAATTGGACCTGATATCCGATAGTCCTTTTATCGGAGCTGAGATCACGATCAAGACAATGCTAAAGGGCCATCCGGTAGGTGAGGTGGGAATTCAAACATTCCCAAGAAAATTCGGCAAGGGAGCTTCCACGTCCTTCAAGAACATCATTGCCACAATAAGAGATATGCATAAAGTCCATAAAAAAATATTTAGCCCCGAATATGAGAAGCCGCAGATCGATCTGCCGAAAAATTAGCCAATAGAAAATGAAGGGAAATCGAAAATCTGTGATGCAAATGAAGATCATCAACATTTTTTCTACAGATCGAAGATTTGTATTCACTTGGGCTGTTCTATCCGGTATAATCGTGTACATACAAAGCTGTAGATGGGTAGCCCTGGGTGATTACGCATACATGGTCGAATATGCATATAAACTCTTTTCCGGAAGCATACCTTTTCGCGATTTCATGACTCCCTATCCGCCAGGTACTTTCTACATCATGTCCTGGCTGATGAAGATCTTCGGTATGAACAATCTGGTGTTTAAGATATATGTGGCATTGTTGCAGGGTTTGTTTGTTGTCATTTCCTATCTTATCCTACAGAGAATAAACAATGATCGGCAATTGAACAAGATATTGGTATTGCCACTGGCTTTCGTCGGCCAGGCGATGTTTCCCTTCCCGGAATACGATGAACATGCTCAACTTTTTGTTTTAGCTATGATTTTGTTACTCATTATCATAATAAATGACGAAAGCAAGAGTCCCTCAAAACTGTTTCTCCTCGGTCTCGGTATCCTGATTCCGCTGCCCACGTTCTTCAAGCAGAATGTGGGTGTTGGCAATATCATCGCTACACATCTCGGCTTGCTGACGCTGTTGTTCGTTTCCTCAAAGTCGCTGCGCATAAGGGACGTCCTGATAGTCGTGTCAGGAAGCGCACTGGTTTTTACACTTACGCTATTCCTATTGGTCAGGAATAATCTGCTTGCGAATGCTTTTTATGACATCTTCTCTTTCCCTGCGGTGAAACGCAATCCTTTAAAGTCGCTGTATCATATATCACTAGATATTTTGTCGGCGAAATTCATTTTATTATATGCAAGTTTCTTCCTGACTATCGTGCTGACCAACAAAATGAAGAATCGTAAACCATTGGCTGTCAACAGAGATTCAATCAATCTGGCTCTGCTGGTGTCATTTGTTGGGATTCCTCTATTTTTGCTTGGAGGCTTGGTCATTAAATCGCAGGTGACAGTGGCACAAATGGATGTTTTTTCAATCGTATCAAAGGTGTATCGTTACTATGGCGGACTCTGGTACTTGACTTTTTTGATCGTTTGCATCTTAACATTCCGTAAAATCAAATTGAGCGGGATTAAGGCATTGAACCATCTCGATGTGTTGGGCTTGATGATCATATTAATGGCACTTTTCCAATTTCTATCGCAAAGACTACAGTCAGCATACTCTATATGGCCACTGCTGCTGATTTTGCTCATCCACATCAAAAGAGAGGTGGCTGTTGCTTTTAAATATGATTTGGTACCTCAGATTAAATTCTTCATTTTTATAGTTTCTGCAGTAAATGCTTTCTGGCTTTTTGCATCCAATGCCGCCTGGTATCAGGAGCACCTGAGTTTCAACTTCAAGCCGACCAGATCGATGACAAAAAGACTCAATGGACTGGCTTGTGAAGGGAATGTGATACCAATGATGGACAATATGTTTAAATTCGTGGAGAAAGAGATTCCCTTTGCCGAATCGGTCGCAACTATACCTGGAGAAGACCCCTTCTTTTTTGCAACCGGTAGAAAATCGGTGATGTCCTATCTGCATTTGATCGATCATACCTTTGATTATGATACAGACTGCTTGTGGAACGAAATGAAATCGAAGAATATTGTCTGGATCATTGTCAAGATTGAGACGCAAGTAAAAGTCTACACCGATACAAACACTCTGATGAATAGGATAAAGAATGATTACATTTTGTACGCACAGATACGCGGATATGATATTTATCGACGCAAGGATCACTGAAAATTTTTCATGCCATCCACTCGCCTTCGGCAAGGGGGGCTTAAATGTTCTTGATCGAATTGAAGGACAACTAAGGCTGTTTTCAGAAAGGCGATGTTTGATCAGCACTTTAATTTTAGAATCGTCTGAGAAAAAGGTTGGTCGATTTTCGATTTGTTTAAGTGGTTGTAGATTGCCAGGTTCGCAAAGATCAAATACATTCAGGAAGCCCTGGCGATGTGCCTAGTGCTGAAGAATCGCAAGATCAACAATGGCGACTTCAGAAAAAAGACAAAAATCCATAGATCACAATATCAAAGGCGGTTTTAATTCGTTAAAGATTTCATTGCCGAACACTTTTTAATATTCGTTAAACAAATTCAATCGGATAACAATCGGAATCGGTTTTTTCATATTCAATAGGCAATCTAATAATCAGAATCCTAATTGAGTTAAACAGAGATCGGAGCGATCGGTGCGATGAATAATTTTGCGGATGCCTTGTTGGATGCATAGAACAACAAAATAAATGATTAAGATATAAGCTAATAATGTTGCGATTAGCATTTTATCAAGGCGTTCCGGATCAGCGAGGTGACTTTTTCATAAATTAAAGCCCCGGCTTTTCTGGCTAGAAAACATGGTTTCAATATCGAATCGTTTTTTAAATGAGGGCTTAATGATATAATTTAATGAAAGCAACGAAGGTATGGGCAATTTTATTTCCAAGAAATCTGTACTGGTTTCCGTGGTCCTTTCAATCTATAATTTTGATCGGTACCCAATCAAAGGGATTGAGACAATATTGGACCAAAGTTATACTGACTTTGAGTTTATTATTGTCGATGATGGAAATAATTACAGCACCAGAGAAATTCTGTTTAAATATGCTGAATCAGACAACAGAATAATACTACTTCATAATGAAAAAAATCTTAAATTAGCTTCTTCATTAAATAAAGGTATTCGTGAAGCAAGTGGAAAATATGTCGCCCGAGCTGACGCAAATGTAGATTATCATGAATCAAGATTACAAAAGCAAATAAATTTCTTAGATAATTACCCAGAGATTGATGTAGTAGGTAGCAATTTTTATTGGGCAACAGAGGGTAAAGAAGGGCAGAAATACATAAAATTGCCAGAGACAAACAAAGAAATAATTATAAAATTGAGCAGTGTAAATTGTATGTGTCATCCAAGTGTGATGTATCGGAGAGAGAAGTTGATACGATTTGGACCTTATAAGGAAGGATTTGGAAAAGCTGAAGATTATTATTTGTGGATGAAGGCGAGAAAGGATCTACAATTCTATAACATCCAGGAACCTTTGCTAATAAAATGGCACCGCGCCAATCCATGGAAAGATAAACTATTCGAATATTTTATCAATGATATTAAAATACGTGTCATGGGAATGAAAACATCCCCAAATCCAATTATAGATATATTATTTTTCCCTCGGTGCTTGAATTATTTTTTTCAACTTTAGCGTATTATTATGAAAGTACTTTTTATCTGCTCTTCAATTCCATCTCATGGAATTCATTATTATGCAGCAATCCTACCTATTGCAATGAAAAATCAAAAAAAAATTGATGTTGCTGTTTTATCATCGCCAGGAGAGGCAGAACCACATATAAGAGAAATGTTACACAACGAAGGAATTGAAGTAATTGATTTCCCAGAATCGGAAAAAAGGGGATGGAAGTCAACATTTGCAAGTGCGAAATTCCTTGCAACTTTATTTAAGAAACATCAGATAGATATTATTCATACATTTGGTTTTGCAAGTGCATTGAGATGTTGGTTAGGTCAATATATTCATAGTAGAAAAAAGAAAATACCAATTATAATCTCCCTGGAATCAATAAAACACGGAAGACCAGAAGAATTTTTTGTTCGCTTTATTGCAAGTCAAATGATAAATTTAATGCCTTGTCAATTATGCGCTTTAAGCTCAATAGAATATAAGAAAATGAAAAAAGCTGGCATCAGAAGTTCGAAACTTAAGTTAGTACCGAATTGGTTAGATGTTAAAAAGTTTGAAAAGAGTAATAATGGTCATCTCCCATTTGAAAACTTGTTAAATGGAAAAATTATTATTGTTTACTTAGCACAGTTTACTCCAAGAAAAGGTCACTTCTATTTGTTAAAAGCTGCCAACAAAATTGTTAAAAATCATCTTAATTGCTTATTCGTTCTTGCTGGTGATGGACCGCTTTTACCAAAAATTCGTTCCCTTGCATACAAGTTAAATTTAATGAATCATGTGATTTTTCCTGGACGACTATCATCAGAAGAAGTTGTCGTTCTTCTAAAAAGATCTGATATCGGTGTCATCGCCTCACTCTCGGAAACATTTGGTTGGGCGATTGTAGAACCGCTAATGGCAAATAAACCAGTTGTTACCACGGCCGTTGGATATGCATCAGATTTAGCGAATATAAACGGCGTACTTATGGTTCCAAGACGTAATGCTAATGCATTAGCGATAGCTCTAAAGCGCATGATAGAAGATCCTGAATTAAGGGAAAATATTGCAAAACAAGGCAAAAAGTTCGTACTTGAAAATTGTGATATAAATAAGATCGTAGATAAATATTATTCCATTTATTCGAATTGTGTATAATTAAAACTATTGTTTTCTATAATAGTTGACATGAAAAAGAAAATACTTGTTGTTGGACCAATTCCTCCTCCATATCATGGCTGTTCTGTGATGAATAATTATCTTTTAAGTAGTTATCTTACTAAACAATTCCATATTATTTTCTTGGACATTTCAGATCGAAGAAGCATTAAAAATATTGGTGATTTGGATATTAAAAACATCTATTTCGCTTTTTATCATGGTATAAAGTTTATTTATTATTTATTCCATTACAATCCTGATTTAATTTATATTTCTATTTCCCAGGTATTTTGGGGCTATCTTAGAGATTTATTATTTCTATTTTCTTCACGTTTGATTGACAAAAAGATACTTATCCATTTGCATGGTGGAGCTTTCCATGAATTTTACAAATCAATGCCATGGTTTCTTGCAAAATTAACTCGCTATATCTTTAGAGGTCGCGTCTGGGGAATCGTTTTAGGTGAAAATTTAAAATCCTGCTTTGATGGTTTAGTTGAATCGCAAAGAATCTATTGTGTGCCGAATGGAATCAAAGATATATCATTTCGCAGGGAGTCTAATCAGGCAAAGAATGGGACAATTCATATTCTTTACTTGTCGAATTTAATGAAATCCAAAGGCTTTATGGAGCTACTTAAAATTGTTCCAGAAGTCGTTATGCATTATCCGAATCTGATCTTTACATTTGCAGGAGAAAAGACAGAAAAGTCTGAAATGGAAAAAGTTGATGCTATGATTACAAATTATAAACTTGAAAAGTGTGTGAAAATGCCAGGCGTGGTCAAAGGTCGAGAAAAAGAAAAATTATTAGCAGAATCAGATATTTTCGTTTTTCCTCCAATCGCTCAAGAAGGTCAGCCATTGGTGATTTTGGAAGCCATGGCAGCAGGATTGCCTGTTATTTCCACAGATCGTGGAGCTATACGAGAAACTGTCCAAGATGGGATCACAGGATTCGTGATACCCTCTGGAGATACCGAAACCCTTTTAGAAAAGCTCCTTTTACTGATTAAAGATGAAAAGTTAAGACGAAATATGGGATTAAAAGGAGAGAAGCGGTTTCAGAATTATTACAGATTAGAGCGATGGACCTCAGATCTGCAACAAGTTTTCAAAAGTGTATTAGAATATAAATGTTTGTAGTAAATTTTTTGGGATTTAATTTTCATTTTAGAAATCTAGTATATCGTTGTCTAAATAACATCTGTTCGAGTATGTCATTGCAAGGAATGAAGTGACGAAGCGAACTTTATTTATATATCTAAATACTTAGAGATTGCTTCGCTCCGCTCGCAATGACATCGCTATTGCTATATTGATTGGGAAACGGTATGCTAGATTTAATATTACCTCCCTAAAAAAGATAAGATACATTATTCATTTCGAAAATTTATACATGGAAAAAAGAATCGAATTGCTTGGCTACCCAGTTGATAATTTATCAACAGGAGAGATTATTCAAAAAGTTAGCCAGTCGATTAAATCGAATCATAAAACTCATATTATTGCAATTAATGCAAACAAATTTTACCAGGTGAAAAAGGACCTGCTTCTATCTAAAATTCTTAAAAAAGCAGAAATTGTAATCCCAGAATATGCATTTGTTTGGGCATCGAAAGTTATTGGAACGCCCCTTGTGGAACATATCGGTGGGATTATGTTAATGCGTAGTTTGCTCGAAGCATCGGCTGAGAATAATTTTTCCTTCTTCTTTCTTGGTGGGAAGAATGAAGTAATCGAAATGATGATTTCTAATATTCAAAAAAAATATAGTCATATTAAAATTGCTGGCTGGCATCACGGTTATTTCACAGATGAAAATGATATTGTCACGAAGATCAACGATAGTGCTGCAACAATTTTATTGGTTGCCCTCGGTGTGCCAAAACAGGAATATTTTATCTACCATAATAGAAATAAAATAAACGTTCCGATTATGATGGGTGTCGGTGGTAGTTTCGATGTTTTTTCAGGAATTCGTCGGGAAACTCCTTCTTGTTTGAGACATGGATTTGAATGGCTCCATCGTTTAATGCAAGATCCCAAAAATTTATGGAAAAGGTATCTGACCAGTAATCCATACTTTGTAATAAAGGTATTGAAACAGAAATTCAAAAAGAACGGATATTTGGCAGAAGGAACTGAAGCTAACCGCTCAAAGAGTTAAAAAATGATAGTGTTTGACCACAGAAACATGAAAAAATTTATAATCATTATTATCTTTTTCCAGTTGGTTTCAATTGTATATTCCAATTATGCTGAAAGTAATATAACAATTCCCCTGTATCATTGGGCATACTCATATTTACATCAGCTCCGCCTTCGAGGCTATCTTCCAGAGTTGAATGTCATTCAAGAACCATATACACGAGCACAAGTTTCCCATGCATTGGGTAACTTACAAAATTTAATTCAACAAGGGATCATTAAGCCATTCCCACCGGATCAGTGGCTTATTGATTTTTTAATTAAAGAGTTTAAAATAAAGGGGAACTTTTTTTCTGATTCAGACAAATTAGCCATTCAACCAGGCATCTGGGCAGATGAACTCATATTAACCGAAGACAGGGAAACAAATTTGTCTTCCCGATTGCGAAGCGGGCTTGGATTTAATCTCAGGGACAATTTATGCCTGTATAATGGGATTCTTCTGGATCAATCGCTCTGGAACAATGCAGACTATGCTGGAGAAAAATGGCGCGGTTTTGCGGGATACACCGAGCAGGCATATCTGCGATACACCAATACATATTTTCAACTCACACTGGGACGTGATTTTATTAATTGGGGATCAGGAAAGACTGGCAGACTGCTTTTAACAGATAATGCCCAGCCTCTGGATTTATTAAAAATCGATTTGACTTACAATGCGATAAGTTTCATAGTATTGGCGGCAGAGCTGGACGATTGGATGCTGGCGGATTCATTGGTTAAAAAATATCACACTAAAAAAGCAAATCGTTTTCTTTCTGCCCATCGGCTCTCCATTAATTTTAAAAATAAGCTTTATATAGCAATCACAGAAGCTTTGCTTTATGGTGGACCGAATAGTAGCTGGGAATTAAAATATCATAATCCATTGCTGTACTATCATGGTGAGCTATTAAACGGCGGCGGATCTGACGGCAACGGATTTCTTTATCTCGATTTCGACTGGTATCCGTGGCGTAATTGGGAGTTTTATGGAGAAATTTTGGTTGATGATTTGCAACTAGAAAAAACAGTGCCTGCCGATCTGGAACCCAATGAAATTGGGATAATTTTCGGATTGCAACACAGCGATATTTTCGGACTGGATGGAAGCTTAGTTGGACTCGAATATGTGCGAATTGCTAATCGAACCTATAACTCATGGTTGGATTGGGAGAAATTTGTTCACTTCAAAAAAATTATTGGTTATCCTCTGGGAAATAATTTTGAACGATGGAATTTAGTGACAAACTATTGGCTAATGAATGGTTTTCAAGCAGGACTGCAGCTTGATTACATCCGACAGGGCCAAGGGTCAATTTTGGATGCCTGGGATACACCGTGGAAGAATTATACCATTGGACAGGGTTATCATGAGCCGTTTCCTTATGGGATTGTAGAAAGATCATTTATGGCAAGTCTTAATTTAAGGGTACATCTCCGAGTCAATGCAATAATGGAAAGTCAGGTAAGTTATCAGTATAGAGACAATGCGGATCATCAGCGAGGTAAAAGTGAAGACAATTGGTCGTTTCTTTTCAGATTACATTGGAATATAAACAAGGATTTTTATTATTAATTGTTATTTGAAATTCATTTTACTCAATTTGGAAAAATCATTACTTTTTTTAACGATTTATTCCAAGATAAAGTTGAAATGATATAAATTAATTGTTAGGGATTATTCTTATTAGAAAAATTTTTTAAATTTAAATCAGCTTAAATAATATTTATCAAACTATCAATTAAAAGGATGGTTATGACAATGAACTGTTTAGTTACAGGCGGCGCAGGCTTTATCGGATCGCATACAGTGGACGCCCTATTAGCCAGAGGATACGAAGTTAGAATTTTGGATAACTTGTCAAAACCTGTCCATCAAAAAGGTAAACCTGATTACATTTCAGATAAGGCAGAATTTATGCTGGGAGATGTTCGGAATAAGCAGGATTGGGAGAAGGCTGTGGATGGGATTGATGTAGTTTTCCACTTTGCCGCATATCAGGATTATTTACCTGATTTCAGCACATTTTTTCATGTGAACAGTTTTGGAACAGCTTTGCTGTACGAGATTATTGTTGAGAAGAAACTTCAAATAAAAAAGGTTATTGTCGCTTCTTCTCAAGCAGTATATGGGGAAGGGAAGTATCGCTGCCCCCGCTGTAATCGGATAAAATTTCCCGATATAAGAGATCTTCAGAGTTTGGAAAATGGCGAATGGAATCATAAATGCCAGGATTGTTCCATGCCGCTTCAAGCTATGTGGACAAATGAGAAGCGCGTCAATCCGCAGAATCAATATGCACTTTCCAAATACTCACAGGAGCAATTGAGTCTTAATCTGGGAAAGCGGTATCAGATTCCCACCACCTGTTTGCGATATTCCATTGTCCAGGGTCCGCGACAGTCGATTTATAATGCCTATTCGGGTGCCTGTCGGATATTTTGTTTGAGTCTATTCTTTGATCGACAACCACCAGTTTATGAAGATGGAATGCAGGTTCGTGATTTTGTGAATATTGATGATATGGTTCAAGCGAATTTAAAAGTATTAGATTCGCATCTAGCCGATTATCAAATTTTTAATGTCGGTGGTGGGAAAACCTTTACCGTAGTTGAATTTGCTCAACTAGTGGCAAAAGTTTTTAACAAAAATATAACACCCAAAATCACAGAACAATATCGTTTTGGTGACACACGTCATATCTTTTCTGACATTTCTAAGTTAAAATCAATAGGATGGAAACCAGTTCACACAGTAGAAGATAGTATCACCGCTTATATAGATTGGCTAAAACAATTGAAAGAGATCGATAATGTGTTAGACCAGGCGGAGCAACAGATGAAAGTTTTGAATGTAGTTCGGTCGAAAAAAACATCGCTTAAGAATAAAAGAATGATTGCTGTAGCTTAGTTTTGGTAAATAGTGAGTAGTGAATAGTGAGAGGTAAATGATAGTGGTTGAGGTTAATTTAATGCTCATATTGTAACTTCTTAACTTAATAGCAAATTATCATATTTATGAAAACATTTTTATTAGCAGCAGGGGTTGGGTCTCGATTACGTCCTATTACTGATAAAATTCCGAAATGCCTGGTGCCAATAAATGGTTATCCGTTACTTTATTACTGGTTGAAGCTTTTTGAACGATTTGGAATTGATGAAGTGTTAATCAATTTGCATCATTTGTCTGATCTGGTAATTCAATATTTAAAGCAGAGTCCCATCAATTTAAATATTCATACTGTATATGAACAGGAATTATTGGGAAGTGCGGGTACCATTCGATGTAATTTTGATTTTGTTTACCGAGAAGACGCATTTTTGATTTGTTATGCTGATAATCTCACGAATATGAATCTTGAGCAGATGATTGATTTTCATCGAAGGAGACGGCCAATTTTAACATTGGGGCTGTTTCATACCAATTATCCTCACGAATGTGGGATTGCTGAAATTGACCAAGACAACACCGTTGTCAACTTTATTGAAAAGCCCCAAAAACCTAAATCCAATTTAGCCGGTGCCGGAATTTACATTGCCAGTCATGAAATATTAAATTATTTGCCAGAATATTTTCCCTCCGATTTTGGCTATGATGTTTTGCCCAGATTGATCGGAAAAATGAAGGGATATTTTATTAATGAGTATTTTATGGACATCGGAACAATTGATAATTACGAGCGAGCACAGCATGATTTTGAGGAAAACTCTAACGACTGAAGTTTTAAACGTTTATTAACTCACTTTTAGAATAAAATTCTGAAATTAAGTGTAATCAGGCATCAGAAATAGTGTTTTGAGGATCGGAGATGATTATTTCACAAACACCACTTAGAATCAGTTTTGCAGGTGGGGGAACTGATCTTCCTTCATTTTACAGACAGGAAGATGGATGGGTCATTAGTTCGGCAATTGATAAATTTGTATCTGTTATTGTAAAAGAAAGATTTGATGATAAAATTTATATTAATTACTCAAAAAAGGAGATCGTCGATCGTGTTGACGAAATTGAGCATGATTTAGTGAGGGAAGCCATGCGGAAAACAGACGTTAAAAATGGAGTAGAAATCACAACGCTGGCTGATATCCCTTCAACAGGTTCTGGGTTGGGTTCATCGAGTAGTGTGACTGTTGGTTTGCTGAATGCGTTATATGCCTATCAAGGAGAGTTAGTGACGGCCGAAAGATTGGCACGGGAAGCATGTGAAATTGAAATTAATATCCTGGGTAAGCCAATTGGCAAACAGGATCAATATATAGCTGCTTATGGGGGAATGCGTTTTTTTCGATTCAAACCAGATGAGGAGGTGGTTGTTGACAGAATAAATCTTGACAATAGTCACAAAAGACAATTCGGCGCTAATTTGCTGTTATTTTTTACTGGAAAAACTCGAAGTTCAGATATGATATTAAATGAACAAAGAGAAAATACAATTCATAAAATGGAAGTTTTGAAAAAAATGAAATATCAAGCTGCTGAAATACGAGAATATATTCAGTCGAATCAATTTAACCTGGTGGGAAGAAGTTTGGCTGATGCCTGGGAAAATAAGAAACAATTGGCCAGTCAAATTTCCAATCATGATATCGATGAAATGTATCATCGAGCCCTAGAAGTTGGCGCACTTGGGGGAAAAATATCTGGCGCTGGAGGCGGTGGATTTTTGCTATTATATTGTCCACGTGAAAATCAGAATAAGGTCCGGGAAGCGCTGAAAGAATTCCGCGAGTTTCCATTCTTCCTGGAAAAATATGGTTCTAAAATAATTTTTAACATGGGGAGATACGAATGGAAATGATCACAGAGTATTTCAACCGAGTGTATGCAGCGTGTAATTCCGTTCAGGTAGGGGACAACATTAAACTTATCCAAATATTGGAACATGCGTATCACAACAACAAACATATTTTTATTTTTGGTAATGGTGGAAGTGGTGCCACCGCTTCTCACTTTTGTGAGGATCTGGGAAAAGGCACTCTAAATGGAAAAAAAGATATTAAGCGATTTAAGATCATTAGTTTAACAGATAATACGCCTTACATTTTGGCGTGGGCCAATGATGAGGGGTATGAGATAATTTTCGAGCAGCAATTGAGAAATTTAGCCGATCCTGGCGATGTAGCCATAGGAATCAGTGGATCAGGAAATAGTCCTAATATCATTAAGGCGATTGATTACGCGAATAAAAATAGTATCATTACCGTGGGAATGACCGGTTTTGACGGTGGTAAGTTGAAGAAAATGGCCAAACATGTCGTCCATATTCCAATCAATGATATGGGAATCACAGAATGTGTTCATTCAATTATCACACATTATATTTCTGATTATTTTCGAGAGAAAATAAATAGGGAAGCTCGAGATATTGATAAAGTTGTCTCAGTCTTTGATGATGAAGTGGAAAAGCATAGAATGGTTGAGAAAATTAACTTATGAATAGTTTTAAATTCTGATTTTTTTATTTAAAAATTAAGGAGATGACTAGATTCCAGTGTGTTCCAAATAAATACTAAGAAGTTATCTTGTTTAAATGGGACTAATAAAACAAACCATATCCGAAAAAAATCCAGCATCTAATTGAGAATGCTGGATTTTTTATTTTATAAATTTTCAAAGAGTGAATATTAATGGGAATCTTTGCTTACCTGGTCAGAACAAGTAAATTATCGCTAAACTAATCTTCGGTCCACTATAATTGTCAGTGAATGCAACAATTCGACTAAACTTCACATAATGATATCTGAATTCCATTGCCAGAATTATTTTTTGAGTAATTTGAAAATCGAATCCAGTCCCTAGATTAATACCAAATCCCATTTCCAGGTTTCGAGTATTGTTAAAAAGAGTTTTTCCACTATTACTTTCATTACCAAAAAACCAACCTCCCCCATAACTGACATAGGGTCTTAACAGTACATCAGAAAGGATCGAATATTTCAGATCAATCAGGATAGAACCAATTTCGACGGTTATATTTTCTAGCCCCGGCTCATCATTACAGTATTTCCAATATCCAAAACTGGAACGAAATGTCATACCCCATCGCCAGGGCTTCAAAATTAATATTCCAACATAAGGATGTTTTTTTGCCTTTTTGAGGGGGATTAATGTCACATCGTCACTTAAATCATTCGGTCTCCAATTACCAACTTCCAGTCCCAGTCCAAATTTGGCAGGAGTAGATTT
>JABAOH010141385.1_pt1 | contig 18873 bp, 20 predicted proteins | sample 7062181 | NCBI WGS metagenome assembly JABAOH01 (sample SAMN14538630, study PRJNA623070) | marine sediment metagenome | biome: marine biome [ENVO:00000428]; feature: marine pelagic biome [ENVO:01000023]; material: deep marine sediment [ENVO:00002113]; isolation source: pool of 5 deep marine... | reverse complement strand
TTCGGTGATGTCGTCCTCGACGAGGTCCAGGGCAGTGCGATCGTTTCGGGAGATGAACTCATGTATCAGCTGGCGCGGCTCGTCAGACCTGAGATTGCGGTGTTCGTCGCTGATGTGGGAGGTGTGAAGGATGCGAACGGGTCCGTCATCCCCTCGATATCCTCCCCGCTCCCGGAACTGGAGGACGTGGAGGAAGGGATAGATGTCACCGGTGGCCTCGGCGGGAAGGTGGACGCCATGCTCCGCATCGCCCGTGAGGGCCCGCGGTGTCTCCTCTTGAGTGGTCTGGTGGAGGGGAGACTGGGCCGCGCCCTTCAGGGAGGGACCGTCCCCTGTACGGAGGTCAGGGTGGCTCCCAACGCTCCCCAATCGCAACCGAAGCCCCCCCCGAAAGACTCTAAATAGGGTCCAATCTTTGTTGACCCTCTGAGTGCATTCCCTATGTCAGAACGAAAGCGGGAGCACGTCGACATCGTCCTTGGCAAGGAGGTCCGCCCGAAGCACAATCATTGGGACGACGTTCACTTCCTTCACAACGCCCTGCCCGAGATAGATCTGGAGGAGATCGACACTGGAGTTACTCTGTTCGGGAAAAAACTGACGGCTCCCGTCATAATCTCATCCATGACAGGCGGCTTCAAAGACGCCGTCCGCATCAACGGCAATCTAGCTCGCGGCGCGGCAGAGGTGGGCATCGGCATGGGCGTCGGGAGTCAACGTCCAGTGTTGCAGGGTCAGGCTCCGGAGGACTCCTGGTCCATCGTGAAGGAGCATCGCGTCCCATTGACCATAGCAAACATCGGAGCGCCACAACTGATCTCTCAGGGCACCAGAGAGCCGCTGGCGTTGGATCACGCCCGCAGGGCACTGGAGATGGTGGAAGGCGATATCCTGGCAATTCACCTGAACTACACCCAGGAGATCGTCCAGCCCGAGGGCGACAGGAGGGCCCGCGGCGTACTCTCTGCCATAGAGGCCATCGCCTCCGAAATACCTGTTCTCGCGAAGGAGACGGGAGCGGGTATATCGCGGGACGCAGCCCTCGCCCTCAGGGAAGTGGGGGTCCGTGGTATCGACATCGGCGGCCTTGGAGGCACGAGCTTCTCCGCGGTAGAGTTCTATCGGGCCCAGAAGGAGGGTATGAAGCTCAAAGAGCGACTCGGCCAGGTCTTCTGGGAATGGGGCATCCCGTCCCCAGTATCCCTGCGCCTCGCCCAAGTGGGCCTACCCGTCATCGCGACAGGCGGCCTCAGGACCGGTCTCGATGTCGCCAAGGCCCTCGCTTTGGGAGCTAGCGCGGGTGGCATGGCCTCGCAGATACTTCGCGCTGCGGAGGAGTCGGCCGAGGCGGTCGTCAGAGAACTGCAGGCCGTCGTCGCTGAGATCAAGGCCGTGATGTTCCTCACCGGCTGCCAAACCCTCGACGATCTTGCGAAGGTCAAGGTGGTCCTGACGGGTCCCACGCTTCAATGGGCCACCTCCCTCGGTTTGCTGGGGGAGTTACAGCATGGAGCTTGAGGAGTTTCAGTCGTATCTGATGGAGAAGGCCGATCTCGTTGATGCCGAGCTGGAGGCGTACCTCGCGACGGCAGGAGAGGTTCCCAACCTCCACGAGGGGGTGGTTTACGCCCTCGGGCTGGACAGAAAGGAGAGGAAGCATCGCGGCAAGCGCCTCCGCCCCGTATTGTGCCTCTTGACCTGCGAGAGCCTGGGCGGCGACGCCGAGGTCGCCCTTCCGTTTGCCGCGGCCTGCGAGATGCTCCACAACTTCTTCCTGGTCCACGACGACATCGAAGACAGAGATGTCATGCGCCGTGGTAGGGAGTCTGTCTGGGTCCGCTTTGGGGAGAACGATGGCATCAACATTGGCGACTACATGGTGGCCCTAACGTACGAGCTGGTTCTACGGTCCAAGGTCATGGGGGTGGAACCTGCCCGAGTCCTCGACTTGGTGGATCTCATTACCATGACGATGCAACGCACGGGGGAGGGTCAGGCCCTTGACATGGGTAGCCGGAAGCGGAGGGATATGGGACTGGGGGACTACATGGATATCGTGACCCTCAAAACGGGTTACTATCTGGCGGCCCCCCTCGTGGGCGGGGCAATGATCGCCAACGCCCCCCAGAGCGCGTTGGATACCCTGAAGTCGCTGGGGGAAAAAATCGGCCCGATCTTTCAGATCGCAGACGATATTATCGATTTGACAGAGGGCAAAGGCAGGGGCGAGAAGGGCTCCGACATCAAGGAAGGCAAGCGGTCCTTCCTCGCGATCGACGTGGCGGGTCAATGTACGTCGGAGGAGCGCGAGGAGCTGTACAGAATTCTGGACAAGCCCCGGCCCAAGACGACGGCGGAGGAGGTTCGGTGGGCGATAACTCTTTTCGAGAAGTATGACGCCGCTGGGAAGGCGAAGGAGAAGGGCCACCAGCTCCTCGAGGAGGCTAGGACCCTGATGGGAGGGCTGCCCTCGCCGTTGAACTCCAATCTCTCAGCGGCGGTGGAGTTCATGCTGGAACGGAAGTTGTAGGACCTACGACTCCAGCCCCCGATCCGTAATCCTGAATTTGGCCGAGACCCCTTCCTCGATGTGTCGGTGCTTCACGATGATTGCCGCCCGCAGGTTGGGGGCCACCTTGGCTAGCCGGATGATGTCCTTCGCGTTGTGAGATAGCATGTGCCCCCCGAGGGGCTCGAAGGTGCCGCGGTCGATGTCCGTGTACACCTGGGATGTCAACACCACCGGGATATCTCGCTTCCGGGCCACCTCCATCAGTTTGGTGACCTGTCGTGTGAGGGAGTGCAAGCCCTCCCATTCGTCCTCCATGACCCGGCTCCTGCGATAGTGGGTTGTGGCAGAATCCAGGACGATGAGACCGATCTCCCGGTTGACCTCCGTCATGCCGGAGGCCTTCTCTATCGAATCCTCTTGCTCCTCCAGGGTGAAGATCTCAGAGAAGAGGACGTCTTTGAGGACGGAGTTGTAGCCTCGACCGCAGATCTGTTTGAACCTCTCCAAAGAGACGCCTTCGGTATCCAGGTAGAGGACCTTCTTGTTCGACTGCACGACGCTTCTGGAGAGCTGCAGACAAAGATTGGTCTTGCCACTGCCCGCTTCCCCGAAGAGGAGTGTAATGCAGCCAGACTCGATCCCGCCGTCGAGCATCTCATCAAGGGAGGGGCAGTCGATGGCGACTTTCACCTCCCGTAAGAAGGTCCTCCGGCTATATATGCGTCTTCACCAGAGTCTCCAAAGGGGTTCCCAGGCCCGGGTCTCCAGGCGTACTCAAGGTGCCGGGCCGTTGCGAGAGCGGCCTCTTCTCCCAGGAGCCTCGCGACAATGTGGAGGGCCATGTCGATGCCCGCAGAGACTCCTGCGGACAGGACCACCCTGCCGTTATCCACGAACCGCACGTCCTCCAGCACCTCTGCGTCGGGAGCCGTCTCCCGAAGGAGGTCGAGAACGTCTAGATGGGTCGTGGCCCGCAGACCGCCCAATAGTCCGGCCTTTCCCAACAGCAAGGCTCCGGTGCAGACGGAGAGGACCAGCTCCGCGTCCTCTGAACGTTGGCGAATCCATTCGATGACTCTCTCCTTATCCATCTCGACCCGGGTCCCCTGACCTCCGGGCACCAGGAGGATGTCGGGCGTAGGACAGTTCTCGATTGTGTGGCGGGGGCAAACCCTCAGTCCGTCCCTCGTTCGCACCGGTCCAGCCATTTCAGCCACCGTGTAGACGTTGAAGGCGGGAACATCATGGAGTCTTGAGGCAACGGAGAACACCTCCAGGGGCCCCGCAAAGTCGAGCAGTTCCACATCATCGAAGAGAAGTACGGCCAGATTCCTCAGGCTACCCCTCCTTCTTGGGTGGGGCTATGTATTCTCCCGAGCCGGTAATGATGAGGGTGACGTCGGTGCCTTCGATCTCCAGCCCCCGCGGCCTCACTACAGTCCGTACCCTGTATCCCTCCGAGTCCATGACCTGAACTTCGTCTGCGGTCTGAGAGACAATTGTCGCGCGCATCACCTCGGCCTTCACTCGTTTCGCCTCCAGGAGTTCTCGGGACCGTACGGTCCCGTGCTCTCCTCGCTCCAGGTCGATGACCTTCGCGGGCTCGCCGGTCGCAAGGATCTGGTGCAGCCTGCCGTCGATCTCCACGATCTCCCCGGCGGACACGCCCGGGAGGCGGAGGAGATGCGTAACGCGGTAGAGATCCTTCCCCCCTTTCCGCGTGTGGAGCTTCGGGGAGGATGACACGGTGCCCCCCAGTCTCGCCTTCAGGGCCTTGGCAATGGATCGAGCCGCCTCGTTGCTGCTGATGTAGACGTCGAGGCCTCCATGGACCTCCTCCTTTTTGGCGATGAAGACCCCGTCACTGGTGACGACCCTCTCTTCGATGACTTGGGAAGCAGCTTGAAACTCATCCTTCGTTACGGGGCGATCCACCCCTCTCACCTGGATGATGCCCTCGTAGTACTCCCCCCGTCTCTTGGAACAGTCAGGGCAGGTCGTGGCCTTGACCAGAAGCCTCAGAGCCGATTCCTCGACCACCGTAATGCCATCGAGGGCTACCTGGGCGCTCATTTCGACGCGGAGGTTCCGATCGTCCTCTGGGTTGATGCGCAGATCGAGCTGGTGTCGCTGAACGTCTCGGGGGATTTCCACGGCCTCTTCGACAAGCTTGTCCACGGCATTGTCCAGAGACTCGCGCCTCCAACCACCCGGCAGGTCGTAGGCCCCACAGTGTTGGCACTGGCGGAGGGTCAGCTTGGGCGGTGCCTTGACGAAGCGCCGCTTCTTGGGCAAGCAGTCCTCGCACAAGCCCTCGTAGACTACGCCCTCCTTCCCACACTCAACGCAGAAGCCCCTCATAACACAACCATCTGGGCGTGGGGGACGCCATCAATCATAATGATGCCACCCTCCTCGATGAACCCCTCTTCCAGGGCGACGTGGACGGTCTCCTCCCCGACGAAGTTGCCGATAGTCGCCATGCGAAGGTGGGATACGAACTGCTCCCGGGTGACGTTGACCCCGTCGTAGAATTCGGGCTTTACATCAAGCTGAAGCTCGCCCTCCGTGAACATCTTACCAAGGAGGTCGGCATCGCAAGCTGCCACCAGAACCTCCTTGCCTTGGTTGTACACCTTGAGGCGAATCACCGATAATGGACGCGCGGGAGGGCACTTATAGGTATGTGCAGGGCTAGAACCGACTGACCAACTTCCACTTGTTGGCCGCCGGCGAATAGACCTCTCCTTCCTGACTCCAACGCTTCAACCACGCCTCTACCCGACTGGGAGGAATTCCTCGTTCCTCCGCGGCTTCCAGGATGTCCTTGAGGTCCGCAACCCCATCTCGTGCCGACAGCTCGGCGATTATGTCGCGAAGGGCGACCATCTGTGTCCGTTGGGACTGGCTGACGCCCGTGGCCACGATATCGATGTCGAAGCCGCCCTCGATGCCGGTGACCTTCTGCAACCAGTACTCGACGATGCGGACAGCCCGATCGGCGTCCTCTTCGGTGACTTCGGGGCTCAGACGGGCACGGGCGCTGGCCTCGGCCAGCCGAACGAACGCTTCGAGTTGCCGGGGGGTGATAGGGACGGCGCCACCCTCGATTTCACCCTGTTTGCGGATCTCCAGGTACTTCTCCTCAATCGTCTTCATCGCTTCCGGGGTCATCACCGGGTAGATCCTCTTCGCATAGGCGACATACTTCCGCAGGAAGTCAGGGGGGAAATAGGGAAGGAAAGCCTCATCCACTTCGAGCTCTTCCACAGAGATCTGGTCCAATCCTCGGCGGACTCGCTCGCCAGTTAAGTGGCCTCTCAGGATGTGCTCGGCCATGGCCTTGTCATGCTGAGCGTGGGGCCGATCCATCATTGGGAATATGCCATCAAACCTGCTAAGGAGGGTTGGGGAGAGATTTATCTGCTCAGAGATATATTTCTGCTCGTCGAAGCGCCCCAGGGTAGGGTTGGCAGCCGCCAGAATCGCGCATCGCGTCTGAAGAGTGGCCGTGATGCCAGCTTTAGCAACGTGAACGGTCTGCTGTTCCATGGCTGTGTGAATGCTCGATCTATCCTCCTCGCTCATCTTCTCGATCTCGTCAATGCACGCCAGGCCTTTGTCGGCGAGTACGAGCGCCCCTGCTTCAAGTGTCCAGCGACCCTCCCCAAACTCGTCGCGCTGGGCACTGGCCGTAAGCCCCGCGGCGGTGCTTGCCTTCCCCGAAGCGTAGATGCCACGCGGGGAGAGTCGGGTCATGTACTCCAGGAGTTCGCTCTTACCGGTGCCCGGATCGCCGACCAGGAGCAGGTGACTGTCTCCCCGGATTCTCCGGCCGTCTGGAAGCTCCTTGGTTACTCCTCCGAAGAGCTGAAGGGCCAGGGCTTCCTTCTCCACGTCGAGCCCATAGATTGAAGGCGCGATGGACCCGACGATCTTCCGAATGACATCTCCACTGGCGGCCTCCTCCTCAATCCGTTTCACGTCGTCAGGGGTGATGAGTATCTGTTCATACTCGACCTTCTCCATCTCCACGCTTATGACGTCCGCGAAGATGTCGAAGAGCGTGGACCGCGTCCGGAATCGACCCTTCTGTGTCCCCCGGAGCACGCCGTTGAGGACGATCCGATCTCCTGGGAATACCTCCCCTGTCAGGTCGTCCTCGATATATGCCACAAGCCTCTGCGGCTGCTCTCCGCCCCGCAGCTCCTCAGGTGGCTCCTGAATCTCGATCTTCTGGGTGTCGACGAACTTGGATCCTTCGTCAATGAGCTTGAACTTCGTCGAACCTGGAGTTCGACTGCACCCTCCCTGGTTCTCATAGCACTCCAGGGGTTCGTGAAAGGTCATCTCTTCTTGGGCCTCCTTGATGATGGCCCCACATCGCAGACATTGGAAGACCGCCTCCGTGAGCCGCGGCCTTACTTCGGTGGCTTTTCGGACAAGACCCTCGACGGAGATTAGCGTCCCAAGATGTTTCGCCCTGAGGTCACGGATTTCAACTCTTATCTCCCGCGGGACGTCACGAACACGAAAATGAATCGCGGCTTCCTCGGTCGGGGGCACGAACCGCCCGATGGCCTGCTCCGCGGCGTGAACCGCGTTCTGCGGCCGCGTCAGCAAATCGATCGCTAGGTCGCTGTCGAACCGCTCTATCTCGGGGTAGTCCACGTAGAGGCTCCTCTCCTCTGGGTAGGCGTCCGCGGTCGCAACAATCCGGGCGCCGAAATCCCCCTCATCGAAGAACTCCTCCCATCGTAACACGAGTTCCTCCGTTGAGAAACTTAACAACCGATTCCTCCCTCGACTTGCCATCCCGGGTATCTCCTATTTAAGAAACGGGCCATCGCTTCCGCTGCGGCCTTCCACACAAAGCCCATCATTTCCTGTGGAAGTGCCAGGGTCTCGTCCTGTCATCAGAAACAGGTCGAGTACCCGCAGAACAGGCACAGACAGCATCTACCCTCTCTAGCCAAAGGACCCTCGCAGTCGGGGCATTCTTCCAGGCGAGCTGGTCTCAGCTGGCTCGCTTCTCGTGTCAACCCCCTCATGTTTAGTCACCGTCTTTTCCATGGCCAGGAGACTTAAAAAGCTCAAGAGGGGAGGTCAGTGAAAGGTGAAAGTACCCTCTCCGGCGCAAACATTTAACATTACCAGGTCTGTTACCAGCCGGTGGGGAGGGCCTTGTTCGTTCCCGAGGAGAACCTCAAGGAGCTTATTCTATCCTACCTCAAGCGGTCGGAGGCTTCCATCAGTGGCCTCGCCCGCAATCTGGCGGCCGACGGCTACAAACTCCACCGCCTGCTTCTCACCGGCTACCTGCGGGCACTCGCAGACATGGGCTATGTGCGCGAGAAGGAGATCCCACCATCAAAGGTCTATGTGGTCGCGAGCGGCCGAGAGAGAAACCTCTACGAGCTTGTGGGGGATGCTTGTCGGGACCTGGAACCCGATGAACGAAAGGCCGCAAGCTTGGCTATTTCCGTCCTTCAGCGGCTCTTCCACCGTCCCATCTTCCTGCGCGAGGTTCAGGAGTGCGGTTTTCCCCGAGGGTACGAGTCCCTCATAGTGGATCAGGAGGAGCGGGAAGAGTCCAGGAAGAAGCTCATGAAGGTGGGCATCAAGATACCGATAAGCGAGCCCGCCTACAAGGTCGCGGAGAAGCGGGACGATAGACGAGAGGAAATCCTCACTCAGCTGATCCTTGAGAGGTTCGCAGCCTCAGAGCTTGTGATGGCCACGAAGCAGACCCGGCTGGAGGGTTCGAAGGGGAGCTAGGCCGCTGGGGTTGACGGTCCGACGGGTCCTCAGCGACCCAGGAGCCTCCTCGGTCCCGCACCCCCGCGAGCGCCAGTAGCCCGCGGTTAGGCTGCTCACTTCCGTGCCTGACCCGTTCTCCACGGCTAAGGTTTGGTCCCCGGCCCTCCGGCCGGCTTCCAAGCCAGCTCCGGCCCCGCGGGACAGGACGTCAACGTCGACCCTCTGGACTGGGGACCTTGGGACTGGGCCTTCCCCAACTGTCGGCCCCGCATATCGACGATTTCGGTGTACAAGGGGACGCCGAACCCCCCGCCCTAGCCTAGCGACACAACCAGCGCTGTGGTGCCATATCTAAGTTTCCCTGCGGCGGCGTCGACCAGCGGCATCTCGCCCCATCTGTCCGCATCCCGGTGAGTAGGTTTCGGTGGGGGCAGCTCCTGTCCAAACAAAGCCCGATTCACTAGTTGTGGGGCCGCTTCCAATCACAAACCTGCCGGAACGCTTAGAACCTCGATTGACTCTACCGTTCAAGAGGATAGATGAAGGGTGTATCGCGACCGTTCATCTCCACGCCCAGCTCACGACCGAAACGGATGACTTGGCTGACGATCGTGACGATTGGATTGGCCGTCGTTGTAGTCGTCTCGGTCGTCGTCGGGCTCCGGAGTCTGCAGTCCCCGAGTACTCCGCCGCCCCCGCCGCCCGGCGAGTCGTCGGATTGTCCGAGGTCGAATGGCCTCTGTCTCGAGCGGAACGTGACCCGAGTCATCGATGGTGATACCCTCGATGTCGAAGGCGGTCTCCGAATCCGCCTCGTGCTCGTCGATGCTCCAGAATCAAGCGAAACCGGTGGGCCTCAGGCCTCGAACTATCTTGCGAACCTGTGTCTGGGGTCCCTCGCTCTGGTTGACGAGGACGACTTCCAAATTGGCGACGATCCCTACGGTCGCGTTCTCGCAGTCGTCTACTGCGACGGCACGAACGCAAATGCCGCAATGATCTCCTCGGGCCACGCGGACACCTACTACGACTTCTGCGCTGTGAGCGAGTTCGGGACGGAGGCCTGGACGGGATGCTCCTCTTCTCCACCGCCTCCCCCGCCGCCCCCGCCTGAGGAGACCTGCGATCCCTCCTATCCGGACGTTTGCATACCCCCTCCACCGCCCGACTTGAATTGCGCTGACATATCCCACAGAAACTTTGTCGTTCTCCCTCCCGACCCGCACAACTTTGATGGCGACGGAGATGGGATCGGTTGCGAAGGCTGATGACGAAAAGCGGCTACCGCATGGCCAGGGCGAAGTGGTGGGATACGTGGTCTCGTCCATCCTCGCCAACCACCGCGACAGAAGGGACAAGCTCTGACACTGTAGCGACCAAAGGTCCCAGGTATGCTGGCGGGGACCTACCCCTTCATCAGCATGATGATGGCCTCGGCCGGCTCGCCTCCGCACTCCTTCAAGGCCTCGAGGGCCTCCTCCGGAGACACCCCGGTCCGCTCCACCACCAACTGCACATCCTCTTCGGGGATAGCCGGGCCGCTCCCCTCCCGTGCCATCTCCTCCGCCTGGCCGATGACCTGGTACATCCGCTGACCCTGGACGTTCATCTCGGCCACAGTCGGGGACTTGACAACGTAGTCCTTCTCCGCCGTTCGGATGACGACCTCCTCCACGTCCTCTAGCTCCCTATAGCCAAGCTGCTTCATCAGCATCTTCGCCTGGCGCGGGTTCACGCGGCCTCCTGGCACGCCTGGTATCATGAGGATCCTCTGGCACTATCGGCTGGAGCCTTATATAGGCCCCTACCCCTAGATGCCGTGTGAAGGTCGCCGTTGTCTTCGACGACAAGTGCCATCCAGACAGGTGCAACCTGGAATGCATGGCCTACTGCCCGCCGATGCGGACGGGTACTGAAGTCATTTGGCTCGCGGAGGACACGGGCCGTGCGGCCATCTCTGAGGAGACCTGCATTGCCTGCGGCATTTGCATCAAGAAGTGCCCCTTCGACGCCATCCGTATCATCGGGCTGCCGGACGAGCTGGAGGGAGAGACTGTTCACCGTTACGGCATGAACCGTTTCCGGTTGTTCCGGCTACCTGTTCCCAAGGAGGGCAAGGTTATCGGCCTCCTGGGGCCCAACGGCATCGGGAAGACGACCGTCATCAACATGCTCTCCGGGCACCTCGTCCCCAACCTCGGCGACTGGGAGGAGGAGCCAACGTGGGACAAGGTCCTGGATCGCTACACCGGAACGGAGGTCTACAACTACCTGCGCCGCCTGGCCAACGGGGAGTGGAGGACCTCCCTAAAGCCACAGTACGTGGACCGGCTGCCGCAGGTTCACAAAGGCCAGGTGAAGGAACTCCTGGAGGCGGTTGACGAGCGAGACGAGCTGGACCACGTCGTTCAGGCCCTGGAACTGGGGAGCTTCCTGGAACACGATTTGCGCACCCTGTCGGGGGGCGAGTTGCAGCGGATGGCCATCGCAGCCACGCTTCTCAGGGATGCCGACGCCTACTTCTTTGACGAGCCCTCCTCCTACTTGGACATCCACCAGAGACTCCGTGTCGCCCGGGTCATACACCGATTGTCGCAGGAGAAGCTCACCGTCGTGGTGGAGCACGATCTGGCGGTTTTGGACTTTCTGGCGGATGTCGTCTACCTCCTCTACGGCGAGATGGGGGCCTACGGCATTGTCGCCCAGCCTCGGCCAGTCAGGACGGCCATCAACGTCTACTTGGACGGCTACCTGAAGGAGGAGAATATCCGCTTCCGCGACCGGGAGATCAGGTTCGAGGCCCGTCCGCCGCGGGGCGAGTGGCAAGCGGAACCCCTCATGTCCTTCTCCGACGTCCACGTGGACTTGGACGGCTTTGCTCTCACGACGGAGGGCGGCAGCATCAAGAAGGGAGAGGTTGTCGGCGTCGTGGGCCCAAACGCCACGGGGAAGACGACCTTCGTACGCGTCCTAGCAGGGGACCTGGCCCCCAAGAGCGGCGTGGTAGAGGGCACGGCCCAGGTCTCCTACAAGCCCCAGTACATTCAGCTGGAGTACGAAGGAAGCGTGCGGGAGCTCCTCCTGGGTCGCCTGGGGAAGGCGGTGGACACTAGCTACTTCAAGACGGAACTATCGGCCCCGCTGGAGATGGAACCCATCATGGAGAAGGAGGTAAATTCCCTCTCCGGCGGGGAACAGCAGCGGGTCTCCATCGCCCTCTGTCTCGGCCGCGAGGCAGATGTGTACCTCTTGGACGAGCCTTCCGCGTACTTGGACAGCAACCAGAGGATGAAGGCCGCCAAGGCAATGAGGCGGGCCATGGAGAATACGGGCAACACCGCCCTCGTCGTGGATCACGACGTTTATTTCATCGACATGGTCTCCGACTCCCTCATGGTCTTCGCGGGGACACCGGCCAAGGAGGGGTACGGGTACGGGCCCTTCCCCATGCGAGAGGGTATGAACCGCTTCCTGATGGATGTGGGCGTGACCTTTCGCAGGGATCGAGACACGAAGCGACCTCGGATCAACAGCCCCGAGTCAAAGCTCGACCGCGAGCAGAAATCCGCCGGCGAGTACTACTATGCCCTCGCCTAGGGGTCGGCCGCCGCAGGAGTAGAATGCCCCTTCCTCCACCTCCTGAAGAGGAAGAAGCCCACCAGGAAGGCGGCGAGGGCTGCGAGGATGATCACGTCAAAGAACTCTAGGCTCTCGGCGAACGCGAAGGCGGCCTCGCCCAAGAAGAACCCCAACGAGACTAGGAGGGTGGTCCACACAGCGGCCCCGAGGAAGGTGAACAGGAGGAACCCTCTCAGGGGCATTCGGGCGATGCCCGCGGGGAAGGCGATGACAGATCGGAACCCGGTGAAGGAGTTGGCCAGGAGGACGGCCCAGGTCCCCCAGCGCTCGAACCAACGATCCGCCATGTCGAGGTGCTTGTCCTCGATGCGCAGGTACTTGCCATACCTGACCAAGAAGGGCCGGCCGAGGTACAGGCCAATCAGATAGGCTCCTGTTGACCCCAGGGTCGCCCCCGTTGCGGCAACGAGGATGACGAGGACGACGTTTAGCTCCCCTTGCGTCGCCAGGAGGCCAGCGAATGGCAGTATGGCGGCGCTGGGAATGGGCGTAAGGATGCCCTCGACGATCATGGCGATGAAGATGCCCAGGTAACCGAACTGCGACACCAGGCTCAACATGAAGTAGGCAATCTGGAGGAAGATGGACACTTCCGCGGAAACCGAATCGGCTCCCCTTAAACCTTCGTTTCAGGTTGCTGACCTTGATATCCGCCCGGGGAGCTAGGCGACTTCCGTACTCTGCCTGATGCACTCCTCGGCTGTCTCAAGGAAGCGCTCGACTTCCGCCTTCAGCTGGTCGCGCGGCCTGAAACCTACGACCTCACCGACGGGGCGCCCGTTGCAGAAGAACTTCAATGTCGGGGTTCCCATGACTCCAAGGCCCATCGCCAGCCTGGGAGCCAGTGCGACATTGAGCTTCGTGAATTTCAAACGCCCTTCATACTCCCGGGCCGCCTCGTCGTATATGGGATCCAACCGCTTGCACCAGGAACACGTAGGACCCCAGAAGTTGATGACCACTGGCGTCTCCGCTTCGATCACCTCTAACTGCCAGTTGTCCTCCGTGACGTTTGCGACTTCACTCATGATGATCCACCAACCAATCGATTAGGTTCCTGCAATGTAAACCCCACGCTTCGGCTGAGCCTGCGGTTTCACTCCATCCAACGCCCCTGTCGAGGCCGCTCCAACTCTCCATCCCGGGCTATGATCTCACCATGCAGGAACGTGGCTTCGGGGAAGATGGCTTCCCATCCCTCAAAGGGGGTCCAGCCACACCGATAGTGAAGCTCATCCGCCTTCACCTTCGTCACGGCCTGCGGGTCGAAGACGACTACGTCGGCGTCGCCTCCCGTTCGGAAACCTCCCTTGCCCGGGAGACCGAAGAGCTTCGCCGGCGTCGAGCACAGGGCATTGATGAGGACCTCCAGGGAGAGCCTTCCCTTCCTCACCAGATGGAACATCATCGGGTACATGGTTTCCACATTGGGTGCGCCCGGAGGCGCGGAGGAGAAATGCTCCTTCTCCTCCAACGTATGGGGGGCGTGATCGCTGGCCAACAGGTCTATGCGCCCCGAAACGAAGGCTGACCACACGGCCTCTCGATCCTCTGGGGGTCTCAGGGGTGGGTTGATCTTACCGAGGGAGCCGAGCGGAGCCCGCGAGTCCAGGAGCAAGTGGTTGGGAGTCGCCTCACAGCTGAAGGAGGTTCCTTCCAAGGCGGCCAGGCCAAGTCTAGAGGAGAGATGGGCGATGTGGATCCGGCATCTCGAACCCGAGGTAGCGAGCTGTTGGATGGCGCTCTCCTCAGCCTGATCGGGTCTGGCGAGGCGGTGATCTTCCAGACTCGCCTCCTCCCTCTCCACTAGGTACGAAGGATCTTCAGCATGGACCGCAACGACCCTCTCGGATGCCTCGAGTCCTTTCAGGGCCTTTGGCAGCTCTTCCGCGGACAGCCCCGGGCCCCTGAAGCTCTCGGTCATGTAGAGCTTGAAGGCGTGGGAGCCCGCCTCCAAGTCCCTCAGTCCCTCGGCTGTCTCCACACCGGCATACAGACCGAAGTCGACGTTGGCCTTGCGGGACACCGTCTCCCGCTTCTCTCGAAGGGCGGTCCGCGTCGTAGTCGGAGGGACCGTATTGGGCATGTCGAGTACCGTCGTTATGCCTCCCACGGCCGCACTCTCCGAACCTGTAAAAAAGTCCTCCTTGTGAGTAAGGCCAGGCTCGCGGAAGTGGACGTGGACGTCGATGCCTCCGGGGAGGAGGACCTTGTTGCCGAAGTCGTACCTCTCCTCCGCGCGGAGCGTCTTCTTAATCGTCGTCACCACCCCATCCTCGANNTTCATCAGCGCCACGCAACTCTCTGCGTCTCACAGGCCCCCTCGGCGAGCTCTCCTTGAAGACCTCGGCCTGGAAGGTATACACCTCTGTTTCTGGCTCGAACCAGGCATCGGGGAGTAGGCCCGCCTTGGCGCAGGCGTGTGAGAGAAATTCCGCAGAGTCCCAACCCCACTCCACTGGAACCTGGGGCAAGAGGAGCCCAGCCATCTGACCCTGCCTGACGATAAGGCCGTCCCTTCCAATGACCACGGCCTTGGTGTATTCCTGGGGTCGATCAACCTCGAGTCGCTCGGGAGCCGTGAGCAGGCTCACCTCCGCCACTACCATCTGCAATTCATCTGACGCAAGCGGGGGGAATCGTGGGTCGTGACAGGCCGAGATCGCGGCCTGAACCACCGCCTTTTCCAAGGGGAGGACCGCGTCATGGTATCCGATGCAGCCGCGCAGCTCCTCCGCCGGGTACGTGTTGATGGTAACAAACGCTCCCGCCTTGTTGGAGAAGGTGTCCGGTACCTCGGGCCTTGAGAGCCTCTCCTCCCTAAGGTGGTCCTCTATGGCCCATCGGGCCAATCGGACCGCTGCGTCGCCCTCCGTCTCGCTGTACATCAGGGTACTGGGACGAGAATTCACCTTAAAGAGTTGCCGGGATGGACCTCATGGGGCCCCCACAAAAGTTTAATCCGTCGTACGTTCTCGTTACATCCGGTGGACTGTTGAAGCAGGCCATTCCCGTCATCGAGATCATGTCGAAGGCCCCCGTCAGCATCAACCCCGATGCAAGTGCTGCGGAGGCCGCGGGCGTGATGCGGGACCGGGAGTTGGGAAGCCTGCTGGTGGTTTCAGGGCAGAAGCCCGTAGGCATCGTTACGGAGAAGGACCTGCTGACGAAGATTGTGGCGGAGAACAGACTTGCCTCGGACGTCATCGTAAGCGATATCATGTCCTCACCCGTGGTCACGATCGGGCCCTATCAGGAAATCCTCGACGCCGCAAAGACCATGGCCGACCTGAACATCCGTCGCCTCGCAGTGGTGGACGATGACACCTTGGTGGGGCTAGTCACGGAGAATGACATCCTAAAGGTTTGGCCCGCTCTCATTGAGATCACCCGAGAGAGGGCCGCCATTACGGCGCCAGCCGAGGGTGTCGGCGTGGGCTATTGCGAAGGCTGCTCCACGTTCTCCGAGCATCTTAGCCTCCACAACGGCCAGCTCCTCTGTCCCAGCTGTTGTGAGGAGTAGTGCCTCCGCCGTCATATCAATAATTGTTTCGCAAGGTTTAAGCACCTGGGAGGTTAAGAGCGGGCTCGGATGCGGTTTGTGAAGATCTCCCAGCCCGAGATCGAGGCCGTCAGAAAGCTCTACGAGGGCGTCATGTCCTACGCCTGCCACGGGCTTTTCTTTCACGAGGGTCTCTCCCTCGGGGCAGACATAGCGGAGATGGCCTCCCAAGCCGAGGACTACTTCGACTCCTGTCGCCGCATTCTCATCGGCCGAGGTTGGGTCGAGGACGTCTCCTTCGGGAGCGAGGAGGTCAAGGTGACGGGTTCCATCGAGACAGCCGAAGGGGTCGGCGCGGAGACCTGTCATCGCCTGAAAGGCATTCTCTCCAAAATCTACGAGGTGGAGAAGGAGAGGAGGCTGAAGTTTGAGGAGGCCAAATGCGTCAGCAAGGGGGCCTCTGAGTGTGTCTTCAAGATCGAGGGATGAGATGGGACTGGAAGAGTTGCTCGTAGAGCTAAGGAAGGACCACGGTACGGTAGCTTCCGCTGTGGTCAGCAGGGACGGCCTGGTGGTGGCGGCGGACCTGCCTGCCGAGGTTTCCCAGGAGACCTTCTCTATCATGTGCGCGGCCATCATGGGTGCCGGGATGACGGCCACGACAGAACTGGGGAAGACCTCGCCGGATCGCATATCCCTGAAGTCAGAAGACGTGCGCATTCTCATTTATGCCGCAGGGCGGAAGTCCATGCTGGTTGTCGTGCTCTCACCGGAGGGCGACTTGGAGGCCGTGGACAAGGTGGGCCGCGAAATCGCTGAGAGAGTGGCCCAGGCATAGGTGTGTGAAAGGTTATTAATCGCCCGCGATTTGTATGCGGGGGCCCGTGGTCTAGTGGTTTGCCTGTGATCGGCCCACAAATGACGCCACCCTTACAATTCCACATAGGAAAGGTGGAGGTCGTCGGTTCGAACCCGACCGGGCCCATCCCCTGTTTTCGGTTGACCCTGCCAACTCATTCCAGACTCTCGCCCTTGCCCTGTACCATCATATCCCTGAGCTTGCCGAGGTAGGCGCCGTCCAACAGGTGCACGTCGGCCTCGGTCATATCAACCAACTCCGAATTGACGATGGGCCCCAGCATGCGACTTCCGGACTCGTTCATCGTGGTTCCGCCTGAGAACTCGTTGAAGGCCGGGAGCATAATCATCTCGTCGGGCAGCTGGGGATAGCGCGACGATTTCTCGGCGACAGGGGCCCGTAACCAGCACCTCTCGATGTTACGGAACCCCAGCCTGTCGGGGAAAAGAATCGTGGGGTGATTATGGCCCATGAGGAGGGTGGCTGCTTCCATGACCTCTTGGGAGGGCCATGCATGGCCGTGGACGAACCCAGTGTCGCCAAATCGGGTCCCCTCAGCGCCGTGGAGCTTCACCCAGCGGGGAAGGATGTAGGATATGTGGGCGTCGTGGTTTCCCCGCACCAAGTGGACCTCTGGAACCACCCCCGTCAACCGGTCGAAGAACCTTGGCACGTCCCGCTTCTCGAGGCCTGCGGACTTCGGGAACTGGTGCTTCAGGTCACCGAGTATGACGAGCCTCTCGGGCCGAAGGTCCTCCAACAGGGCGACGATTTCTTCGCCCATCCTCTCGGCTTGATTGGGCAGGGTGAACCCGGCCTCCCTCAGCTCCTCCTCCTTGCCAATGTGCAGGTCGGCGACGACGAGGCTGTCTCCCGCCATGAGAACGGGTTTGTCGGGGACGGGCTCCATCCTATCTGCCAAGGATTCTCAGTCTCTCTGAGGTTGCTGGGGTTTATTACATTGGCGGCCGGCGAAAACCTAACCAAGAAGAACCTTTCGGGCTGCCCTCTGTGCCGCCTCTGTATGGTCGGGATTGCTCGCCACCATCAAAGCCCAATTGACAGTCTCCCTGAGCTGTAGAGCCTTCGCCAGGCTGCTTACTTTCCTGAAGGGTACGATTCTCCCGTCATCCCACACCTTCAGGTCAACCTTGGCGATCCGAGGCTCTGTAAGGAGAAGCTCTGGTGCGGGTACATCGATAAGCACCGCGCCAACAGGGATACCGGCCCGTTTGCACACCGCGTCCTCGGTTCTCATTCTCACCTTTGGATCGGCCATCTCCGCCAACCTCTCCGCCTCCTGTCTGCCGAGTTCATCCCTATCTTTGGTGAGGACCCGCTTGTACAGCTTTCTGTACTTCAGCCTCAACGCTGTCTGTCTCTGTTGACCACCCTGGCCGAGAAGCCATGACATGAGTTCGGAGTCATTCATGAATCTCATGTTCTCCGGAGATTCGGTCAGTCTCTCAACGGTCCTGGCAAGCATGTTCTCTGCGATCCTTACCGTCTTGTGGAAGTAGACCGACGTGTACATGAGTCCTCGGGCTACTAGGGTTCCCTCCACCGCACTCAGTCCCTTCCTGTCGATGACCAGATCGCCCTCTGAGAGGCGGAACGTGGCAAGGAGACGTGCGAGGTCAATGATTCCGTGGGCCACTCCAGTATAGAAGGAGTCGCGTAGCAGGAAGTCGATCTGATCAGCATCGAGGACACTGTGTACGATCTGCCCCAGGTAGGGGCGATCCCCATGAGGGGCGGGCGACTCGAAGCCTGGAAGGACATTGATGGACTGACAGCCTCTGATCAGGTCCGCGACCGCCTCGGGCTCGACGTCCCACTTCTCCAGAACTTCCGGCACCCGTGGCCGGTCTCGAAAGAACTCCCTCTCCAACCCGGGGACACTGTCTTCCTCACCGAGGATGATCCTCTTGGCCACCTCCATGTGGTCGAGGTCCGTCTGGTCGGCGATGACCCGCTCCAAAGTATGTGAGAAGGGGCCGTGGCCGATGTCGTGCAGCAGGGCCGCGGCGGAGACCAGCTTCACCTCGTCCTCGTGTAGCCCGAGTCGGAGGGCCATCTGCTTTGCCACATGATAGGCGCCCAGGACATGTTCCAGGCGTGTGTGGTTGGCGCCCGGGAAGACGAGGTACGTGAGGCCTAGCTGACGGATGGCATTGAGCCGTTGGACCTCCAATGTCTCGAGGAGGTCGAGGGCTCCATCTTCCACCCGAATGGACCCGTGGACTGTGTCGCTGATGGTTTTCGTGGCCATCGCCTTCCAATCCCACCCCGACTAGAAATGCCTTTTCTGCACAGCGGCTCTTCCATGGCTTCACGACACGCCCGGATCTTGCCGTCATAAGCACCGTTAAATATCCGGCAAAAGCTGTAATTTGTGGCCGGGGTGACAGAGTGGCTCATGTGACCGCCTGCAGAGCGGTTTTACGGGGGTTCGATTCCCTCCCCCGGCATCAGCCGAATATTGTCCTGCACCAGTCCCGGTAGACTCGGTGCACGCGCATTAGCCCGCGAGCACGGTCACTTGCAGAATCCGCAAATGCAACCATTATTAGTTCCGTAGGGATGATAGTTGCTGCATAG
>JABAOH010129395.1_pt1 | contig 18877 bp, 18 predicted proteins | sample 7062181 | NCBI WGS metagenome assembly JABAOH01 (sample SAMN14538630, study PRJNA623070) | marine sediment metagenome | biome: marine biome [ENVO:00000428]; feature: marine pelagic biome [ENVO:01000023]; material: deep marine sediment [ENVO:00002113]; isolation source: pool of 5 deep marine... | reverse complement strand
GAGGAGATTGAGAGAGTCCTGAGATACGCCGAGATCCAGGGCCTCCCCGTGGTCCCCCGAGGCGCTGCATCCTCCCCCTACGGAGGTGCCGTACCGGCGAAGGGCGGCGTCGTCCTGGACCTCTCCCTCATGAGGACAGTCCTGGCCCTGGACCGCCAGACAGGGGTCGTGGCGGTGGAGGCCGGCGTCCGCTGGGCGGATCTGGACGAGTTCCTCAGGGGGAACGACTACTCGGTGATGGCCCACCCCAGCAGCTGGTTCTCCACGGTGGCAGGCTGGCTGAGCACGGGGGGGTACGGCCTGTACAGCCTCCGCTTCGGCCCCTTCTGGTCTCAGCTGGAGTGGATCCGGGTCGTCGACTTCAAAGGCGTGCGGACCGTCCTCCGGGAGGCCCCGGAGTTCCAGTACTACGTTCACACGGAGGGGCAGATGGGGATCATCTCCCAGGTGGGTCTTAGGGTTCGGTCGCGACCCAAACTGCAACTTCCCCTCCTATTCACTTTCCAAACCGCCCTGGAGGCAGTGTCCATGGGGCAGGCAATCGCCACCCGCTTCAAACCCGTCCACATGACCTACTACGATCCATCCCGCCTGGGGGAGTTCAACGAGCTTCATGGACGGGAGGTCCTCGAAAGGGCTCACAGCATACTGGTTGTGGTGGAGGAGGAAAACGAGGCGGAGGCCCTGACCTCCTACGTCGCCGGGAAGGGCGAACGAGCGGAACACTACAGGGCCTCTTACCTGTGGGAGCACCGCCTATTCCCCATGCAGGTCAAAAAGCTCGGCCCAGGACTCCTCGGGGCTGAGTTCCTCATGAAGNNAAACCTATCCCACGAGGTTCACTACGTGCGGCCAGATGAGGGGCTCGTCATATCCTCATTCCTGACGGATCAGCGTGTCCTGCAGCGGTACCTGCCCCACCTGGCCCTTGTCCTCCTCCTGACGAAGCTGGGGGTCCGGACGGGGGGACGGGCCTACGGCATCGGCGTGTGGAACAGACCCTTCCTCCGGACCAGGTACTCCAGGCACCAGGTGGCGGCCCTCAAGAGGTACAAGCGGAGGGTCGACCCCAAGGGCCTGCTGAACCCAGGGAAGGCCTTCGGCGACGCGCCGGGACTCCTCAGGCCGTGGATGATCGCTCTCCCGCTGATGAATCCCCTCGTGCTGCGGGCCGTGGCTCGCGGGCTGTCCTGGAAGCGCCCATCCCGCCCCTCGAAGGAGCTTGCTCGGGCTCAGGAGGACCTCCGCTCTGCCGCGGAGTGCGCCCACTGCAGCGCCTGCATAACCGTGTGCCCGGCCTACCTGGCCGACAGGACGGAGCTCGTCACGGCCAGGGGGAAGCTGATGGCCCTGGAACGGTTGATGGCGGGCCAGGGTCTGGGGGAGGAGGACGCCCTGAAGCTCTTCGACTGCATTCATTGCAGCGCCTGCACCAACGTGTGTCAGAGCGGCATTGACCTCGTGCCCATGTGGGACCGCCTGGAGGCCGCGGTGGCGCAACGCCACGGAAAGCCCTTGGCTCAGATCGAGGACTTCGCCCGTCGCGTGGAGGAGGAGCCGGAGTACCACGAACTCGTCCGCAAGGGCCTGGCGTACCCCCTGCAAACTCCGATTGGGAGCTACAAGCGTGTATGAGAGGTACCGGATCGAGACGAGGAAGGCGCCCCTGATGAACGGATTCCCGGGCCGCTTCACCGTGCGCCGGGGGGACGATTGCATCAACTGTGGCCAGTGTGTCGACGCCTGCGTCTACGGCGTCCACCTAAAGGAGGAGGGGGACCCCAGGCTCATGGCCACGCCGGGAAGCCTGCTGTGCGTTGGATGCATGCGCTGCGTCATGGAGTGCCCCGTCGGCGTCCTAGATGTGGGGGTGCACCCCCAGTTCAAGGCCCTGGGCGATGAGTACCTGCGGCCAAGGGTCGTGGAGAGCATCTGGGATGAGGCGGAGGACGGGAGGATTCCCGTCACGGGTGCTGGCTACAGGGGCCCCTTCGTCCAGCCGGGCTTCGACAAGATATGGACCGACATGTCCGAGATTGTCCGGCCCACCAGGGACGGGATCCACGGCAGGGAGTACATCTCCACCTCCGTGGACATCGGGAGAAGGCCGCCCTTCCTCGACCCGAATGATGGCGTGGAGAACAGCCCGCTCCTGGAGATACCCGTTCCTTTCCTGTTCAACCCACCTGGAGCCTTGGGAAGGGGGCTGGAGAGGATAGCGGCAGAGGCCGCAGGGGAGCTGGGCACCTACGCCATACTTGATTTGCAGAACGCTGCCAGGAGCGGAGACCACAACGTAATCCCACGGATATCGGCGATGGAGGAGCCCCCCATCGACCTTCTCCGACGCTTCCGGGCCATCGAGGTGGAGGACGGCCCACGGGCCCTGGAGATGCTGGATGAGCTCAGGAGGTCGTGCGGGGACGCGGTCCTCTTCCTTCGGACGCCCCTCAGCTACGATCGTCGGGAGGCCTACGCGGAGCTTATCCGTGAGCCCGTCGACGTCATCCACCTGTTCGCAGACCCCCACGGGAGGGAGATCGGCCCCAGGAGGCCCGGGTTCATCGCCCCGGTCCTCCGGGACCTGGATCAGTTTCTCGTGGAGGAGGGGATAAGGGATGAGGTCACCATCCTCGCCAGCGGGGGCATCGTGGCCTCGGAGCACATCCCCAAGGCGTTGCTCTGCGGGGCCGACGCCGTGGCCCTCGACTCCACCTACCTCATCGCCCTGGGGTGGGACGGCAGCCCTGACGGGAGTCTGCCGAGCGTGGTGGACTCCTCATGGGCCGTCCAGAGGATCAAGAACTGGGCGAACGCCTGCAGGGACCAGCTCTTGGAGATCATGGGGGCCATGGGGATGCGCGACGCCCGACGCCTGGCCGGGGAGATAGGCCGGGCCATGTTCCACGAAGACCTGGAGGCGGAGTTCAGGGGCCTCTTCCAGGGAGGCGAGGCGGATGGCTGAGCCCGTCCACGTTATCCAGGCTCCCTCCTACATCTGGCGGTCCCTCAACAAGTACAGCGTGGAGATCCTGCCCGATAGGTGCATCGACTGCGGCATCTGCGCCCAGGTCTGCCCCTACAGCGTGTACGAGAAGACGCCTAGCCTCCTCCACATATCCCCGCCCAAGAGCTCCAACTGCATCGGGCCTCACAACTGCCAGGGCCAGTCCTTCTTTTGTATCGATAACTGCCCCACGGATGCCATCCGGATCGAGGAGAACCCCTACTACGAGGCCCTGGGAGATGACCGATGGAGCCCGGACCTCATCACCTCCACCTGGTACATGGCGGAGACGGGGAAGCTGCCGCCTCCTGGAATCGAGTTCCGGGTGGGTCAGTCCGGGGGCGGCTTCGACAGCCTCCACTTCCGTTTCCCCCGGAAGCCGGAGGAGGTGGACACCGTGGACACGTCCATGGAGCTCAACCGGCGACCCTCGGGCCCCCGGATCAGAATCCCCATCCCCATCTACGGGGCGGGGATGTCCTACGGCAGCGTCAGCCTCAACGTCATGCTCAGCCGTGTACGGGCGGCCAAGGCCTGGTCCACCTACTGCAGCACCGGGGAAGGCGGCTACCCCGAGGCCCTTATCCCCTACGGGGACCACATCATCACCCAAGTGGCCACGGGCCTCTTCGGCGTCTCGGAGGCCACCCTTCAGCGGGCCCCCATCATCGAGATCAAGTACGCTCAGGGGGCTAAGCCAGGGCTGGGCGGCCACCTCTTGGCAGACAAGAACACCATGGACGTGGCCCGGATGCGGGAGGCCGTCCCCAAGACCTCCCTCTTCTCCCCCTTCCCCTTCCACAGCGTCTACAGCGTGGAGGACCACAAGAAGCACGTGGACTGGCTCAGGTCCATCAACCCAAGGGCCCTCATCTCCGTCAAGGTGAGCACGCCGGTGGACGTGGATATGGTGGCGGTGGGCAGCTACTACGCCGGTGCCAACATCCTCAACCTGGATGGCGGCTACGGCGGCACCGGGGCCGCCCCGGACATCGCCAAGAAGAACATCGCCATGCCCATCGAGTACGCCATCCCCAAGGTCCACCGCTTTTTGGAGGAGGAGGGCGTACGCGACGAGATCGTCCTCATGGCCAGCGGCGGAGTTCGCACGGCCTACGACGTGGCCAAGTCCATCGCCCTGGGAGCGGATGGCTGCATAATCGGGACCTCAGAGCTTGTGGCCCTGAACTGTACCCGATGCGGCAACTGCGAGAGGGGGCGCGGCTGTCAGCACGGCATCGCCACCACGGACCCGGAGCTGGTGAACCTCATACCGGCGGACCTGGGGGCTCAGAGGATATACAACATGTACCACGCGTGGCGGTTGCAGTGGGTGGACCTGCTACGAAGGCTTGGCCTCCAGAGCTTCAGAGAGCTTCGGGGGCGGTATGACCTCCTGAGGTATGAGGAGGTGCTCGCGTGAGGAGGGCCGTCGAAAGGATCCTCCGCTCGCGAAGAGATATGGTCGGAGGCGTGCCCATGCGGGTTCGAAAGGGGGAGGCTGAAGGCGGCTGCGGCGTCCTTGGACTGGCGTGCACAGTACCCCTGGCTGGTCGCCACCTCCTGCCACCCATGAGTCAGATGCACAACCGCGGGAACGGGAAGGGAGGCGGCATCGCTGCGGTGGGCCTCGACCCGGGGCAGATGGGCGTACCTCGCGACGTCCTTCGGGACGACTACCTCCTCCTGGTGGCCTACCTCGATCCCTCCGCCCAGGGTGAAGTGGAGGAGGAGTTCATCTACTCAAGGTACCACGTGGATCATCGCGAGGTCCTGCAGACCCGCGATCCAGAGGAAGTGGCCGGACTGGAGGTAGTGCCCCCCATGGTGTGCCGATACTTCGTCCGGCCTAGGGAGGACCTGTTGGAGGCCTTTGCCGAGGAGGCCGGCCTCGAAAGCATCCCACTGGAGGACCTCCAGGACGAGTACGTCTACCGCAACTCCTTCCAGCTGAACGTCAAGTTCTACGCGTCGCTGGGAGAGAAGAGGGCCTTCGTCCTGTCCCACGGGAAGGACATGATGGTCTTGAAGATCGTGGGATATGCGGAGCAGGTCATCCAGTTCTACAGGCTAGAGGACGTGACCGCCCACGTCTGGATCGGCCATCAGCGATACCCCACCAAGGGCAGGGTCTGGCACCCGGGGGGCGCGCATCCCTTCGTAGGCCTCCACGAGGCCCTGGTGCACAACGGCGACTTCGCCAACTACGCCCGGGTGACGAAGTACCTCCGCCAGCGGAACATCGTTCCCCTCTTCCTGACGGACACGGAGGTCTCCGTCCTTCTGTTCGACCTCCTCCGCAGGACCTACGGTTATCCCCTGGAGTACGTCATCGAGGCCATGGCCCCCACCACGGAGAGGGACTTCACCATGCTACCTCCGGAGAAGCAGGCCCTCTACAGGCGGATTCAGACGGCCCACATCCACGGCTCCCCTGATGGGCCCTGGTTCTTCATCATCGCCCGCCGGGGGAGAAGCGGGGAGATGCAGCTCATCGGGATTACCGACACGTCCATGCTGCGTCCGCAGGTCTTCGCCCTCCAGGAGGGGGGCGCCTCCATAGGGATGGTGGCCTCTGAGAAGCAGGCCATCGACGCAATTCTCCGCAGCCTTCACCATGAGGACGAGAGGTTCTGGCCGGTGGCCGACAGATACTGGAACGCCCGAGGAGGTAGCTATTCCAACGGCGGTTCCTTCCTCTTCTCCCTCTCGGGCGACCGGGACGGCATCGAGCTGAACTGCACGGACAAGTTCGGTGAAAGGGTGAGGCTTCAGAGGCCTGCAGCCCAAGCCGCAGTCGCGAGAAACGGTGGCTGGCCCCAGGACGTTCTCAAGCTGAAGGACCTCGAGAAGAGGTCAAGCTGGGCCATGGCGGAACTCCGGCACTCCGATTTGGGGGAGGTGCAGGAGCTGATCGGAACCCTTCTCAATTCGGGACTGCAGGGCGAGGAGGAGATGCGAAGGGACCTGAAGCTCCTCACCCGGCTCCTCGACGGGCCCTACCCCATGGAGGTGTGTCGCAGGAGCAGGGCCCGGGCTGAGATACAGCTGGCCATAGACAACCTCCTCGAGGCCAGCCCTCCCGTCGGCAGGGGCCGCCTCTACGAGAGGATTGCGTGGGACAGTCGCCTCAAGCTGAAGGAGCCGGGACACGAGCAGAAAACCCTCGTCGTCGACGTATCCGACTTCCCCGCCCAAGATGAGGAGGGCGCCTCAAGGTTCATGGCAGAGGCTCATCGACTGGGCTGGAGGAGGATAATCGCATTCCGGCACCGTGGCCAACGCTTCGTGGGATGCGGCTTCGGACCGCGATCGACGGCCGACGTCCACGTCTACGGAAGCCCAGGGGACTACCTTGCCTCTGGACTCGACGGCTCTCAAATCGAGGTCCACGGTTCCGCCCAGGACCAGGTGGCCCAGATCATGAAAGATGGGCGTCTCATAGTCCACGGCGACGTGGGCCAGACCTTCATGTACGGTGCCAAGGGCGGTGAGGCCTTCGTCCTGGGGAACGCGGCCGGGCGACCTCTGATAAATGCCGTGGGTCGGCCCAGGGTAGTGATAAACGGCACGGCCCTGGACTATCTAGCCGAGTCCTTCATGGCCGGCAACCCCATGGAGGGCGGGGGATTCGTTATCGTGAACGGCCTGGGCGTTGACGACGGGGGGCGATTCGTCGACTTGGAGACGCCGTACGAGGGAGGCAACCTCTTCTCCCTAGCTTCGGGAGGGGCCCTCTACATACGGGACCCGAAGGGGGCTGTGGGAGAGGACCAGCTGAACGGCGGCAGGTTTGCCAAACTAGGCGAGGCGGACTGGAACCTCATACATCCTTACCTAGAGGCGAACGAAAAGCTCCTGGGCGTTCCCGTGAGGAAACTCCTCACGAACGAGGGGAAGGAGCGGCGGCCCTGGGAGGTCTACAGGAAGGTGGAAGCCGTTCCCCTCAAGGCCCTCATCCCCGCCCACGACTAGATTCCCCGGGCGTCCTGGCCTCATTATCAATATAAGAATTATTGGGAAACTATTAAAGACAGGATGTCTCTGACGGTTGCATGGCGAGGGGGCAAATTAGAAGGAGGAGGGACACGAGCGTTCTACCCCTCTTCTCGCCAGCCCTCCACAGCATGTGGCAGATCGTCATTCCTCGGAACCGCCTCGTGGTCTATGTTCCGGAGAGGGGAAACTGAGGATCGGGGAACACGAGGCTCTCGTTGTCGATAACTAGGTGACAAAGCTTAACCAGACTGCACCTAGTGAAAATCCGACCCCTTTGACCGCCTATGCGATGAACTCCAAACGGGCCTGGCCCAGGCCACACCCCACGCTGGGAGCCTTCCTAGGCTTCGTCCTGCTGGCCGTTCTCGTCCCCTATAGTCTGGACTACGGGGTGATAGGCCTAGGACTCGTACTAGTAGGGGCAGGGGTCCTCTCGGGTGCGGTGGCCAGGGGAGGCCCGGGAATGGGCTTTGGTGCAGGGGCCCGAGCCGCCGCAACCTTCGTGCTGATCTTGCTAGCCTCCCTAGCCTTGAGCTTGCTCGAGGACTCGGGGATGATAGACCTCTCCTCCCCGCAGTTCAGCGAGTTCATGCCCTACGTCATCATGATGGAGAGCCTCTGGGGGAGGATATCTGTCACCCTCTCTCCCATCGTTGAGAGCTTCATCTCCTTGATGGGGGGTGACCGCTTCGTGGACCTGATCGTGCGGGTCGTCACGGTCATCATTCCAGCCGGCATTGGCGGGGCGTTGTCTGGAGCCGTCATCGGGAAGGCCGCCCTCAGGCCCCCCTCCATATCCGTCGAGCCCGAATACGCCCAGGAAGCCATTCCTCCAGAGGGGTACGTCACGCCGCAGTCGCCCGTTGAGGTGGATTACCAGTGCCCGTGGTGCGGCTTTGGCGTCTCGCCCCACATGATGACATGCTGGAACTGTGGGGGGCCGCTACAGCTCCCGCCCCCACCCCAGTACTAGCTACTCCCCCTCCACAGCCCCAAAGGGAGCACCGAAGGGGGTCTGCTGGATGATGTTTAGCCTCTGTATCAGCTTCCACTGAACCTTCGCCAGGTTCCCCATTATCTCGTTGAAGGCGGAATGATTCGGGTTGGGCTTGGCACACAGCTCCTCCCTCAGGGCCTCGAGCCCCTTCGCGAGTTCCCGGGCAGCCGTCTTGAGAAGGCTGTCCACCGAAGGATCCAGGGTCTGGATGTTCCTGAGCTGGAAGGTGGCCCCTCCCACCTGTCCCAAGATCATCCCCGCCATCATGTACATGCCGTTGTCCAGAAAGTCCCCCAAGACCTGCATTAGGGCGGAAAGGTTAGCGAGCTCTGTGGTGGACTCAGACTTGAGGTCCGAGATGGCCCTATCGAAGGCCTTTGAGAGATCTCCCGAGCTGAATATCGTTCCCTCCATGCTTTACCCTCAACTTGGGAGCGAATCCAGGCCGATGCCCCGTTGTAGCCTCCGGGACCTCCTCCTCTGAGCCATGAGGTTGGAGTAGAGGCGGACGGCCTCGGCCTCCAGCCCGTTCAGGTACTCCAGAGACCGCTTGGCCCACTCCCTCTCATCTTCCGATTCCGACTGGGCGAGGCGTGACGCTGCCGCTTTGCTCACGAGGATGTCCAGGGCGATTCTTCCTAGCTTCCTCGTATTCACCCCCCTGAAACCCATCAACCTGAGCTCCTGGGACATCTCAAGAAGCCTTGGAAGGTTTGCAGTCACCGGCATTTCGCTCCCCGCTTCTAAGCGGCCTCCGCGGAATAAAGCTTTCCCAGAGAATCAGAGTAGATGTCAACTTAGCGACCATTTCGCCGAACAGAGGCGGCGTAGGAAAATATCCCCTCGGTCACTCTCTTTAGGTCGGCGTTGTGAGGCTGCCGCCTTTGGAACCGGTTTATTCGCGGCCCGAGCACAGAAGATCACTGCTCGATAGAGTCCTAGGTCCGCTCCTTGTCGTACATGATCTCATCAGTCCCTATTTTCTGGTGCAACTGATCTATGGAAATGGAAAAAAGGGGGGTTCAGGCTGGCTGTCGGGTAGAGCCTGACCCACGCTCTTGCTTGGCTGGCTCAAGACCATTTCTAATTGGGCGCGAAGTGTATCTTCCCCGAGAGATCTGCACAGCCCCACAGATCTAGTCCTGCAGGTCCTGGTCCGAAACCGATTCCTTGCCCTCGGAGGGTCTGCAGCTCGTCCGTCCCGCTCAGGATCGTCCAATGGAACCACCAATCGCTCTGTTCCGTCATCGTGTGGCCAGCCCACCCGAGGTGGAGGGAGCCCGATTTGCCCTCAACCGTGACCGTCACATGGCTTTCGCCCTTCACGGTGTTGAAGCCCGCGGGATGAACTACGAGGGTGAAGGTGCCCATGCCGGTCCCTTCCAGGGTTCCCGAAAGCTTATCGTGTTCGACGGCTGATATGAACACGTTACCGCCTGCTACCTTCGTCACGATGAACGAGGCAGAAGGGGCCATCCAGCACCATTCTCCTGACACGGTCGTAGGCTTCGCTGCCTGCACGACAGGCATCCATGGCGTTACTAGAAGTCCGACCATGAACACGGTGAGCAATGCCAATAACATCTTTCTCGTCTCTTCCTCACCCCCTCCCGATTTCCGGGCCTTGGGTACTTCTACCGCGCCCCTCCTCGGCGCACAGGACTTTAGTGGCATGACATGGCATGGCAATAAAGGTTTGCGAATTATCAGACCTGAGAACGTCGAAACAGTCCGCCTCTATCCTAGGAGACTGAGGACCAATCCTCGAGGGAAAGAACGGTGGTAGCTGGGCGCCCGAGGAGCGAGAAGTCTTAAGGTTCGGCATCCCTTGCAGCAAGGGTCATCATGACGGAGGAGGTCCTGGCCATTCTCCCCGCCTCGGAGATATGGGGCGTCAACAGGAAGACTCCCTGTAACATCGTGCTCACAGATGAGAGAATGGTCGTCATTAAGGGAGAGAGGGGCAGCAGAGGAAGGAGGCCCCTCCCCACACTAAGGAGGAGGGACGTCAAGGTGTCGGAGCTGGATGCCCTTCCGAAAGGAGATCACTACTCCCTCCCTTATGAGAGAATTCGATGGGTGGAGTTCAGGAAGTTTCTGACAGCTACCCTCCTGAAGGTGGGAACCCCTGGAGGCGGCTATCGCTTCAGGCTGCGAAGGAGGCCGGCCACCAGGATGAAACGACGGATGAAACAGCTCCTGGGAGACCTCGTCAGAGAGCGCTAGTTAGCTCCCTCGGGTGGCCTTCCGATAACCCTGGTACGGAGCGCGGCGAGGCAGCTGGGGGGTTGGCATCCCTTCAAGCCTTGGAGATTCTGATTAAATAGCAACCAGGGCCATACTCCTTTAGAGGGTCGATGTGGAGCCTGAAGAAGAGACATCCTATCGCCCTTCACCCAGAGGGCCTTCCAGGCGTCGATTTCTGAAGCTGGCGGCGGGCGTTGGTGGGGTAGCTGCCCTGGGCGTCCTTGGCGGACGCTTGTTGCTCTCGCAAGGGGAGGAGGTGCCGATGACTCCAGATGAGCTGGATTACCTGGACACCCTCAATGCGAACATCAGATCGGGCGGCCCAGGCAAGGACGGCATCCCGAGCATCGATAACCCCACGTTCATATCCCGGGCAAAGGCTGATGAGTTTCTGCGCCCGACGGACGTGGTCTTCGGGATCGACATGGATGGGGACGTGAGGGCATACCCACAGAGAGTCCTCGTATGGCACGAGATCGTGAACGACTCCTTCGGCGGCAGGAAGGTCTCCGTCACCTACTGCCCACTGACGGGGTCCCAGGTAGGGCTTGAAGGGGCCTCGACCTTTGGCTCTCCCCTGACCTTCGGCACCACGGGGAACCTGGTCAACAGCAACCTTCTGATGTACGACCGGCAGACGGATAGCAACTGGCCCCAGATCCTGGGAACGGCCATCAACGGGGAAAGAAAGGGCCAGACCCTGTCGGAGATTCCCCTCATCTGGACCACGTGGCAGCTGTGGCGGAGCAAGCACCCGAACACGCAGGTGCTAAGCACTGATACGGGCTTCGTACGAAACTACGATTCCGATCCCTATGGCTTCTATGACCCAGGCCCTGGAGGATACTACTCCTCTTCACGGCTGTGGTTTCCGGTCATCAACAGATCGGATCGCTTTCCCCTGAAGAAGGTGGTCTTCGGGGTTAAGGCAGGGGAGGAGCGCTTGGCCGTCCCGCTGGAGGAGTTCCGGTCTGTGGTGGTCGACAACTACACCCTGAGCGGCGTCCCCCTCACCCTTCTCTACGAGGGTCAGCTGGACACGCTGCGGGCCTTCAGAGGAGACGTGGAGGACAGGATACTGACCTTCGTCCAGAGGGATGGTCAGATTTTGGACGAAGAGACGGAGTCGGTGTGGTCTCCTGAGGGGCGTGCCATCGAAGGGACCTACCAAGGAACCGCGCTGCGGCGGGTCAGCGCCTTCAACGTCATGTGGTTTGCCTGGTACGCCTTCTATCCGGACACCCTGGTCTACGCTTGAGGGAGGCGAAATTGGCGAAGTACCTCACGGAGGCGCTACGAAGACTCGGCGGCTCCCTCTCCATTCCACGCCTGAGGCGGATCGCGCTCCTCTCAGCCCTCGGCTACGCCCTCCTCTATCTCTACTCCTTGGGCCACTTGGTGATCTCCCCTGGATCCTCCCCCCTACCGGGCAAGGGCGTGTTCACCTTCGTAGGCTTCGAGAACCTCTGGAGGGAGAGGGCTCCCTACAACTACGAGCCCGTTGCCGTCCTCCAGCCCTTCGAAGGCTTCGCCATTTTCCTTGCGCTCCCCAACCTCCTGCTGGCAGCAACCCTCGGCCTCCTGCTGGGATTGAACGTGGCCACTCTCATATACGCCTACCGCCAGGCCCGGGCCTGCGGCGTCGGCCGCTCCGTTACAGGGGTGCTCGCCAGCGTGCCCGCCTTCCTGACCGGTTTTGCCTGCTGCACGCCCACCCTCGTCATTCTCGTTGGGGCCTCCTTGGCGGCGAGCGTCATCGCCCTCGTACAGTGGTTCATGCCAGCGGCCCTGGCATCCCTGGCCCTCGCCCTGACCTGGAACCTCCTGAGGAGACTCCCCACCCCTCAGCCTCAGCACTCCTAGTGGGGTCGGAGGTTTAAAGAGGGAAGAGACGCATTTCGACTATTGACGAAGGGGGCTCCGGTGGCGGCTGCACGTGGTTTGAGAGGTGTTGTAGCGGGGAAGAGTAGCCTGAGCCTTGTCGACGGGGAGAAGGGTACCCTCCTCTACCGGGGCTATGACATAAGGGACCTGGCAGAGCACTCCACTTTCGAAGAGACGGTCTACCTGATGTGGTACGGCAAGCTGCCTACGAGGAAGGAGCTAGACAACTTCAAGGCTGAGCTGGCAGGACAGAGGCCATTGAGGGATGAGCAGCTGGATCTCCTCCAGGCTCTCCCAGGGGGCGCATCCCCCATGGAAATCCTCCGCACCATGGTATCCCACATGGCCCTCTACGACCCGGGTCGAGAGGACCCTTCCCAGGAGGCCAACGTGAAGAAAGGCATCCGCCTGGTCGCCCAGTTCCCCTCCATCGTGGCGGCCCACCACCGCATTCGCAATGGGGAGGCCTACGTACGCCCACCGGCGAACGCGGACCACGCTGCCAGCTTCCTCACGATGTTGCGGGGCAGGAAGCCCTCCCCAGAGGCCGCTCGCGCCCTCGACATCTGCTTCATCCTTCACGTGGACCACGAGTTCAACGCATCGACCTTCTCCGCCCGAGTCACGGCCGCCACGCTCTCGGACATGTACAGCGCCATCGTCTCAGCGCTGGGCACCCTCAAGGGGCCCCTGCACGGCGGGGCCAACGAGAACGTGATGAGAATGCTCCGCAAGATCGGCGACCTCTCGAAAGTGGAGGAGTATGTGGTCTCCTCCCTGGGGAGAAGGGAGAGAATCCCGGGCTTCGGTCACCCTGTCTATAGGACAATGGACCCGAGGGCGACCATCCTGAAGGAGATGTCAGAGAGGTTGGGTAAGGGCATAGGGGAGCCCCAGTGGTATGAGATGTCTGCCCGGATACAGGAGGTGATGATGCGAGAGAAGGGTCTCTATCCGAACGTCGACTTCTACAGCGCCAGCACCCTTCACGCCCTGGGCCTTCCCTCGGACCTCTTCTCCGCCTTCTTCGCCTGCGGCAGGGTCCCGGGCTGGATCGGCCACGTGATGGAGCAGTACGCCGATAACCGGTTGATACGTCCCATCTCGGAGTACGTGGGACCGAGGGACGTGAAGTACACGCCGATGGAAGAGCGGTAGGCCCTTCGCCCACATCGTCTCGCTTCCCTCGCGCAGGACATCTTCGGGGGACTTTCGCTCCTCCGCGAACCCCATCGCAAGACGTGCGGGCTCACGGGTTCAGACTGTAGCGACCTCGGCGGGCTTCTCCCGATCGTCGATGGGGACGTACTTCAGTCCCATCTCACCGACATAGTGCGCCCGAGGTCGGATCAACATGTTGTCCGCCAACTGCTCCATGATGTGGGCCAGCCATCCTGAGATCCTGGACATCGCGAACATCGGGGTGTACAGGTCTATGGGTATTCCTAAGACGTAGTATGTGGAGGCTGAGTAGAAGTCCACGTTGGGGTTCAGGCCCTTCTCCTTCATCATCACCTTCTCGATGGCCTGAGATATGTCGTACCAGCGCGTGTCACCCGCGGCCTCCCCCAGGTCCTTGACGACCTTGCTGAGCTCCTCAGCCCTCGGGTCCATGGTCTTATAGACCCTGTGGCCGAACCCCATGACCCTCTCCTTCCTCGAGAGCTTGTCCATGACCCACTTCTCGGCCTTGTCCGGGCTTCCGATCTCCTTGAGCATCTCCATGACCCGCATGTTGGCCCCACCATGGAGGGGGCCCTTCAACGTCCCGATGGCAGCGACGACCGCAGAGTAGATGTCCGATAACGTGGAGGCCGTCACCCTGCTAGAGAAGGTGGACGCGTTGAAACCGTGGTCAGCGTGGAGGACCAAAGCCATGTCCATGACCCTCGCCGCCGTCTCGTTCGGCATCTCGTCCCGCATCATGTACAGAAAGTTGGCAGCGTGGCTCAGACTCATGTCTGGCTCCACGTACTCCTTCCCATTCCTAATCCTCTCCCAAGTGGCGATGATGGACGCGAAGCCCGCTGTGAGATGTAGGGCTGTCTCGATCTGCTCCTCCCTGGAGGGCGCCTCAGGCTGCCTCGCTGAAGCACCGAGCAGGGACACTGCCGACCGCAGGATGTCCATCGGAAAGGCGTCCTTTCGCCAGTGACCCATGCAGTCCAGGAGCTCTCGAGGCAGCGGCCTGCGCTCAGCCAGACGTTTTCTGAAATCGTCTAGCTCCCGCCTTGTAGGCAGGTAGCCGTTCCACAGGAGGTAAACGGTCTCCTCGAAGGTCGAGTGCTTGGCCAAGTCGTGGATGTCGTAACCCTTGTACACCAGAAGGCCCTTCTCCCCATCCACAAAGGAGTTCCTGGATTCGTCGACCATTATTCCAGCCAAACCCTTGGCTATCTCCATTATGTCCCACCCAAGTGCGATGGCCACTGCCATCAGTTAGCAGATGGCACCATGAAACGCCCTGGTTACATCGTTTTTGTCTGTAGAATACATACTAGTCATCAGGGTTCGAGCCTGGTGCATAATCTCCGAAAGGCCCTACCATCTCAGGCGGCCGCGTGGGGGTGGGCAAAGCGGCATCACGTCCAGGCTCGCCCTGACGGTTTACGCGACCCTGGCCCCAAGCTGGCTCTCCGAGTCAGGCTTGAGGAGCACGACCTTGCCGTTCGACTCCACCGCCCCCAGCACGAGAACCTCCGAGCGGAAGTTGGCAATCTGCTTTGGAGGGAAGTTGACCACGGCCACCACCTGCCGACCCATTAGGTCCTCCCTAGAGTACCAGGCCTTGACGGCGGCTGAGGACTTCTTGAGGCCAAGGGGGCCGAAATCTATGCGCAGCTTGAAGGAGGGATTCCTGGCCTCTGGGAACTCCTGCACGTCTACAACCCTTCCGACTCTAACGTCCACCCTCTCGAAGTCCTCCCATGTGATCCTAGCCATCGAGGGAGGATGAGGGGTGTCCTATTAGTCTGTGTCCACTTAGCCGAGACGTAAACAGGCGTACCGACGATAGGTGTCGGGTCGCCTTCCAGTGACGCCTAGATGGGGTGGAGTCTGCCATCCCTTATTCGCAACTTCCTCCAGGTGAGCTTCTTGGCCAGGGAGTCGTGAGAGGCTAGAACGACGGCCCTTCCTTCCTTCCGAAGCCCCTCCAGCAACCGTAGGAGGGCCTCAGCACTCTCCTCATCCAGCGAGGCAGTTGGCTCATCCGCCAATAGTAGGGGCGGCCTGTTGGCCAAGGCCCTGGCAACTGCCACCCTCTGGGCCTCCCCCACGCTTATCTCCCGAGGCCTCCTACCTCCGAGGTTCTCAAGGTCTAGCCTTCGCAACAACGCCTCCACCCTCTCCTCGGCGCCGGGCGAGCGGCTGAGCTTCAGGGGGAGGAGGACGTTTTGCCTCACGGTGAGCTCCTCCAGGAGGTTGTGTTCCTGGAAGATGAAGCCAATCTCGCTAAGGCGAACCCTTGCCCTATTGCTGGAGGATAAGGAGGCCACGTCTCTGCCGTCCAGGAGAACGGACCCCTTGTCGGGTACGTCGATACACCCGAGGATGTTGAGGAGAGTCGTCTTTCCACTCCCGTTCCTCCCCCACAACACGGTCCCCTCTCCCAGGTCCACGGTCAGGTCGACACCCTTCAGGACCTGTCGGCGACCGTCGTAACTCTTCCAGAGGTCCCGGGTCTCTAGGATGGGAGGGGCCATCGAGCTTCCGTTAGGACTGACTTGGATGTAAGGCCTTCGGAACCAGCGTTCCGTTGGGAGGTTCACATCCAGAACTCGTTGCCATCCAGATCCTTCAGGATCGCGTACGTGCCGAACCACTCCGTCGTGAGATCCTTGGCGAATTCGACACCGCGGGCCTTCAGCTCCTCATAGGTCTTCTCCTGGTCGTCGCAGCGGAAGGCGATCCCCGTGTTGCCTCCGGGCCTATCATCCTCCCACTCCTCGCACCGCTCGCAGAGATGCAGCATGAAGGCGGATCCAGGAGGCTTCGCCGTGACCCAATGGCCCTCCGCTCTCACCTCGAATCCGAGCACGCTGCGGTACCACTCCGCGGCCTTTTGGGCATTGTGAACCAGGACAGCGGCAGAGACGATTTCCCGTATCATGACTCCACCCACCCATCCGACCATTGAAGGGGGAGACCTTAACTCTTGTGAGCCTCTGGCCCGGACCAGCCCGTTGGTCTCTGTTCTGGGAATGCTCCATCGCTTCAGGGGCTCCTCAGACCAGAGAGACCTGGGATAAGCCTATTTAGGCTGGAAAGGTTCACACGGCCAGACTCGAAGGAGGCGGGAGCATTCTGTTCCGGTTGGCGACCAGGTTCAACTGGCGAGTGGCAGCTACAATCATGGGCATCGCGGTATGCTCAATGTACTCGACCGGGGCCATGGTCCTCCTTGACGGGTTGGAGGCGGGAAGCCATTCTGTCGTGGCCCGTCTAGAGGTCGGACCCTATCTGTCCTACCGAGGAAACTTCCCGGACCTCATACCCACGCCCCTCGCTGAGAACGCCCTTCGGGGCACCGTCGGACCTGGCTGGCTCAGACCCGCCTCTCTCACCTTCGGCGACCTTACCGTCTCGGTGCGGCTTCTCTCCTCTAATCATCCCGGCTTCGTGGAGATCCTCTCCCTCCCCTTGCCGGGGCCGGGAGAGGTGCGGACAAGCCGAAGCTTGATGGAGGAGCTCGGGCTCACGGCGGGCTCGTCCGCGGTGGTGAACTCGGACCTCGGCAGCGAAAGGCTCAACGTCCAGGAACTACCGCGTGCCGCCATCGGCCTGGCGGAACGCTGGGTTATGGTGGCCGACACGGACCTTCGGCGAATCGCCTCCGTGGACCCGGCAGAGTACGACTTTCTCCTCGTGACCGACCGCGAGGACGCCCTGGACCTCGCCTCAGAGGGGTACACCGTTCAGTCCCTCTCCTCAGCGGCCGACTTCTTTCTCGATGGTCTCGACCAAGCCAGAAAGATCGTCCTAAGCATCGTGGTCGCCAGCTCCATCGCCGTAGCGGCCCTGACCTTCAGCCTCCTCTCCCTGGAGGTGCGGTACCGACGTAAGGAGATGGAGGCCCTGCGGGCCCTCGGAATGGACGACCACGGCCTCCTGTGGATGTACGGGCTCCAGATGAGCTTCATACTTATCGCTGGGTCGGTCTTGGGCATCTCCATGGGAATCGTTGTGGCCAACGGTCTGGTCTCCTTCTCCCCCTTCTTCGGCCTCAGCACGGTGATAACTCCGCACATAACGGCGGCGGGGCTGCTGCTCCCCCTCGTGTCCTCTTTAGTGGCGGGAGCCGCGGGGGGCGCGACAACCATTGTCCTCACCCTCAGGAGGTTCTCTCACGATGCCCAGATATGAACTCTTTCTGATCCTGACCTTGGGCGCCGCCCTCATGTCGACCTCGCTCCCTATGTACTCCGCCCTCGCCCGGTCCCCGGAGGATATCTTCTTTGGGGAGGGGGTGTTCGTGATGAGCCAGGCCTCTGCGGGCCATCCTTTGACCCCCGCCTTGGTGGAGGACCTGCGGAGCCAGGAGTGGGCGATGGCCGTCAGCCCGGAGGTCTACGCCTTTATCGCCTTGGAGGGAGCGGGTGTCGTGGTGAGGGGGATAGAGGCCGACGCTTTCCTGAGCATCGAGGGCGCGGCCGGAGGCCTTGAACTCGGGTCGGAGTTCCTGCTTGTGGGACACAGGCTGGCTAGGGACCTTGGGGTCCGGTCTGGGGATACGATCCTCCTGCCGGGCTCCCTGCGTCCTCGCCTCATGGAGGCTAGGGTGGACGCCATCCTTGAGGTACCTGGGGCTCCAGCGGACGAGTTCCTGCTGGACCTGCCTCGGGCGAGGGACCTCGCTGGACTTGGCTCCGAGGCCATAATCCTGATGAGGGTCAAGGCGGAGGATGGTCAGAAGCTTCTTGACTACCTCGTCTCTGCCGATGTCACCGCTCTGGTTGGAGATGGTCAGGTCAACCTGCGGGTGGAGGAGGGCAGGGTCCTGGACGACAGGCTGGGAGGCCTGATACTCACTAGGCCGGAACTGGCGAGGGAACTTGGCCGTAGCTACGTCAGCACCTTTGCCCAGTACAGCGGTAACAGCCTCCGCGTCCTGGTCCTCGGCATGCAGGGATTGACCTTCACCCTCTTCTTCCTGATGCTGGTCTCCACACTGGTCCGTGCTCTCGTTGAGGCTCGTCGGGACATTGGACTGATTGTCGCCCTCGGAGGCAGGTTTCGGGCGCTCCTATCCAGCTTTGGCGGGAGAATACTCCTCCTCGGGATTCCAGCGGGCTTCGTGGGGGTGGCCCTCGGCGCTGGCGTTGGTCGGCTGCTGGAGGTAATCGCCCCATTCGCCTTCTTCGGACACACCCTACGATACACTTTGGAGCCTTGGCAGGCCGTGCTCCTCCTAGCCTTGTACCTCGTCGTCCTGCTCCTCGCTCTCCTCCTGAGCCTTCTGTTCCTGCTGAGGCAGCATCCTAGGGACCTCCTCTACGAGCCGCCTGAGCACAGGTTCGAGGAGGTGCGGGTCGGGTGAGGGGGCATCTGGTTCCCGTCGCAGCCGTCCTCTCCGTTGCTCTCTCCGCACGCCTCCTTCAGCTCCTCCTCTCCTCCCTACCGCTGAACATCGACAGCTTCGCCCAGGTGGCGATCGCCACGGACATCCTGGGATCGGGGGAGTGGAGCCTGGACGAGGAGTCGCTCAACTACTACAACCTGAAGATGCCCTTCCTGCCGGTGCT
>JABAOH010142128.1_pt2 | contig 18881 bp, 20 predicted proteins | sample 7062181 | NCBI WGS metagenome assembly JABAOH01 (sample SAMN14538630, study PRJNA623070) | marine sediment metagenome | biome: marine biome [ENVO:00000428]; feature: marine pelagic biome [ENVO:01000023]; material: deep marine sediment [ENVO:00002113]; isolation source: pool of 5 deep marine... | reverse complement strand
CGGCGCTTTTTGACCTGATCAGCCAGACGACGATGCTCGAGGCCTTGTCCAGTCCCGACCTGCCTTCGAATGTGCAGGCCGTCATCAACCTGTTCGGTGGCGACCCGGTCAGGGCGCTTGCCGAAATGCCGGCGGAGATGCGGCAGCTTGTGCGCAGCGAACTGATCGATCCCACGCTCGTGACCGGCATGCTGCTGAGCGCACACCTGGTCATTTTCTGGCTCTCTCAGGACAGCAACGTAACGCCGCCGGTCTGCCTGGTCGCATTTACCGCCGCCGCGATCGCCGGAACCAGGCCCATGCGAACCGGGCTAACCTCCTGGAAAGTCGCGAAGGGTCTCTACCTGGTGCCGGTCCTGTTCGCGTTCACGCCGCTCATTACCGGCACATGGACAGAACGACTGATCGTCTTCGCATTCGCGTGCATGGGTCTGTATGCGCTGGCCGGCATCCTGCAATGGCACCTGGAGGAGAAGCTGAATGCGCTGACCGGCGCGCTGCTGCTCGTCAGCGCGGGGTTGCTGATGTGGGCACCTCTTGGAGTCACGGCGCACATCGTCGGCGGGCTGCTGCTGGTCGGAATCGTCGCCTGGCAGCGGCGTCAGGCTAAACGTTGAACCGAAAGTGCATCACATCGCCCTCTTGAACGATGTACTCCTTGCCTTCGAGGCGTAAGCGGCCTGCCTCCTTCGCGCCCTGTTCGCCCTTGCCGTCGACGTAGTCGTCGTAGGAGATGACCTCGGCGCGAATGAAGCCGCGCTCGAAATCGGTGTGAATCTCGGCAGCCGCTTTCGGCGCGGTCGCACCGACCCGGGTCGTCCAGGCGCGGACTTCCTTGGGTCCGGCGGTAAAATAAGTCTGTAGCCCGAGCAAGCGGTAGCCACAGCGTATGACGCGATTCAGCCCGGGCTCCTCGAGGCCCATCTCGGCCAGGAACTCCGCCTTGTCCGCGTCGTCGAGCACCGCAATCTCGGCCTCGACGGCGGCGCAGATCGCGACGACCTCGGCGCCTTCTTTTGCAGCGAGCGCGCGAACGGCGTCGAGATGCGGATTGTCTGCGAACCCGGCCTCGTCGACGTTCGCGATGTACATGACCGGTTTCGCAGTGATCAGGTGCAGATTCTTTATCTTGTCCCACTCGGTCCAGTCGAGATCCAGCGCGCGCATCGGCTGGCCCTGGTCGAGGTGATCGCGGACGCAGAGGAGCAGGTCGCGATACGTAATGGCGTCCTTTTCCGCGGTTTTCGCATTCTTTTCCGCTTTGAGCAGCGCTTTTTCGATCGACTCGAGATCGGCCAATGCCAGCTCGGTGTTGATCGTCTCGATATCGCCTATCGGGTCGATCGCCCCGGCCACGTGCGTGACGTCATCGTTCTCGAAACAGCGCACGACGTGCGCGATCGCATGCGTCTCGCGGATATTGCCGAGGAACTTGTTGCCGAGGCCCTCGCCTTGCGACGCGCCTTCGACGAGACCGGCGATGTCGACGAATTCCATCGTCGTCGGGATCGTCTTCTGCGGGTTCACGATGTCGGTGAGCACGTCGAGCCGCGGATCCGGCACGGGCACGACGCCGACGTTCGGGTCGATCGTGCAGAACGGATAGTTCTCCGCAGGGATCTCCGCCGCGGTGAGCGCATTGAACAGGGTGGACTTGCCGACATTGGGCAGGCCAACGATGCCACATTTAATTGCCATAGTGATTCAGTCTTGCGTGTGCAGCTTCTTCATCGCGGCCTCGAGACCGTCATCGATCAGCGCAGGGAGCACGTCGGCTGCCTCGTCGACATTCCTGAGCATCGCTGACTCGACGTCGCTCGACGCCTTTTGGAGCACATAATTCGTCACCTGGTCCTTGTGCCCCGGATGGCCGACGCCGATGCGCAGCCGCATGAAGTCGCGACCGCAATGCTTGATCACGTCACGCAGACCGTTGTGACCACCGTGACCGCCGTCGAACTTGAGACGCACGGTGCCGGGCGGCAGATCGATCTCGTCGTGGGCAACCAGCGACGTACGGGCGTCCAGCCGGTAATAGTCGAGCAACGCCCGCATCGGCTTGCCGCTCAGGTTCATGTAGCTCTGGGGTTTGGCCAGCCAGACGTCACTGCCGCCGATGCCGATCTTGCAGACGTCGGCATCGAAGCGCTTTTCGAATTTGAACTGGCCGTTGTAACGGCGCGCCAGCTCGTCGACGAACCAGAACCCGGCGTTGTGCAGCGTCCGTTCGTAGCGGGACTCGGGATTTCCGAGCCCGACAACGATGCTCAGGTGCGTACTCATCCGCGGATCATGCCGCAAAGCCAAGCGTCATTGCGAGGAGACGAAGCTGCTCGCAATGACGGGATACTCAGCCTTCTTCCTTGTCGCCGTCGCCGCCGGACTCGCCACCTGCTTCCTCGGCTGGTGCTTCGCCCTCGGCAGGCGCTTCCGCCTCCTCGCCTTCGGCCGCTTCGCCCTCGACTTCCTCGACCTCTTCCTCCACCGGCGCGACTTTGATGTGCTGACAGGAAACGATCGCGTGGTCGTGCTCCGGTCCCTGCGCCAGCTCTGGAATCTCGACACCTTCGGGCACTGTGATATCCGACAGGTGCAGCATCTCGTTGAGGCCGAGGTTTTCCACGTCTACTTCGAAGTACTCGGGCAGATCCTTCGGCAGGCAGCTGACCTCCACGTCGTTCATGAGCTGCATTATGGTGCCACCTTCCAGCTTGACGCCTGCAGCGACATCGGTGTTCAGGTAGTGAATCGGCACATTCATCTTGATCTTCTCGTCTTCGACGATGCGCTGGAAGTCCATGTGCATGATGAACGGCCTGGCCGGATGCCGCTGGATATCCTTGACGATCGCGGCCTGGCTCTTGTCGCCAACCTTGATATTAAGGATGCTCGAGTAGAAAGACTCTTTCGCGAGCTGCTGGACGACCCGGTTGTGGTCGAAAGCCAGTGGCCGCGGCGGGCGGCCGGCACCATAGATGATTGCGGGGACTTTCCCTTCTCGACGCAGGCGGCGGCTCGCACCTTTCCCCTGGTCCTCACGGATTTCCGCAATCAGATCGAAATCTTCACTCATCAGAGCTCTCCTGATTTAACGATAACTGATTGATATTTCGCGCTTTTCAGCGGCCCAATAAAAATCCCGATCGCGACCAACCGGGATTGGGGCGCGAATAGTAGCCGATAGGATCAGGGGTGTCTATGGCCGCCGAGCTGGTGCTCGCGGCGGTGATGATCGTTGTCCTCGATCGCCTGCTTCTCGGAAGCAAGCTCGGGCCAGGCCGCAAGGCTTTTTTCGACCGCAAGTCCTTCCAGCGCAGCAAGCCAGTGATCGTAATAACGCAGGCCGGTGTCGTACTCGCCCCGCGCCTCGGCGTCACTTAGCGCCGCGCCGAGCGCGTTCGCCCATTCCTCGCTCGATAGTTCGCCGGACTCGATCAATTCGACCACGACAGCAAACGCCTGCGCCTGCCAGGGCTCGGCAAAGACCGGGCCATCCTCGTCACGTGGCAACAAGGGAAGATCGGCAAGTTCGGCGGCACGTTCGCCGGCGCTCATGCGCCCACCGGCTCGAGGTGGATTTCCCAGAGCTCCGCATTGATGCGGTCATTGGCGTTGCCGCGATCGCCCCACAATTCTCGCGCCGTGAACGTCACTGTGTAGAGATGCTGCTCGCCCGCATCAGCCGGTTCGTCGTCCTGGAACCGGTGCACGCCATGATGTTTCTGGATGACGCCTCGCTTGCCGCGCGTGTATCGCGGGCAACGCGTATGTCCCGCGGGATGATTGTTCCAGACGATCACGTGGTCACCGATTTCGAATCTCGGCTGGGTCGTCGCCGGCCTCTCATGGGAATCGTCGGCCTGAATGAATGCCACGACTTCTGCGGGCGTTGCCGGTACGAAATTTTCAACATCGACCGGCGACAACGGGCCATTGGGATTATCGAGCTCGTCGCGTGTCGTCAGCCCGCCTCGGATCGTGGACACTTCCTCTGCCCACAGCCATTTTGCGTAATACGGCATGGCCAGATAGAGCTCCGGCGGAATGCGCTCGATGTCCGCACGGGTCCCGCCCGGGTATCCGGGAATCCGCTTGCTCCAGACGGCGAGCGCCAGTCCCCAGACTTCACGCTCCCACTCTTCGTGAAGCGGGAAATCCTGGTCCCGCTCCGGCAAGGTAAAGCCGTCCATGCCCCCCAGATCGTGGATCGTGTTCATGCGAGTTTCTCCGCGCCGATCATCGAATCGCGAGTGACGAGTGCAGCGAGTTCATCAACGGTCATGGCGGCGGTGCCGGCTGGCCGCTCGGGGATAACGAGGTAGCGAACTTCGGCAGTGCTGTCCCAGACCCGTACCTCGACATCGTCGTCGAGCTCGGTGCCGAATTCCTTCAATACGCCGCGTGGATCGATCACCGCCTGAGCGCGGTAGGCCGTGTCCTTGTACCAGGTCGGCGGCAGGCCGAGCACGGGCCACGGGTAGCAGGAGCACAGCGTGCAGACGACCAGGTTGTGGACCTTCTCCGTGTTCTCGACGACGACCAGGTCCGTGCCCTGCACGCCCGCGTTACCTTCCTCGCGGATGACCGCCCGTGCGTCGTCCAGAAGCCGCTGCCGATACTCGGCGTCGGTCCAGGCCCGTGCCACCATCCGCGCGCCGATGTGCGGCCCCACCTTGTTTTCATAGAAATCGACGACGGCGTCCATCGTCTCGGGATTGACGAGGTTCTTTTTGACCAGCACCGAAACCAGCGCCTTGGTTCGCAAGGCGTAGTCGGACTGGCTGTGCGCCTGTTCGTCCGCGCCCTGCGCGCTAGCGGGCCCGGCCGCGGAACCGGCGACGACGCCCGACGCGGCCAGCGTCGTTTTGCTCAGGAACTCCCGCCGAGAAACCTTGTCGTCAGGCATGACACGCCTCCCCTTTCAGAGACTCTCCCGTAGGCTGCAGATTCTACCCGGATTCCGGCAGCGCTGTACTCGTGTACATGTTGGCCGACGCTTTCCAGGCGCCGTTGCGCTTTTCCCAGCTCATCAGGCAACTCATTGGCAGCGTCGAATGGCCCGCGGGCGACTCGGTCACCAGTTCAAAAGTCGCCCACGCGGATGCCAGGTCGCCGGCGTCACAGCCGGACCACTCGAGCCTCGTAATCTGCACATCGGTAAACGGTACGGCGTCGAAGAATTCGGCGAACAGNNAGGTCGGTGAATGCCATGACGTCGAAGAATTCGGCAAACAGGGCCATGATGTCGTCGATGCCTTCGACCGGATCGGCGTTGGGCGGCAGCCAGACCGCGTCCTCCCAGATCAATTCGCGCACCGCGTCGAGGTCTTTCATACGCTCGGCCTCGACCATCCGGTCGCAGGCCGCGCGCACCTCATCCGAGACTCCACTCATTCAGTCAACCACGGCGCCGGCGACCCTTCGACTTGCCGGAGGGTCGTTACGGTCCCGGCATCGAATCCCTGGCTGGTCAGCGTCAGGGTGTCGCCGTCGACGCTGAACTCGTACGACGTTTCGTTGTCGGGCCAGGCATTCATGTAGGTCGGCACTCTCGCAACGTATGCGCGCGTCTTGAGCAGGTTGCCGTCGATCTCGTAACGGCCCGAGTTCGCGACGAAGCTGTCGTACGCGGCGACTTTTTCAGCATCCGTCTCCTCGTCGCCGGCAGCATTTGCGCGTTGCTCGTTGCCGGTCGCAAACATGATGCTGTAATGGTTTCCGGTAAACACATACAGCGCCGGTTGCGGCTGTTCGTTCGTGTTGCCGTCCGGATCGGTAACGCTGGTAGCGACCCAGGCGCCTTCAACCGGACCTGCCGCGGCAGCCAACGGCTCCGCGCTGTTCCAGATGTCGACGGCAACTTTCCATTCGCCGCCTTCCTTTTTCCACAGGTGGAAATCCCTGAGCGTTTGCGAAACCGGTTGGCCGTCCGGCCCATCGACGGTCACTATGGTGTCGGAGAGTGTATAGCCCATGTCTCCACCGGAACCCATGCCGACCACGATATTTTCGAAGCGCATGCTGAAGCCGGGCGCCGCGGTAAATGCTTGCGCAAACTCGCCCATCGCCTCGGGTCCAACGACCGCATCTGTATCGGGCGGCAACGTTATCGCGTCACTGCTATACAGACTGGTGACCGTAGCGGTGTCCGCAGCACTGCCCGCCGCATGATAGGCATCCGCTGCGGCCTGCAGAGAGGCCCGTTCGGCATCGAGATCGACCGGCGCCTGCGTGCAGCCAGCCAGTGTCAGAGCGCCCGTAAGCGCAATAAGCAAGGAATATTTCTTCACTGTTCTTCTCCTCGGATTCATAGCATGTCGGCGACGATGTCGATGGTGCCGACGAAACCGTCGCTGTCTTTTTCGAGTCTCGCGGTAAGACTGTCGACCGCGTCTCTGTCTCCCTTCACGACGGCATCTTTGTGCACGTCGACCGGGTTCGCGCCACGGCCTGCATAGGGTTCCCGCGAGAACACTTCTTTTTCCACGTCCTGCGGCAGGTAGATCTGCGTATCCAGCGTCGCCCATTCCTGGCCCGGGACGATAATGCGCGCGTGAATATGCGTCAGCCGCGGGAAATACCACCCGGGATAGATGGTCGTAAAGCTGGCAACGCCATATTCGTTCGTTTCCTGGTGCCCGCGGAGGAAGGTCTTGTCCGTTTGATCGATAAACTTGTCCGTCGGCCGCTGTGTGTCAGGATCGAAGACGATGTTGTCAAACGCCGAATAGAGCCCGCCCGCATCGCACTGCCAGATATCGACGATGCAATCGGATGCTGCCCGGCAGGAGCCGTTGTTCAACACGCGAACATTCAACCTCAGAGGCACGCCTGGCCGATCCTCGCGGATATCGGACCTGAAGACACTGCCCTTCTTGAGATACGGCCCGGCGGTTTGCCGGACCGACGGCCGACAGGCGTAGCTGATCCCGCCCCCCGGTTCCTGTGCAAACACGCCGGCCGTGTGCGCGGTGACGATTGCGCCGCCCGTGCCGGCAAGGAACTTCCTCCTGTCCATAGTTCGCGCCTCCGGTTTACGAGGTAGGAATAGGAGAAAGCTTAGTACAGCTTGATTATTCTGCAGGGAGCCTCAATCCCACTCGACCCAGAGTTCCTGCGGCCCCCGGAACTGGACGGTCTCGACCGGCATCAGGTCCTGGTCTCCGGCGAGGCGCATGCCGGGCAGGCGCTTTGCGAGCTCTTCGAGGATCACGACGAGCTCGAAGCGCGCCAGCGGGGCGCCGAGGCAGAAATGGCGACCGAAGCCGAACGCGATATGGCCGCGCGCGTCCTCGCGACGGATGTCGAAGTCCTCGCCGTGGTCGAAGCGNNAATCCGCTGGCCTGCGGCAATCGGCACGCCGGCGATCTCCACATCGGCCTTCGCCAGGCGGCGCCAGGCGACGACCGACGGCCGGAAGCGGAGACACTCCTCGACGGTATTCGCGATCAACGACGGATCGGCGACGATGGCGTCCCAAGACGCCTTCTCCTGGAGCAACGTGAGGATTGCGTTGGCCGACATGTTGGTCGTCGTCTCGTGGCCGGCAAGCAACAAACCGAATACGACGTTATTGACGTCCTCGATCTCGATATCGGCATCGTCACCGCGCATCGCCAGCATATCGCTCGGCAGATCGTCCTGCGGCGATTCGATGCGCTGCTGAACGAGGTCGAGGCAATAATCCCAGTAGTCGGCGATATGACCGGCCGCGACGAGCTGCTCCTCGACGCTCGGCTTGCCGAACGACAGCACCAGCCGGCTGTCGGCCCAGGTCTTGATCTGCTGCACATCCTCCTCGGGGACACCGAGCAGTTTGAAGAGCACGAGCGCGGGCAATTCATAGACCATCTGCGCTACGAGGTCGGCACGCTTGTCCGCTTCGAAGCCGTCCACCGCATCGTTGACGAGCTGCCGGATGTAGGGTTCGAGCTTCTTGTTGCGCCGCGGTGAGAACGCCGCCTGCGCGACCCGCCTCACCGGCGCATGATTCGGATTCTCGTTGTTGGATAGTGTCGGCCTCGGAGAGAAGCCGCGCGTCTTGAACAGCTCGACGACTTCCGGCGCGACCGGGCGCAGCGGCTGCAGCGTGATCTCGGAAGAGAATCGGTCCTTGTCCCCGAGCACGGTCTTGATGTCGGCGTACTTCGAGACCGCCCAGTAATCGATGTCCTCGAGATACACCACGGGTGACTCGGCGCGGGCCTTCTGCATGACCGCTTCGAGCTGCTCGTTCGACAGGTGGAAGGTGTCCGATAACGCGCTGACCGGGCATTGGTCGGGCGACAAATTGCCGAATTCCGAGCCCATCTCAGTCCACGTACAGCGAACTCACCGATTCTTCGTCGGATATCCTGCGCATGGTCTCGGCGAGCAGTTCCGCTGTCGACAACTGGCGAATCTTGTCGCACTCCGCAGCCTCTTTGCGAAGCGGGATCGTGTCGGTCACCACCATCTCATCGAGATCCGAATCGGTAATACGCGACACGGCCGGCCCGGACAGTACCGGGTGCGTAATGTATGCGGCGACGCTGGCCGCGCCGTGCGCCTTCAGCGCACTCGCCGCATGGCAAAGCGTGCCCGCCGTGTCGACCATGTCGTCGATCATCACACAGTTCTTGTCTTCGACCTCACCGATGATGTTCATGACCTCGGACTGGTTCGCCCTGGCACGACGTTTGTCGATGATGACGAGATCGGCGTCGTCGAGGCGCTTGGCCAGCGCCCGGGCGCGGACGACGCCGCCGACGTCCGGCGAGACGACGACCATGTCGTCGTATTTCTGCTTCCAGACGTCGCCGAGCAGGATGGGCGACGCATAAACGTTGTCGACGGCAATATCGAAAAATCCCTGGATCTGGTCAGCGTGCAGGTCGACCGTCAGTACGCGATCGACGCCGGCGACGCCGATCATTTTTGCCACCAGCTTGGCCGTGATCGGGACGCGGGACGCCCGCGGCCGGCGGTCCTGGCGGGCGAAACCGAAATAGGGGATGACTGCCGTAATCCGCGATGCGGACGCGCGTCGCGCGGCGTCCACCATGACCAGCAGCTCCATGAGATTTTCGGCGGCCGGCGGACAGGTGGGCTGGACAATGAAGGTCTCGCGACCGCGGACATTTTCGAGGATTTCGACGTTGATCTCACCGTCGCTGAACCGGCCTACCTGGGCCTTCGCGAGCGGCACGTGCAGTACCCGGGCGATATCCTGCGCAAGCTGTGGATGCGCGTTCCCGGAGAAGATAGCCATTGTTGCCGGATCCACGGCGTAGCCCCCTTTCTTATGCTGGTTTCTTGTTGTTCGACTCGGTCGGCGGGGTGGCTGGGGTGGCAGGATTCGAACCTGCGCATGACGGGATCAAAACCCGTTGCCTTACCACTTGGCTACACCCCATTCGTCCTCGCTACGCGCACGCCGGCACGCCTCCGTGCGCGCAATTGTGAGGGGCACCCCCGGAGCTGTCAAACGGACTCGGCGTTACCTGAAAGTCCACTCGTCGATAACGAGTCGCACCCGAACATCGCCGGATACGGCAGTCAGCCTGCTGGGCATCGGTTGTCCGCCGCCCTCAGCGTACTGGCCGATGGTCACGTCCCATGCACCTTGCTGGAGGGCGGTCAACTGGCCATTGTCATTGAATTCGACCGCGGACGGCGACGAAGGATCCGGTATGCCGAGCGCCCAGTAGCGCAGGCTGGTGACCGGGATCGTCCAGCCGTAGCGCAGGCGCAGATCGATTTCCGCGTCCTCGAGCTCGGTCACCACGCCGTCTTTGTCGGTCAGGCTTACTTCCCGGCCGTCGCCATTGACAAACACGGTGCCGACGCCGATCGGACCGCTGATCCTCGCCCGGTAGACGATGCCGTCCTGCCGCCACCAGAGCTTGCCGTTGAAGCCATCGTCCCCCGCACGGAGCCCGATTCGGCCGGAAAACTCCCATTCGTCGGTTTCTGCGAGGACCGCTTTGCGGGTTTCCCAGCCATAGAGCTCGGGCAGCATCGTGCCGCCCGTACTTGCGCAGCCAGCGGCGATGGCCAGCAGGCCGATGGCGATCAGGATGTGGCGCCGCATGCAGCTCGCCCTCAGGGCGACGCCGGCATCAGGCGATCGCGGACGTCCTCGAGCAGCTCGTCATCGGGGAACAGCAAAGTAGCGTCCTCGAGCGCCGCCTTTGCCTCGTCGCGGCGTTCGAGCATCCATAAGACCTCGACGATGTGCGCCGCGACTTCCGGGTCCCGCAGTTTTTCGTATGCCGTCTCGAGATATCCCAGCGCCTCCTCGTAACGGCCCTGGCGGTAGAGTACCCATCCCCAGCTGTCGATAATCGCGGCACTCTCCGGATCGAGTTCCATGGCCTTGCCGATCAGCTTCTCGGCTTCGTCGAATTCTTCGGTCCGGTCGGCGAGCGTATAGCCGAGGGCGTTCAGCGACATGGCGCTGTCGGGCCAGCGGCGCGCCGCGGTACGATACTGCGCAATCGCGTCATCGAGCCGGTCCATGCGCAGCAGCAGTTCGGCCCGACCGAGGTAAAGTCCTTCGACGTCCGGGCGGTAAGCCACCGCCCTGTCGTACTGTTCGAGCGCCTCATCGTAACGCTCGACGCTGGCGAGTACCTGCGCCTTTACCCTGACCATGTCGACCGCGTAGTTCGGATTGACCTCTGCAAAGCGATCCAGGTACTGCAGCGCGCGTTCGTACTCGCCCTGCTGAGCAAGAATCCCGGCCGCCCTGCTCTGCGACAACACGGCATTGCTGCCGCTCGTGACCTGCGAGTAATAGCGCACGGCCTCGTCCTGCTCCCCGCGCTCGTCGGCGATTCGCCCGAGGTAATGTAGGGCATCCATCCGGTAATTACCGGTTGCCAGCAGGTCCTCGAAGTCCGCCCTGGCCGCATCCAGCCGGTCCAGGCGGAAATTGATGATCGCCATCAGGCGCAGCGCGTCGGTCCGATAGGGCTGCTCGAGCAGAATCTGGTTCACCTGGCTCAGCGCATCGTCTTCGCGGTCGGCCGAAACCAGCATGATGGCCAGCTCCAGCCGGGCTTCCGGATCCGGGTCCGGGTCGTCGCCGACGAGACGCGAGGCATAGTCGATCGCCGCGTCCTGTTCGCCCTGCAGCAGCAGCGAGCGAGCATAGACGAGATGGGGTTTGACCCATTCCCTGTCGATTTCGATGGCTGCCTGGGCCCGTTCCGCCGCTTCCTCGAATTCGCCGGCGTCAAGCGCGAGCACGGCTACGGCGTAATGGGCAAAGGGCGATTTTCGGTACGGCCGGGCCAGCTGCCGCATCACCTGGTAGGCATTGTAGGAATCCTCCCGCGCCAGCAGCGGCACGAGACGCAGCAGCTGCTCGTCGACCGGTTCATCGCTCTTCTCGAGCAAGTTCTCGAAACTCCGCCGTGAATCCCGTATCTCCCCCGCTCGCAGGTAGATCTGGGCGACATAAAGGAGCGCCTCATCATCGTCCGGCTCCAGCGCCAGCCAGCGCTCCGCCGCCTGCACGGCGTCATCGGTGAATTCGTAGGTGTAGGCGATCCGGGTCGCCGTTTTCGCGACCTCCGGGTTGTCGCTCAGACTCGCGGCGATGCGGTATTCGCGGGACGCATCCTGGTAGCGATCTTCATCGAGCGCCGCCTCCGCGGCGAGAATATGATCGGCAGCCGCCTCGTTTTCCTCGTCGGCCAGGGCGGCTGCGCCCAATGACATAAGCCCGATCCCGCAAAGCAGGATGCACGCAGATTTCAGATTGTCAGTCAGGATCGCCAAAGTATTGGAGTCCATCATCCCGATGAGCGGATTTTCGCTGTACGTGGTGAACACAGACAAGGAACTGCGTCATCAGTTCGCTTATCATACGCGTTGATTTGCACCCTGGATCCCCAAACCGACGATGCCGCTCTTCATTCTCGGGCTGAACCATAACACGGCACCTGTGGAAATACGCGAGCAGGTCGTGTTCGAGGGAGACGAGGTCGACCGCGCGCTCGGCGCGGTGACGGGGCTCCCCGGCGTCGCGGAAGCCGTGGTTTTGTCGACCTGTAACCGCACCGAATTCTACGTCGAAGCCGACGAACCGGGCCTGGAGACCATTCGCGAGTGGCTGCAAGCTGAGCGGTCGCTCGCCGGCCAGGCGGCCGATGCGCTGTTCTCGCTGGAGCGTGAAGACGCGATCCGACACCTGTTTCGCGTAGCCTGCGGGCTCGACTCGATGGTGCTCGGGGAACCACAGATTCTCGGTCAGCTGAAAGACGCCTTCCGCCAGGCCGAGCAACGGGGTTCTGCCGGGCCGCAGCTGAACCGGCTGTTTCATCATACTTTCTCGGTCGCGAAGAAAGTCCGCACGGATACCGAAATCGGCTCGAGCCCGGTCTCGGTCGCCTATGCGGCGGTCAACCTGGCCAGCCAGTTCTTCGCCGGTTTCTCTCAGCATACGGCGCTGCTGATCGGCGCGGGCGTAACGATCGAACTGGTCGCGAAGCACCTGTATGCCAAGGACATCGGCCGCCTGTTCGTCGCCAATCGCGACCTGGCGCGCGCGCAGAAGCTCGCGAGCGCGTTCGACGGTTTCGCGCTGCCGCTATCGGAACTCGCGGGCACGCTGCCCGAAGCGGACATCCTGATCAGCTCGACGGCCAGCACGGAGCCGGTCGTATCGCTCGAACAGATGCAGTCGGCCATCAACGCCAGGCGCCGGCGACCGGTGTTTGCCGTCGATATCGCGGTGCCGCGGGATATCGATCCCCGCATCGGCGAGCTCGACGACGTCTACCTGTACGGAATCGACGACCTCGACAAAGTCATCCTCGAGGGTCAGTCGAGCCGCGAAGCGGCCGCCGTCGATGCGCAGCGGATCCTCGACGACGAAACGCGCCGCTACCTGAGCATCGAACGCTCGAAAGAGGTGGCGCCCATCATCACCGCGCTTCGTGACCAGGCTGACGACATGCGGGAGCAGGTGCTCGAGCAGGCGCGCAGGCGCCTCGCCAAGGGGGCCAGCAATGAAGATGTCATCGAGTACGTAAGCTCGGCGCTGATGAAAAAACTGCTGCACCAGCCGAGCGTCCGCCTGCGGGAAGCCGGCGAGCAATCCGACAAGGAGTTCGTGCGCGTCGCGAGCGAGCTGTTCGGCCTCGACGAGGACGACCAGGCGTGAAGGCTTCGATCAGGAACAAGCTCGAGACGACGCGGGACCGGTTCGAGGAAATCTCGGGTTTGCTCGCGGACCCGGATGTCATTGCCGATCAGAACCAGTTCCGCGACCTGTCGAAGGAATACGCGCGCCTCGAACCGGTGATGAAGCTCTTCGAGCGCTACGAATCGCTGGCCAAAGATATCGCTGCCGCCGAGGAAATGGCCGCTGACAGCGATCCGGAAGTACGGGACATGGGGCAAGAGGAACTCACGACCCTTACCGAAAGCCGCGACGCGCTGCAAGTCGAGCTGCAGAAGTCGCTGATCCCGCCGGATCCGCACGACGACAGCAACGTGTTCCTCGAGATACGGGCCGGGACCGGCGGCGACGAGGCGGCGATATTCGCCGGCGATCTGTTCCGCATGTATTCGAAGTACGCCGAGACGATGCGCTGGCCCATCGAGATCATCAGCGCACGCGAGGGCGAGCACGGCGGGTACAAGGAAATCGTCAGCCGGATTTCCGGCAGCAACATCTACGGCAAGCTCAAGTTCGAATCGGGCGCGCACCGCGTCCAGCGCGTGCCGGCGACCGAATCGCAGGGGCGCATCCATACCTCGGCTTGCACGGTCGCCGTATTGCCCGAGGCCGACGAGATCGAGGAGATCGACATCAATCCTGCCGATCTGCGGGTCGATACGTTCCGCGCCTCGGGCGCGGGCGGCCAGCATGTGAACAAGACCGATTCCGCGGTGCGCCTGACCCACCTGCCGACCGGCATCGTCGTCGAGTGCCAGGACGAGCGCTCGCAGCACAAGAACCGGGCACGCGCCATGTCGCTGCTGCAGGCGAAGTTGCTGGACGTAGAGATCGCCGCCCGCGAGAAAGAAGAGGCGCAGACGCGCAAGCTGCTCGTGGGATCGGGCGACCGTTCCGAGCGGATCCGCACTTACAATTACCCGCAGGGTCGGGTCACCGACCACCGCATCAACCTGACGCTCTACAAGCTGACGGAAGTTCTCGAGGGCGATCTCGACCAGGTCATCGAGCCGCTGATCAGCGAGTACCAGGCCGACCAGCTCGCGGCGCTGTCAGCGTAAGCGCGCCCGCCTACATCTGCTTGCGCAGATAATTCAGTACGTCCGAGCGGGTAATCAGGCCGAGGAATTCGCCCCCGTCCATGACTGCCGCATACGGTCGCGCCGACAGCATGGCGACCAGGTTGTGGATACTGGTGTCCTTCTCGAGCTGTATGAATGCCGTCTCCATGGCCTCGCCCACGGGCGCGGTCATGAGCTCGGGTTTGCCGAACGCGAACTGGATGATCGTATCTTCGGTGACGACACCGACGAGCTCACCTTCGTGCATGACCGGAAGTTGCGAGAAGCCGGCGTTGCGCAGTCGATTGTGCGCGGTGGTCAGGATGTCCGTCGGGCCCACGGTAATCGTCGCCCGCTCGCCGTGCGGCCGGCCGATCAGGTCGCGCAGGTCGCCGTGCTGCTCGCGCTGGATGAAGCCCTGGTCTTCCAGCCAGAAATCGTTGAAGAGCTTGGACAGGTACTTGTTGCCGGTGTCACAGGCGAAAGTCACCACGCGCTTCGCGTCGCTCTGTTCGCGGCAGTATTTGAGCGCCGCGCTCAGCAGCGTGCCGCTCGATGAGCCGGCCAGCAGTCCCTCTTTCCTGAGCAACTCCCGGGCGGCGCTGAACGACTCGGCGTCGGAGATGCTGTATGCCTTGGTCGCGCCCGTAAAGTCCGCAATGTCCGGAATGAAGTCTTCGCCGATACCCTCGACGAGCCATGAGCTGCTTTCTCCGAAGGAACCGGTATTGACGTAGTCTGCGACCACGGAGCCGACCGGGTCGGCGATGATCAGCTCGGTCTTTGCTGAATGGGCCTGCAAATATTTGCTGATGCCGCTGACGGTGCCGCTCGAGCCGACCCCGAGCACGATCGCGTCGACGTCGCCGTCGAGCTGCTCGAAGATCTCCGGCGCCGTCGTCTGTTCGTGCGCGAGCGGATTGTCCGGATTGCCGAACTGGTTGATGAAATAGGCGCCTTTCTCTTCGGCGATCCTGCGGCCGAGGTCCTGGTAATACTCGGGATGCCCCCTGCCGACGTCCGATCGGGTCAGGATCACCTCGGCGCCCATCGCGCGCAGATTAAAGATCTTCTCCTGGCTCATTTTGTCCGGCAGCACCAGGATCAGTTGATAGCCTTTTTGCGCAGCGACCAGTGCGAGACCCAGGCCGGTATTCCCCGCCGTGGCCTCGACCAGCGTATCTCCCGACTTGATGTCACCCCGTTTCTCCGCCTCCTCTATCATCGACATGCCGATGCGGTCCTTGATCGATCCACCCGGGTTCATCAATTCGAGCTTGAGGAACAGCCGGCAGGGACCCGTGTCGAGCCTGCTGACCTCGAGCATCGGCGTGCGGCCGACCATTTCGAGCGTATTGGAGAAAACCTGCATGTCGATTACGGTAGTGATTGCGGACGGCGCACATGGTACGCGATGGGGCCCGCCCTTTGAATGAATATCTCCGAATTGACGAGGCGCTCGAACGCGCCGTAGAGCGGCTGAGCGGCGCGAGCGACAGCCCGCGCCTCGATGCGGAACTGCTGCTGGCGCGCGCGCTCGACGTGCAGCGCAGTTACCTGTTCGCGCATCCCGAGGACCAGCTGGACGCCGGCGCCCGGGAGCGCTTCGAAAAGGCCGTTGCGCAGCGCCTCGACGGCATGCCGATGGCCTATATCACCGGCGAGAAGGAGTTCTGGTCGATGCCGCTGGCCGTCAGCCCGGCAACGCTGGTCCCGCGGCCCGAAACCGAGCTGCTGGTCGACCAGGCATTGCTGCGCATCCCCCGGAAAGCCGAGTGGGCGGTCGCCGATCTCGGCACCGGCAGCGGCGCGATCGCGCTGGCGATCGCCAGGGAGCGCCCGCTGTGCCGGGTGACCGCAACGGACATCTCGGAAGACGCGCTGGCGGTGGCCAGGGTCAATGCCGGGCAACTGGCACTGCCGAATGTCGAGTTCCTTGTCGGGGACTGGACCGAGCCGCTCGCGAGCCGGGCATTCGAACTCGCCGTCAGCAATCCGCCCTACGTGGCGAGCGCCGATCCCCACCTGGCGGCGCTCAAATACGAACCCGCTGCCGCGCTCGAGTCCGGCGACGACGGCCTCGATGCGATCAGGCAGCTTGCGAATTCGGTGGGCAAAATCCTGAAACCGGGGGGCTGCCTGCTGCTGGAACACGGCTTCGACCAGGCCGACAGCGTCGCCCGGATCCTCGCCGACGCCGGCTGGTCGGGCATCGTAACCGTCAACGACCTGGAAGGCCGGCCCCGGGTTACGGCGGCGACGCGCCCGTGAGACCGATATACTGCCGATTCCACTCAGAAAGGAACCCGCAGTGATTACGATCTCTACCAGCCACGGCGACATTGTCGTCGAATTGTTCGAAGACAGCGCGCCGATTACCTGTGAGAATTTCCGGCAATACGTTGCCGACAATTTCTTCGACGGCACGATCTTTCATCGCGTCATTCCCAACTTCATGATCCAGGGAGGCGGATTCACGGCGGACATGTCGCAAAAAGCGACGCGCGAGCCGATCAAGAACGAAGCCGATAACGGCCAGAGCAACCTTCGCGGCACGCTGGCCATGGCCCGGACCCAGGCCGTCGACAGCGCCACGGCGCAGTTCTTCATCAATCTGCGCGACAATGATTTCCTCGATCATGGCGGCCGCGATTTCGGCTACGCGGTTTTCGGCAAGGTCGCCGATGGCATGGACGTCGTCGACGCGATCGCAAATTCGCCGACCGGCAATAACGCCGGACATGCAGATGTCCCCGTCGATCCGGTCATTATTGGGTCTGTCCGCGCCGATTGACGGCCGTTGCGGACTGCCACATGAAAGCTGGCGATTAACTGAACCAGGCTGGAATCACGATGCGCAACGTAAGCTTTGCCGCCACCCAGATGGCCTGTATCGAAGATCGGGCTACGAATATCGAACTTGCCGAACGGCAGGTGCGTGACGCCGCTGCGCGTGGCGCACAGGTCATCCTGCTGCAGGAACTCTTCGAGACGCCTTATTTCTGCAAGGACATGAAGGAGGACTACTTCGGGCTCGCTCACGAAGGTGCTGACAACCCCCTTGTTCGACAATTCCGGGCTCTGGCGAAGGAGTTGTCCGTCGTCCTGCCGGTCAGTTTTTTCGAGCGCGCAAACAACGCCTATTTCAATTCCGTTGGCATCATCGATGCCGACGGCGCGCTACTGGGTATCTACCGGAAATCACACATCCCGCATGGACCGGGTTACCAGGAGAAATACTATTTCAGCCCGGGCGACACGGGATTCCGCGCCTGGGAAACGGCGTATGCCCGTATCGGGGTCGCGATATGCTGGGACCAGTGGTTCCCGGAGGCCGCCCGCAGCATGGCCTTGCAGGGCGCCGAAGTGCTCATGTATCCGACCGCGATAGGTTCAGAACCGGATTTCCCGGACATGGATTCGTCCGGCCACTGGCAGCGCGCGATGCAGGGGCATGCGGCGGCCAACTGCGTGCCGGTCGTTGCCTCCAACCGGATCGGCATTGAACAGGGCGAGTCGTGCGAGCTAACGTTCTACGGCAGCTCGTTCATCACGGACGGGTCGGGCGCCAGGGTGGTCGAATCAGATCGCGATAGCCAGGACATCATCGTCGCCGAATTCGACCTCGACGAGCTGCGGCACACCCGGAGCTCGTGGGGCCTGTTCCGCGACCGGCGGCCGGACCTCTATGGTGAACTGCTGAAGCTGGACGGCGGCGCGACGGAGTCGTGAGCGGGGAAGCCTTCCCGACCGCCGCGTCCGCCGGCTTCCACATGCCGGCGGAATGGTACCCGCATGAACGCTGCTGGATGGCCTGGCCGTGCCGCAGGGACTTCTGGGGCGACAGGCTTTCCGTGACGCGCGAAACCTACGCCGATATCGCGAACGCGATTTCAACATTCGAGCCGGTCGTCATGCTGGCGCCGCCGGGCGATGTCGAAGATTGCCGGCAGCAATGCAGTGGCAACGTGACCGTACTGGCAGTCGAACTCGATGACTCCTGGATGCGCGACAATGGACCGAATTTCGTGCTGGACGGGTCGCGCAACCTGGCCGCGTCGATCTTTCACTTCAATGCGTGGGGCAAAAAGCACGAGCCCTGGGGCAAGGACGCGGCCGTGGGTCATCGCGTTGCGGAATACCTCGGCATCCGCACCTTCTCATCGACAATCTACATGGAAGGCGGCGGGATCAACGTCGACGGTGAAGGGACGCTGCTGGTTACCGAGCAGAATGTACTCATCGACAATCGCAATCCGGGCCTCGAAAAGCAGGAGGCAGAGCAGATCCTCTGCGCTGCGCTGGGTGTCGACACCGTCATCTGGTGTCCCGGCGATCCGGACGATGCGGAGACGGACGGGCACATAGACGGCATCGCCTGCTTTCTCGAACCCGGCCGGGTCCTGGTCGAGACCTGCCCGGCAAGGGGCACGGCGCGTTACGACAACATGCAGGCAAACCTCGAGGCAATCAGCGGCGCGCGCGATGCGGCCGGACGTGAAATCGAGGTCGAAACGATCGAGGAGGCCTATGAAGCCGAGCGGCAGAGCGACATCTTCGCCTGTTCCTACATCAACTATTACCTCGCCAATGGCGCGATCATCATGCCGTCATTCGGTATCGATCGCGATACGGATGCGCGCGACACG
>JABAOH010071439.1_pt3 | contig 18882 bp, 18 predicted proteins | sample 7062181 | NCBI WGS metagenome assembly JABAOH01 (sample SAMN14538630, study PRJNA623070) | marine sediment metagenome | biome: marine biome [ENVO:00000428]; feature: marine pelagic biome [ENVO:01000023]; material: deep marine sediment [ENVO:00002113]; isolation source: pool of 5 deep marine... | reverse complement strand
CTCTTATCTACGGTGTACTGAAGTTGCAGGAAAAGATCGAGCGGCAGACGATCGCCAAGAGGACGGCGAAACCCATAGAGCAGGCAGTTGCCTCCCCGTCGTAGCCCATAAGATAGTTCACAGTTCAGGGTTCAGAGTTCATAGCAAATGCAAAACGTTCCAGTGATGCGTCGGTTCCATGAACCATGGACTGTGAACCATGAACGCTAAAGGGACACCGATGCCTCACCAACAGGTTACTGGCATAGATCGGTTGGGCGGGCCGACAGGCGGCGTCTCCGACAATCTGGGCCGACCGCTTTGCGATCTCCGGATCTCGGTGACGGACCGCTGCAACTTCCGCTGTGTCTACTGCATGCCGAAGGAGGTGTTTGGCCGCGATTATCCCTTCTTCGAGCGCGACGAACTCCTGACGTTCGAGGAGATCACTCGGCTTGCCAGGCTCTTCCAAGAGCATGGGGTGAGGAAGCTCCGCCTGACGGGGGGAGAACCGCTGTTGCGGCGGAATCTCGACCGGTTGGTTGCGATGCTCGCGCACCTGCCGGATCTCGACCTCACCTTGACCACGAACGGGGTGCTGCTGGCCCAACAGGCCGAGGCACTCAAGGCCGCCGGGCTGTACCGAATCACGGTGAGTCTGGATGCGCTGGACAACGCCGTCTTCCAAGCGATCAACGACGTGGGCATCCGTGTGGAACAGGTTTTGGAGGGGATTACCACGGCTGCCGCGGCAGGACTCAAACCAGTCAAGATTAACATGGTGGTCAAGCGCGGGCTCAATGAAGAGAACATCCTTCCCATGGCTCGGTTCTTCCGGGGGTCAGGACACATTCTACGCTTCATCGAATACATGGACGTTGGGGCAACCAACGGCTGGCGATTGGATGATGTCGTTCCGGCCCGCGAGATCCTTGCCCGCATCCACGCCGAGATGCCGCTGGAGCCGGTCGAGCCCAACTATCAGGGCGAAGTCTCCCAGCGCTGGCGCTATCGAGATGGGGGGGGCGAGATCGGGATCATTGCCTCGGTGACACAACCGTTCTGCGGCGACTGCACCCGGGCGCGTCTCTCTGCCGAGGGGAAACTGTACACGTGTCTGTTCGCCACTGAAGGTTATGACCTGAGGGCACTGCTCCGGGGGGGGGCCGCGGATACCGAGATCAGCACCGCCATCACTCGGGCCTGGAGAGCGCGTACGGACCGCTACTCCGAAATCCGCTCAGCCGAGACGCTCGGGCTCAAGAAGATCGAGATGTCCTACATCGGAGGGTGAGGGATGATGAGGGAACGGGCCCAGGCCGCACCCGTCACCCCCGGGCCGTCTCAGTTATAGCCGTGCCAGAACAGGCAGACGTCTGCATCATCGGGGGAGGCGTCATCGGCTGTAGCATTGCCTACCATCTGGCGCGAAATTCCCGCCTCAGGATTACTCTTCTCGAACAGGGACATCTCGGAGGTGGATCCACCGGCCGGGCAGTCGGCGGCGTTCGGCGCCAGTTCTTCACCGAGATCCATATTCGACTCTCCATTGAAAGCGTGAAGATGTTTCAGGGCTTCCGGGAGGAGACGGGGTGGGACCCCGACTTCCGGGAGACGGGATGTCTCTTTCTTCTGAGTACCGAGGAGGAGCGAACGCGGTTTCGGAAGGCGGTAGAGATGCAGAGACGGCTCGGGGTGTCGGTGGACGTGCTGACTCCCGCCGAGATCCAGCGTCTCACACCCTGCCTAAAGGTCGACGATCTGCTTGAAGGGACCTATACCCCGGGAGACGGATACGCGTCCCCCCTCCAAGTGGTCTGGGGCTATGCCGAGAGGGCGGTCGACCTCGGCGTCCACATTCGTGAACGGTGTGAGGTCACCGGAGTGAGGGTTCGGGGTGGGCGGGTACATGGGATCGAGAGTCGCAACGGCGATATTGCCGCACCGGTGGTCATCAATGCCGCCGGGCCCTATGCGCATTTGGTCGGGCAGATGGCCGGAGTCGAGGTCCCAGTCACGGCGTGGAGGCGTCAACTGTTTGTCACCGCGCCGGTTCCCGATCTTGACCGGGAGGTTCCGGTGACGATCGACGTTCAACGGGATTGGTACTTCCGGCGAGAAGAGGGAGGTGCCCTTATCCCGGCCTCCACCGATCGCCGGCCAAGTTACAGCACCGCCGTAGACTGGGAGATTGTACCGGAGGTCTCTGCGATGGCCGTTCACCGAATTCCCGCCTTGGCGCATGTGGAGATTGTCCGGGGGTGGGCAGGCCTTTATGACATTTCCCCAGATAACCACCCAATCCTCGGCGAGAGTGAGGCCGCGGGATTCTATCTGGCGTGCGGGTTTACTGGCCACGGCTTTATGCACGGGCCGGTGGCCGGAAAGCTGATGGCCGAATTGATTCTGGACGGTCGAACTACAGAGATCGACATTGCTGCACTCTCACCCCAGAGATTCCGCGAGGCACAGTTGATTGACGAGCTGTTAACGATGCACGGCGTGGTAAGGACCGACGACCGCCAGCGAAGAGCTCGGAGGGACCTTCCTCGGAGGCGCCATAATTCTCCGGCGACTTGATGCGAAGAGGCGACGTTACGCATGCTTAGGCCTTGTGGTGTGCCGATGCGGGCCCCCCCCGCCTTCGCTGCGCTCCGCCGGCGGGACCCCGGCCCGACGCAAGCCAGATGTCGCCAGCCTCGGAAGAAACCCCCTCCTCGCTCCTCGCGACATCGGACTTTGGACGTCGCACTGTGAACCGTGAACTGTGAATTCTGAACCATTATGAGCGAAGCGCTTCTCATTATCGCGGCCAGTGAGAGGGATGCGGACCTGTATTATGCTACCCGCTTCCTGGCCCCCGATCCGTTCCCCTTTTTTCAGGTGGGGGGAGAACGAATCATTCTGGTCAGCGACTTGGAACTTGGCCGGGCGAGGAGTCAGGCAGCGGTAGAGACGATCCTCCCTCTTCAAAGGTATGAGGACCGAGTAAAGGGCCGCGTCACGCAACCCACCCTGCTCGACGCCGTCGATGAGGCGCTCAAGGAGCGAGAGATTCAGCACCTGCTCGTCCCGGGGAGCTTTCCTGTTGAGTACGCGGACAAGTTGCGGGCCAGGGGATATGAGGTCGGGGTGAAGGAGGGGACATTTTTCGAAGAACGCCTGGTCAAGTCTGAGACCGAAGTCGCGTGGATTGCCGAGACGCTACGTCTGGCTGAAGAAGCAATGGACGTAGCTATTCAAGCCATTCGCGAAGCCGAGATCCGGGGAACCGAGCTGTACCGAGCGGGTGAACGCCTGACCTCGGAGAGGGTGAGGGGACTGATCCACCACGCCCTGCTCGACTGCGACTGCGTGGCCGACCGCACGATCGTGGCCGGCGGCGAGCAGGGAAGTGATCCACATCACGAAGGGGTGGGACCCCTGATGGCGCATCAACCTATCGTAATCGATATCTTTCCCCGCTCGAGCCGGACCCGCTACTTTGCCGACATCACGCGCACGGTTGTCAAGGGGCAAGCGTCCTTGCGAGTAAAGCAGATGCATGAAGCGGTGCTTCAGGCTCAGGCGCGGGCGGTTGCCCTCATCCGGGACGGGGCTGATGGGGCCGCGATCCACCAGGAGGTGGCGGCGGTCTTCGAAAGCTTAGGATTCCCCACCGGGGAGATCAACGGGCGGATGCAGGGGTTTTTTCACGGAACGGGACACGGCCTGGGCCTCGAGATCCACGAACCCCCCCGGATTGGGAAACGGGGAGCGATCCTGGGGAGAGGAAATGTATTGACTGTGGAGCCGGGCCTATACTACCCGGGCGAGGGAGGGGTACGGATCGAGGATGTCGTGGTGGTCACCGAGAGGGGGTGCCGAAACTTGACCAACTTCCCTAAGCTGTTAGAAATATAGAGGGAGAACAGGTCCAATTGCCTTGACAGGTCCTTTCTGCTTTCTTATAATGTAAAATACCTACAGAAAAGGCCTGCCGGTAGGTACCCGTGAGGATATGATGGCTGTTAAGTTACCGATTTACATGGATTACCATGCCACAACTCCACTGGACCCAGAGGTCCTGGACGCGATGCTCCCCTATTTTCGGGAGCACTTCGGCAATCCCTCTTCCCGAACCCACGTCTTCGGCTGGGCCGTCGAGTCAGCCGTCGAGAAGGCGAGGGAGCAGCTCTGTCAACTCATCGCGTGTAAGCCGACGGAGGTCGTATTTACCTCGGGGGGCACTGAATCGGATAATCTGGCACTCAAGGGGGTCGCGTGGGCCTCCCGGGACCGGGGCAACCACATTGTGACGACCACCATCGAACATCGTGCAGTCCTGGATGCCTGTCGTCGCCTCGAGAAAGAGGGGTTCGATGTTACGTATCTTCCCGTGGACCGGAGCGGGCTCGTCGATCCCTTGCAGGTCGAAGAGGCGATCATCGGTCGGACCATCCTCGTGAGCGTCATTGCTGCGCATAACGAGATCGGGACCATACAACCTCTCGCCGAGATCGGTCGGATCTGCAAGGCCCGGAGGGTCCTGTTCCACTCCGACGCGGCCCAAGCCCTTGGCAAGATCCCGCTCAGGGTGGATAAGGTCCAAGTAGATCTGCTCTCCTTCGCTGCGCACAAGCTGTATGGTCCCAAAGGCGTGGGGGCCCTGTATGTCCGAATGGCCCGACCGGCCGCGAGGCTGGTGCCGCTTCTGGACGGCGGTGGCCAGGAGCAAGGACGTCGCTCGGGGACGCTGAACGTCCCTGGGATCGTGGGCTTCGGGAAAGCGTGTGAAGTGGCCTCCCGAGTGATGGCGGAAGAGGGAAAGCGGCTGACGAAGCTTCGGGAGCGTTTGAAGGCGGGGATCTTTCGCGGGATCGATGGAGTGAATCTCAATGGCCATCCGGAGCGACGCTTGCCCGGGAACCTAAACCTGAGCTTTGCCCAGGTCGAAGGAGAGGCTCTGCTCCTCAGCATGAAGGACGTTGCAGTCTCCTCGGGCTCTGCGTGCACCTCGGCGACCATGGAGCCCTCCTACGTCCTTGTCGCGATGGGGGTGAGTGAAGAGTTGGCGAGGGCCAGTATCCGGTTCGGCCTGGGGCGCTGGAGCACCGAGGAAGAGGTTGATTACACGATCGAGAAGGTGACAGAACGAGTTGAGCGGCTGCGGGCCATGTCAGGTGGCTCGTCACGAGCGGAGTCGAGTGGCTCGCCAGCCGCCAGGGAGCAGATCATAAGTGCCCGGGATGCATCCGGGTAACCCCAAGAACGCTGGATTCCATGACAGCACGAAGGAGGTCGAAAAGAGAATGGTCACCGTCACAGCAGCAGCAGCGGCAAAGCTGAAGGACCTGATGGCCAAAGAGGGGATCGAGGACCAGGGGCTCCGCGTCCGGGTGATGGGGGGCGGCTGCTCGGGCTACCAGTATCAACTGGTCTTTGACACGCCCCGAGANNTTTCAGGACGGGCTGATGGGCGCGGGCTTTGCCATCAAGAACCCGAATGCCACCGGCTCCTGCGGCTGCGGGCAGTCATTCCAGGCGTAACGAACGTCGACCCGATCGCCATTTTCATTCGGATTGGCAGCCGGGATAGGACAGGAGGTTTCCCAGTGAAGCTCGAGCTGCTCGAGGGGGACGGGCAGGACCGGACAGTTGAGACGGAGGTCGAGCGCGGACTTCTCCTCACGACCTTGGAAAAGATGCTGAATTGGGCCCGCAGTTCCTCGCTTTGGCCGGCGACCTTTGGGCTTGCCTGCTGTGCGATCGAGATGATGGCGACTGCCGCCTCTCGTTTTGATTTGGCCCGATTCGGGGCGGAGGTTTTTCGTGCCTCGCCTCGCCAAGCGGACTTGATGATCGTCTCCGGGCGGGTGAGCAAGAAGATGGCCCCGGTCTTGCGGCGGGTTTACGATCAGATGCCCGAACCCAAGTGGGTCATCGCCATGGGGGCCTGTGCGTCCTGCGGCGGGATCTTTAATGACTACGCGATTGTGCAAGGGGTCGACAAAATCGTGCCTGTGGATGTGTATGTCCCCGGTTGCCCGCCGCGTCCCGAGCAGTTGATCCACGGGATCATGTTGCTACAGGAAAAGATTGCCAAGGAGCGTCATCGGACAGAAGATCTAATAAGTCTTCCCTGGCGGCGTCAGGGGATATAATTCGTTGGGTCATGAACCAAGGATGTCAGAGGCGTTACAACGGGCCGAGAGCGTTTTGACCGTAGGGAGAGAGTGATGAGTACGCCGACAGAAGGCCCAGCTGGTTCAAAGGTGGCCAAACGCCAGGAAGAGCTTGAGGAGGTGGTGGTCCGCTTCGCGGGCGATTCGGGCGATGGCATGCAGCTCGCCGGGATGCAGTTCACCGCCGAGACCGCCGTAGCGGGAAGTGACCTCGCGACGCTGCCCGATTTCCCTGCTGAAATCCGGGCGCCGACCGGGACGCTCTTTGGCGTGAGCGGCTTTCAGATCAATTTCAGCAGCCATGATATCTTTACGCCGGGAGATAATCCCGATGTGCTGGTGATGATGAACCCGGCGGCCCTCAAGGTGAATCTACGTGATCTGAAGCCGGGCGGTATCATCATCGCTGACACTGCGGAGTTTACTGAAAATAACCTGAGGAAGGCCGGCTACGATTCCAATCCCCTCGAGGACGATTCGCTGGCCCAGTACCAAGTTTTTCCGATCGACATCACCCAGATGACCCTCCGAGCCGTGGAAGGGCTGAACCTGAACACTAGGGTCGCGACCCGATGCAAAAACTTCTACGCACTGGGCCTCACCTCCTGGTTGTTTACCCGACCCATTGATCCGACGCTGCGCTGGATCGAAAATCGGTTTAAGAAGAATCCGGAGCTGATCGAGGCGAACAGCCGAGCACTGAAAGCCGGGTACCATTTCGGCGAGACGGCCGAGATGTTCGCCGTCCAGTACGAGGTCAGGCCTGCCCGGTTGGCGCCCGGCAAGTACCGGAACATCACCGGAAACACGGCGACATCCCTGGGTTTCATTGCGGCGGCGGAGCGGGCCGGCCTCCCCTTGTTCCTGGGGAGTTACCCGATCACCCCGGCGAGCGACATCCTCCACGAGGTCTCAAGTTACAAGAATTTTAATGTGTATACCTTTCAGGCAGAAGATGAGATTGCTGCCGTGGGTGCAGCACTCGGGGCGGCCTATGGAGGTGCCATCGGGATCTGTACCACGAGCGGCCCGGGGATGCTGCTCAAGCAAGAAACGATAAACCTCGCGCTGATGGTTGAACTTCCCCTGATCATTGCCGACATCCAGCGGGCAGGCCCTTCAACCGGTATGCCGACAAAGACGGAGCAGGCGGATCTGCTTATGGCGATTTACGGCCGGGCCAGCGAATCCCCTGTGGTTGTCCTGGCCCCCGCCACCCCCGCCGAGTGTTTCTCCATGGCCTTCGAGGCCGTGCGGATCGCTGCCAAGTATATGGTTCCGGTGATCTTTCTGTCTGATGGCTATCTCGGGAACGGGGCTGAGCCCTGGAGGATCCCGCAGGTGAGCGAGCTCCCCAAGGTCGAGGTCCACTTCCGGACTGATCCTGAGGGATTCCAACCCTATCTGCGGGATCCAGAGACGTTGTCCCGGGCCTGGGTGCGGCCGGGGACGCCGGGACTGGAGCACCGGATCGGCGGCTTGGCGAAGGAGGACGGCACGGGCCATGTGAGCTACGATCCCGTGAATAATGAAAATATGATACGGCTCCGTGCGGAAAAGGTGGCCCGGGTGGCGATGGATATCCCGCCGACCGAGGTCCGAGGCGATTCCTCCGGAAAACTTCTGGTTGTTGGGTGGGGGAGCACGTACGGATCCTTGGTGGAGGCGGTGGAGCGACTTCGGGCCCAGGGGAAATCAGTCTCCCATATCCATCTCAGATACCTCAGTCCTCTTCCGTCTGATCTCAAGGAGATCGTCCGTCGGTTCGAGACGGTCGTCGTTGCCGAGTTGAACATGGGGCAGCTCTTGAAGATTATCCGGGCCGAATACCTGGTGGATGCGAAAGGGATCAACAAGGTCCAGGGGCAGCCCTTTAAAGTGGGCGAGCTCACGGACACGATACGAAAATTCTTGGAGGAATGAAGATGAGTGAGGCCACGACGCCGACAGCGAAATTGACCCGGAAGGATTTCATGTCGGACCAAGAAGTCCGATGGTGTCCCGGGTGCGGGGATTACTCTATCCTGGCGCAAATGCAAAAGGTCCTCCCCGAGTTGGGGGTTCCCCGGGAGAACGTCGTCTTTATCTCTGGAATCGGCTGTTCGAGTCGCTTCCCTTACTACATGAACACATACGGTATTCACAGTATTCACGGCCGGTCTCCGGCGATTGCCACAGGCCTCAAGATGACCCGGCCGGAGCTTTCCGTCTGGGTGGCGACCGGGGATGGGGACGGGTTGAGCATCGGGGGAAACCACCTGATCCATGCGCTGCGCCGGAACATCGATATCAAGATTCTCCTCTTCAACAACCGGATTTACGGCTTGACCAAGGGGCAGTACTCTCCCACCTCGGAGCTCGGGAAGGTGACCAAATCGACCCCCTTTGGGTCGCTCGATTACCCGATTAACCCCATCGAGATCGCGCTCGGGGCAGAGGCCACGTTTGTGGCCCGAAGCGTCGATGTGGAGGCAAAGCACCTGCAGGACATCTTGAAGCGGGCCTACGAACACAAGGGGTCCGCGTTCATCGAGATCCTGCAGAACTGCAATGTCTTTAACGATGGGGCCTGGGAACCGGTCACGGATCGTGCCACCAAGGCGGACAACCAGTTGATCCTCGAGCATGGAAAGCCTCTGATCTTTGGAAAGAACCGCGAAAAGGGAATCCGTCTTGGAAAGGATATGAACCCCGAGATCGTAACCTTGGGGGACGGCGTAGATCCATCCCAGCTACTGGTCCACGACGAGAGTAGCCCTGCGATGTCCTATATCCTGAGCCGTCTTGGGCCTCGGTTTCCCACTCCCCTCGGCGTCTTCCGGTCGGTAAAAAGGATGGCCTACGATGAAGGAGCCAACGCCCAGATCGAAAGCGCCAAAAAGCGTCTTGGGCCGGGTGATCTGGAGGCCATCCTCAACCGCGGAGACACCTGGGTAGTTAAGTAAGTCAAGATAGCCCTTCCGATTCGTCATGCTGGTTGGCGCCCAGGAGATCCCTGGGCGCCTGTTTTGTCCCGTTGTGCTTGCGACCGAACTTTGTGTGGGGATTGCGTTTGGAAAGGAGGAGATCATGGCCCCTGCCGTAGGACAAAAGGCACCAGATTTTTCCCTGGTAGATACCGAGCGAAAGGCGCGGAGCCTCGCGGAGTTTAAGGGAAGGAAGTTAATATTGGCGTTTTACCCTGCGGCTTTTACCGGCGTCTGCACCAAGGAGATGTGTGCATTCCGGGACAGCCTTGGCCACCTGGGTGATCTTGGCGCAGCTGTCCTTGGGGTCAGTGTGGATACCCCCTTTGCAAATAAGGCCTTTGCGGATCAGAATCAGATCAACTTTCCCCTCCTGAGCGACTATACTCGTGAGGTCATCACCTCGTACAATGTCCAACTTCCCAACCTGGCGGGCCTCACGGGATACACTGCAGCCAAGCGGGCGGTCTTTGTCCTGGACGGAGAGGGGGTAGTCCGCTATACGTGGATCTCCGACGACCCGACGAAAGAGCCTAATTACGAGGAGGTCAAGCAAGCGGTCCAACAAATCGCCTAGTACGTCCGACGTTCAAAGTCCGACGTCCGAAGTCGATCGCTGAGTCGTCGCAGGGGCTTTTGTGACCTCGGACATCGCACATCGGACACCGTACCGGCCGGTGGCGTGATGGAATTGGTTCTGGCCAACCATAGTAGCTACCCAAGGGTGGGTGCCACTAGAGAGGAGCAACGGCTCCGCCGTTCCTACGCGCGGCGGGAGCGGGGAGAAATCTCGGCGGAGACCTTCAACCAAATCCAGGATTCGGTCGTGGCGGAGGTCATCGAGGAGCAGACCCAGGCGGGGTGCGAGCTCCTCACCGATGGCCAGATCCGCTGGTACGACCCGGTTTCCCATGTAGCCGCAAAGCTCAACCACGTAGAGATCAACGGCTTGCTCCGGTATTTCGATACCAACTTCTACTTTCGGCAACCGGTGCTGAGGGGAAAGGTCGAGCGGAACGAGTCCGTGATCGTGGAAGAATTTCAATACGCGCAGAAGATCTCGCCCCGTCCAATCAAGCCGGTCCTGACCGGTCCTTACACGTTGGCCGTCTCCTCTATCCGGCAAACACCGGTGTACCAGGAGCTCAGCACCCTGGTCACGGATCTCAGCGAGGCCTTGGCGCAAGAGGTCGGCGCCCTGGCCGCGGCGGGGGCGGAGGTGATCCAGGTGGAAGAGCCGGCGATCCTGAAGCACCCTCGAGACCTGCCGCTCCTTCACAAGGCCCTGACACCTTTGAGTCAGGCTCGAGGGTCGGCCCGGCTGTCCCTCTACACCTATTTTGGCGACGCCACTCCCGTCTATGAAGCCTTGCAGATGCTTCCGGTCGAGATCTTGGGCCTCGACTTCACCTATGCTCCCAAGCTTCCCGAGAAGATCGCGGCGCTGGGTTCTCCAAAGAGCCTAGGCCTCGGGGTGATTGATGGGCGCAACACTCGGATGGAGACCGCTGAAGAAGTGTTCCGCATCTTGGACAAGATTCTCCCGCATGTCCGAGGAGAGGTCGTGTACCTCAACCCCTCCTGTGGACTCGAGTATCTGCCAAGGGAGAAGGCCGTGGCGAAGCTCCAGCTCATGAAGGAGTTCAGGGACGCGTTCCTACAAACGGGAAAGAGATGAACCGAGCCAAGCTGGAAAAGTTAGGGCTCAAGCTGCCGCTGTTCGTCACGAGTACGGTTGGGAGCTTCCCCAAGCCGGATTATCTCTTGGAGGGGCGGGGAAAATTTGCCCGGAAGGAAATGGGCAAAGAGGAGCTCGAGGCCCTCGAACGGCGGGCGACCGAGTTCTGGATCCAACAGCAGGAAGAGATCGGCCTGGATGTCCTGGTGGATGGTGAACAATATCGGGGCGACATGGTGGCTTACTTCGCCGACATTATGCCCGGCTTTGAAATGGGCGGATTGGTCCGGTCCTATGGGAATCGGTACTATCATAAGCCCATTATTGTGGGGGAGATAAAGTGGCCTGACCCCATCACGGTGAGCTGGTGGAAGTTCGCTCAGGGGCTCACGTCGAAGCCGGTCAAGGGGATGCTCACCGGCCCCTATACCATCATGGATTGGTCTTTCAACGACTACTACCCAGATCGCAAGACCGCGTGTTTTGCTCTCGCGACCGGAATCCGCAAAGAGGTCGAAGCCTTGGTGGAGGCTGGGGCCAAGATTATCCAGATTGATGAACCCGCCCTCTCGGTCCGCCCCGAAGAGCTGGGGTTTGCTCTCGAGGCAATGCACATGGTGATTGACAACGTCCCCGCGTACTTCATCACCCACATCTGCTACGGGGCCTTTGAGTTCATCTATCCCGAGATGCTGAAGTTTCCCGTTGACAACTTCGACTTGGAGATGTCCAATAGCGGGCTAGACCTTATAAGTCTTTTCGAAAAAGATCCCTTTGCCAAAGACCTCTCCTTCGGGGTGTTGGATGTTCATTCTCACGTCGTTGAGACGCCAGCCGTGGTGAAGGAGCGGATCGAAAAGGCGCTCCAGGTGATTCGACCGGAGACCCTCTGGGTAGACCCCGACTGTGGGCTGAAAACCCGGACCGTGGAGGAGGCACAGGGCAAACTCCGCGCAATGGTCGCAGCGGTTCAGGAAGTCCGACAGGATTTGGGCGCCAAGTAATTCGGAGGAGGATTGGGGTGGGGAGCGTCGTCAAGAAGCGACGGAAAAAGATCCGGAAGCACAAGTACAAGAAGCTGCGCCGCCGACAGCGCCACAAGAAGAAGAGGTAGGAATCTGGGCCTGCCCGAAAAGGGCAGGCCCATCTGCCCCTGCCGCTTCGTCTTCTATCCTCGTAGACATCGGCGAGACAAGGCTCACCTGGCACCTCACCCGTAGGACTCACTCATACTCTTTCATCCCCCTCCGAGCCATTCCATGCTTTTCCCGTATAAGGGTTGTATCCAGCGCCACGGCATAAAGAAATGAGAACTCTCATGGAAAGTATTCCGTAGGGAAGGTTGCGTCGGGAGAGGGAGAGATGAACCAAAATACGCTCACGAAGGAAGTCCTCGAGCAGTTGACCAAGCAGCATTGCCCCTTTGTCGAAGAGTTCGGAATCCGGTGCGAGGAACTCGGGAACGGCTCGGCGGTGCTTCGGTGGAGATACAACGAGCAGTGGCTGAGGCCGGGCCGATACGTCTTCGGCGGCATGCTGATGATGCTGGCCGACATGGCCATCTACTATGCCATATTGACCGTCGTCGGGCTGAAGCCGATGGCGGTAACAAATGAGCTGAAGATCAATTTCCTCCGTCCGGCGGTCGGCACGGATGTCCTGGCCCGGGGTGAGGTCCTCAAGGTGGGGAGACGGATCGCGTACGGGGAGATGCGGCTGTATTCACCGGACAATCCGGAGAAACTCATCGCCCACGCGACGAGCAGTTATGTCCTGCCCGACGGATAGCGCTCGGCCGTCCTGAGAGGGGAATATGGGAACCGGAGAGAACTAGGTGAGATCATGGAAGGCATAGAGCGGTGTGACTTCATTGCCCTGATCGTGAGAGATATTCCGCATTCGGTCCGATTCTATCAGGAGACGCTCGGATTACACTTACGATTCGTGGAAGGGGAGAGGTACGCCCTCTTTCAGGTGGGGGCAACGAAGCTGGCCCTGCAGTGTGGGCGGGCGGCCGGTCCCGACCTTCCGGTGGCTGTCGATCTGGTGGCCCCTGTGGCGGGGGCGGGCGCTTCGGTCCTGGTGGGCTTCGCGGTGCCGGACGTGGATCAGTGGTGTGGTACCCTGCGGGAGCGCGGTGTGGTGATTTGGCGCGAGCCGGCGGATTATCCGTGGGGCGACCGGGAGTTTTCCATCCACGACCCCGACGGCCATGTGTTGATCTTCTACGGCCCCTCCCGAGAGCGAGTGGAACGACCGGTAGCAGCCTAAAGACCTTCCCAACTGCCGCACCAACCAAGGGAAAAGGGATTCCAGCCTTTTGGGCATCGCCTCCATTGTTCTGACTCTGCCGTTCTTTTCTCAACGTAATAGGGTAAACACACTGCGACCGAGCGCTGGGGTTCGGCCTGGCGCCCGCTCGTCACCTTCCTACATCTGTTGGGCGGCGCCACTATTGGTTGATTGCTGCAAACATAGCGTCGCGTTGCCGGTACAGGTTGGCGGCGGCGCCCAGGGCAACTTCGTAGCGGTCCTGCTCAAGGGCGTCGAGAAGGCCCCGTGCTACCTCTTCCGCCGGCATAGAGAACTCGGCCTCTTCCGGTCTGCGGCGCCGGCCCGCCAGGGCAGTAGCGACGATCGGTGGAGCGATCTCAAAGACCCGGATCGGTGTGTTACGGAGTTGGTGCCTCATCGAAAGGCTCAACGAGTGGAGTGCCGCCTTCGTGGCGCAATAGACGGGGACGGCAGCGAGCGGCGTGAAAGCGAGTCCCGATGAGATGTTCACGATCGCCGACTGCCTCTGCCGTCGCAGGTGCGGGATCAGCAAAGCCGACAACTGTATCGGTGCAATGAGATTGGTGGCAACTTCTTCCTCGGCCTGGGCCAAGTTCTTTGGGCCCCTTGTGAAATCGACAGAATGCTGGATCCCTGCGTTGTTCACGAGAACGTTCAGCGACGTGAACCGGTTCGTGGCCCATGCGACGAGGGCCAGCCTTGAGCGCGGTTTGGTCACGTCGCAGATCCGGACTTGGAGATGGGGCAGTCTCGACTTGGCCGCCTGCAGTTTCTCGCGGCGACGACCGCAGATGACCACTGCGTTGCCACGCTTCAGAAAGGCTTCAGCGAGGGCCAGTCCGATCCCGGTGGCCCCCCCAGTGATGAGAACTGTGTTGCCCGATGATGTCATTTCGCCTACCTCCAGCTATCTACACCCCGAACTGGCGCAGGTGGTGGTCTAGATGCTTCCAGGACAGCACATCCCATTCGCGACCGGACAAGGGCCCGAAGGCCGGGTGCGCCGCCCAGTCTTCGGATGGGGTTTTCTCGGCGAATCGGTCGATCAGCGCGTGCAGGGCAGCACTGTCTCGGTCCCATGCTAAGGGTGCCGTTGTCAACATCTCGGGAGCCGTGGGCAGTTTTCCCTTCGGCCAAGGCAGCCAGTAGAAAAGAATCTACCGTAAGAGGCGAAGCCGCAATAGCCCGGGCCGCGATACGGTCTTGATGTCACCAAGGGCGATGCGCAGCTGATCGGCCAGGTGACAGACTGTCTGATGGGCATTCATGCGCCCCCAAAGCGCGGGGCGATCCGCCCCGAGAGAACCGATTCTGCGGTGGATCGAAGATCGTGCATCTGCGTCAAAGAGACTTTTCATGGATGACGGGACTCTAGAGAAAACTCGAATGTCCCCGATTCCCCCTCTGCAAGCCGAGGACAGGCTCAGGCCGGATCCGAGGGATCCTCATTTCCTCGCGCACTTGACCGAGTACTGATACAGGGTCGATGGGACAACCTTGGGGTCGGAGTCGTCTCCGCCGTCCCACCAACCCTCGACGGTACAATAGACGCCGCCTTTCTGAATGCGAAATGAGGTTCCGTCGGGTCCATCAGCCTCTCGGTCGGCTCGCCAACCCCGCATCTCCTTGGGACCCTCCACACTCGGATACAGGAGTTCTCCGCCCGGCGGCGCCTTGGAGGGGGATCGGGAGAAGTCACCGATGAGCGTCGCTACGCACCCTCTGTAGACCTTTCCTTCGTCCTCGAATGCTCCATCGAACTGTCGAAGCAAATGCGGGCCCGTGACAGTGTTAAGCCGTTTCAAGACCATCGCGCAGGCATCCCGTAACTCATCGCCCGCTGCCGCCGAGGTGCCCGACAAAGCGATGAGCAGCCCGGTAACGAAGAGGAGCACTTTCGACCAAGTTGGGTGTTTGTTAGGTAACGCTGGTCTGTAGCGAGTCAGATTGCTACTGAGGATCAGAATAGGGTTGCCGTATAACATCGCGCGTGGGGCTTCGGGCCAGCATAGGGGAGGTCTCAAGTCTTTCATTGAATGGGGCGATTTTTGCCACTTTTCTGGGAAATTGTCAAGATCCTCCGGAACCAGTCGGCGTCGGCCTGCGGGTCCTTCGGGGCTTTTCGGGGTGACTCGGGACCAATTGGTGGAAGAGGCTGGATTCCCGCCGATAAAAGCCCTCGGTATGGAAGGACTCTTCAAGTCCAAGGAGTTCGTAGTCTAGATGGTGGCAAAGTTCGTGGAGGAGCGTCCTGAGGAACGTCCGGAAGGCGACGACGCGGCGGCGTTGTGCCGTGCGCATCCACAGCGACACTCGGGCGGGCATCCGGCTCTCGGCGGGCGTGTAGAGGCCGTGGAGTTCACCCCAGCTGCGGGAGGGGCGCACGGCGAGCACCTCAACCTGGACAGGAGTCACCTTGAGCCTGGCCGTGAGCGCGGAAACGAGTTCTTGGGACACAGCCTCGGTCTTGCGACGGTCCTCACGTGTGAGCGCCTCGCTGAGTTCCTCCACCAGCGGGTGGAGCAGTGTTGCCTGAGGCAGCCGGATCGTGCTCACCTCGTCGCTCTTCCGGTAGATGCGCTGTTGAGCGCGCGTCAGGCGATTGTAATAGGCAAAGACCATTGCTCCCGATCCCTCCCGAGGTCGGTCTGAGCCGCCACATTGTGGGGGTTGACCGCCACGGTCTCCCGCAGTCGCTGCGTCTCCTGCCAATGCCGAACGCGACGAAGCAAACGAAACATCCATCCGCTTGCGTAAAGGTAACCCGGCAGAGAGAGCGCAGCGACGATGATGAGGGCGAGAACGGGGTTGTGTAACAACCAGCTCAGCAGAAAAAAGAGAAAAACCCGATTCATAACGTGGACTGCCTCAACAAAAGAGGACGACCGCTGGCCGTCCTCTGCCAATAACATAAATTCGCTTTCTGAGCTTAACCGGCCTCACAACTAATGTGCAAGCAAAAACGAAGGGAGTGCTGCAAACCCAGAGGGCGTTGCTCATCCACAAGCTCCATCATTGTGATCCAGCCAAGAAGGTTTCTTGACCCCCGCCCTCGCCTACGCTAAAAGCGCTTAGTGCCCGTGCCCGTCTCGTGGCCCCGCGTCACCATGGCCCCCCTTCTCTGACCGAGAACGTTTCTGAGGAGTACTTGCCCTCCGCTCTCCCGAGCTCCTCAGGGTTCCGACGAACGCGGCGAGGGCAGCCCGCTGCTCGCGCGAGAGTCCGTAGCTCGGGACGACGGGATGGGCATCCGCCGTCTTTTCACCCCCCAACCAGGCAATCAGGTACGGAAGCTGGAGTCGGAGTCCGGCCCCCTGCAGATCCGGTCCCTGGAACGCCTCCTGGACCGTGGCCGGTCGCTCGGCGGTCCTCCGATGGCAGGATCCGCAGCGGAGGTCCCGGAACAGCATTTCCCCCCACGCCACCGCCACGGGATCGTTGGGAACTGGCGGGCGCGGGCGCCCTGCGCGGAACGCCTCGAGAAAATCCGCAATCGCATTGGCCTCAGCTGCGGAGAGACCATAGTCGGGCATCCGGACCGCCGTCCCAGGAATGTATCCGGCCGGCCGGATCGTGTGGGGCGAGTGCAGGAACGCGCGCAGCCACTCGGGGCGGACGCGGCTCCCTTCGTCGGCGAGGGGCGGGGCTACCACGACGCGCTCGTGCATGCGCGTGATATCGTGGCACCCAGCACAGTTCATCTCGGCCATCAGCGCCCATCCCTCGCCCGGGATGACGTCCGGATAGGTTGCCTTGGCCCGGGCGAAGGCGGCGTAATCGAGGTGCGGAGGCGCCTCTTGGCCTAGGGCCAGGACGGTGGCGACCAGCGCTTGCTGGTGCTTCTCCTCGTCCCCGCCCAGGATGTCCTCAGGGCCCGAGTCGGCATCCTCAAAGAAGGTGGGCATCTTGGTCTTCGGCACGATCGACTGCGGGTTCCGGATCCAGCGAGCAATATACGTAGGCTGGAGCTGCTGCCCAGCCTCGAGGAGGTTGGGCCCATGCTCCTCCGGCTTGCCTTCGGGCTTTTGCTCGCCCCGGTAGTGGCATTTGAAGCAGTCGAAGTAGTCCTTCGACATCAGCTTATTGCCGGCCTTGACCAGCGTCGGATCCACCGACACGGGCTGAGCGCTGGCGGTCACCGCGGTGGGGCGGCGGGTTTNNCGGGTTTCCCGCATGTCGGTGAGGATGTGGAGGGTGAGGGCGAGGGCTTCGCGATCGGTCAGGCGAAAGTTTGGCATCTGCGACGCGAGGGCGGGTCGGATAGGATGGGGTTGCTTCAGGAAAGCAAAGAGCCATTCCGGGCGCACCTTCTCACCTTCGCGCGACAGATCCGGCGCCACGGCCGCGTGCCCCGCGTCTCCGTCCCCATGCCCGTGCCCAGCCGGCCCATGCTCCATGCCGGGGATACTGTGGCAGGCGTTACAGTGGAGCTGTTCCACGAGCCGCTGGCCCTCCTGGGCGCTCGGACTCAATGCCGGGATTGCCTTGTGATCTTCCATGGGCATCTGCGCCCCGTGCCTATCCTCGCGACGCCCGGGTGCCTCGTGCATCAGCTGGCGCTTCTGGCGAGTCTTATGCCCCTCATCTGCCCGGGGCGGCTGGGCAAGAACCAGTATTGCACCCAAAGCGAGCGCGGTCCCGGAGAACACCAAGCGTATTGTTCTGCCAACCTGGGTTCCTCGATTCAGTGCTCTGGGCCACATTTCGGTGTCCTCCTTTACGGGTGGATTCTCACGGCCTGGTTCCGAAGGGTTTTATAGCCACCCGGTGTCGAAGTCGAGCCGGACGAAGTAGCGAACGCTATCCCCGAAAGAGCGGGCAAATTCGCTGTCCCGGGGGAAGTTGAGCTCGACTCCATACACGAGGCGGCGAAAGAATTTACTCTGTAATTGGTTCATCGCCATCAGCCGAACCACGGCCCCGTCATGCCCGATCGGCGCCCGGTTGATGTTCAGATTGATGAACGCAAAGGGGTCAATGTGGTAGTAGCCGCCGCCGACTAGGAAGCGGTCGATTCCGAGAAAATCCTGGACGAAGCCCTCTGGACTCGGAACCAGGAGGGCGCCAAAGCCCGACACCGCAAAATCTTCCTCCGCGGCGGCGAGATTGACGGCAGTCTCCAGGGCGAGTTTGAGCATCACACCCTTGCCGAGCTTGACCTGGCCGGCGACGTTGTTACGCAGCACCTCGAAATCCTCCTGCCTCGCGGTCACCGCGAAGGGGAGCAGATAGCGTCCCTTCGCCACGTCCCGCGCCACCTGATCCGGATCATTCCAGTCCTCGTAGCTCCCCGAATAGCGGAGCGTGACCGGCCCGAGGGGCGCGGATTGCGCTGCCCATTCGAGGCGGAACAGCTCAGTCAGGTCCAGGCCGCCCCGCTCAATGATCTCCGGCTCAAACGAAGCCGCGTTGGCCGAGGCGCCACAAGGGCCACCTCTTTGATGACAGAGCCGTCAAGGGGCAAATGGACGCTCCCGCCCGCTTGGTACAACCGGACGTCGTCGTCATATTCGAGGAACTCGCCGTTCACCACGTGATAGGTGGGTGGCAGGAAACCGTACCGAACGCCTAGGGAGGGCCCCCCGAGACTTTCCTTGAGCAGCTCGGACACCACCACGCCGGCCGTCTTGAGGGCATAGCCGCGGGGTGCCCCCGTACCGGCCAGCTCACTGAAGGAGAGGACCGGTGACTCATCGCTTGTCTCTCCCTCCAGCGCGAAGGCGAGGATGCCCTGGCCCGCGAGCCAGGATCCCTCTGCGCCCCGCAGGCGCCCTTCGCCCCGGGTGCGGCTGCGCCACTC
>JABAOH010017558.1_pt2 | contig 18885 bp, 11 predicted proteins | sample 7062181 | NCBI WGS metagenome assembly JABAOH01 (sample SAMN14538630, study PRJNA623070) | marine sediment metagenome | biome: marine biome [ENVO:00000428]; feature: marine pelagic biome [ENVO:01000023]; material: deep marine sediment [ENVO:00002113]; isolation source: pool of 5 deep marine... | reverse complement strand
TGCAGAGATACTACACGCAGCTGACAATACCGATGCGACAATGGGCGGCCACAGTGGCAAGTGGCTTATTGAATCTGGTTCCGGAGCTGAAAACTACGGCTAACGGTGTGGTGATAGATGTGTTTTACAAGGGCAAACCGCTGGAGCCTGCGCTTGATGTGGCTGAGGCCTGCAGCGGGATGAGGCTGTTGATGGCGTTCCTGGCTTTGGGAGTTGCCATGGCGTATTTGCACTACAGGCCTATATGGCAACGAATTATTCTCTTAGCCAGCACAATACCCATAGCGATACTCTGTAATATAATACGAGTTACAGTTACCGGATTTATCTATGTGCTGATACATCCTAAATATACTCAAGGTATTTATCACGATATGCTTGGGCTGGCGATGCTGCCGTTAGCGTTTGGCTTATACGGTTTTCTTGCATGGTTTATGTCGAGTTTGTTCATTGAAGAAAGCAAAACAGTTACCGAGGATGTTGTGGTTCGCAGGCGTGATGCGTGATGCGAGATACGACATGCGATATACGAGTTTATTTGCAGCCGGCCTTTTTGATATGCGTCGTGGTGCTTGCAATAGCCGGGACTGGTATGTCGGTTACGATGAAAAAGCTTGGGATAATCTTCGAGAAGGAACCCTTGCCCTTGAAAAAATCTTTGGAACTCCTCGATGAGAGGAATTTGGCCCCTTATAAGGTGGTTTCAAAACAAAAAATTGCGAACACGGATACGTTGAAGGCCTTGGGTACGAAGGATTACATTCAGTGGGATCTGGAAGATACCGAGCAAGCCACGAATAGTTCTGTTCGCAGATGCTTGCTGTTTATTACCTATTACGAGCTTCCGGACAGGGTTCCGCATGTGCCGGAGGAATGCTGGACAGGGAGCGGCTATCAGAGACTCGGAAGAGAGAGTGTAACATTCGAGATAGACAATAATGTCGATTTCAAGGCGAAAGTACCGGCAAAGTACCTTGTTTTTGGTTCTAAAACGACTAATCTTTGGCAGAGCACCGTACGAATCCCGATTTTGTACTTTTTCAAGGTCAACGGCCAGTACACCGGCAGCAGGGAAGAGGCTCGGATTGCCCTGAACAGGAACATTTTTCGCAAGTCATCGTATTTTAGCAAGGTGGAGTTGGCCTTCAGCCAGACAAGCGTTGCGCTCGACAAGGAGGAGGNNTTTAGCAAAGTAGAATTGGCCTTCAGCCAGACAAGCGTTGCGCTCGACAAGGAGGAGGTGGTTGTAGCAGCCAAGAAGCTCTTGGCTGTGATTTTGCCCATTTTAGAGGCAGAGCATTGGCCTGACTGGTAAAGGTGAAGCGTAATACACGAAGACAAATATGAAATATGTAATACGAGGTTAATTTATGGCAAAAAGGAGGTTGAATAAAAAAGTTGCACTTATTGGCTCGGCGGTTTTTTTAGTTGTCGTGCTGGGTGCCATTTTGGTGATTCTGTACTTGAGCCGAAATCCGGAAGAATTAGTCAAAGACGCTGAGGCGGCATTGCTGGCAAAGGATTACAAAGAGGCCGGACGGTGTTTTTATTCTGCATATACGCGGGCAAAGACCGATTCGCTCAGGGAAGAAATACTTTTCAAGCTTGTGAATGTGTATCTCGAAACCAAGGAGTGGCCACTTGTACTGGGGTGTTGGGACGAAATAATCAGGGTAAACCCAAAGAATGGTGAAGCTCGATACAACCAGTTGAAGTACTTTTACATATTGGCTGACAGTGGTAACCCTGGATATTGGCAGCGGGTACGCGAGCAAGCATCGGAATTTTTGGAGGTGGCCGAGCGCGCGGACCTGCTTATGGAAGATACGGCCGAGTGGGATGTTTTTGAAACAGAAGAAAAAGAAGCTGGCCAGCAGCGATTGGGCCCGTATTTGTATCTGCTCAGGGGTAGAGCTGCCCTTGAAATGGCAGGCATGGGAGCAGTAACTGACAGTGACCAGTCGCTTGCTCAAGCGGTTGATGATCTGAAGAAAGTCCAGGAATTTGAACCAAATAATATCGATGCCTACTGGTATTTGGCGCAGGCAAGTGTCGCAAAAGGGGAGATTCTTGCTTCAAGGGGTAGCCTTGAAGAAAGGGACAAAGCTACAGAGCAAGCCACAGCACTTTTAGAGCAGGCAGTTAAGATTGCAGACACTAACCCGAGAGCACACATTAATCTTCTGGCAATGAAGCTAACATCTGCTACAGGCAGCGGGGTTCTGCAGCAAAAGGAGAAACTTCGGTCACTTGAGCCTGAGTATTCATCGCTTGCGGATAGGTTCGGCTCCAGCGCAGAGGTATTTGCGGCAATTTCTCGATTCTATTCAATCTATTCGGTCTATTCAGACGCTTGGCTGGGCCCTAAACATCTTGACACGGCCATTGAGGCGGCTGAAAAAGCAATTAGATTGGACGAAGAAAATGTGACTTACGCAATCAACGCGGCCAATTTGCACTATCAGAGGTTTTCTGTATATGGGCAAGAGCCGGAGCTCTATAAGGCAATAGAAATAGCAAAGAATGCGCTGACTCTGCCGGATGCCCAGGATACACCCGGCCCGCGGCATTGGGCAAATATGAATAATAGGGGGCACCTGTATGTTTTTCTCGCACATTGCTACATCGAGCAGATACTCGAGCCTTGCCAGCCAAGAACAGAGCCGGAGAAGGAAGTCTGGCTAACAGATGCAGAGCAAGCCGTGCACGAAATTGAGCAGATTCGTGGCAGTGGAGAAGATCCACTCGTTATTAAATGGCGAGGAATGCTTGAGCTTGCCAAGGGAGATAGAGAAGCTGCCATTAGAAAGTTGTATGCAGCTTATGAACAGTCTAAAGCACTTAAGCCGCCCCAGCCACCTTGGCCACCAGACCCGGATTTTGCGCAGCTTTCTTACACTCTTGCGAAGATTTTTAAGAATACTGCTGAAGTTGGGGCGGTCAATGAATTTCTGATAAGTGCGATATGTGCTGGTATTGGTGAAACCAAGCCTGAGGCACTTTTGGATTATGTTGAGGTTGCTTTGAGGCTCAATCGGCGGCGAGATGCCTTAGAGTGGATAAATCGGTTTGAAGAGTATTTCGGTACAAACCGAAGAAGCCAAGAGCTTCGTATCAGGGCTTATATCGCTATTGGCACGGAGGAGATTGAAGAAGGATTGGCCAAGACGGGCTTTGAAGCGGCTGCGGAGGCATTGGCAAACAGACCTAAGGACGATCCCGATACAATTAAACTCAGCCTGGTGCTGACAAAGGCCAGAATTCGGCAACTTGGAATGGAAATATGGCGAAGGCAGTTGGAAGAAAAGCGGGGCGATATTTTCCAGGATGCCGAGCCTCGAGAAGAACGGACTGCCGAATCGGCTGAGCGGCAGTCAATGATTGATGAAGCGGAAAGTTACAGGCAGCTTGAAGCCAGGCTGCTGGAGAAGCTACTGCTGATAGAGCCAAATTCTGTGGAAGAGGCTTCTGTCGTTAGTGTTTGTAGAAATAACATAATGTTGGGCCAGATCAGTAAGGCCGAGAATTTAGTCAATCAGTTTCTGGAACATTTTCCGGATAATACTACAGCTCTGATTTACAAACAGATACTTTCTGAGCCAAGACCCGAGGATGTTTCGCAAGAAAGGTATAGGGAAATAGAAGAGCAGGTTCTATTGGGTATTGCAGAGCCGGTTCGCCGGGCGGCGGAGCTCGGAATGTCTTATCGGAGGAATAACGAACTGGAGAAGGCGGCTGAAGAATTCAAAAATGTCCTTAAAATAACACCTTCCCAAGAGGGTGTTGTTGACAAGCCCGCTTATTACCAGACGGAACAAGCGAATTTTCGACGCTTTGCTGCGAATCATCTTTTTGATATAGCGCTTGCGACGAAAGACTGGGAGCTGGCAGAGCAAATCACAGAGACAGTTCGGCTTGAAGATCTTGATAATTCCCAAGGCCGGTTTTTTGTGGCCCGCCTCGCTGTGGCCAAAGGCGAATTCAAAGACGCATTGGCGAAAATCGATGAATGTTTGAAACAAAGACCTGTATTTTCATATGCTTATATGCTCAGAAGTAATATCAATGCTGCTCTTGGAAATGAGCATGCATCTATGGAAGACATTCGCAAAGCGGCATCTTTGAATCCTCTGGATGGAACTATTGCAAAAGTAGCGGCGAACGTATTGTACAATCGCGACCGAAAGCTTGGCGATAATGTCTCCTCCGACCAAGTGATTGAAACCAAGACCGCTTTGGAAAGAGCAATGGGGCTGAATCGCAATGACATGGATTTACTTCGCTCATACGCTGAATATATAACGCCGACGCACCCGTTAAAAGCGGTGGAGATTCGGCAGGACCTGCAACAAATCGCCCCCACTATAGAGAATGCTATTCTGCTCGGACAACTGGCAACGAAAACGGCTGTTAAGGAAACCGATCCGGTACGCAAGGAGAAGTTGTTCGAAATTGCCGGTTCAGCTTTCGAGCAGGCCAGGAGAATGGACCCGAACGACAGGGGAATGCTCTATTTTTATGCGGAATACTTTCGGGCAAGGGGTCTGGATGAAAAGGCTACGGAATTGCTGGCCGAATCGGGAGACGAAAAATTGCTTTGGAGCCATCATTTTCAGCGTGGTCGGTACGAGGATGCCAAGAGAATTTTGGAGAAGTTGTATAAAAGCGAGGCAAAAGACAGCAATGTAATTCAGGGACTGTTGCTTATTGCTGAAAGAACTGCTGACAGAGAAGCAGTAAAAAAATATTCCGAAGAACTTATATCGCTCCAGGACACGGTAGGCAACAGGCTTGCTCAAATTCAGTTTTTTCTTAAGGTTGGCCTTGTCAAGGAAGCTGAATACAAATTGCAAAGCTTTAAAGAAAAGCATCCGAATGAGCCCGAAATACTGCTGCTTGAGGCATGGCTGGCAATGAGGCAGGGGCAATTGAAAAAGGCATTGGAGCTGACAAATCGAAATCTACAGAGCAATCAGAACAGTTCAACGGCTTGGCGGTTAAGAGGAGAAATAAATTTCTTCCTGGCAGATTATGATAAGGCAATCAACGATCTTAAGAAAAGCAAATCATTATCAGATGAGCCTGTCACTCGGATTTCTCTGGCCAAGGCTTATATGCAGGCAGGCCGATATGAGGATGCCATAACAGAACTTAGGATTACGATTGACGAGCCTGGAGCTTCCCTGGAGGCCAGGTCGTTGCTTGAACTGGTTTACTTGCGGCTCGGCAGAAAGGAAGCTTTAAAGAGATTTTACGAAGAGACTCTTGAGAAATTTCCCGACAGTGTACGGTGGCTTAATCAAGCGGCTGCATTTGCCATTAGCACTGAAGAATTCGACAGGGCCGAGCAGTTGTATAAGAAAGCCTGTCTGGCCAGACGTCAAGCGCTCATCGAGCAGGACGAAAAGGATAGAATGCAAGATGTGCTATACGTAACAGCGTTCGATGGATATTTGAAGGCACTTCTCATGGGGGCTGGGGCACCAAACACAAAACATTGGGACCCTCAGAAGTTGGACAAGCTTTTCGAAGAGGGCGTAAAATATAAAGACAGCGTTTTGGGCTCCATAGCGCATTTGCGGATGGGGCAAGCGAAGTGGAAGCTCGGCGATGAAATAACCGCTGCGGAATATTTCCGAGAAGCTGTTGACAAGGCGGGGACAAATGAGGCGCTTGCCTCTGAGGTTCTGCTGAGAATGTACTTGACGCTTGGAAGTGATGAAGTTTCGAAGTATTGCGAGGAAAGACTCAGAACCAACCCTGATTCAGTTGCTGCCAATTTTGCTATGTTTAATTTGGCGAAGATTAATGCCCAATACGACAAGGCTTTAGATTATATTGACAAATGCATCGAATTGACCGACCCGGATAGTCCGGCCAGAGGTAGTTACACGGGGAAAAAAGCAGAGATTTTAACTGTGGCTTATGATAGAACTTCCGATAAAGAATATCTTAAGAGGGCTATTACAGATTACGAAAGTCTGTTAGCTAAAATGCCGAATAATATCAGTGTTTTGAATAATTTGGCGTATATGCTTGCTGAGAGTAATGAACGACTCCCGGAGGCTCTTCAATACGTCAAGCGGGCACTTGACGCAAGGCCGAATGACCCGGCCGTCTTGGATACTTACGCTTATTTGTTGTGTAAAAACGATAAAAGCTCACAAGCTGTTGAATTTTTGGTAGCTGCCTTCCAACAATATAAGCAGGATGAAACGCCCGTACCAGCAGGGGCATACGAGCATTTAGGGATGATAAAGGAAGACCTCGGAGCAAAAGATGAGGCACTTGCTGCTTATAAAAAGGCGTTGGAAGTGGGAGCCAATACGTTGTCACAGAAGACTAAGCAGCGAATAAACGAGGCTATTGCCCGTGTTTCGCCGTGATACCTTTATGCGTAACAGGATGTTTGCTTTATTGGTTAATCCTGAGTAAAGACTGAAATGGTAGAAGAAAGCCCAAGAGCTTCGAACAGGATGGCAGGGCTGGTTGGGCCGAGGCCCCCGGCGGCCGCTGCGTTGACACCAAAGGAGGCTCTTGGAATACTGCGTCGGCATATATTTCTAATAGCTGCTCTGACTATATTGGGTTTGGCAATCGGCGGGGCAGGGTGGCATCTTATACGGAAATATTATCCAAGATATACCGCCAAAACCTATATTAAAGTCCTGCCCCCGGTAGAAACAGACCCTATGACCATCGGCGGCATTCAGCTGCAAAAGGACATCCTGTACGGTCATCGTATGTCAATAGTTGGCCTTATAAAACACCAGCGTACTTTGCAAGACTTGTTGGAAAGAGACAAAATTAAACAAACCGACTGGTTTAGGCGCCAAGGAGGGAGTATCAGAAAAGCCTTTAAGGATTTGAACAGACATTTTGGTGCTTACACGCCCAGAGATGGTGAGTTTGTTGAGATATCGATGACCTGCCGTGACGCCGTAGAGGCAAAGGATATAGTCAATGAAATGCTCGATTTGTTTCTTGCTCAGCGAGGCAGTACAGAAAGAGCAGAGGTAACTGATAGACTGGCAAGGCTTGAAGAGCAGCGAAGCCAAGTTGAAGGAGAGTTGCGTGCAACCGAAAGGGCGCTGGACGATGTACGTAAGGTATCTGGCATAACCGATCTTGACCTGCCTACTGGGCGTTATTTCCAGCATACAATCACACTAAGGTTGAATAGTCTGGAACTTCAGAAAAACGAGCTTGATCTGGCAATAAGGCAGCTTGCAGCTGATATAAAAAATCTCGAGCAATTGGCGACAGGTCCTGTTACTGAGCAGATTGAATTTGCAATAGAAAGAGACCCCGTTATGCTTACACTTGCTCAGCAGCTTGCCTTTCAGGAGGCCAACCTCTCCGGCAGGCTCACAAAGTTTGGTGAAAATCACAGAGATGTGCGTCAAACTCGAGAGCTGATAGGCGAAATCAGAAGAAAAAGAGAACTCAGGAAGACCGAGATCGCCGAGCAGACCCGGCGGGCGAATCTCGAAAATGCACGGGATGGCTTGCTCGTGTTGCAGGAAAGGTTCGAACAGTTGGAAAAACTCAGGCAGGAGGCGGAGGCAAAAAAAAGAGAGCTTGATTTAGCCCGCGTGCAGTATGAACAGAGGATAAAGATAAGAGATGAAAGAATAGCAATGCTTGACTCAATCAAAGAGCAGATTGGGAAATTGAAGATAATAGCCGAAGACCCGGAGACACCTAAAGTGCAGATTGTTACATATGCTCCGGTACCACTGGAAATGGTGCTCTCTCACCAGTGGTACTTTTGGTTCCCCGGCGGGACGATATTGGGCTTGATGCTTGGCGTAGGCCTTGCCTTGCTTATTGAGTTGGCTAATGATTTGGTGCGTACGCCGAGCGACGTTGCCAGATTTCTGCACATTCCGCTTTTGGGTGTTATCCCCGATGAATCTGAAGATAATCAGGTTCGCGGTATTGAGCTTTGTCATGCTGTTCGTCAGGCACCGTACTCTGTTATAAGCGAGTCCTACAGGCGATGTCGGACAAACTTAAAGCTCTCCGGCGCTGCGGAGTCTTTGAAGACTTTGCTTGTTAGTAGCGGCTCGGCGGGCGACGGAAAGACTTCCGTGGCGGTTAATCTTGCAGAAACCTTTGTTGCCACGGATAAAAAAGTGCTGCTGATAGATGCTAATTTCAGGCGGCCGAATTTGCATACACTGTTTCCAAAGGTGGAAGCCAAAGACCCGAAAGCCGAGCAATTTGATTTTGGATTGAGCAATTTTCTGATGGACCAGTGCGGTGCCAAGGAAGCTATAAGGTCCAGTGGTATAGAGGGCCTTGATGTAATCTATTCCGGGCCGTTGCCTGCTAATCCGGCGGAGCTGCTCGGCAGTCCGCGGATGGAAAAACTACTCAAAGAGCAGCGCAAGAACTACGATTACATTATAGTTGATGGGCCGCCTGTGCTGCTGGTGAGTGATGCCAAGGTGCTGGCCGGTGTCGTTGATGCAACAATTTTGGTATTCAACGCTGCCGTCACAAGAAGAGGCGCTGCTCAGAGAACTATTCGAGAATTCAAAGAAGTAAATGCCAAAATAGTCGGCTGTGTGCTCTTTGCCGTAAGGGCTATGAAGGGCGGCTATTTCCATGAGCAATTCAAGTCGTACCGGAGATATCAGAAGAAGGCCAGAAAACTTGCTCGCGCCCAGGCCTAAGTAGACCTGACACAGGCAATGAAAGATAACGGCCCCCGTTCTTGCTTTCGCAAGAAAGCACGGGGGTTGACAATATGGATATTAAAACCTAGTTTCCATTGCCGCTTTCGCTGCCCGCAGTCTTAGAGACTCCTTTCAGAGGAAGCCTCACGGCGGGGCGATGATTCGCGAAATGGCAAACCTTTTGTAGACTAACTTTCTTTGTTAGAGGGAGCTTGATGCAGAAATTTTTAGTCACCGGCGGAGCCGGCTTTATCGGTTCGAATATCTGTAAGAAACTCGTTTCGCAGGGCTGCTTTGTGAGAGTCATTGACAATCTGCTTACGGGCAAAAAGAGCAATCTTGCCGGTATTTTAGACAAAATTGAGTTTATTGAAGCCGATATGGGCGATGCGGAGGTCGCCCATTCGGCTATGAAGGGTATTGATGTTGTTTTGCACCAGGGCGCTTTGCCCTCGGTGCCGCGCAGCGTTGATGACCCCGCCGCCACACACAAACACTGTGTCGATGCCACTTTCACACTTCTTTTGGCTGCTCGCGATGCCGGCATAAAGCGCTTTGTCTATGCGTCAAGCTCCTCAGCTTACGGCGATACGCCGACTTTGCCAAAGACTGAGACGATGCCGCCTATGCCCCTTTCGCCTTATGCGGTGGGAAAGCTCGTTGGCGAATATTATGCTAAAGTTTTCTATGAGGTCTTTGGCCTTGAGACTATTTCACTGCGGTACTTTAACGTCTTCGGCCCGTATCAGGACCCCACGAGTCAATACGCCGCCGCCATCCCGGCTTTTGTTACAGCTATCTTAAAGGATAAACCGCCGACGATTTTTGGCGACGGCGAGCAGAGCCGCGATTTTACGTATATTGACAACGTTGTTGGGGCCAATCTGCTGGCCGCAAGGGCCAAACAGACTAAAGGCGAGGTCATAAATATCGCCTGCGGCCAGGCCGTAACGGTCAATGAGATTATTGCTCTGATTAACGAGTTGCTCGGCAAAAATATTAAGCCGATTTACACCGACCCCCGACCCGGCGACGTGAGACACTCCCTCGCCGACATCACCGCTGCTAAAAACCTGATCGGCTTCAAACCAACGGTGCCATTTAAGCAAGGCCTTGAGTTAGCTATAGCCTGGTACCGAGAAAATCTTTAGAAAATGGGTGGTTGTGACCTATTTTTTCCCTTTTTTGCAACATGAAGTGTCCAGAATTTTGCTTCCCGTCAAACCAAAACACCACCGATGCAAAGCCCAACGTTTTTGTTGCTTAGCCTGGACGCTAAAACTTACTCAACTTGTTTTTTCAGTTCTTCGGCATTCTGGATTAACTCTTCCCGGCTTATTTGCTTTTTGGGTTCAANNTCTTTGGACTTATTAGCTGGGCGAAGAAATCAAACGGAAAGTCATCATACCACGGCCCTTTCAACTCGCGGTGGGTATCAAGGGTCTCGTAGCCTTCCTTCCTTATCCTGACCCAATAATCTCCGTACCAGTTGAAATTGACCGTGACAGGAGACTCGCCTATTTCCTCGTCATTAAGCATAACCAATGCCCCCTGCGGCTCGGTGTTGATTGTTAGCTTGCGTTCGACACAGCCGCCTAAGATCACAGCGGCAATTAGACTAATAACCATCGGAGCTGGTAGATTCTGCTTTCTCATAACTGATACCCCTAAATTCGTTGACACCCATATTATAAGGAAAAGGCGAATAGACAAAAGCCCAAAGTTGGGTATTCAAAATGTTTTGTGCTTGTTGTGTTAAGGGGCGGAAAACGATAATGTGGACAGGGGAGATTTTCAAATCGGCCTTAAAATATACGGCCGTGCAAATAGCTTGCAAAAAAATCCACTGATGTTATCATCTGGAAACCACGCTGGCAGCAGCATCGATAAACTGTGGAGTTGCGAATGGGAAATGGATTTCGACGAATCGATTGTATATTCCATTTTGTTGGGAATCTGCTGGAAATATTAGGCTTGATTCTTTTGCTGCCGCTGGTGGTGGCTTTCATCTACTGGGGCCAAATGGGCGATGGCTGGGTTACGGTAAGCGCTTTTATCGCTACGGCTCTAATCTCATACTCGTTCGGATTGATTTTGCGCATAAAGTTTAAGCCGAAAAAGCTTGATACGACCGGTTGTATGCTTATGTGTGCTATCGGCTGGCTTTCTGTTTCAGCGTTGGGAGCTTTACCCTTCGTAATTGCAATTCCTTCAACAAACTACCTCAATGCCTACTTTGAAGCCATGAGCGGTTTTACTACCACCGGTATCACGGTTTTTTCCGGGCTGGATGCTATGCCCAGGAGTATCCTCTTCTGGCGGGCGCTTACACAGTGGCTGGGCGGCATAGGAATACTTTCGTTTTTCCTGGCAGTAACCTTTCAGGTCAGCGGAGCTCATCATATCTTCGGAGCCGAGAGCCATAAGATTTCGTCCGGCAGGCCTGCGCCAGGATTGTTCAATACCCTCAGAATACTCTGGGCGATATATGCGATGTTTACACTGTTGGCTGCGGTAATTCTTGCTATTGAAGGGATGCCGATTTTCGATGCCGTCTGCCATGCCTTGACCGCTTTGTCCACCGGCGGCTTTTCGCCTCATGACAGCAGCATTGAATTCTACCGCCTAACAGGGCATCACAATTACAGGCTGATAGAATATACCCTCACGTTCCTGATGATGTTAGGCGGAATCAACTTTCTGATTCATTACCGTGTCTTGACGAAGGACTTTAAGGCCCTGTGGGACAACATCGAGATTCGATACTGGTGGCGACTTCTATTGGCTTTTACTATTATCATCGTAATTGAGCGTTTCTACAGGACTGGTGCTCTGGGTGCTCTCATCACGCATGGCACTGCTCCCGACCTCGGCGAATGTGAGCGAACATTGCGGTATAGCATATTCCAGGTAATGTCAATCCTGACCACAACCGGTTACGCGACGGAGAATATCGGCTCTGATTTCTTTGGTGCCGCGGCTAAACAATTGTTCCTGGTTATGATGGTTATCGGCGGCTGTGTCGGGTCAACTGGGGGCGGCTTTAAGGTTTTGCGCGTCGCCATACTTAACCGGTTGATGTTCAGGGAACTTTTCAAGCTGAGAATCTCCGGTAGAGCATCCACAGGGCTGATTATTGACAGGAGAGTGGTGCCTGAAGACGAGGTGCATCGGGTAGCTGCTTTATTTTTTACCTGGATGGCGTTTTTACTTGTTGGCGGTGCGATTACTGCTCTTTTTTCGAATCAAGGGGCCCTGGAGTCATTTTCGGGGATGTTTTCTGCTCTGGGCAATATCGGCCCCTGTTATATCTCGGGTGAGGATATGATAAACATTCACCCTGTTGTGAAACTGACGTATATCTTCGGCATGCTGGCTGGAAGGCTGGAGATATTACCGGTATTGCTCCTGTTTTCCAGAAAGGCTTGGAAATAGGAAAGCCGTCGCTTCTGTCTTGTGATTGGCAAGGGTCGGATATATTTCGAGCGACGGGTCACAAGAGACGAGCGACGAATTTTGGAGGTAATAAAAAATGTATATTGTGGTCGCTGGCGGCGGAATGATTGGTGGTGGGCTTGTTCGTAGATTACTGGATAACAAACATGATGTGGTATTGATCGACCAGAATAAAGAGGTCTGCGACAGGCTGTATGCGGAAACCGGGGTTGTTGCTGTCAATGGGAACGTCACGAGCATTGAAGCTTTGAATGACGCCGGCGTTAGAAAGGCCGATATTGTAGTTGCTGCAACGGGCAGCGATGCGAGTAACCTCGCTTGCGCAATATTGGCTAAGAGTTTCGATGTGTCCCAAATTATCGTCAGGATGAGGGACCCGGCTTATAAAAACGCTTATATGGTTGCGGGCGCAAGCACGATTGTTCGTGTAACCGACCTGATGGTCAGCCAGATGATGATGGATATCGAGAACCCTGAGGTGCGGAGAATAACGACCATAGGTGGCGGCAAGGCGGATATCTTCATAGTTACTGTGCCTGAGGGAGCGAAAGTCGCCGGAAAGAGCGTTGAGGATATTGTAGAAGGTCGTAAGTTTCCCTCCCAGTGTGTTTTCATTGCAGTATATAATCAGGAAAGAGAGGAATTCTCGATTCCCAGAGGCAAACAGGTCATCAATGAAGGCGATGAACTGTTCTTAATCTCAACGGCTGAGAACATTAAAAAGGCAGTGGATTTCCTGACCGCTAAAAACAGAGCCTGACATTGGGTTCCCGCCTTGGGGGGCCCCTGTCATATAGCACTTAGCTCAACCGTTTTTAGCCTGACTTCTCGCTACAGACGACATGCATTTTGCCGCCGTTATATGAGGCAAGTGAGCCTAAAATGGAGAATCAAAATCATTGACAGCGGTATTGGTGGGAGTTAAGTTATTGTCGAATCTTGATAATCGGCTCTCGATGTTGGATCCTTGATTGTCTGAATGAATATCCTTTGTTCCTTAGTGGCTATCTTGTAATGGTGTTTTCGTTATGAAAATTTCGCTGAATTGGCTGACCGATTATATCGAAACAGGACTTGGCGCCGACCAAATTGCTGAGGTTTTGAGTGATTTAGGGTTTCCTTGCGAAGCGATAGAATATCTCGGTGACGATGTCGTAATTGATGTTGAGGTAACCAGCAACCGCGGCGATTGCCTAAGCTTACTCGGTATCGCACGGGAGCTGGCTGCTGCAACGGGGAAAGAATTGAAAATACCCGCAGTTGACCTGGATGAATCTGACAAAGACGTCAGGGAATTGGCCAGCGTTGAAATAAGTGAGCCGGATTTGTGCGGCCGATATACCGCTCGGATTATTGAAGGCGTCAGAGTGAGGCCGTCGCCGGATTGGCTCAAGAAGCGACTTGAGGCTGTGGGGCTGCGGAGCGTTAATAATGTGGTTGATGCAACCAACTACGCGATGATGGAAACGGGCCAGCCGCCGCACGCCTTCGATTATGCCAAAATTGCCCAGGGCAAAATAATAGTCAGAAAAGCTGTTGCCGGTGAACGTCTAATCAGTATCGATGGCACAACGTGCGATCTCAGTACTGATATGCTGATTATTACCGACCCGAGCGGCCCTGTGGCCATAGCCGGCGTTATGGGTGGTGCCGATACCGAGGTCAGTGAAACGACAGAGACAATTCTTCTGGAGGATGCCTACTTTGACCCTATTAGTGTCCGTACGACCTCTCGCAGGCTTGCTCTGCCTTCGGAAGCTGCTTTTCGATTCGAACGCACCGTTGATATTGAGATGGTGGACTGGGCCTCCAAGCGCACTGCACAATTGATAACTCAGGCCGCTGGCGGCAAAGTAGCCAGAGGTGTGGTTGACATTTATCCTAAGAAGCCGACGCAGAAGCAAGTATCGTTGCGGCTGTCGCGTTTGAACAAGCTGCTTGGTATCGAGGTCCCTTGCGAAGAAGTGGTTAGAATTCTCNNGCCGCAGAGCAAGGCTGATTGCGTAATTTGCTCGGTGCCTTCGTGGCGCAGTGACATCTACCGGGAGGTTGACTTAATCGAGGAAGTCGCACGTGTGCACGGCTACAATGAGATACCCACGGAACAGAAAATAAGAATCGAAGTAGTGCCTGTCGATGCTCGTCAGAAGCTGGCTGAGTCGATTGGGACGTATCTCAACGGCTGTGGCTTTTACGAAACGATTAGTGTAGGTTTCGTTGACAGTTCCGTTGCGGGGCTTTTTACACAGGGCGGTGTTACGCAGCATTTGGCCGTGAAAGATGCGTCGAGGAAAAGTGCAAATCTGCTTCGTCAAACGCTTATAGGTTCTCTGCTCGGTGTTCTGAAGACAAATCTTAATGCCAAGAACTTACCTTGCAGAATATTTGAGATTGCTGATACCTTTGTGCCGACCGGCGAAGAGGCCAGCCTACCAATCGAAGAAGCAAAGCTCGCATTGGTTTGTGACAGTGATTTCAGAGACCTGCGTGGCGTAATTGAAGGGCTGATAGAAAGTATTGATAGAGATGCCCAAATGGATTTCACGCCTGCCGAGCTTCTCTGGGCGCAAAGCGGTGCCCAGATCGTGGTAAATGGTAAGGTAATCGGTACTGCGGGGATTGTTTCGCAGGTGGTAAAACAAAAATTTGACTTCAAAGACCTCTGGCCTTGCGCTGCAGAGATGGAATTTCAGGCGCTTTTGGCTCTGCAAAGTGGCGCTATAAAAGTCAAGCCGCTCCCAAGATTCCCTGCAATCGAGCGCGACCTTTCGATTATTGTGGGCGAAAATATTCGCTGGGCTGATGTTATTGAGGCGGTTAAAAACAAGGCCACCGATGAACTGGAAGACATTCAATTTGTCGGGATATACCGTGGCAAGGGCATCGGCTCCGGCAAAAAGAGCATTACGCTTTCCTTGCGGTTCAGGGATGAGGACGGCACATTGACCCATGAGACCGTTGACCATTTCCAAGCCGATATTGTAGAAACCCTGGCCGAGTCCGTCGGAGCAGAACTGCGAACTGTGTAATTCATGTTGCGTGACGGAAAGCCGGGACTCTTGCGAAGATAATAAGTGGCAGGAGATGGAGGTGAGAAAAAATAAATTCTTTGACAAAGTAGAAAATATCTGTGATACTGTGGATTTGTTGTTGCCTTGAGGGCAAAACCGCGTTAGTGTGGTGATTAATGGTAGCTGGGATTCCAGCATAAATTCTTAAAGTTACGTTTTTAGAAAAGGTAATCAAAATGAATATCTATGTGGGCAATTTGTCACGTGATGTGACCGAGGAGGATTTGCGTCAGGCTTTTGAAGCTCTCGGCCAGGTCGAATCCATCAATCTTATAAAGGACAAATTCAGTGGTGAATCAAGAGGATTCGGGTTTGTGCAAATGCCATCTAAGGATGAAGCCCAAAAGGCGATCGACGAGATGAACGGCAAGTTTTTGTCGGGACGGAGCATTAATGTTAGCGAGGCTCGCCCTCGCACCGAAGGCCGTAGAGGCGGAGGCGGCGGTGGGCGCGGCGGACGCGGCGGCGGACGAGGTGGAGGTGGTCGGCGGCGCTTTTGATAAGCGGCACTTGGACATAGTAGAGTCATTGCAGAGCTTCACTTGGTAGCGTGTTCGAGGTTGGCTTTACTTAGCAAAATGCGTGTTTGGTCTTCGTAAGCACGGATAGTGTTATTTGACATTTTTTTTGATTTATAATAAGCCCAAAGAGACTTTTACAATGTTATCAGGATATACCGCTGGTATAGGGCGCTAAGACCAAAAAGGTTATAAGAAAGACACCATAATATCCACCAACTTTATCCCAAAAGAGCCCAATGTAGAAAAAGCAGGATGGCGGAGTTGATGAAAAAGAACCCTCCCCTGGTAAAACCGTGGGCTGAGTATGTATATCGGTTGGTCGTAAACGTAAAGTGCGGCCATTTTGATTTTAATTCCGAATTTGGTTTTAGAAAAAACGGCCCAAAAGCCGAAAACCAGTAAATAGAGAAAGGCTGAAGGCTTTAATTAATCGCCGAATTTATCGGTATTCTCTTGACTTTTGGTTTTAGATTTGTTATAAAATAATGTTGCGGGCTTACCCCTGCGGTGTCCGTATAGAAAGCAGGTGTTTGAAAGAACCGATACCCGTACTCAGGGAAATCAGGCCTTGATGGATCGGAAATGCCTACTTGATAGGACTTTCGGACACAAGCAACGATTACCCACTTGGAAGTAATGGGTTCTTTTCGAACGCTTTCTTACGGCACCCGCGGAGCAAAGCCACGCAACTGATAAAAAGGCCTGTTGGATCAGGCCTTTTTTTATTATCAGCGTTTTCGGCCCATAAAAGGCCAAAATATAGGACGCTCAAAACCCGCTGGACTTTGCATTCTGCCTTTGGTTTTTGCGGTTAAGCCGAAGAATGGATTTGTCGATTAAATAGGAGCCAATGGAGAGTCTCTTTTTCGCTTAAATTGTAAACATTTGTTAGTAGAAGACCTGCACTGTGGAGGATTAAAAAATGCCAGGTGTGCGCAGCTTCACGATTTTGCCGGCACTGCCAGATACTTTAAAAGACCTCGAGATTATCGCCGGGAATATGTTTTGGTCCTGGAACCCCGAGTTTGTGGAGCTGTTCAAACGTGTTGATAGCAATTTATGGTCGGCTTGCGGTCATAATCCCGTCAAACTACTTGGTAACATTTCACAGGCAAAATTAGAGGCACTGGCTGAAAATGAAGGTTTTTTGGGCCACTTGCAGCGAGCTGGGGAAAAGCTCAAATCATATCTTGATGGGCCGACCTGGTATGAAAAAGTCTGTTCAAAAACTACCAAGCCGATTATTGCGTATTTTAGTGCCGAGTTTGGTCTTCATGAATGCTTGCCTATTTATGCCGGCGGATTAGGAATTCTGGCGGGTGACCACTTAAAAAGTGCTTCCGACCTCGGTGTTCCATTAGTAGGCGTCGGTCTTTTGTATCAGAAGGGATATTTCCGCCAGTTGTTGAGCGCTGATGGTGAGCAGCAGGAGAAATATGTCGAGAACGATTTTTATAGTGTGCCAATAGAGCTTGTAAGCAAAGAAAGCGGTCGGCCATTGACAATCAGCGTTGAGTATCCCGGCAGATGTGTAGTGGCACAAGTTTGGTGTGTTTCTGTGGGCAGGGTGAAGTTATATCTGCTGGATACGAACGTACCTGCTAATTCGTCGGCTGACCGTATGATTACCAGCAGTCTTTATGGCGGCGACCGTGAGCTGCGAATTCGTCAGGAGATTATGTTGGGAATTGGCGGATTAAAGGCTTTGTCTGCTATGGGTATTACGCCGACCGTTTGCCATATGAATGAAGGACACGCAGCTTTCATGGCACTGGAGCGAATCCGTGAATTAAGAAGTGCCGATAATATGACTTTTGATGAGGCTGTGGAAGCAACAAGGGCGGGCAACGTTTTTACTATGCATACGTCCGTTAAAGCCGGACTTGATGAATTTCATGTGGAGCTGATGGATAGATATTTCGGCAGCTATTTCCCAAAGCTTGGCATAAATAGAAATAGGTTTCTATCATTGGGCAGAATGCTTCCTGACGATGATAGCGAGTCATTTAAGATGCCGGTTTTGGCCTTGCGTCTTAGCGGTTATATAAACGGTGTAAGTAAGCTGCACGGGCAAATATCACGCGGGATATGGGGCAGCATTTGGCCCGGAGTACCTGTTGATGAAGTGCCCATAATATCGATTACGAACGGAATCCACATCAAGAACTGGTTGTCGGACGAGATTAATTCTTTATATGAAAGATATCTTGGCCCGAATTGGGCTGATGAGACCATAGACAAGTCTGTTTGGAATAAAGTAGATCAAATTCCTGACGAGGCATTCTGGCAGATACATCAGCGATGTAAAGAGCAGTTGATTGTTTTTGTGCGCAACCGCCTTAAGGCTCAGATGAAACGCAGAGGCACTTACCATACTGAATTGAACCATGCCGAGGAGGTTCTCGACCCTGAGGCACTGACTATCGGTTTTGCCAGAAGATTTGCTGGCTATAAAAGGGGCGATCTGTTGCTTAAAGACCCGCAGCGCCTTGTAAAATTGCTCGGTGACCGGGATCGGCCTATACAGATTATTTTTGCCGGCAAGGCTCACCCAAAAGACTCGGAGGGCAAGGACATTATACGTCGCATTATTCACTTCGCTTGCCAACACAGTGTCAGACGTCGTATCGTATTTCTCGAAAACTACGATATTGATATAGCAAGGGTCTTGGTCCGCGGCGTTGATGTCTGGCTTAGCAATCCACGCAGACCGATGGAAGCCAGCAGCACGAGCGGGATGAAAGCAGCGGTTAATGGCGCGTTAAATATGAGCACTTTAGACGGCTGGTGGTGCGAGGGTTACACACCTGAGGGGGGCTGGACCATCGGTACAGGCCAGGAGGACTTTGAGGATGCTAACTATCAGGATAAGGTCGAGTCGCAGGCTATCTATAATATATTGGAAAATGAGGTTATTCCATTGTTTTACACCCGCTCGGCTGACAATTTGCCACGGCCATGGATACGCAGAATAAAAAATTCCATCAGATGGATAGCACCCCGCTTCAACACGCACCGAATGGTTGCTGAGTATACGCGAAGGTTCTACAATCCGGCTGTTGCCAAACACCGCTATTTAACCGCGACAGCTTGCGCCAGGGCCAGGGCGTTCTCGAAGTGGAAGGCCGAGATGAGAGAAGCCTGGCCTGAGTT
>JABAOH010164545.1_pt1 | contig 18891 bp, 20 predicted proteins | sample 7062181 | NCBI WGS metagenome assembly JABAOH01 (sample SAMN14538630, study PRJNA623070) | marine sediment metagenome | biome: marine biome [ENVO:00000428]; feature: marine pelagic biome [ENVO:01000023]; material: deep marine sediment [ENVO:00002113]; isolation source: pool of 5 deep marine... | reverse complement strand
TATACCTGGAAAGCCTTTTGCGGCCAGACCGTATAGTGCCGGCGATGAGGCAGGAGACCCGCCTGGTCATCGCCCTCGATCTGATGGACCTTGAGAGAGCCCTCGAAATCGCTGGGGGAACCTCGAACTACTGTGATGCCTTCAAGGTGAACTACCCCCTCGTGCTTTCCTCGGGCTTGGGCGTCGTTGAGGAACTGTCAGCCTATGGCCCCGTGATCTGCGACTTTAAGGTAGCGGACATCCCGGATATCGATCGCCTCATCGTGAGCCTCGCCTTCGATCGTGGAGCCGATGGGGTCATAGTACACGGCTTCCCTGGTGAGGACTGCCTGAAGGCGTGCGTGGAGGTCTCAATGGGTGATGTCTTCGTCGTGGCGGCCATGAGCCACCCGGGAGCGGGGAAGTTTATGGTTCCCCTAGCGGAGGACATGGCCTTGATGGCACGAGAGGCTGGGGCCACGGGCATCGTGGCAGGGGCGACGTGGCCAGAGATCATTTCGAGGCTCAGATCCGTCATCGGCCCCATGACGATACTTTCCCCGGGAATCGGCCCACAGGGCGGGGATCCAGTGGAAGCGATCCGACAGGGAGCCGATTACCTCATCGTAGGCAGGAGGATCACTGACGCTGAGGACCCTGTGCGAGCTGCTCAGGAGGTCGTGGCCGAGATAAGATCCGCGCACGAAAGCCTTTAAACGACCCTCCCGTTTCGGGCCCGAGGGGATGGAACGTCGCGGAGAAGGATTCTCTATCAGCTGTCGCCAGATGAGCTGCCTCAAGCCTGGTACAACATCCTCCCAGACCTACCCGAACCCCTGCCTCCTCCCACGGATCCTGATGAGGGAAAGACGCGGCTGACTAGGCTGAAGGAGGTGTTGCTGGCTCACTGCCTCGAGCAGGAGAGTTCAGATTCGAGCTGGATAGACATCCCCGACGGTGTCCTCGAGCTTTATGAGCAGGCGGGTAGGCCGAGGCCTCTCGTCAGAGCACGACGATTAGAGGAGAAGCTGAAAACTCCGGCCAGGCTCTACTACAAGGCGGAGTTCTACTCCCCGACGGGAAGCCACAAGGTAAATACAGCCCTGGCGCAGGCCTACTACGCGCTGGAGGAGGGGTACGAGAGACTCTCCACCGAGACTGGAGCTGGCCAGTGGGGGACCGCGCTGGCCTATGCCGCTAGCCTTGCGGGCCTCGATCTGATCATCTACTGGGTCCGAGCCGTGTACAAGTGGAAGAACGAAAGGCGCGGCTTCATGAAAGCCTACAACGCCACCGTCAGGGCCTCACCAAGCAAGGAGACGCAGGTCGGAAGAGAACTGCTCCAATCCGACCCGGATCACCCTGGTTCCCTTGGCATCGCTGTCTCAGAAGGACTCGAGGAAGCTGGGAAGGACGACAGGACCATCTACTGCCTGGGATCGGTCCTGAACCACGTCCTGCTCCATCAGACCATCATCGGCTTGGAGACCAAGAAGCAGTTTGAGATGGCCGACGACTACCCAGACGTGATGATCTCCTGTCTAGGCGGCGGGAGCAACTTCGGGGGCTTCGTCATCCCCTTCGTTGCCGACGCCCTCAAGGGGCGGAAGATTCACTTTATCGCTACTCAGAGCGAAGCCGCTCCCAACCTGCAGGGCGAGTACAAGTATGACTTCGCCGACCACGCGGAACTCACCCCGATGATCAAGATGTACACCCTCGGACACAAGCGGGAGATGGAGCCTATCAGGGCAGACGGTCTGCGCTACCACGGCGCGGCGCCCATCATCAGCCTTCTCAGGCACCACGGCTACATCGACACCATCGCCTACCCCGCAGATGAGAAGTACGTCTTCGAGAGGGCTCACACCTTCATCACGACGGAGGGTTTCCTACCGGCCCCGGAGTCAGCATATAGCGTCACGGGTGCCATCGACGAAGCCGTGCGCTGCAAGGAGACGGGCGAGGAGAAGGCCATCGCTTTCAACATCAGTGGACACGGTCTCCTGGATATCGAGGCGTATAGGGAGAAGCTCGCGATCTAACGCCTTTATACCTGGCATTCGATGATTATTCGTGTCCCTCCCCCAGGCGGAACTAGGGAAGATTGGGTCGTGGCTCAAGAGAGATCCGGCCGGGAACGCCCTTGTCATCTCGCGAGTTCTTCATGCGGATCGAGCCCCTGAGATCCTCTACGACGACATCGATGACCTGCATGCTGTCGTAGCCTTTGACCGGGAAAAGGGAAGAATGGTCCTCACAGCCACCGATTCACATCGCTTGCGGCAACTCCTGATCGGGTTGCCGTCTGGCGAGTACCACTTCTCCGCAGTGGATTTGGACCTCATCCCAGTCCTTGAGGAGCTTATGGAAGTTGACAGCGAAGTCCCAGCGTGGCTGTTCAACATGAAGAGAGAGGACTTCCATCCGACAAGCGTCGTCGCCACCGAGCCTGTGAGGGTCGAGCACGCCGAGATGATCGCCAAGAACTGGCTAGACGAGGACGCGGCGGACTACGTGCGGTCGCGCATCGACAAGGGTCCGACGGCAGGAATCTACGTCAACGGTGAGCTCGTCGCCTGGGATATGACCCACCTGGAGACTGACGATGTTGTGATGCTCGGCTTCCTCCACGTGATGGAGCCCCATCGAGGTAAGGGTTACGCCAAGACGGTGGCAACGGCGATGCTGGAGAAGGTCTTCTCATCGGGCAGGATGCCCGTCTGCCACGTCTTCGAGGATAACCACGTCTCCATCAACCTGAGCGAGCAGATGGGTTTCCGTAGAATCAAGAAACAGGTCTGGGGAAAAGCTAGGAAGGCCTAGACGCCCTCCCCGAAACCTATTTAACTTTCGTCTCGCATCCCGCGGTTCAAGGGAATGGGGTGCGCTCGCGACTAGTTGATCGGCTGAAATCGGCCTTTGGCCGGGTGCCGGGACCTTGGAAGGCTAAGAGCTTCCTCCTCCGCGGCGAGACCCTCAGAGCTGAACTCACACCCCACCCCCTCTCGTTCCTCGACTATCACACGCCCTTCATCTACCTGCTTGCCGTCGGTCTTGGGTTCGCATATCTCTTCAACGCCGTCACTGGCTGGGTCTCCTTCGAGGACTTCCTGGGATATCAGGCGGGGGTCACGGCCATCCGCCTCCTCGTCTGGTCCCTCGCGCTCATGGTCTTCGCCATCGGGGCCTCCGTCATCCTCATCCGATGGACCTATCTCGCAACGTTCACTGCGTTCATTGCCGGCGCTCTCTGGATCAGCATCCAGGCCCCTGAGACGGGGGGAAATCCGTTCTTCCTCCCGGTCTATTCCACCATAATGGCCCTCATCGGAATGGCCCTTGTCGACGTCTATCGCAGAAGCCACACGTATATTGTCACGGACCTCCGATTGATTCTGAAGGCTGGAATACTGCGTAAGCGGGAGAGGACCGTGAGATACGAAAACATCACTGACCTTTCGACGAGCCAGGGCGTACTTGGCAGGATTTTCGGGTATGGCAGTATCACACCGATAACCGCTTCCGGTATTGGCACTGGAGCAGACGAGGCCTTCGCTGGAGGGGGCGTGGGAGCGACCACCCCGGAGGGCGAGGTCGGCGCGGGCCTCTTCGCCGGAGGGTCGAAGAAGGTGAGGGTGGCTCGGGCACGGAGCCATTCGGAACTCCACGGCATACATCCTTTCCGCACCGTTCGGATGCTAATAGCCCAGCTACTGCAGGAGAGTTCCATGGTTCACTACGCCAAGGAACAGCGAGACCTCCTGGCGGAAATGAGGGACATAATGGTCAGCCGGGAGGACCCAGATTACTACTACGCGTATGAACAGGAGTGAGTTCACCCGAGACTGACTAGGGCATCCGCGGCTACAACTAGGAGCGTTACCGTTAGGAACAGTCCAGAGAACTTGAATGAGGACCAGGCTGCCTTAGAGTCTCTGAGGACCCCCGTCGTCAGATACAGGAGGACAACTCCGGCTGCAAGGACGATCACGAGGGAAGGAATCGTGACTACATTCATGGCGTAGAAGAGCGGGAGGTACAGCGTTAGAAGGGCCGTCGAGGCCACGATCGACTTCGCAGCGGCCTTGGTCGGGACCACCGCTGGCAGCATCGGGATCTCCGCTTGAACGTAGTCATCCCTGTTCCGCAAGCCGAGCGCCCAGAAGTGTCCCGGAGTCCACAAGAAAACCAGGAGGGCCAGGAGCAAGCCGGGTAGCGTCACGCCGCCAACAGCGGCAGCAGACCCGGCGAGAGCTGGGCACGATCCCGCGAAGCCTCCTATGACTATGTTCCACCGGGTCCGCCTCTTCAGGACGACTGTGTAGACACCAACGTAAACGACGACCCCTAGGAGGATAAACGCGGAGGTGAGGAGGTTGATGGGGATGCTTAGAAGAACGCCTCCTGAGACCAGCGCGATCCCGAAGAGGAGGGCCCGATGGGGCTGCAGCCGGCCAGTTGGAAGGGGTCTTCGCCGCGTCCTTGCCATCCGGACATCGATGTCCCGGTCGAGGTAGTGGTTCAACGCCGACGAGCCGGCGGAGGTCAAGGCGCCAGCGCCCAGGAGGGTCGCTAGAACAGTCGGGGAGAAGGCTGAAGGGGCAGAGACGACGTAGGACGACGCTGCAACGAGGAGGAGGAGTAGGATTATTCGTGGCTTCGTAAGTTCCACGTAAGCTGTCCAAGTCTCCGCCCCAGACACTTCGCGCTCTAGGACCGTGATTGAGTTAAGGTTTGTGTGCTCTGGGAGCAGATCCCATCTGCGTGGCTAAGGCCTCGTCACTCCAAGGACGGCCCATCGGCGGTACCAGAAGTATACGAGTAGGAAGGCTCCGAAGATCAAGCTATACACGTTGATCAGGACCTCCAACAGGACCTCCGACGTCCCCAGGGTGTAGATGCCCTGCTGTAGACCGAAGAGAACGTCCATCAGTCCAAGGAACAGCAGAGCGCTGCCAGCAGCTATCCCGAAGAGAAGGGCAAGGGGGCTTCTCTTCAGCAACGCCACCCCAGCGACGAAGCTAGCAGAGGCCATCCATGCGTCGGCAGCGAGGAAGGCCCCCTCAAACGCTAGGTACACCTCAGTGTCCAGTATCCTCACTCCTCCCACCAGGTAGAAGTCCAGCCAGAAGTAGAGGGGGAAGATGGCCGTCAGGAAGAGGAAGCCCGAGAGGAGCAGCCTCTGAGACCGGCCTAGACCTTCAACCTGCTCCAACGAGGTCGTGTTTGGCATAGTCTCCCTCAAACTCCGTGGGTATCGTTCTCAGTATCTCCACCCACCTCATAGTGGAGTCACTCGTCTTGAGAAGTCGCATCATACTGCCTCGAACCCGGAGCTTCCGCATGAGGAAAGCTCTTGTGGGTCCGAGCTTGCCCCGCAGAATGTCTACCCAGGTGCCATATCGTCCACTCAGGACAAAATCCGTCTTCCTCTCACCACTCCATATATCCACCAGCTCCCCACCATCGACCTGGAAGCCCACGAGCACGTGTCCCAACACGCCTCTGTTAGGTTCTTCCAGCAGGATCAGCGTGTAGGACTCGTGTTCATCCCGCGCGAGCCTTCGGTACTCCTCATCCTCGTTGGTTCTCCTCTGAACCTCCCTCAGATACTCCTCGCTTCCAAGCTTCACGAAGAGACCTCCACGACGACTTTGACGTCGTCGGAGCCCCGGCTCAGTGGTTTGAAACCCTCGTCAACGATATCCTCGAGCGGTATCACACTGGAAATGAGGGAGTCGGCGTCGATGCGGCTCTCTGACAGTGCCTGAAGAGCCAAGGGATACTCGTCATACCCACAGTAGCTTCCCTTAATGGTGAGCTCGTTGAGCACCACTGTGAAGAAATCCGCCTCTACCGGTTCCTCGCAGATGCCTAGCACCACTATCTCACCAGCTTTCCTGACGAGCGTCGGATCCGCGGCCAAGGTCTGAGGGACGCCCGTGCAGTCGAACACCAAGTCCGGACCCTCGCCGGCCCGCTTCTCGAGGAACACCTCAAGGCTCGTATCGGTGGGGTCAATGGCCTCGTCTGCACCCAGACGTTTCGCCACCTTCCGCCGCGCGGGGTTAATCTCCGTGACCCAGACCTCAGATGCCCCTACATTTCGCACCGCCTGCAGGGTGAGGAGGCCTATTGGACCAGCACCCTGGATCAAGACAGAGTCCCCCAGCTTCAGGGAGGAGAGGCTCACGCCTCTGAGAACATTGGCTAGAGGGTCCACCATCGTAGCCTGTCGGAAGGTCAGGTTCTTGGGCATCCTGTAAACCACCTTCTCTGGAAGCCTTATGTAGTCAGCAAAGGCGCCGTCGATGGTGACGCCTGTCATCTCCAGATTGTCGCAGAGGCTCGGCCGACCAATCTCACAATAGCCGCAGTTTCCACAAGCTAGAACACCGTTGCCGACCACCCTGTCTCCTCGGGCCACCGAGGCCACCGCCCTGCCGACATCCTCTACGACACCAGAGAATTCGTGTCCTATGATCACACCGGGTTCATAATTGCCAGTCTTATACGCCGCCAAGTCAGAGCCACATATGCCGCATTCTCTCACTCTAATGAGAACATCACTGGGGTCGCACTCGGGAACAGGCCTCTCTTCGATGATGAGATTCTCCCTTCCCATGAAGACCACGGCTCTCACAGGAGGCCCTCCACCGCGGCCGCAATGGTTCTTGCATCCGGGATAACGCCAGCCTCCAAGCTCTCGGCGCTGGGAACGGGTATTCCAGGGTTCCCGAGCCTCACCACAGGCGCCTTCAGCATGGAGGGGTCCTCCTCGACGACAACAGCGGTCACTTCACCGCTAACTCCGAAGGGGATGTAGTCCTCGTCGACGACCACCATCCGTCCCGTCTTTTTCACTGATGCGAGGAGTGTGTCCGTGTCAAGCGGTACGAGGGTCCTCAGGTCCACCACTTCAGCCTCTACACCCTCTTCGGAGAGCTCCTCAGAAGCCTCCAAGGCCCTGTGAACCATCAGGGCCAGGGCAACGATAGTGACGTCCTTTCCTTCTCGGGCAATCCGGGCCTTGCCTATGGGCACCTCGTATGGTTCTTCGGGGACCGGACCGGTAACACCGAAGATCATGTACGGGAGATCGTAGAGGAGCTTGTGTTCCAGGAAGACCACTGGATTCTCGTCCTTGATCGAGGCAAGGAGGAGGCCCTTAGCGTCGTGTGGTGTGGCGGGGACCACGACCTTCATGCCTGGGAAGTGCGCGAAAGCTCCGTAGAGGCACTGGGAGTGCTGAGCAGCGTCGCCGTATCCACCACCTATGGGCCCGCGCAACACCATGGGAACGGCGACCTTGCCGCCACTCATGTAATGGATTTTCGCCATCTGATTGTAGATCTGATCGAAGCATACGCCGAAGAAGTCCGCAAACTGAAGCTCGACGACAGGTCGCCAGCCCGCCATGGCCAAGCCGATGGCCGTCCCCACGAAGGCGGTCTCCGAGATCGGTGTGTCTCGGACCCGTTCCGGCCCGAAGGTTTCAAGAAGCCCCTGGGTCACGGTAAAGGCGCCTCCGAAGGCGCCGATATCCTCCCCGATGAGGATGACCTTCTCATCCGCCTCCATGGACTGGGTTAAAGCCTCCCGAATGGCCTCCGCGAAGCTCAGCTCTCTATCGGAAGACATGCAACGCGACCTCAGATGGATCAGGAGCGGGGGACGCTGCGGCAAAATCCAGAGCCTCCTCCACCTGTGCCTCTAGCTCATCCCTCAAACTCTCGATGTCGACACGAAACCCCATGTCCTCGAGCGCCGCCTCCATGTGAGGTATCGGATCTTCCTTAGACCACTCCTCCTTCACCCCCTCTGCCAAGTAGTCCTCAAGGTCCACGAGCTCCAAGTGCGGGGCGAGGCGAGACGTGAGCGCTTCGATGAGGGCTGGTCCCTTTCCCTCTCGCGCCCTGTCGATTGCGTCTCGAGCGACGCGATAGACCTCCAGGGCATCGTTGCCATTCACATGGTGGCCTGGCATGCCATAGGCAGCGGCTCGGGATGCTATGGAGGCCCCCGCCGTGGACTTGGATACCGGAGTTGACATCGCCAGCCGGTTGTTCTCACAGACAAAAATGACTGGAAGGTTCCAGACAGCAGCTAGGTTCAGGGACTCGTGAAAGCTCCCCTGGTTAGCGGCACCGTCCCCGAAGAACGCCACTGCTACCTTCCGAGAGCCCTCGAGGTTGGATGCTAGGCCGTATCCCAGGGCAATGGGGAGCCCAGCCCCTACGATCCCTGTAGCCATGAAGTTCCTGTCGCCATCGGTGATGTGCATATGGCCCCCCCTGCCACTACAAACGCCCGTTGACCTACCGTATATCTCAGCCGCCACGGCCTTCAAGTCAAGCCCCTTGGCGATGGCGTGCCCATGACAGCGGTGAGTTGACAACACGGCATCCTCCGGCTGTAGGGGAAGGCAGACTCCCGCAGCCACCGCTTCTTGGCCGATGGAGAGATGCATCTCGCCGCGAATCTGGAGGTCCCAATACCGCTTGCGCAACCCCTCCTCAAACGTGCGGATGAGAAGCATCAATCGGTAAAGGGCGATGGCTTCGTCCTCACTCACACCACCACTTGGCGACAGACTTACTCCCCTCCCGACTGGCCTTTCATCGGTACCCAGGGCTTAACGTTTTCCGAAGCGGAAAATGGGAGGTCTCTCAAGTCTAGGAAAAGGCATATGCCCAGCGGCGCTTTCCGGACGATGGCAATCAGCACATATTTCCTCGCACTCTTGCCCGCAGCTCTCATAGGCCTCTACTTCGAGCCAAAAAGCACTGGAAAGGGTTGGTACTTCCCGTGGGGACGCTTGCTCGGCGCCGTCATCTTTGTCGAGGTAATCGCGGCGGCGGTTCTCCTGACCTACGGCTACTACATCGGCTCGCCCCTGGCGCTCTTGGCCTGGACCTCTTTCGCCCTACTCGGTGGCCTCATCCTCGACCTCATTCTGAATCACAGATGGTTTCCGTTTCTCATGTTTCGCTCCTTCGGATCGTGGATCGCCATCTCTGCAGTATTCTTCTACATCTTCGCTCCCGAGCTCGTGCCCGCTGGCCCGGACGGCTTGGGGCTCATGATATGGATCATCGTCATGGCCATCGGGACCCTCATCATCACGGTGGCTTCTGCCCACAGGAAGTTGAGGCCTGAGTTCCGTAGGGCGCTCCCCTGGGCCAAGCCCTCGCTCTTCTTCGCTCTGCTCCTGGGATTGGCAATCGTTGCCGGACCCGTGGCAAGCCTTGTTACGCTACCTGCGGGTGCCACAGCCACTCCGATTCCCAGCGCCCTCACACAGAACACCATCGAGGGCAGCCCGAGCTTCTATGTCACCAACACGAGCCACATCCGTGTCGTTTCCTGGGATCTGGCCACCCAGTACCTGAGGCGGGCCTACGGCAGCTTCGCAAGCGCCTTCGAGGACGATATCGACTTCCTCTTCCGCTACACACACCCGACGATGGTGGGGGGTGACTTCGCCTGGGTCAACGCCCCGACCTATGAGAGCCTGAAGTGGTTGGGCAACCCTCAGGTTCCCTTCTTCGTCCTATTGAAGAACCTACCGGAGAACATGACCCGCCAGGAGCCTCAGGTGGTTCAGGTCGTGGAGAAGCCCCTTGAGATCCACGAGGAGCGCATTCCCTGGGAGAGGCGACTCATCAAGGTGGTGAACGAGATGTTCTCGGGGGAGCTGTACATCTTCCAGGTTCGGTTCGACGTCGACGACGATCTGAACCCCTTCTGGATCCTCTACATGGCGCAGAACCTCAACGTCCAAGACAGGGGTGTCCTGCGCAAGGTGGTAATCGTGGATGCACAGACGGGGGCGGCCTCCGTCTACGACGTCGACGACCCGGACATTCCGACGTGGCTCGAGGTCGTATATCCCGATGAGTACGTCTACGACTGGACCTCCTGGTGGGGCTCCCACCGTTTCGGGCTGACCTATGGCCTCGTGAACAAACTCCACCTATACGATCCCGACGATGTGGCGGCACGCTTCGTCGTCGTGGGCGACACCCCGTACTGGCAAGTTCCGATGGTACAGCAAGCGAGCCGAGTCCTAGGCGGTGTGGTCAACATCAACACGCGGACTGGAGAGACCTTCTTCTTCAACCTCGAGGGGCAGAGCGTGGTGGACCTGGACACCGTCATCCTACAGGTGAGCAACTACCTGCAGAGTGGAGCCATCGGCTTTCAGCAGCTCCGGATTGATGAGGCGTACCTGTACCCCTTCAGGATGGTGGGCGGACTGGTCAGGTACGCCTATGTGGTGCCCCTCTACGCAGGCTTTACAGTACAGAAGTACGCCATCGTGGATGGCGAGGAGTACACGGCCCCGCCAGTCATCGACAGCAACTTGCAACGAGCCGTGGACTCATACAGGGCGAAGACCTTCGGACAGCCGGCGGCAATCCAGGCCCGCTGGGAGAACCACACCGTGGAGAACGCCTTCATGGGGAACGCGCCGGGTGGCGCCGGCCTCGAAATCATCATCACCATCAACGGCACGACGCACATCGTGACGGAGAATCAGCTCGGCATCGTTACGGGCGACTCGCAGGCCTCTTGGAGGACCCTGGAACTAGCGGTGTCGGCATGGATCCGCGGAGAGGATGTCGTTATTGCGGTGGTCATCCTCGAGGGAGCGATCGTGGACGTCTACTGGTCTGAGTCGACCCTAGTCCCGTCGCCCTGGGGCTAGGACGGTCCCGAGCACCGGCGCTCTGAACCTTGTTAAATAGTGCGTTCACCTACTGAGACGCTGGTAAGCATGGCCACCTTCCCCTCGCAAGAGTGGATCGAGATCTTTATGGAGAAGCTCAACGCCAACGAGGAGTACGCGGAGGCGGCCAAGGACTGGGAGGGAGACTTCCTCTTCGTCTGTAAGCCCGAGGGCAACCTCGAGGAGGAGGCCGTCTTCTACGTCGACTTGTGGCACGGGAAGTGCCGAGAGGCCCGTATGTTGGAGCCCGGTGAGGCACTTGACACCGCCTTCACCTACACTGGCCCCTACGGCAACTGGATCAAGCTGATCAACAAGGAGATCGACCCAATACGGGGGCTTCTCACTGGGAAGTTCAGGCTCAAGGGCAGCATGATGAAGGTAATGCGGTACACGAAGGCCGCAAAGCTCTTGGTATCCACCGCTGGGCAGGTACCGACGGAATTCGTCTGACCTTCTATCGGACCTTGATGACCGCCCTCGCTAGTCTGCCGAGCTCCAGGTCGGCGTAGGCCTCGTTCACTGCCTCCAGCGGGTAGTAGCGACTGATAATCCTGCCCGGATCGAGGCGCCCAGCGGCCACGAGGTTCACGAGTTGCGGGAGGTCTCTCCGAGGGCTGTAGCCTAGACAGGCCACCAGGGAGAGGTTGTAGAGGGAGAAGCCCATGATGTCCATCGGTATCTTCGAGCCCATGGGGTGAAGGCCCATGACCACTACTCGTCCGCCCCTTCGGACGACCTCCAGAGACTTTATGAGGTCGGGCTCGGGCTGGGCTTCAAGGGCCAGGTCGACGCCCCTCTGCTTGGTGACCTCGAGGATTCGACCCACCATGTCCTCCTTCGAGGCGTCGATGACGAAGCTTGCGCCCAACTCTTCCGCGAGGGGGAGCTTCTCCTCGAGGATGTCCACGCCGATGATGGTCGAAGCACCGAAGATGGTCCCCAGCTGTATCGTCGCCAACCCCAGCCCACCACATCCGAAGACTGCCACGCTTTCCCCACCCCGAAGGCGGCCCCGGTTTCGGAGGGCGTTGTAGGCCGTTCCATAGGCGCACGACAGGACGCTGGCGTCCTCCAACGGAACGTCTGCCTGGATTGGTATCACCACGTGCTCCGGAACCGCCACGAGCTCGGCGAGCCCTCCGGGACGGCCAGGGGTAAGGCCGGGCATCTCCAGGTACCTGCAGTAGTTCTCCTCGCCTCGCTGACACTCAGGGCACACTCCACAGGAGGCGATCCAGGAGACGATGACAGGGTCGCCCTCGCTGAGGTCGTAAGGGTTGGTGCAGCCGGTCCCGAGGACCTCTACTCGTCCAGAAATCTCGTGACCCGGGATGTGTCCATCATCCAGGGGGGCGAAGTGTTCCTGCATGGCGTGCAAGTCGCTGTGACAAGCCCCACATGCCTCGACGCGAACCAGTATCTCCCCCGGTTCTGGTTCTGGGTCGTCCACGTCCTCAAGGGTAAGAGGCTTCCCCGGGCCGTGATACTGGACTGCCCTCATGAGTGCTCCGGGCTCCATAGGAGAAACGGAAGTATAAGAGTGGCGTCTCATTGCTAGGGATTCCATGCAGTATCGGATGCTGATCGGAAACCAGTGGCTGGACGCGGCTTCCGGCGAAACCTACGACGTCCTTGACCCGTCAACCGCAAAGGTCATCGCGACCGTCCCGAGGGCGTCCAGCGAGGATGCAAAGGCGGCCATCGACATGGCGAGGGATGCCTTCGACAAGGGCCCCTGGCCAAGGATGAGCCCCGCGAGGAGAGGGGAGGTCCTCGAGAACCTTGCGAGACTGTTGGAGAAGAACGCGGACGAGATCGCGTCCCTGGAGTCCCTCAACGGAGGGAAGCCGATCCGTCAGGCCAGCTTCGCCGACATCCCGATGGCGATCGAGCACACCCGACACTTCGGTCGGCTGTCGGCGACCCTGGAGGACGAGGTCGTCGACCTACCAGACATCGGCATCAAGAGTCGCGTTGTGAGGGAGCCCAGCGGAGTATGCGCGGGAATCCTCCCGTGGAACTTCCCGCTGCTCATGGCCGTATGGAAAGTCGCCCCTGCCCTCGCTGCGGGTAACACTATGGTCCTCAAACCGGCAATGTACACCCCCCTCACGGCCCTGGAATACGGGAAGATGGCCTTGGAGGCCGGCGTGCCTCCCGGTGTCCTCAACATAATTACCGGCCAGGGCACGGAGGTCGGCCGAGAACTGGCAACCAACCCGGGTGTGGATAGACTCGCTTTCACGGGCTCCACGGAAATTGGCAGAGAGGTCATGGCGATGGGGGCGAAGACGCTGAAGAGGGTCACGCTAGAGCTTGGTGGTAAAGCCCCCATGGTCGTGCTTGACGACGCAGACACTGAGGAGACCCTCCGGGGGACCCTCTTCGGCGCATTCCTACACCAGGGTCAGATTTGCCTCTCTGGAACCCGGTTGATACTCCCGTCGCACATCCATGACGCCTTCCTTGGGAGCCTCACGAAGATGGCCAAGGCTATGCGACTGGGACCTCCCTCCTCATGGGAGACCGACATGGGGCCGCTCATCTCTGAGCGGCAGCGGGGGATCGTGGAAGGCTACATCGCAAGCGGCCTCGAGGAGGGAGCCCGCCTCGTCTTGGGTGGGAAGAGGCCGAGGGGACTCGAAGAGGGATTCTACCTCGAACCGACGATCTTCGATGATGTGGAGAACGGCATGAGGATTGCCCAAGAGGAGATCTTCGGTCCGGTGCTCGCTGTCCTCACCTACGAAGACTTGGAGGAGGCCCTGGATCTAGCAAACGGCACGCCCTACGGCCTGGCCGCTTCCGTCTGGTCCCGCGATCTCAAGCGAGGAGAGGACTTCGCCCGCAGAGTCAAGGCGGGGACCGTCTGGGTCAATCACCATCACATTCTCAGCTGCGCCACACCTCACGGCGGCTACAAGCAATCGGGCGTCGGAAGGGAGCTGGGAATCTACGGGCTGCACGAGTATACCGAGCTGAAGCACCTGTTCCTGGACGAGAGGGGAGAGGCCATGAAGGAGGCCTTCGGACTTGTCCTGCCTGAGTGAGGGGGCTCATGCCTTGAGGTAGGCCTCAGCGGCTTTCAGGGAAATTTGCGCTTCAACCCCTTCCCTGTACGGCCTGAATCCCAACCTGACGTTAATGGAGAGCATGGCTGCATTCGAGGTGACGTTGCCGGTCTTAACGACCTTCACTTGAGGAAGCTCATCCCGGACTTTGAGGAGCATCGCTGCCTTTAGCCACTTGCCTAGCCCCCTACCCCGGTAGACATCCTTGACCCCCGTCATCCACTGGGTGATGTGACTATCCTCGGCGGGGAGGTATCCCATTGTGGTCAGGCCGCTGAGGTCACCGCCCTTCTCCTGCGTGACAGCTCTCAGGATAGTACCTCCGGCACCGACGTAACTCGCCACCCGCTCCTTCAGGATCGCGGGGGTCAGGAACTCATCCCCCAGATCGAGATGCTCCCGAGGCTCCTGATTGGACACCTCCTGCAAGAGTTCGCAGTACTCCTCGAGCATGGAGTCGTCAGGGTAGTTGGTGAAGAACCGCAATGAGGAATCCGGGGATCGATTCTCCCCGTCCCTCACCCACTCCTCCAACATCTCCCAGTCGACGCTATCTAGATAGAGCCTGCTCTCACGCCATCGCTGGGCGACCTTCGCCCCAATGGCGTCGATGAAGGTTTTGCCATCGTCCTCGTCGGTCCCGCCTATGAGGAGGGTTCGTCTCCTGTCCTCGGCGAACTCGGCTGCTTTGGCTAACAAGCGCGTTCCGATGCCTCGCTTCCGCTCAGAAGCCAGGACCTCGATCCCGACCCACATCATGTGAGCGTTTGTCTCGTGGGCTAGAGAGCCCTCTCGCGCTAGGCCGAGCTCGAGCCATCCCGAAAGATCGTCAGGGCTCCTTTGCGAATCGATAACGGCGAAGTAGTGCACCTCCCACTCGGGGTCCCGCCGCTTCATCAACTTCTCCATCGCCCTGTCCTCGATGAGGGGGTCATCTGGCTCACGCTCTTCGTGTCTGAGGAGACGGAATCGGTGATACACCGCCCACTCGCGCTCTGTGGCCGATTTGGGTTGGAAGGGACGAATCTCCAACATGACTCCAATACCAACGACGATCGGCATATCTAAGTCTTGCCAGTCAGATCATCACTGGCGCTTGGCGCACAGAAAAGCCAAAATAGAGGGGTCGGGGTAGGCTCGCTGACGCTCCCGTGGTGTAGTCCGGTCAAGCATCGGGGCCTCTCGCGGCTCCCCGGAGCCAGGGAAAGCCCCTGACAGGGGTTCAAATCCCCTCGGGAGCACTCCACAAATGGGTACGTGGAGTCGACTCCTCATCTGCGTCTTTTCCTCCCACACCACGCCAAGCATCGCCAGATGAGAATATTATTTAGACGGGAATCCCCTCGTGGTGGCCGGAATGAAGTTGAGAATGGTGTCCTGGAACATCGCTCGACGTGACGAGCCATGGCGGCACCTGCTTGATGCTGATCTCGACATCGCTCTACTACAGGAAGCGGCGGTGCCTCCGGCCGATGTTGCGCGGATGGTTGAGGTTGATCCCGCTCCTTGGCGAACCGCTGGGCAAGAGAATCGTCCGTGGAGGGCGGCTGTGGTTCGGCTATCGAATCGATTCGAGGTGCAGTGGCTACAGACGAAGGTGATAGAGGAGGCAGAAGAAGGGTACCTTAGTGTGAGCCAGCAAGGCACCCTGGCTGTGGCTAGTGTGGCGCCCTCCACCGGCAAGCCATTTTTCGTTGTCTCGATGTACGCTCCATGGGAGAACCCCTACATGACGACCGGTAGCAAATGGATCTACGCGGATGGGTCGGCTCACCGGCTGATCTCGGATCTCTCGGCTCTAATCGGCCAAGAGAAGGGGCATCGTATCATCGCGGCGGGGGACCTCAATGTCCTCTGCGGACACGGTGAGAAAGGAAACATGTACTGGGCAACACGGTACGAGACGGTGTTCGAGCGGATGCAGGCGTTGGGGCTGTCGTTCGTCGGTCCCCAGGCTCCGCATGGACGCATGTCGGACCCCTGGCCTAGCGAGCTTCCACGCACGAGCAAGAACGTTCCCACATACCACACGAATGTCCAAACGCCCGCAACTGCCACCAGACAGTTGGACTTCGTGTTCGCTTCCGAGAGCCTTGCGGACTGCGTCCAGGTAACGGCGTTGAACGAGGTGAATCAATGGGGGCCGAGCGACCACTGCCGCGTCTTAGTGGAATATGAACTAAGATAGGCTCATCACCGCTTAGAAGAACGAGCTTTACGCCAGGGCCACCACGGCAGGCGCAGGCCCTCTGCTATAAACGGCGGCGGTCATATAGCGTTGACTCCACAAGGAGGTGAGACTATCGCAAAAGCCTTTGAAGTGGCCCTGGTACAAGCTGATCCCTCGCTGGGGGATAAAGAGGCGAACCTCGAGAAGATGAGGAGTTTCGTGGATGGGACCCAGGCGGACCTCTTCCTCTTCGGCGAACTCTACCTCTCTGGCTACATGGCCAAGGACTCCTTCTCGAAGCTGGCAGAGACCCTTCATGGGCCATCCGTGAAGGCCGCGACAAAGCTGGCCGCGAGGGCTGACACTGACATCATCTTCGGGATGCCCGAACGCGATGAGGAGACAGGAGTCCTATACAACAGCTCAATATACGTTTCCCGGGACGGCCAGGTCCGCTCTTACCGGAAGTTGTACCCCGCGAACTTCGGACCCTTTGAGGAGCTCCAGTACTTCGGGAGGGGCGACGAGCTTTGCGTGGTGGAGACGGACCGGGGGAAGATCGGCCTCCTCATATGCTACGACACCTTTTTCCCCGAGGTCCCCAAGGGGCTCGCTCTGAAAGGAGCCGAGGTGTTGGCCTGCATCTCTGCCGCTCCGGCAACCAGCAAGCCCTTCTTCGACATGGTCATTCCGGCCAGGGCCGTGGAGAACACGTGCTTCTTCCTATACTCCAATATCGTCGGAACCGAACTCAACATGGTGTTTCAGGGTGGGACCCAGGCCATGGGACCCCGAGGGGAGGAGCTAGCAAGGGCCGAGGACTTCGAGGAGGCGGTGGTCACGTGCACGATCGACCCTAGGGACGTGGAGACGGCGAAGAGGTTCCGACCGACCATTCGCGACACGCGACCCGAGGTGCTAGGACTCCTCCTTGAGGAAGCGGAGGGAGTCGAGAAGACGGACGAGTGACCGAGTCTGCCCCAAAACCCCTATTTCTCATTGGTGTTGGCCCTCATAGCAGCCGCTTTCTTGATAGAAGGAAGCATCTTGGGAGAGAGGACCACAGGGATAGCAACTGTAATTGCGACAGTAGGAATCTCCTTGATAGCCACCTCTGGGATAACAATAACAGGCAAGCCAAGGAAACCCCTGAGCTAGCCCTTGCTTGTTCTGCACACAAAACCCTTATAATCCACCCGGAGTTAGAAGCACCTCCAGGAGCCAATGACTGAGGTTCCTTGAACCAAAGGAGGTTCGCCTATGGCTAAGCCCCTTTACGTGAGATTCGAGACGCCTAAAGACCTGTACGACAGAGTATACGAGATGGTGGAGACTGCCAGAGACACGGGGAAGGTCCGCAAAGGGACGAACGAAGTCACTAAGTTGGTGGAGAGGGGCGAGGCCCTCTTCGTAATCATGGCGGAGGACGTCTCTCCAGAAGAGATTCTGGCCCACATGCCTCTCCTGTGTGAAGAGCGTGATGTGCCTTACGCTTACGTGCCGAGCAAGCAGGAGTTGGGCGTCGCAGCCGGCCTGGGCAAGTCCACGGCCTCCTGCTGCATAGTCGACGCTGGCAAGGGGAAGGGTTTGGTGGACGAGCTGAACTCCACCGTAACGAAGCTTCGGGGGAAGTGATGTGGCAGAAGACAGCATTCCAGCGGAAGTAGTGGAGGTCGTCGGCAGGACCGGCATGAGCGGCGAGGCCATCCAAGTCAAGGTAAGAGTACTGGAGGGCAGGGACAGGGGCAGGATAATCACTCGTAACGTCAAAGGCGCCGTTCAGGTCAAGGACATCCTCATGCTGCGGGAGACCGCTCGCGAGGCCCGCAAGCTGTCGGTAAGGTAAGCCTGAGATGCCAGTAACCAGAACCTGCACCTTCTGCGGGAACGATATTGAGCCCGGAACGGGCAAGATGTTCATTCGCAGGGAGGGCACCATCCACTTCTTCTGCTCGAGCAAGTGCCAGAAGAACCTCCTGAACCTGGGGCGAATAGGCCGACGAGTGCGGTGGACGCGTAGATACGTCAAAGCCCTGCAAGTCGGGACCGCACGCCGCGTTGAGGTCTCAACTCCTGAGCGGGAGGAAGCGGAGGAGGCACCGGCGGAGGATCGGGCCAGCGTCCTATCCGCCTTCTCTCAGATTCCAGGAGTGAGTGAGACGACTGCCCAGGGGCTGTGGGAGGCGGGATTCACCTCCGTCGACAAGCTTAAGGAGGGCGATGAGGCGGCCCTGATGGAGGTCAAGGGGATCGGCCCCGCCACCGCCAAGAAGATAAGAGGACACCTTGCAGAGGCTGAGAAATGAGCGTCGAGCGGACCTTCGTGTTGATCAAGCCTGACGGCGTCCAGCGTGGTTTGGTCGGGGAAATCCTTGGACGTTTCGAGGGCAAGGGGCTGAAGGTGGTGGCGGCCAAGATGGTCGAGGTCTCTGAGAAGCTAGCTGAGGAGTACTACGCCGAGCACGTGGGAAAGGAATTCTTCTCCTCCCTGATTGACTACGTCACCTCCGGGCCCGCCTTTGCCATGGTCCTGGAGGGCGAAGGAGGTGTGGCCGTTGTACGCGCGCTCATCGGCGCCACCGACCCAGCGAAGGCTGACCCTGGCACAATTCGAGGTGACTTCGGTCTGGACATCTCCCGCAACTTGATTCACGGGGCGGACAGCCTCGAGAGCGCCAAGCGTGAGATCTCCCTCTTCTTCACTCCTGGAGAGCTCAGGAGATACAAGCGGATTGATGAGAGCTGGCTGAGAGGTTCCTGACCACCCTGCGTGTCAAGAAACTTCTAATAGGGCGCGGCAGGATTCTCAGTGGCACCATGATAAGGCAACCCATCGTCAGCGTACTGGGGCACGTGGACCACGGCAAGACCACGCTGCTGGACAAGGTCAGGGGTACCCGAGTGGCCTCCCGTGAGGCCGGTGCCATAACGCA
>JABAOH010071312.1_pt1 | contig 18901 bp, 13 predicted proteins | sample 7062181 | NCBI WGS metagenome assembly JABAOH01 (sample SAMN14538630, study PRJNA623070) | marine sediment metagenome | biome: marine biome [ENVO:00000428]; feature: marine pelagic biome [ENVO:01000023]; material: deep marine sediment [ENVO:00002113]; isolation source: pool of 5 deep marine... | reverse complement strand
ACTTGACCGTCTCTTCGACGAGGTGCCGGAAGAGTGACGATCGAAGCCGGACGGCAACTGCTCCACTACCGCCTGATCGAGCAGATCGGCGAGGGCGGGATGGGTGTGGTGTGGAAGGCGGTCGACACCGAGCTCGATCGTGAGATCGCGATCAAGATCATCCCGGATGCCTTCGCCGGACAGCCCGAGCGGATGGCGCGTTTCGAGCGGGAAGCCAAACTGCTTGCTTCGCTCGACCACCTGAACATCGCCACGATCCACGGCCTCCACGAGGCGGACGGGATGCGTTTCCTGGCCATGGAGCTCGTCGAGGGCGAAGACCTGTCGCAGCGACTGTCCCGCGGCCCCATGCCGTTGACCGAGGCGTTCAAAACCGCAAGGCAGATTGCCGACGCGCTGGCGGCAGCGCATGCGAACGGAATCGTCCACCGCGACCTCAAGCCGGCGAACGTGCGGATCACCCCGCAGGGCAAGGTCAAGGTGCTGGACTTCGGACTGGCCAAGGTCTGGGAGGCATCCGCCGCGGACGGCAACCTCTCGCACTCGCCGACGCTGACGGCCCAGATGACGCAGGCGGGGATGATCCTGGGCACGGCGAGCTACATGAGTCCCGAGCAGGCCCGGGGCCACGAGGTGGACAAGCGCACGGACGTCTGGGCGTTCGGCTGCGTGCTGCTGGAGATGCTCAGCGGCCAGCAGGTCTTCGGCGGCGACACCGTCACGGACGTCATCGCCTCGGTCGTGGCACGCGAGCCGAGGTGGGAGTCGTTGCCGGGCGGAACGCCGCCTTCCGTCCGCCGTCTGCTGCAGCGATGCCTGAGGAAGGAAGCGGAGCAGCGGCTGAACGACATCGCCGATGCGCGGTTGATCCTCGACGAAGTTCTGGAAACGGGCGGCGCGGAGGAGCTGGCCGAGGCGGCGGGTGCTCCCGCGCGCAAGCGCCGGGAGCGCCTGTGGATGGCCGTTGCGGCGCTGCTTGCCGTCGCGACGACGAGCCTCGCCGTCCTGTTCTGGCAGTCCTCGTCGGGGACGCCGCAGATCATCAGGGCTTACATCACCGCGCCTCCGGGAGGCTCGTTCTACGTCGACCCGGTCGACCCCGGTCCCGCGACCCTGTCCCCCGACGGCACCAAGATCGCGTACTCGATACGGGAGCCCGACGGCAGCATCCGGTTGTGGGTCCGCGATGTGGACGAGGTGGAGGCCCGGCCGCTGCGCGGGACCGAGTTCGCCGAGTACCCCTTCTGGTCCCCCGACAGCCGGATGATCGCTTTCTTCACCCAGTCCAAGCTGAAGAAGATCGAGGCCGCCGGAGGCCCGCCCGTGACGCTGTGCGACGCCCCCAACGGGAAGGGAGGGACCTGGAACCGAGACGGGGTGATCGTGTTCACGCAGGCTCACAACACGCCGTTGTCGCGCGTGTCCAGCGCCGGCGGCGAGCCGGCGACGATCACCGAGATCGACCGCGAGGCGGGGGAGAACAGCCACCGGCACCCGCGTTTCCTGCCCGACGGCCGGCACGTGATCTACCTCGCCCGGCAGACGGCCGCGAGCGAGACGGGCGGTCATGCCGTGCGGTTGCTGGATCTGGAAAGCGGAGAGGATCGAGAGTTGTTCAGGGCGGATTCGAACGTCGAGTACTCCCGCGACCATCTCTTCTTCCTCCGCGACACGACCTTGATGGCGCGGTCTTTTTCGGCCAAGCGGCGCGAGCTCCGTGGCGACCCGTTTCCGGTTGCCGAGAACCTGATCTTCGTTCCGGGCGCGGCGCTGGGCATCTTCTCGCTGTCCGGGCAAGGGACGCTCGTCTACCAGACCGGCGACGTCCAGGCGATGGGAACGACCCTCGAATGGGTCGACCGGGCGGGCGGGTCCGCCGGGCGGCTTGCCGAAGAGGACCGCCACTACCAGATCGACCTGTCGCCCGACGGTCGCTCCGTCGCCGTCTCCATCACCGACACCCAGCGGGGCACGAACGATCTCTGGATCTACGACGTGGAGCGCAAGATCAAGAGCAGATTCACGTTCGATCCCGCGAACGACGAGGCTCCGTCCTGGTCTCCCGACGGCTCCGTTCTGGCGTTCACGTCGGATCGTGGCGCGGACTTCGGCGTGTTCGTCAAGCCGGTGGAAGGAGGGGGAGAGGAGCAACTCCTGCTCGAAGGTGACGACGTCGCCTATTTCCCGCTGGACTGGAGCCCGGACGGGAAACATCTCGTCTTCTCCGCGGTCGGCACCCAGAGGGACATCGGGGCCATGGTGGTGAATCCGCCGGGGGAGCCGTTCCTCATTCAGCCCAGCTCCTTCGACGAAACGTATCCGGCCGTCTCCCCGGATGGTCGCTGGCTGGCGTACGTGTCCGACGAGTCCGGTCGAGAGGAGGTCTACCTGACGCTTTTCCCGGACGGCGGCCGGAAATGGCAGGTCTCGGAAGACGGTGGAAACTTCCCTCGGTGGAGTGCCGACCGGCAGAAAATACACTACCTGGAGCCCGACGGGACTCTCATCGTCGCGGACCTGGAGATCGCCGGATCGACGCTGACCGTCCTGGGAACGACGGAGCTGTTCGTCACGGGGCGTCGCGCGGCAGCAGCGATGAATTACGATGTGACCGCCGACGGTGAGCGGTTCCTGATCTCCAAGGCGGCGCCGGGGCAGGATCTTCCGCCCCTGACACTCGTCGTGAACTGGAAGCCTTGACGCTCGACCGGGCCTGGCATCCGAACGGTTTCGTAAAGTACGCGAACACCGAGAAGGGAAAGGAAGAGTGACCATCGAAGCCGGACAACCCTTGCTTCACTACCGCCTGATCGAGCAGATCGGCGAGGGCGGCATGGGCGTGGTCTGGAAAGCCCTCGACACGACCCTCGACCGCGAGGTCGCCATCAAGGTCCTCCCCGACGCGTTCGCCAGCGACACCGAGCGGCTGGCCCGCTTCGAGCGCGAGGCCAAGCTGCTCGCCTCCCTCAACCACCCCAACATCGCATCGATCTACGGCCTGCACGAGAAGCCCGCGACCGGATCCGAGGCGCCGCTGCGCTTCCTCGCGATGGAGCTGATCGCCGGCGAGGACCTCTCCGAGCGGTTGGAGCGCGGGCCGCTCCCGGCGACCGAGGCGATCCACGTCGCGCTGCAGATCGCCGCCGCCCTCGAGGCGGCTCACGAGAACGGCATCATCCACCGCGACCTCAAGCCGGCCAACGTGCGCTTCACCGCACCGGCCGGCGGCTCGAGCCCCACCGGCATCGGCAGCACGGCGCAGTCCGCGAAGGTGCTCGACTTCGGCCTGGCCAAGGCGCTCGACGACACGGAGGCGACCCAGAACCTGACCCAGTCCCCGACGCTCACCGGCCTGGCCACCCAGGCCGGCGTGATCCTCGGCACCGCCTCCTACATGAGCCCGGAGCAGGCCCGCGGCCAGGCCGCCGATCGACGTTCCGACATCTTCTCCTTCGGCGTCGTGCTCTACGAGATGCTGACCGGCAAGCGACCGTTCGGCGGCGCGACGGTCTCCGACACGCTGGCCGACATCCTGCGCGCCGAGGCGGATCTCGACGCGCTTCCCGGCAGCACGCCGGCCCAGGTCCGGCGGCTGCTCGCGCGCTGCCTGGCCAAGGATCCGGCGCGCCGTCTGCAGGCGATCGGCGACGCGCGCATCGAGCTGCAGGAAGCGCTCGAAACGCCGGAGCTCGGCGTCGCCGCGGCGCCGGTCGAAGCGACGCGATCCGCGCGCTGGAGCCCGACCCGTCTCGCCGTCGCCGCCGTTGTGGCCGTGGCGCTCGTCGCCACGGGCTGGTTGTTGCGGCAGCCCGAGTCTCCGGAGGTCGCGGTGCTGCGGGCGACGGTCACGCTGCCGGCCGGCACGCTGCTCGACAGCGACAACCGGTCGATCTCGCTCTCGCCCGACGGGAGCGTGCTGGCCTACGCCGCCCGCGACGGTCAGGGCAGGTCCGGGATCTGGATCCGGCGCATGGACAGCAACGCCTCCCAGCTCCTGTCGGGGACCGAGGCGGCGACTTACCCCTTCTGGTCGCCCGACGGCCGGCAGCTGGGCTTCTTCGCCGACGGCAAGCTGCGCAAGATTCCCGCCACCGGCGGCACCGCCGTCACCATCTGCGAGGCGGCCGATGGGCGCGGTGCCTCGTGGAGCCCCGCCGGCGTCATCGTCTTCGCCCCACAACCCTTGGGGCCCCTGTTCAAGGTCGCGGCGAGCGGCGGCACGCCGGAGGCGGTCACGACCGACGAACGCGCCGAGTTCACCCACCGCAATCCGCACTTCTTGCCCGACGGCAAGCGCCTGCTCTTCTACATGGGTTCCAGCTCGAGCGACCACGAGGACGACGGCATCTACAGCCTGGATCTCGAGAGCGGTGAGACCTCCCGGCTGGTGGCGGTGCGCAGCGAAGGGCTCTACGTCGAGCCGGGGTACCTGGCCTTCGTCCGCGAGGGCAATCTGGTCGTGCAGCCGATGGACCTCGAGACGCTGGAGCTCTCCGGCGAGCCGGTGCCGCTGGTCGAGCAGGTGCAGTTCAACTCGTTCCGCTTCACCGGCACGTTCACCTTCGCCCGCAACGGTCTGCTGCTCCACCGCGGCGGCACCGTGCAGGTCGAGAGCCGGCTGACCTGGTTCGACTTCGACGGCAACGAGCTGGGCCGGGTCGGCGAGCCGGCACTCTTCTGGTTCGGCCTCGACATCGCTCCGGACGGCAAGCGGGCGGTCGCCGACCTTCGCCATACCGACGGCGGCGGGTCGGATCTCTGGATCTACGACCTGGAGCGCGGGCTCGGCAGCCGCTTCACCTTCGGGGACGAGCCGGCCATCTTGCCGATCTGGTCCCCGGACGGCCGCCTGGTCGCCTACTCCAACTCCTCCGGTGCGACGAATGTCAAGGCGGCGGACGGCCTGACGCCGGCGAGGACGGTGCGCGATGTCGCCGGAGTCAGTCTCGTCTCGGGCTGGTCGCGAGACGGCAAGCAGCTCTTGCTCTGGCACCAGGACAGTGCCAACGGGGCGGAGGTGGGCCTCGTCTCCGTCGATCAAGGCGACGAGCAGGTGTCGCTCGTCTCGACTCCGGCCAACGAGTCCTGGGGAATGTTCTCTCCCGACGGGAAGTGGCTGACGATTCTCTCCGATGCCTCGGGCCGCCAGGAGCTCTACCTCTTCTCGTATCCCGAAGTGAGCGGCAAGTGGCAGATCTCCAGCAGCGGCACGATCGGCTACAGGTGGCTTCCCGACAGCTCGGGCGTCGTCTTCGTGACTCCCGGGCAAAGCCTGCTGCGCGTTCCGATCGCCACGACGGCGTCGGGCCCGCGCATCGGAGCGGCCGAGGAGCTGTTCGGCGGCCGCTTCGCCGAGCTGGGCGCCGGCTCCTTCGCGATCGCTCCGGACGGCAAGCGGCTGCTGGTCACGGTAAAGCTGGAGAGCGAGGTCGCGTCGACGCTGGAGCTGGTTTCGAACTGGGTCGAGGAGCTGGAGTAGCGCGGCGGCTTCTCGAGTCACAACAACCGCGCTTTTTCCGGAGCGGACACCCGAGACATGAAAAACACGAACTGGCGCGACGTCGCCGAGCTCGTCGGCATCGTCAGCATCGTTGCGGGACTGATTCTGGTCGCCTGGGAGATTCGCCAGGCGAACAACATCGCCAAAGCGCAGATGGTCATGGAGCTCGCCACGCAGGCGAATGAATTCGTTGGCTCGATGTACAAGAACCGGGACGTCGCCGAGCTCGCCGGAGCCATGTCGGATCCTGATCATACGGACTTCACCGAAACCCAGAAAACCATGATGAGCGGTGTTGCCTGGCACTTCTCGAACATTTTCTGGTCCGCGCAGAAAGCGCATGACAACGGCCTGCTCGGTGACGATGACATCCTGCTGTACCAGTCCAGCCTGGCATGGCACATCGAAAACCACCCGGGAATGAGGCCCGCGTTCATCGAGGTCTACGAGACGGCGCCCTGGCTTCGGGACATGTTCGTGTTCCAGCCGCTCGTCGAGCTCGCGACGGACGAATAGCCGACCGTCAAAAATCGAGCGGTGTCGAAGCGCTTGTTTTCGCTTGCCTCGCTGCCCATCCGGTGCTAACTAGCGGTCATCGCTCGAGACGAGCCGATCACCGGCACGGCGACGGGGAAGATCATGAAGATCGCGATCGCCTACAACCGCGAAAGCCGCAACGTGATCAACCTGTTCGGCATGCCGAACAAGGAGAAGATCGGGCTCAAGACCATCAAGCGCATCGCGGACGCGCTGCGTCGCGGTGGGCATCAGGTGATCGCCGTCGAGGGCGACAAGGATCTGGTCGATCGACTCGAGGAGTTCATGCCGCGGGTGGTCAAGGGCGAGCGACCGGGGATGGTCTTCAACGTCTCGTACGGGATCCAGGGCCAGGCGCGCTACACGCACGTGCCCAGCATCCTCGAGATGGTCGGCGTGCCCTACGTCGGCTCGGGCCCGCTGGCACACTCGCTCTCGCTGGACAAGGTCGTGACCAAGATGATCCTCCAGCAGCACGACCTGCCGACACCGCAGTTCCACGTGCTGGACGCGCCGGATGCCGAGATTCCTGAGCTCGACTATCCGATGATCGTCAAGCCCAAGAACGAGGCCGTCTCGTTCGGGCTGAAGGTCGTTCACGACGATGCTGAGCTGCGCCGAGCGGCGGAGGTCATCTTCGCCGAGTTCGGCCAGCCCGTCCTGGTCGAGCGGTACATCCAGGGTCGCGAGGTCAACGTCGGGTTGCTGGGGAACGGACCTCCCGAGGCACTTCCACCGGTCGAGCTCGTGTTCGGAGATGGACCGGCCGTCTACACCTACGAGGACAAGAAGGGAACGAGCGGGCGCCAGATCTCGCATCGCTGTCCGGCGGCAATCGGCGACGCCCTGAACGAACGCGCCCGGGAGCTGGCGATCCGCGCCTTCACGGTTCTCGGCTGCGCGGACTGCGCCCGCGTCGACATGCGCCTCGACGACGACGGCAACCTCTACATCCTCGAGGTCAACAGCCTGCCCAGTCTGGGAGAGCACGGATCCTATCTCGTCGGCGCGAAGCACATCGGACTCGACTTCCCAGCGGTGGTGAATCGACTCGTCGAGGAAGCCAGCGCCCGCTACTTCGGGACACCCGAGCCGCCCCAGGTCGACACGCCGAAGACGGCATCGACGCAGATTTTTTCCTATGTGACGCAACGACGCGATTTGATGGAGAAGAAGCTGCGCGACCTGAGCCAGATCGTGAGCCACACCAACGATCCCATCGGCGTGCAGGCGGCCGTGCGGCGCGCCGACCGCATGCTGCTCGATATCGGCCTCAGGCCGGTCCCCGAGCTGACCGACGAACGTTCGGCCTGGGTCTGGGAGACGCCGCGGGGCCTCGAAGCCGGTGATCTGCTGGTGAGCCACCTCGATGTTCCGGTCGCCGGGGAGAGTCCGGCACCGGTCTTTCGCAGGGAGCCGGAATGGTTGTACGGCGACGGCATCGGCTCGGCACGTGCGCCCCTGGTGATGCTCGAGACGGCGCTTCGAGCCGTGCGCAGCGTGCGCCGGCTGCGGCAACGCGCGATCGGCGTGCTGCTGTACACCGACGAGGGTCGGGACGCCCGGTACAGCGCCGAGCGGATCCGTGCCGCAGCGGCGCGGGCCGCGCGAGTCCTCGTCTTGCGACCCGGTAACCTTCACGACGCGGTGATCACGCAACGAAGAGGGCAGCGCAAGTACCGCTTCCTCGCGGTCGGCGAGCCGCGTCGCCCCGGAAAGCTCTACAAGTCGCCCGAGATCCTCCGCTGGGTCTGGGGCCGCCTGGAAGAGTTCTCGGCGTTGAGCGATCGCGCCGAGCGCATCTCCGTCTCCGCCGTCGACGTGCGGCCCGAGGCGCTTCCGATGCTCCTGCCGCACAGGGTGACCTGCCAGCTTCTGGTCACCTACCCCAAGGCGAGCGTTGCCGACGAGGTCGAGGCCAGAATGCGAAGCCGTCTGGGCAAGCGTGGTCCCAGGTGGCAGCTCGAGTTGATCTCGGACCGACCCCCGATGGGTGAGCGTCGTGCCAACACGCAGCTGGCGCGCGTGCTCGAGCGTGCGGCGAGCCGCTGGGAGATCCCGCTCAAGAGAGAATCCTCGGTGTGGCCCTCGGTGGCGGGCCTGGTGGGCGATCGCGCCGCCTGCGTCTGCGGGCTCGGTCCGGTCGCACGAGATCTGGGCACGCCGCAAGAGGCGGTGCAGCGGATCAGTCTGGTTCAGCGTACGTTGCTCCTGGCCGACTACCTCGGCGGCGATCGCGAGGACTGAACCATGGAGACCCTGCCTCGGGAGCGGTTCGACACCGACCTGATCCACCTCACGGATCGCAAGCTACCGCGGCCTCAGAGAGTCGCCGCGTCGCCGGGGGGAATGGTGGCGACGGCGCACTTCCGGGCGACGGAGGCCGGCGCCGAGATCCTGAAGGCCGGCGGGAACGCGGTCGATGCGGCCGTTGCCGCGGCGTTCGCCCTCGGGGTCTGCGAGCCTGCCGCGTCCGGGCTCGGCGGCCAGACCATGATGCTGGTCCATCTGGCGGAGCAGCGCCGCACGTTCGCCATCGACGGCTCGTCGCGGGCTCCGAACGGCGCCATGCCGGGCCTCGTTCGGGAACCCGACAGACTCCACGGGTACAAGGCGACCACGGTTCCGAGCACACCCGCCGTACTGGGATATGCGCTCGGTCGGTATGGGAAGCTCGAGCTGGCGCGCGTCATGGGTCCGGCCATCCGCATCGCGGAGGAAGGCTACCCGATCACGCTGTTGCAGCACGCGCTGACGCGCCGCGACGTGAAGAAACTGCGAGCGGGATCGGCAGCCCCGTTCTTCCTGAAGGACGCCAAACGACCCTACACGCCCGGCACGATCTTCCGGCAACCGGTTCTGGCGAAGACCCTTCGTCGCCTCTCACGTCGTGGAATGGAAGACTTCTATATCGGAAGCATCGCTCGCAAGATCCACAACGACATGCTTCGCAATGACGGTCTGATACGTCGCGAGGACCTGGCCCAGATTCCCTACCCGATCGAGCGGCGTCCGGTGAGCGGCCGCCTCGGCGCGATGCGTGTCCTGACCTTCCCTCCGCCGGGGGCCGGCCGGACGCTGATCGAGATGCTCAACATCTACGAGCAGATTCCACCCGCGCTGCGCGATCTGGACCGGCCGGAAGGGGCCGTCGTCCTGGCCGAGACGATTCGCCGCGCCTTCCTCGACCGGCAAGACCGCCCGTTCGATCCGAATTACTTCCCCCAGGTGTCCGGCGGCCGCATGCTCAAACCCGAGTACGCGAAGCTCGTGGCGCGCCAGATCGTCAAGCGCGTGAAGACGAAGGGCGACACCACGCACCTGTCGGTGATGGACAAGGACGGCAACATCGTGGCGCTGACGCAGTCCATCGAGCGCGTGTACGGATCGTGCGCGGCGACCCCCGATCTGGGCTTCTGTTACAACAACTACATGAGCGCGTTCGAGCACGAGGACATCTCCCATCCCTACTACCTGCGGCCGAACGCCGTCCCGTGGGCCAGCGTCGCGCCGACGATCGTCTTCCGGGGACGACGGCCCTGGGCTGCGCTGGGCTCTCCCGGGAGCGCCCGGATCACTTCTTCGGTGTTCCAGGTGCTCGTCAGGCTGCAGACACAGGGTGCGTACGCTTCCGTCGAGGCTCCGCGCCTGCACTGTTCGCTCGGAGGCCGCGTGTCCCTCGAGCGATCGCGCATGCGAGACGACGTGCCCGGCCGGCTGGAGCGCTACGGCTTCGAGATCGACGAGCGCGACCCGTACTCGTTCTACCTCGGCTGCGTGCAACTGGTGCTGCGCGAGAAGAACGAGTTCATCGGTGTCGCCGACCCGCGGCGGGATGGCTCCGCGAGCGGGCCGTGAAGCTTCCGCTGCTGATCTCGGTCCCTCACGCCGGGCTCACCGTCCCGGACGAAGTCGCCGGGCTATCGATCCTCACGCCGGAGCAAGTGGCCAAGGACGGCGACGTCGGCGCTGCCGAGATCTTCTCGATATCCGATGACGTGGAGGCATTCGTCTCGGCCGATGTCGCGCGCGCGTTCGTCGACCTGAATCGCGCGGAGGACGATCGCGGCCAGGACGGCGTGGTCAAGACGCACACCTGCTGGAACGAGCCGGTCTACCGCTCACCGTTAGGAGAGAAGACCGTGGAGCGACTGCTGCACAGGCACTACCGGCCCTACCACGGGCGGTTGACCGCGCTCGCGGACTCGTCGGTGAGGCTCGGGATCGATTGCCACACGATGGCCGCCCACGGTCCGCCGGTCGGGCCCGATCCGGGCCGGGAACGACCCTGGGTTTGCCTGAGCAACGGCGACGGGACCTGCCCGCGGGAGTGGATCGATGCGCTGGCTCGCTGTTTCGCTCGCGCTTTCGGACGCGAGCCCTCGATCAACACACCCTTCAAGGGCGGATACATCACACGAACACACGCCGCCGAAATGCCCTGGGTCCAACTAGAGGTGTCGCGAGCCTCGTTTCTGTCTCTAAAGGAAAAGCGCGCGCGTGTGCTCGACGCCGCCCGCAACTGGTGCGGGTGGCTGGGTTCCACGTGAAGTTCCTCGGACGCCCGGCTCCGACCGCGGACGCCGCCGCGTCGAGGAAAACCCGCGTCTCGGTCGACGGACGGTTCGTCACCACCCTGGCCGACGACGACGAAGGGGCCTCGAACCGGATCTTCGTGGTGCTCAACTGGCACACCGAGCTCGTCGAGCGAATGCGCTACTCGGCGAGCGCGGGAAAGCTGCGAGAAAGCAGGTAGGAGGCGGCGATCAGGAAGATCGTCGTCGGCAATCCGGGAAGCAGCGGCCCGAGAAAGGCAAGGCCGATACAGATCAATCCGAGGGCGGCGAAGAGCAGCCGGCGCGTGGAGCGCCACATCCATACGTTCGGTGTCGTCTTCACGACCGGCCATCAGACAGAAGCTGTGGCCGGGCCGCGGAAGGCTGGAAGGCGAGGGCTCAGAAGTTGCCGTCGCAGACCGTCCCGTCGCCCTCCGGTCCCTCGGGCACGCCGTTGCCGCAGCAGTAGCGGTTGGCCGGCTTGCCGCTGGTGACGCCGTCGCAGTCGACCGGGCAGCTCTCGCAGTCCTCGCCGGGATCGCAGACGCCGTCGTCGTCGCAGGCACCGGCGGTCTGGCACGCCGCGTCGCCGGCGCAGTCGGCGTCGTCGCAGTCGAAGAGGCCGTCGCAGTCGTTGTCCAGGCCGTCGTCGCAGGTGGCCTCCGGATCCTCGGTCACCGTGCAGGTGGACACGTCGACGCAGCTGCCGTTCCGCGGGCTGCCCTGCCACTCGCAACTCGGGTCGGCGTTGCACTCGTCCTTGTTCGCGATCGCCGAGCAGTCTCCACCGCCGCCGCCGGAGCAGTCGGAATCGTTGCCGTCCGCGAGCCCGTCGCAGTCGTTGTCGAGGTAGTCGTCGCACGAAACCTCGGGGCCTTCGGTCGGATCGCAGCAGTCGTAGAGGGCCTGCTGGCCGGCAACCGGGAAGTCGGGCGCCGGCAGCCCGCCGACGATGTCCATCCAGCCCATCGCGCCCTGGTCCTCGTGGGAGAGGATGTGGCAGTGCATCACGGCCAGGCCGTCGTACACGCTGGCTCCGTTGCTCAGGTCGAAGCGGACGTCGCAGCTGCCGGCGATCGTGTCGTAGTACTCGCCGTCCTCGAAGGCGCCGCAGGCGCCGTTCATCTGCACGTGGTAGACGTGCTGGTGGTAGGGGTGCTGGGTGGCGCCCTTGATCGTCAGCTCCTGCACCGCGCCGATCGGGATCGTGAAGGTGGGCACGTCGGGGTCCCACTTGGAGCCGTTGATCGTGCGGGCCCCCATGTTGACGGTGCGGTTCTCGACGTCGGCTACGCCGCGGAGGTCGCTCAGGTAGGCGGGGCGCACGGCGGACCAGGTCGTGCCGGTCGCGCCGCCGTCGAACGGGCCGACCGTGAGGTCGGGATCCGGGTTCGAATCCGCGTAGATGTTCGCCACCGTGGTGCCGTTGACGGTCAGGGCGGAGTCGGCGCTGCAGCGCACCGCCAGGTCGGCGCGCGACGCGCCGGTCAGCTCGAGGGAGTTGGTGCCGAGGACCAGCGGCGCCTCGGTGCGCCACACGCCGTCGCGCGCCAGCAGCGCCACCTCGCACTCCGGCCCGACCGCCAGCGTCTTCATGCGGGCGTCGCGGTCGGCGAGCAGCACGCGCCAGTGCTGCCACTCGTCGGCCGGTGCGCAGAGGTTGCCGCCGACGAGGCCGTTGACCGTCCACGTCTGCCCCAGGCTGCCGGAGACCAGCGTGTCGCCGCCGGTTCCGGCCGCGCTCGGGTCGAGGAACCCGATGGCCAGCTGGCGTTCTTCCATGTCCGCCACGTTCGGCGGAATGCCGTCCCCGGAGTCGTCGATGAGCAGCAGGCCGAAGGCGCCCGTCGAGACCTGCAGGTAGGTCGAGCCGTGGTGGTGGGCGTGGTACCAGAGCGTTCCGCCCATGTGGTCACCGGGAATCTCGTAGACGTAGTCACCGCACTCGCCGCCGTTGATCAGCCGCGTGATGTCGTCGGCCGGCGTCTCGCCGGAGACGTGCAGCCCGTGGGTGTGGATGTTGGTGATGTTGGGATCCTTGAACTCGTTGTGGACCGGGCTCGGTTCTTCGTACGGAAGCAGGTTCTTGAACGTGAGCACGTAGGTCTCGCCCGGGGTCATCGAGATCGTCGGCCCGGGGATCGTGAAGGTACCCCCTTCCTGGCGGTAGGCCCGCGTCCTCAGCGTGTCGGAACCGATCACGAGGTCGGCCGGCCCGATCTCCAGCGTGCCGCTGAAGTAGCCGCCCTGGTCGGTCCATGTGAATTGAGGCGGATCCTCGATGAGGTTCGAGCCGGGACAGACGCCCGCTTCGGTGATCCCGAACGGGATCGCGAGCAGAACCAGAGCGAGAGTGAAGAGCCTGGACATGGAGCCTCCTGCGATCGTGGGTGTGGGAGGCTGTATACCGTCGATTTCTGCATGAAAAAATCAGGGATTTCCGGTACGACACGATCCGGAATCGGAATCAGGTTTCGTTCGCGAGCCTTTTTGGGGCGTGCCGCGCCCACGCGGTGCGGAGAATGCTATCTTCCTGATCGGTAGAGGTTTAAGTCGCCATGCGTCATCGAGACGTCCGTGGATCCCAACCCATCGGCTACGAACCGAGTTCGTGGACCGGAGCCGCTTCCCCGGCGATGAGGGCCGTGCTCGAGAAAGCACGGACGGTCGCCCCGACGCGCGCCACGGTGCTCCTGACCGGCGAGACCGGAGTCGGCAAGGGTGTGCTCGCCAAGCTCATCCACCAGTGGAGCGGCCGCGCCGACAAGCCCTTCGTCGCCGTTCACTGCGGAGCGATCCCCGACTCGCTCCTGGAGAGCGAACTGTTCGGCCACGAAAAAGGCTCGTTTACCGGCGCACACCGGCGCAAGCAAGGCAAGTTCGAGTTGGCAAACGGGGGCACCTTGTTCCTCGACGAAGTGGGAACGATCACCCCCGCGGTGCAGGTCAAGCTACTCGATGTCTTGCAGGAGCGTCGCTTTCATCGCGTCGGCGGCGAGGAGGACGTCGAGGTCGATATCCGGATCGTTGCGGCAACCAACAGCGACCTGAACCGGGCGCAGACGGAAGGACGGTTCCGGTCTGACCTGTATCACCGCCTCAACGTTTTTCCGATCGAGGTGCCGCCATTACGCGAACGCAAGGAGGACCTGCCCGCACTGGTGGCGCACTTCCTCGAGCGTCTGAACGCGATCTACTCCAAGGAAATCCAGGGGCTCGAACCGACGGTGGACGAGGCGTTCGCCTCCTACGACTGGCCCGGCAATGTCCGCGAGCTCGAGAACGTCCTGGAGCGAGCGTACATCCTGGAATCGACGATACGGATCTCCGCGCAGCACGTTCCGTTCGAGATCCTCAACACCGCCGAGAAGCACGTCGCCGTGGCCATGCCCGTGGGTGGGACAAAAACACTTGCCGCGGCGCGCAGCGAGGCGGTCGCCGCGGCGGAGCGCCGCTACCTGATCGAACTGTTGACCGCCCATCAGGGCCGCATCGACGCCTCGGCCGAAACCGCCGGGATCACGACCCGGCAGCTGCGTAAACTGCTGGCCAAGTACGAGATCCGGAAGACGGACTTCAAGCCGGCGCGTGCGATTCGAGATCGCCGCTCGACCGGGCCCGAGTAGAAGCGGGCCTGCTGCGACACCGGAACCGGTGGTTCCGCTTTTCCTCGAGAGACGACCCATAGCGGCATCGGGAGTTCCCGATGCTTGAACTCCCGGCCGCAACTTCCGGATCCAACGGTTGGCACGCGGAGTGCAACTTCCAGGGGCGTCCATGACGCAGACACGCACACCGCGGGCGGATCCGGAAGCGTACCCCGGGGTGTGCCCTGAGAGCACCCGGTGAAACCCAAGAACCGAGTCGAAGAGAAAGTCCTCGAAGGCGTACTCGTTCCGGTTGGGTGGGGACCCTGCGGCGAGGTCTCGCAAGTAAGCCTGATGACGTTTGACGAGGCCGAATACCGGGTCGACGCGATAGCCGTTGAAGCTCACAACCTCAAAGACCACCTGCGAAAGCGCATTCGCATTCTGGGGTGCACTCGAGGCAGCCGGGTTGTCCGGGTAACGGCCGTCGAGCCTCTCGAGGCGGGCGATGGAGGAACCAGCCGCGATGAAAAAGACGGACACCGAGGCTCCTGAACTGAAGCTCCTCGACGCCGCGGAGGCTTCTTGGATCGCCGTCGAGACGGACCTTGCCGAGGTCCGACGCATCTGCGCGGACCGCTCCAGGCCGATGGAGGAGAGGCTGCAGGCCTTCGAAGACGTCAACGAGTCCGAGGTCGGGGACACGATCCTTTACCGCGCCCGGAACATCGAGCGAGAGGTGGGCCTGCGCCAGATCTACCTGAAGTTCGAGGGCGACAACCCGTCCGGCACGCAGAAGGACCGGATCGCCTTCGCCCAGGCCATGGACGCCCTGCGACGCGGTTTCGAGGCCATCACCGTGGCAACCTGTGGGAACTACGGCGTTGCGGTGGCCTTCGCCGCGGCACTCGCCGGGCTGCGCTGCCTTGTCTACGTGCCGCAGACCTACAAGACTCGAAGGATTCAAGAGATCGAGCAGCACGGCGCGGAGGTCATCCGCGTGCCGGGGGACTACGAAAGCGTCGTCGAGGTCTCTCGAAAACGTGCGGATGAGGACGAAATCTACGACGCCAACCCCGGCGGGGCCAACACGGCGCTCCAGCTTCGCGCCTACGGCGAGATCGCCTACGAGATCTACGACGAGCTGCGAGACGCTCCCGCCGCCGTGGCCGTCCCGGTATCGAACGGGACGACGCTCGCCGGAATCCACAGGGGTTTCGTGAGCCTGTATCGCCGCGGCAAGACGTCGCGCATCCCGAAGATGGTCGCCGGATCGTCTTTCGGAAAGAACCCGATCGTGCAGGCCTTCCTCAAGAACGCATCGACCTGTGAAGATCTCGTGCCGGCCAGAATCCGGGAAACACCCGTCAATGAGCCGTTGATCAACTGGTCTTCGATCGATGGGGATCATGCGCTTCAAGGCATCAGGCAGTCCTCCGGTTGGGCCTCCTTCATCAGCGACCGCAACATGCTCCGGTTCTCGCGGATCATCCGCGAGCAACAAGGGCTCAGCGTTCTCCCCGCCGCGACGGCGGGGCTGGTCGCTCTGCTCGACCGCCATCAGTCGGAGACCCTCGTCAACGATCGCTACGTCGCGATCCTCACCGGACGCAGATCATGAACGGCCTCACGAAGGCCGCAGCCGGATCGACCGCGCGGCCCGACATGAGCGATAGGGATTCTCCGGTGGTCAGGCGAATCCGTGCCGGGTTCATTCTGCCGAGCGCCGCATACACGATCTTGCCCCGGCAGATCAGGGGCTACCTGCCGCTCGACGACAGACCTCGTGTCGGCGACGTGGTCTACGGCCGGATCATCCATCTCGGCCAGCACAGCACGATCGAGAACAAGCAAGGCCGCATTCACATGGCGACCGATGGAACGCGCGGAGTATTCGTTTACGGAAACCGCTACGCTCCCGACGCTTTCGAGGGCGTTGTCCCGAACGCCCCCGCGTCCGAGGTCGACCTGCTGGCGCGGTCGGGGGTGGTCGGGTTGATGCGGAAGAAGAACTCCGGCGTCAAGGATCCCACGCGTGTCCGGTTGCTGGGCCACGTCGTCGACGACCGCGGGGTGCGGCTGAACACGACGGACTACCCGGTCATTCACCCGAAGACACCGCATGCCGAAGGAAGCAGGCGCTCGAAGATGATCCTGCACGTCGGGACCAGCATGAACTCGGGCAAGAGCACATCCGCGATCGCCTGCTGCTGGGCGCTGACCGCCACGGGGCACGGCGTGCGCGCTTCGAAGGTCACGGGAACGGCCAGCCTCAAAGACATCCTCCACATGCAGGATGCCGGTGCCGAGCGAGTGTCGGACTTCACGCAGCTCGGTTATCCCTCGACCTACCTGCTGAACGACAACGAACTGGTGGCGGCGTTCAAGACTCTCGACGGTAAATATGCAAACAACTCGAAGAAGTTCTGGGTGGTGGAGTTCGCCGACGGGATCCTGCAGCGTGAAACCGCCACTCTCCTGCGGGACGAGTACGTGAGATCGCGGATCCACCGGCTCATCTTCTCGGCCGTCGATGCCTTCGGCGCGATGGGCGGATTGCGCGTGCTGCGAGAGGAATTCGGGCTGCAGGCCGACGCGGTATCCGGCCGCTGCACGTCGTCTCCTTTGATGATCCGCGAGTTGCGGGAACATTGCGATGTGCCCATCTACGACAACTTGCATCGCGACTTGAAACAGATCAGCGAGATACTGATATGAGTCGGACGCCCATGATGGCCGTGCACGGTGGAGCGGGAACCGTGGCCCAGCGCCGCCTGAGGTCCGCGGCACGGCGATCCTACGAAAGAGCTCTGGCGAAGGCTTTGCGCGCCGGTCAGAGCATCCTGATCAGGGGCGGAAGCGCCGTGCGCGCGGTCACCGCGGCCGTCGTGGTGCTCGAGGACGACGAGCTGTTCAACGCCGGCAGGGGTGCCGTTCTATGCGCCGACGGAACCATCGAGTTGTGTGCTTCCGTGATGGACGGGTGGACGTCACGGACGGGAGCGATGGTCGGTCTCAGGCGAATGAAGAACCCGGTGCTGGCCGCGGCTTCGTTGATCCGGCACTCCCATGGGCTGCTCTTCGGCGACCACGGCGACGGCTTCGCCGCCGAAGCCGGTCTCGAGACGGTGAATCCCGAGTACTTCGTGACGCGCAAGCGGACCGTTCAGTGGAAGCGCTTGCGTGGCTCGCGACGGACCTCGCTCGACCTTGCCGAACATTCCAGCTACGGAACGGTCGGAGCGGTGGCCATGGATCGGCGCGGCTACCTCGCGGCCGCGACTTCGACCGGGGGGCTCGTGAACCAGTTGCCGGGCCGCGTCGGAGACACGCCGGTCATCGGGGCCGGTACCTGGGCCGACCGTTCCTGCGCGGTCAGCGCAACCGGCAAGGGCGACGCGTTCGCACGCATCGCCTTCGCGCGCCGCGTCGCCGATCTGATCGAGTTGCTGGGACTGGAGCCGGACGCGGCGGCGAGCCGTGCGCTGGCGGAGATCGGTCGTGTTCGAGGGCGGGGGGGATGCATCGTCGTCGACGCCGAGGGGCACCTCGCCATGCCTTTCAACACCCCGCAGATGCTTCGCGGCTGGATCGTGGGCCGGGGCAATCCTTTTGTCGCGATCCGGTCAGGCGAAAGCATCGAGATCGAGGATCAACAGTCATGAACGAGTTTCCGGAAGGCAAGGCGGTGGTCTACTGCGAGGGTGCCTTCGGCACCACGAACGGCAAGACCGCACACGGACTGGTGCGTCGTTGCCGGCGCTACGAGATCTCGTCCGTGGTGGACTCGACGCATGCCGGACAGGACGCGGGAGCGTTGCTCGACGGCAAGGCCGCCGGCATCCCCGTGGTTCGCAGCCTCGAAGAAGCCTTGGCGCATCACGCGGTCACGCACTTCGTCATCGGCCTCGCTCCGGACGGTGGCCGGATGGACGGTTCCACCAGGACGGTCGTCCTCGAGGCAGTCCGCAGGGGGCTCCACGTCGACTCCGGCCTTCACGATTTCCTGTCCGAGGATGCCGAGATCGCCGCCACGGCTGCCGGGTCGTGCGTTCAGATTCGAGATGTGCGCAAGCCGCCGCCTCGAAGCGAGCTTCACTTCTTCGACGGCAAGAAGATCAACGAGGTGGATTCGCTTCGCGTCGCCCTTCTCGGAACGGATTCGGCCGTGGGCAAACGGACCACCGCCTGGATTCTCGTCGACGGACTGGCCGCCGGCGGCCACACGGCGGAATTGATCGGGACCGGGCAGACCTCCTGGATGCAGGGAGCGAAGTACGGGATCGTCCTCGATTCCCTGGTCAACGATTTCGTCAGCGGCGAGATCGAGCATGCGATCTGGAGATGCTGGAACGAAAAACTTCCCGAGGTCATGGTGCTCGAGGGCCAGGGAAGCCTGATGAACCCCGCCTATCCGGGCGGGATGGAGCTCCTCGCCGCGGGTCGACCGCACGCGGTGGTTCTCCAACACGCACCGGCACGAACCCACTACGACGGTTTCCCCAACCACGCGCTTCACCCGTTGGAGAAGCAGATCGAGGCGATCGAGCTTCTCTCCGGCAAGCCGGTCGTCGCGGTGACGATCAACCACGAAGGATTGACTTCCGAACAGGCCGACAAGGCGTGCAGGCGGATACGAAAGGCGACGGGCCTACCTGCCGTGGACGTATTACGGGACGGCCCGACCGAACTGGTCGGTTTACTGAATCCCTTGTTGCAAA
>JABAOH010014459.1_pt1 | contig 18910 bp, 22 predicted proteins | sample 7062181 | NCBI WGS metagenome assembly JABAOH01 (sample SAMN14538630, study PRJNA623070) | marine sediment metagenome | biome: marine biome [ENVO:00000428]; feature: marine pelagic biome [ENVO:01000023]; material: deep marine sediment [ENVO:00002113]; isolation source: pool of 5 deep marine... | reverse complement strand
ATACCCGTTCACCACGGCGACCACCGGTCTATCTAAGTCAAACAGCAAGTAGAATACCCCGTGAAAGGCGTCGAGGAGTTCGTCCACCGTTTCGGGCATATGGTCTTTGATGTCCACGCCTGCAGAGAATGCACGGTCTCCTGCCCCTTTCAGAATCACGACGCTGATGCGGCCATCCTTCTTGACGGAGTCAAGTGCCTTGTTCAGGTCCTGCAGAGTCGGTATGTCTAGGATGTTGAGGGGGGGTCGGTTGATGGTGATCGTGGCGACGCCATCTGTCTTCTCGAATAGAATATTCTTGAACTGCAAGGAAGATCACGTTCTGAAGAAACAACGTGTCTGCTTTAAACCCTTTTCATCCGTGTGAAGTGCTTCTGGAACCAAGAAACGGAAGCGGCAAAAACCATAAAAGAAGACGAAAATAACGTAGATCACTCAACTCGACAGGCGGTTGTCATGAACGTACCAGACAAGATACAGACTTGGCAGATGACGCAGCCGAGGAGCAAAGATCCGGACACGGGCAAAGTCATTGAGGGACAACTGGAGAAAACATCGATTCCTGTTCCACCCCTTGGACCCAACGAGGTTCTCGTAGAGATTGCAGGCTGCGGCGTCTGCCATACCGACTTGGGCTACTTCTACGACGGGGTTCCCACCGTCACCCAACCACCGCTCACCTTAGGCCATGAGATAAGCGGCGTGGTGGTGGCGGGAGACGACGAATTGGTCGGCAAGGAGGTCATTGTACCAGCCGTCATGCCATGCAACAAGTGTCCCATTTGTGCAGCTGGAAGAGGCAACCGGTGCCTAGCTCAGAAGATGCCGGGCAACAGCCTAGGAAACTATGGAGGCTTCTCAAGCCACATACCCGTCCCGTTGGAGGACCTGTGCGTGGTGGAGACCCGTGGTGATTTCCACCTAGCTGAACTCGCGGTCATCGCTGACGCCGTCACGACACCGTATCAGGCGTGCATGCGGGCGAAACTGAAGAAAAATGACAACGTGGTCGTCGTAGGCGTCACGGGTGGAGTTGGGAACTACGTCGCCCAGATGGCTAAGGCTTTCGGCGCCAAGACCGTCATAGGAATCGCGCGCAACCCCGAGAAGCTGGCGAGAGCCCTCAAGTATGGAGCTGACTTCGTCATCAACTCCACGGGAAAGGATGCCCGGGCTGTTCGAAACGAATTTCGCGAACTGTGCAAGGCCAACGGGCTTCCCCACAATTATGGGTGGGTCATCTTCGAGGTCACCGGAACCCCTCCAGGTCAAGAAATCGCCCTCAACATCCTATCGTTCATTGGCAAACTGATCTGGGTTGGTTTCGGCATGCAGAAAAATGAGTACAGCCTCTCACGACTCATGGCCTTCGATGCCGAGATCATAGGGACATGGGGATGCTTACCCGAATACTACCCACAAGTACTGAAGTTAGTCTTGAACAGTACCATTCAGATTAAGCCCTTCACCGAAATGAGACCGATGAGCAAAATTCGAGAAGTCTTCGAAGAGGCTCATGCAAGAAAACTGATGAAACGAGTCGTCTTAACCCCCGACTTCTGAGAACGTCAGTTGCGATTCGCAACTATTTGTGGGAATACGAATCCCTCCCCGTAAGGGCACTGGCAAAGTTGGATTCGCGGTTGTGCAAGGATACCTTGCACAAGAATGCACGCGCATTTTCCATGGCTAGTAAACGCTTATAGTCCTGCAAAGGTTCTACGTTTTGTCGGAGTACTGAGTGTGGCTTATGAGCTTCTATCTCTACTTGAATCTGGTCATCGTTGCCTTCCCCCTTGCATTTTCGTTCGAGAGAAGACTGAGATTTTACTCGAAGGCCAGACGTCTTTTGCTCGCAATGCTTGTGGTTGGAGTCGTCTTTGTCGGATGGGACGTTTTGGCCACTTATCGGGGACACTGGTCATTCAATCCGTCTTATGTGAACGAAACACGGCTCTTGGGCATTCCATTGGAAGAAGTGCTCTTCTTTGTCACGGTGCCCTACAGCTGCCTTTTTGTCTTTGAGTCAATCAGATACTTTCTAGGGGATGCAAGGCTCTTTCCGCCTAAGAAATGGCCCTTTGCAGGTGCAGGCATTCTGGTAGCTGCTTTGTCATTTGGGTTTCTAAATAAGGAGTATACGTTTTTGGCAACTCTCTCAGTTGGTCTAACAGTTCTTTTTGTGTCAATTACTAACATCGAGATTTTCTCTTCACGAGCGTATTGGACCTACATTGTTGCCACATTGATTCTCTTTTTCATATTCAATTTCATCCTTACTTCTCTTCCAGTAGTCGAATACTCTTCGTCCGCAATTTGCAATGTACGCTTGACCACGATACCACTGGAAGACTTTCTATTTAACTTCTCTATGCTTACAAATTATCTCACTGTATATGTCTGGGCTTCGGGAAGCCGAAATCACAAATAAGTGGTTGCTACTTTCTGGCTGGTTTGAGGCCATACTCTTTTGATAGCAGGTTTGCTGTCACAAGCCCTGAAATGTAGATCGTTGGCAATCCGCTTCCAGGGTGAGTTCCTCCTCCAACCAGATAGAGGTTCTTGATTTCTTCGAATCTGTTATGCGGTCGGAAATAGAGCATTTGAGAGAGGTTGTGCGCGAGGTTGAAGGTCGCCCCCATGTAAACATTGTGATCTTGCTCCCATTGATTTGGGGTGATGATTTTTTCCACCGCTATATGGTCCTTTATGTCGCTCATGGGAGTTCGTCGCTCGACTGCATCCAACAGGTTTTCTCTGAAGCGCTTCGTCTCTTTGCTCCAATCGATTCTGCTGCGATTATTGGGAACTGGCACCAATAAGTAGACAGTTGACTTCCCGGCGGGGGCCAGAGTGTCATCTGTGACGCTTGCGTTCTGTACGTAGAAAGAGTACTCCTCTGAGAGCTTTCCGCTGTAAATGTCGTCTAGGTTTGCCCCGTAGTTCTCTGCGATTATTATGTTGTGGTGGGGGGCAATGTATTTCTTGTCAACGCCTAGATACAGCATAAATGTTGAGCATGAGAGCCTCTTTTTCTCAATGTTATTGGGAGAGTATTTGCTGAGCAGTTTGGGCTCAACAAGCTTGCTCATTGCATAGCCAAAATCGGCATTTACAACGAGATCGTCAAAATAGACGTCTTTGCCTTCCTCTAGCCGCACGCCAGTGGCTTTCCTTCCTTGCGTGAGGATTCTTTCGACTTTTGTTCGAGTGAGTACGACTCCTCCTTCTTCTTCGACAACCCTAGCCATCGCTTTGGATATCTGGTTTAACCCACCGATGACGTGGTATATGCCAAATTCATGTTCAACAAAGGGAATCATGGTAAAAGCAGCTGGACACTCCCAAGGAGACATTCCTAGGTACTTGGACTGAAAGCTGAAGCAGATTCGCGATCGCTCTTCCTTGAAATATCGTCCCAAATTGTCAAAGATCGAGCCACCAAAAAAGAGCGAAGGTAGAGCGGCGAAAAGCTTCGGGGATAGGAAGGACCGCAAACTAGAATAATCCCTGTATAAGTTGCGCATTATTTTCTCGTATCTTTTCCGTTCTCTTGAGTAGAAATGCTCAAGGCCCTTTTCGTTCCCTGGGAATACCCGGTTGAGTTCCTCTTTCATTCTTTCTTTGTTGGAGCTCATCTGAATGTGGAACTCTGGAAAGCTAAGTTGGTACATGGGGTCAATTAGTTTGAACCTCAGATAGTCTGTGCTCTTTCTGCCGCAAAGCTCGAAGAGCTCGTCGAGGACGAACTTCATCATCAAGAATGTGGGTCCCACATCAAACCGAAAGTCATCTAGCTTCAGAATCGAATTCCTTCCCCCAACTTCATCGCCCTTCTCAAGTACAGTGACATCAAATCCTTGGTGAGCCAGAAGCATAGCACAGCTCAACCCGCCTGGGCCGCCGCCAATGATTCCAATATTTCTAGTTTTCTTGCCTGTTTTCTCCTCAAGCATGAAGGAGACCTCTCCAAACGTGTTGAGTATTTGCGTGCAAGTTTTTAGGCTTTTCCAATTCAACTCTAAGCGCATTTTCGCATCAAGGCTTAAATATGACGCTCGGAATACTGGCACAGAAGGTGATTGCGGCAGTGCCTTACAGCTTCATCTATGATCTGACTCGTATCTCGCAAGGAGGGATGAAGTTACTATTCGAGTCCGCTTACGAAGCTGGATTACACAGGTTTCTGGGTAGTCAGGCTAAGAGACTTGTCAAGGTCTTCAAGATTGATGAAGCTACAGGGTTGAATCTTGTTGACGCCATTACACTTGTTGAAGATCTCATCGAAGTGCAAGCAGCAAATAAAATTCAGCGGGACAAATTTGAGAAAGCTGAGCGAAAAGCATTGCTTCTTCCTCACTGTGCAAGGGCACGCATGGATAAACAATGTATGGCAGATTTCAAAGCGGATGTCCCTACGTATGTCTGCAAAAACTGTCGAGACAATTGCCTCATCAACAAGGCCACTGCCCTAGGCAAAGCCAAAGGTTACGACACCTATGTTATTCCAGGTGGAGCCTGCGCTGAAAAACTCCTGAAAGACGGAAAGTATGACGGTGTTGTAGGCGTGGCTTGTGGTATGGAATTGAAGATGGCACTCGGCCTTCTGAAGAAGCTAGGCATTCCAGGTCAAGGCATTTTCTTAACAAAGAACGGCTGCTCCAACACAAGTATTAACCTCCGACACTTGGCAAGCATATTATAGGCTGTTTCTGGCCTATAGAGCGTGAGTTGCAGACATGCATCACATTCTTGTCAACAACGAAATGTTCGTCTTAGTGAGGGAAATCAGATGATAGTAGATATCCTCATTTACGTCGTCACTGTAGTGATCACATTTGTTTTGATGGAAGGAGTAGCTTGGTTTCTTCATAAATATGTGATGCATGGTATTGGATGGTATCTCCATGAGGACCATCATCGTCCTAGGAAGGGGCGTTTTGAGAAGAATGATGTTTTTGGCCTATTTTTCGCTGTGGTGTCATTTCTTTTCATTCTCACAGGAGTATTTTCGGGATTCGACATCAAATTCGCAATCGGTTTTGGCATAACGTTATATGGTGTGGGATACTTCATGGTTCATGATCTATTTTTCCATAGAAGAATCAAAATACGATATCGCCCGAACAACAGATACATAAGACGCATTTTGAACGCACATGCGGTACATCACCAAGTGAGCACTTCAGATAGTGGCGTTTGCTTTGGGTTCTTATATGCAGATAAGAAATATTCGGCGTAGCGCACGCGTATGAGAAGCAAAGAAAGCAAGAGATGAACGAACACGAGAGAAGATATCAAAGATTCTTCGCACGCTCAGAATCAGAAGAAAATAGCCTTTGCGCCCGCGAAGAAAGAGCGGTTGCGGGAGAGATTCCCGGCGTGTCATTTTCACTCTGTCAGAGTCATATCTTGCCCGCAGCAGACTAGGGTTCCTGCACCTGCGTCTAGCACTTGCACTTTGTTTCCACAGATCTCACAAACGTAGATTTGGCCTTTCTCAGTCATGATTCCACCTCCCTTTTTTGCCCTATGTACACTGAATCGTCACTTACGATCTGGTCTCTGCGCGGCCTTTCAAGTCGAGCAGACAGACTTGCGCATGGCCCTTGGCTTTCACCTTCCGGTACACTTTCGCCACAATTCCATCTTCATCGACTAAGAACGTGGTTCGTTCCGTGCCCATAAACGTTTTACCGAAGAGGCTTTTCTTCTTCCACACCCCGTATAAGTCGAGGGCTTTTCCTTCAGGATCGCTTAGCAGAGTAAAGGGCAATTCGTGTTTCTGCTTAAATTTCTGGTGCGACGCGACGCTGTCTTTGCTCACGCCCAGTATAACGGCGCCTTCCTTCTCAAACTCTTGAGCTATGTCTCTAAATTCAATAGCTTCCCGAGTACATCCGGGAGTTCCATCTTTTGGATAGAAATAGAGCACGACCTTCTTACCGCGGTAATCTCGGAGAGACACTGTTCTTCCGTCATCTGCTTGTAAGGTGAAGTCTGGAGCCGCCTCCCCTTCCTTGATCAATCTTGATTCCCCTCTCCGTAGTCTAGACTTTTGTCTGATTTAAGATGCGTGCTTCTCGGCTACGAAAAACCGATCATCGCGTGATGCAACGTCTACGGCTTTGAGTGCACTTAGTTCCTTGTCTTTTATCTCCAGCATGAGATCAAAATCGTATGGTCGTGACGCATCTAGGAATTGTCCGAAGTGTTCCACGTTGATTGTGTGGACATGTGTTCCCGCCTTGTGCCCGATCTTTTGGGAACTGTAATCAACCATAGGCAATCCATCCGTTTCTCGCCACGTTTGAGTGAAGAGCCTGAAAGCTTCCGGTATACTTTCGCCAGAGCTATGGACTCCATGATGGAAAACGTCGAACAACACCGGAACGCCAGTCTCGGCACTTAGTTGTAGGCAGTCGCTCAGGCTATAACGTCTATCATCATTCTCGAGCACTAACCGTCTTTTCACGATTCCCTCAAGCATCTCAAACCTTTCTGCAAATCTGATCATGCTTCGGTCTTTGTCTCCATACGTCCCGCCGACGTGAATCTGCATTTTCGCAGAGGTGTCAAGCGCCATCAAATCTAGAACGTGTGCATGATAAATGAGTTCTTGAACACTGTTCTCAAACACTCTAGTGTCTGGAGAATTGATCAGAGTGAATTGACCGGGATGCATCGCTATTCGCATACCATAGCGTTTGATGAAATCGCCAATTGCTTTGAACCGTTTCCCGAACCTTCCCTGCCAATCATACGTACAAATAGGATGCGAGGCAAACGGAACAAGATCGGACGTGATCCGAAAAAACAGGATGTTGTGTTTCAGATTGAACCTCAGGATCCTGGCAAGACAGACGAGGTTGTTCTCTAGGGTTGCCATCAAACGCTTTTCAGAGTAAGACTTTAGGCGAAAGGTCCGGCTGCTCTTGCATCCAACGGTGGTATTTATACATGGATACCCAATTTTCATTCTTGGTACTTCATTCGGGTGATTTCAGACCGATTTCCTCAGTTACCTCTTTGAGTTTGACTATCACCACGGGTCGTTCCGGAGTGAACGAATCCCAGCCGTCCTCTTTTCTGAAGCCGTGGGCAACCAGAAAGTTTGTTGATAGCTTTTGCTTTCCTTCTTCCGCCATTCTTTTGATGACTTCAGCTCTTTCCTGAGGATCTCTAACCACTTCGAGTTCGCCTCTCAAGACAACGAAGTTGTATTCGCTTAGGTCGGGCTTGTATTTTTCTATCTCAACGCAAACGCGCTTGTCTTTTTCAAACAGCCGCATTTTCTTTCCGTAGTCGGTGAAGTGGAAATAGAGAGATCCATCGATCAAAGCATATTGGAATGGCGCCACATACGGGTGCGTGTCTCCCTTGAACGCAATGCGACAAAGCATTTGCCCTTGGAGGAGGCTCTCGATTTCAGATTTTGCCATCCGAGGCAACTTGACTATAGTCATCCTTAACACCATCCACATCTAGTGTAGTTTAGATGATTAGCTTTAATATTAGATCTCTTAAACCTAACTTCAGTGACGACCATGGGTAAGCCTGAAAAGAAGCTGGCTTTCGGCTACGAGTTGGCAGGAATCGTCTTCATAGTGATTGTTGGAAGTCTGCTGCATTTTACGTTCGAATTGTCAGGTCAGCACCCAGTGGTCGGCGCAGTCTCTGCGGTCAATGAAAGCGTATGGGAACACTTGAAACTCGGCTTCTGGCCAGCGGTGGTGTGGGCGCTGATTGAATACCGGTCCGTCAAGAACTCGACAAACAACTTCTTCTTCGCCAAGACGGTGGGAATCTATCTGATTCCCATCGTGATTCCAATCCTATTCTATTCGTACACGGCGGTTCTCGGAGACAGTGTGCTCGTAATCGACATTCTCACCTTTGTGGTGGCTGTCATCGTTGGGCAATTAGCCAGCTACAAATTGCTAACCTATAGAAAATTGCCAGATATGCTCAACGCGATTGCTCTAGTTGCTTTGGTCTTGTTAGGAATTGCGTTTGCGCTCTTTACGTTCTATCCTCCGCATCTGCCGCTCTTTCAAGACCCCGTCACCGGAGAATATGGGATCACGAATCATGCACACTATATATGAGTTTTCTGCGGCTAGCATTGTATAGGTTAGGTGGACGAACTCCATGTCATTGGAAGAGAATAAGACCGCTGTCCGCAAGATGATTGAAGCGATCAACAAGCGAAACCTCACTTCACTGGACGCGTTAATGGCACCCGATTTCATGTTGCACATGCACGCCCAGCGAGCGCAGGGACGGGACGCTAGCAAAGAAGTCATCGAGGACGAAATCAAAGCCTTTCCCGATCTACATGTGACTATCGAAGATATCGTAGCTGAAGGGGACGAGGTGTGCGTTCGCCTTCACGAAACCGCCACGCACACAGGCGAATACCGTGGACTAGCCCCTACGGGCAACAAGCTCGCATATACGGTTGTTGCCATCTGGCGTCTCGCTCGGGGTCAGATTGTAGAAGGATGGATCGTCTATGACCAACTGGATTTCCTCAAGCAACTTGGTGCTATCGAATGGAAAGGATTTCCAGACGAAGTTAACTAACTGCTCTGACTTGCATTTCAACAACCCACAGGTCTATCGAGCATGTATGCAGGGCTGCTGTAGGCTGGAAGGTTTGAGTGCGTGCGCACCATCTATCGATTGGCGTCTACCTCGCGCTTTCTACGTTGCAGCAGCCGGATGAGCCCGAGCACAAGATTGAGCCCTGGCACCTTTTCCATGTAACGTCTATAGTCATCGCCAAACTTTGCGAGAAGATGCTTTTCTGCTTCTTGAATCCAGGTAGACATCGACGCTATGAGAGAAGTCCCTGTTAAGACAAGAAACCAATGTTGGGAGACCAAAATGGCGGCGCACGCCATTAGCATGGCCCCAAGAAATTGCGGATGGCGCACAATCCCGTAGGGTCCGCTCTCGACGAGGACCGTGGTAGTCATGACTCCTCTGCCCTCTACGGGTTTACCTCTTCTCGATACAGGCTACGCATTGGTAATACCACTCTTGGTGCAAAGTCTAACATTCATTGGACTAAGTCTATACTTCAAACGAAAAGGCGAATTCTAGTGCCCTTCAGAACGAGAATCAAAGAACTCAGAGCAAGATATGACTTGACACAGGCAGACTTGGCCAAAGAAGTCGGGCATGCATGCATGATGCAAGGTTGCTGTATGGTGTACTTTCGCTTCGGAATAGGCGCCTTTTCAGGCTTTTGTGAAGAAATAGGGCGCACTACAATCTTCGTTTCGGAAAAAAATTTTCACCTTTGTTCTCCGAAGAGGGCGCCAATGCCTATACGCTCGCTGACCTAACTGTGCTATAGCAACCCTNNAATAATGATTGAGACAAAGAGATTAATCTTGAGATTGATGGCTGAAAATGACACTGATGATATGCTGAAGATTTTCACTGATAAGAAGGTACTGAAAGCTTTCAATTTGCAGTCCTTTAGTCGCGAACAAATGAAGAAATGGGTAGATCGAAATCTAAACCACCAAGATAGATACGGCTATGGACTGTTTTCAGTGATTCTAAAATCCAATCGAGAGCTAATCGGTGATTGTGGTCTAGAACACACTGAATTTGAAGGAAAACCTTGTGTGGAGATCGGATATGACTTTTTGAGCAAATATTGGAATCAAGGTTACGCCACAGAAGCTGCAAAAGCCGTCAAAGATTATGCCATCGGCGAATTAGAGATTGATTTTAGAGCTATATGCAGTTTTATACGAAAGAGCAACAAAGCATCACAACGTGTATCTGAAAAAATCGGCATGCAAAGAATAAAGGAATATAGAGCGTACAATGTTTCCCGCTATCTGTACGCATTCTCAAGGGAATATTTTGTCTGAAAATGCGCGCGCTAAGTAGGCAGCGCGGGTTGTGCCCCTATCATACGTGGTTCCTCTTCGATAATCCGCCTCTTCCAAGTCCCCCTGGAGAGCCAAGCGACGGAGAGCGCTGCCGCGCCAAGGTTTCCAATCGTCATACCCGCCCATATGCCGGCGGCGCCCATCCCAAAGACGAAGTAGAAAACAAAGGCTAACAGGGTTCGCATTCCCCAAAGCCGAATCAGTGATAAAAACATCGAAGGCCGGGTGTTGCCGGCCCCTTCAAACACACCGCTTGCCATACGGAAGACCGTGAAGAAGGGCACCGAGAAGACAAAGAACGTGATGAATACAGACCCCGCATCCAGGACCTCGGGACTGTTAATGAACAGCATGTAAAGCGGCACCCGCAAGAAATAAATCACGGCACTTCCCGTCAGGGAGAGGATGAAGAAGACAAGCAGGAGTTTCTTGGCAATCTCAGTCGCCCGTTCATGCTGATTGGCCCCTAAGTTTTGCCCCACCATCGTCGATATCGCGCTGACGCCCCCCCAGAGGACAATGTTGATGAAGTTGACCAGTCGAAAGCCGATTCCATAAGCGGCCAGCAGGACGCCCTCGCCCAGCAATAACTTGTCTTCGATAGAGACCAAGCTGATGAGCACCACGAATCCGAGAGCGGTCCCGCTGAGACCGATGGCCGACGGTGCACCTATTGAGACAACTTTCTTCACCCAACTAACGTCCGGTTTCAAATCGGACAAGCCGAGCTTGATCCCCAGCCTGCCGGAGAACAGAAGGTACATCCCAATGATTGCTACCAATCCTCTTGTCATCAGCGTAGTCAACGCCGCGCCAACAACTCCCATCTGCGGAATGGGCCCCCAACCGAACACGAAGAAGGGATCCAACGCGGTGTCGAGCACACTGGATGCAATCGTCAAGAGCATCGGCGTCCTCGTGTCGCCATAGCCCCTCAACGTGGCTCGGAAGCCAAAATGAAAGAACAGAAAGGGCAGCGCTAAGAACATCACCTGCAAGTACGGTGTGGTCGTCGCTTGAACAACCTGTGAAGCGCCCATTAGAGCCAGCACACCACCGGCGAACGGGAAGCCGACAATCGACGCAACCAACGAAGTACTCAAGAGGACAAAGAGGAGCTGGCCAGCAGCTTTGTTAGCCTTCTCCGGCAACCCAGCGCCCGTGTATTGCGACACCAGCGAGATCCCCGATATTCCCAACCCGGCGCTTATCGACATGAAAAGGAATATGATGGGCCAGGATATTGAAGGCGCCGCAACAGCCTCGGGTCCTAGCTTTCCCAGCCAAAAGGCATCGGTCAGATTATACACCGTCTCAAAGACGTTGGACAGCATTACCGGCCATCCGAGAGTCAAAGCCGTCCGAATGATGCCCCCATTAAGTATGCTGTCTCTCATCGAATCTGCCGTCAATGCAGAAGATTCTCCTTCTGGTGATGACGAACTATCCTCAAGAAAGCATCTTAAATACATTACTTCTTATTGCGTGCCGCTGCACGCGCCAAAGAGACGTCACATGCGTTTAAGTTTGAAGATGACTGGTCGCAGTCCGTCCAAGCAGCAGCTAATAGCGACGCCTTTCTCTCTGATCCATGGAAGGTCGCCACCGAAGCTCAGGATTTGGATAGTGCCGTACATGGAGACCCAAGCCGAGGAGCAGAACCCTTCAGGCATCTCCAGATTCTCAACAATGAATTCTTGCCCATCCCTAAGCAGAGTACAGGCTTCACGCGCGTGCGACGTCACAGGACTCTTATCGAAAACTTCCGAGGGATGGAAACGCCGCAAAACCGTAATCTTGACGTTAGATAACTCAACCAATTCAACCACAACCAATTAACATAGCAGATACTGCATGAAATCCACTATCTAAAGCTTCTCGCAGATGTACGTCAGGTCCTCGGCGCGAACCACAAAGTTTTGTTGCCAATTGATAGAAAGCCTTTATGTGCTGTCCATCATAGCATTGGACAAAATCCGTTGAGGGACCATGATGGTGGAATTCTCAATAAGTGAAGCCGAATATCGCCGTCGCCTAGAACACGTTCGAAAAACCCTGCGAAAGCGGAAGCTTGACGCCTTGTATCTGACGAATGGTACAAGCATGTTCTACCTCACAGGCTACTCTTTCATCGCTACCGAACGCCCGGCAGCACTGATCATACCCGTCGATGGCCGAATCACGTTTCTCGGTCCGCTGTTGGAAGAAGACCACATCCCCTTGAAAACCAGAATCATCGACGAGGTCAAGACTTACATGGACTACCCGGGAACAAAGCATCCAATTGAGCATTTCGCCCAATCCTTGACGGCCATGGGATTGGCCAAAAAACGCATAGGTATCGATAACAAAGCCGGGGCTGCAGGTACTTGGGGCTACCGCGGCCCGCCAATCACGAAGAAGCTGCGGCAAGCGAAGTTTGTAGAGATGAAAGATTTGGTGCCGTCGATGCGCCGCACAAAATCCGACGAAGAAATCGCCCTCATGCAAGAAAGCGCCAAATGGGCCAATCTCGGACACACCTTGCTGCAAGAATATACCGCCGAAGGCGTATGGGACGTCGAGATTGCCTTAGCCGCGTCCCTTGAAGCCTCGGTACTCATGAAAAAAACCCTCGGACCCGACTACGAACCCCTGCGGAGAAGCTCGCCCATCAGCGTCGGCTTCCGCGGCCAGATCGGTAGAATGAGTGCTATACCCCACGCTCTCGCGACAAAGCGGATGATCAAACGGGGTGATGTCATCGTTACCGGCGCAGGCGCAGACGTAGGCGGCTACAGCTGTGAACTAGAACGAACTATGATCGTTGGCGAACCGACCCCTAAGCAAACACGCTATTTCAACGTGATGATCCAAGCGCAAGAAGCCGCCTTTGAAACGTTCAAGGCAGGAGTCAAATGCAGCGACATTGACCGAGCAACAATTGGGGTGTTTAAGAAAGCGGGGCTGATGCCGCTCGTGAAGCATCACACGGGACATGGCTTGGGCTTGCAGGGCCACGAACCTCCTTGGTTAGACATAGGAAATGACGAACCGCTACGGGCAGGAATGGTTGTAAGCTGTGAACCGGGCATTTACGAAACGGGGTTCGCTGGATTCCGTCACTCTGACACGGTGCTGATAACCGACGATGGCGCAGAGACAATTACATACTATCCGAGAACTCTCGACGCACTGACTATCCGCTGAAGTCACGAATCCTGTGGCCACGGGCTGGACTGTCGGGGCAACGAAAAGGAAGGCTACGCTTGAGCGTTAGTCGCTAGCGGAGCAGATCCTCTTTTATCCAATCGGGGAACCATTTGTAATGTTCTAACGGGTTGGCTTTCTTCAATCCCTTGTACGTGGCCTTTGCCAAGGCGATGGTCCCGCGGCGATCCCTATACAGGTGAACGAGCCCTTGGGTTTCCAAGGTCTCCAGTATTTTGTCCAGTTGCGCATCCGTGGCGCTTGTCAGAATCTCCTTCATGTCCCCACGACTCAGGTACAGCCCGGGATTCGCCCGATAGTCCTCAGCCAACACTCCGATCACGGTTTTTTCACTGACGTCAGAGATCGTTCTGGCTTTCCTTGCAGAAATTGGAATCCCCAGTTTGTCGTGGATATATCGGTGCGGCAATCTCACCTCACCCGCCATCGATCGTGTTCCCCACCGGTAGAGAACCATTCGCATGACTTCGCTCGTTCCAGCACCGATCTGATTGACGCGAGCATCTCGGATGAACGCCTCCAAGGGGTAGAAACGGGTCCAACCGTCGCCCCCCATAACCTGTTGGGCATCGACAAGCAGTTGTTCATACGCCTCGGAGGTGTAGAGCTTCGCCAATGTTGCTTCCATGACGCACTCCATCTTCTCATCCATCAAATAGGATGCATAATAAGTAAGCAGTCGCGCGGTCCGCAATCTGGCAAACATGTCCGCGATTTTGAACTGGTTCACTTCAAACCCTATGGTAGGTTGACCGAACTGCAGGCGCCTTTCGCCATGTCCCACCGCGTATTTGATGGCCTCTCGCATGGGACCAAGCATCCCGGCGGCGAAGAGGTTTCGCTCAAAATTCAGCCCATCCACGAGGATTCTCCAGCCGTCACCTTCGTCGCCTAGCCGATTCGCCGCGGGCACTCTGGCGTCATCGAAATCGAGGTATCCGTTGGGAAGCCCGACCCATCCACCTAGTTCGTTAATCTTCTCTACTGAAAAGCCGGGAGTCTTCTGTTCTACGAGAAAGGCGCTAAGATGGTTGTACTTGGCTTTGTCCTCGGGCCGGTCGCTGGTCTTGGCGTATATGCAGTATACGTTGGCGACCCCCGCGTTGGTTATGAACCGTTTCTTTCCATTGAGAATGTACGCGTCACTCTTTCGAGTAGCCGTGGTCTCCATACTCGCAGCGTCCGAGCCTGCGCCAGGCTCTGTTATGCAGATTCCGCTCAACATGCCCTTTGCGATATTGGGCAACCACCTCTTCTTCTGGGATTCACTGCCAAACTTGATGAGCTGTTCGACGCCGCCAAACATAGTGACGCTGTACGCGCCAGTCAGAGCAGAGCAAACACGGCCAAGCTCTTCCGCAACGATACAGCAGCCAGTGATACCTATGCCCATGCCCCCATAGGCGACAGGAATTGCAACGCCAAACCATCCCTTTCTGCTGACCGCCTTCAAGAGATCAGCGGGGAACTCCTTTGTCCACATGATCTCCTCGCCTCGTGGTATGCTCTCATCAGCAAACTTCTTGGCGTCGCGGGCAAGTTTCTTATGATCGTCATTCCACCAAGGGTATCCTTCCATCACCGTTTCACCTTTGGAACTATCAGATAGACTCCAAGAAGACTTAAAACTTGCTAGATTCCGGTCTCAAAGAAGCGTGTTTATATCTCCAACGGGTAAGGATACGTAGAAAAAAGGGTGAGACATACTATGATAACCGGAGTGGACCACATAGGAATCGCCGTAACGGACCTCGACGAGGCGCTACGAATCTACCAGAAGACCTTAGGACTGAAGCTTGAAAAGATAACCATCATTGAAGACCAGAAGACTAAAATCGCGCAGCTCTTCGCAGGCGAAACCAAAATCGAATTGCTCGAACCTACGGATGAGGAAAGCCCCGTTGCTCGGTTCCTCAAGAAAAGGGGGGAAGGCTTTCACCACATAGCCTTGAAAGTGACCAACATTAACGCGGCTCTTCATGAAGTGAAGGAGAAAGGAATCACACTCGTAGACGAAACGCCGAGAATCGGCGCCGATGGTTTCCCCATAGCATTTCTACATCCCAAAAGCACGAAAAATGTGCTAGTAGAGTTATGCGAACCGTGAAGAGTGCCGCCTTCATAGACCGCGTAGAACATGCACGGTAAGTACTATGTTGCCTGAAAGAGTTCGAAAATGCCTGCAAACAGATTTTTTTGGAAAAACAATCCTCCGCTTCCACAAAGTGACTTCGACCAACGACATTGCAAAAGAACTGGCCGCGAAGGGCGCCGAGGAAGGAACCGTAGTTATCGCCGAGACGCAGACCCAAGGCCGAGGAAGAATCGGTAGACGGTGGGTATCCCCAACAGGGGGAATCTGGTTTTCCACCGTTCTAAGACCCGATATGACCCCTACAGATGCACTAAAACTGACGTTGACAGCAGCCGTTGCAGTAGCTCGAGCCATCAGAGACACACTTGAATTGAATGCCGAGATAAAGTGGCCGAACGACGTCCTGATCGGCGGAAGAAAAGTTTGTGGCATTCTAACCGAAATGAGCACCCGAGGACAGATGGTAGATTTCATCACTCTAGGCATTGGAATAAACGCGAATGTGGATCTTGCCGCCTTTCCCGAAAATCTAAGAAGTTCCACAACATCGCTAAGAAAGGAGCTAGGAAGGGAAGTGGACCGGGAAAGGCTTCTGCAAGCTTTGCTCGAGGAGTTGGAAAGCCAGTACAAGATCTTCGTTCAGCAAGGGTTTGGGCAAATCTTGAAAGAGTGGAAGAGCCTAGCCACGTTTCTCAGCTCGTATGTAGAAGTTGCGGTCTACGACGAAAAAATATCGGGCTTCGCTACGGATGTCGATCGCAACGGAGCCCTCCTGATCAAAACAGAAGATGGAATCATAAGAAAAGTGACGTCAGGCGACGTGATCTTGCAGAGGCACTAAGGAGGCTTCTTCTCCTGTGTTCAGCAGGCAGTTAGATCATTTTGGCCATCGGCGCCTATAATTCTCTTCTGACCAAGTTGTCCGGGGAACCTCCATAGAAGAAGGGTATCTTCGCCCCCGCGGACGCCGTGGTTCAATCCGGGATCACGGTGAAACTTACTGTTTTTTCGTGCAGAGTTTCCGTTCTATCCAAGCTTTTGTCCACGAAAATGACTTTTAGCGTGTATGTTCCTTCTGATAGCGGCTTTATCCTCCCATGTAGGTCATACGGACAGATTTGTGGCTCAACGGCATCTGAATCAAAGATTTCGGTAGTCGTTATCACGTTTCCCTGTACATCCAATTCGAGTCTGAGCAGATCTTCAGCGCCGCAATACGTCTCAAGACGTTGAGAGAAGATCAATTCACTCTCTGCCACCACATCCACAACATCTAACCACTCTGCATCCTGCAATTCGTTCATCGGAATTCTAACCACGTCGTAAGAGAGTCTAGGAATTGCCCCTCTCCAAAGGTAAAAGCCGAGCATGGCCCCAACAATCAAGAGCGATACTGCCACCACCAGTGCGGTTTTTCGCATCAACTTGACTTCACCAAAACTTGAGATGCAATTCAAATAAATTTCTTCCCTCGCTGACTATACATGCGCGCGCGCCTCCATGCCGATTCAAATTTCACTTGGAGCACCAGAATATCCACACATAGAGCGCGCCACAGAAATTGGAGAAACGCATGTATCGAAAAGCTGAAGTAGCATTGAAATTACCTGGTTTGCGGAGGTGAGGTGTATGACGGTTGTGAAAATTATCGAGTTGATCGGTAGTTCACCAATTGGCTGGAGCGAAGCCGCCCAAAATGCCGTGACAGAAGCAGCCAAAACGGTGAAGAGCATAAAGGGCGTCCACGTTAAGAGATGCACTGGCAAAGTGAAAGACAACAAAATCGTGGAATACAAAGCAAACGTGAAAATCGCTTTCGTTGTGGAAAGATAGAAACACTCTTTGCGCGCACATGAACTCTCCAGACTCTTAAGTAATCTGTCCTTTGCATGTACGCTCACATGAACCCAGAGCTGCCCCCCTGTATGCATGCACGGTAGGGAGTGGTTCACTAAGACGACAAGTCATGAGTTGTGACGACTGAAACAAGACCCATACCATCGAATCGAATTCTTCGTTACTATGCATTTTCTCGCAAGACACTTGCACACGCACGGCATTCTTCAAAGCGGCTACGCCACGTTACGAAACAACTGTTAAATGCCACTTAAGAAAGAACTATCCGAAAGTCGTTGAGGAACATCAAAGTGTCAGCCAAGGAACCCACAGTTGACGAGAAAATACGCCAATACCGGGAATTGAAAGAGAAGTCCAAACTTGGTGGCGGAAAGGAGAGAATAGATGCACAGCACAAAAGAGGAAAGCTGACGGCCCGCGAACGAATCGATCTGCTTCTAGATGACGGGACCTTTGTAGAACTTGACCCCTTTGTGACCCATAGATGCACAGACTTCAGCATGGACAAAAAAATAGTACTAGGAGACGGCGTCGTGACCGGATACGGCACAATCGACAGCCGTCCGGTCTTCGTATTTTCACATGACTTCACCGTATTCGGAGGGTCGCTGGGCGAGATGTTCGCAAAGAAAGTGTGTAAGGTCATGGATCTGGCTATGAAGGCGGGAGCGCCAATAGTAGGCTTGAATGATTGTGGTGGAGCCCGAATTCAAGAAGGAGTCGCAAGTCTCGCCGGCTACGGCGACATATTCTTCAAAAATGTAGTGTCCTCCGGAGTGATCCCTCAAGTCTCCGCGATTATGGGGCCGTGCGCTGGCGGAGCAGTCTATTCCCCGGCGCTGACAGATTTTGTAGTGATGGTTCAGGAAACGAGCCACATGTTCATAACAGGGCCAGATGTCATTAAGGCGGTCATCGGTCAAGAGGTCACCTTTGAAGATTTGGGCGGCGCCATAGTTCACGGGCAGACAAGCGGAGTCGCCCATTTCACAGCATCCAACGAAGAAGAGGGTGTGGAAATCATCAAGAAGCTACTCAGTTATCTACCTTCAAACAACATGGAAGATCCGCCCGTGGTCGAAACGGGGGACGACCCTAACCGTATTGACGAAGACCTGATAGCGATAATTCCAGATGATCCTGACAAACCATACGACATGAAGGAAATCATCTCAAGCGTGGTCGACAACAGCGACTTCTTTGAGGTCCAACCGCTCTGGGCGCCAAACATTCTGATCGGGTTTGGAAGACTCAATGGGCGAACCGTGGGCATAATTGCGAATCAACCCAAGTTCTTCGCCGGCGCGCTGGATATCAACTCGTCAGTCAAGGCAGCACGGTTCATCAGATTCTGCGATGCTTTCAACATTCCAGTCATCACCTTCGTCGATGTTCCCGGGTTCATGCCAGGAGTTGATCAGGAGCATGGTGGGATCATTAGGCATGGCTCCAAACTGCTCTACGCCTACTGTGAAGCCACTGTGCCGAAGATCACAGTGATTATTCGGAAAGCTTACGGTGGAGCCTATGATGTGTTGGGTAGTGAACACTCCGGAGGCGACATCAACTACGCTTGGCCAACAGCGGAAATCGCGGTCATGGGACCCCAAGGTGCGATAAACATCATCTTCCGTAGGGAAATAGCGAAGGCCAGGGATCCCGAGAAGAAGAGAGCGGAACTAACTGCGGAATATCGCAGAAAATTCGCGAACCCTTATGTCACAGCGCAAAAAGCGTACATTGACGATATCATCGAACCGGCGGAGACTCGGCCCAAGCTCATAACGGCTTTGGAGATGCTTGTGACGAAAAGGGAGAGAAGACCGCCCAAGAA
>JABAOH010012043.1_pt1 | contig 18910 bp, 17 predicted proteins | sample 7062181 | NCBI WGS metagenome assembly JABAOH01 (sample SAMN14538630, study PRJNA623070) | marine sediment metagenome | biome: marine biome [ENVO:00000428]; feature: marine pelagic biome [ENVO:01000023]; material: deep marine sediment [ENVO:00002113]; isolation source: pool of 5 deep marine... | reverse complement strand
CCTGACCCACGACACGACGGCGGATCTGTTCCTCCATGTGTAACAATTTTTCGCGCTCGCTTTCCATCATCTTGGATACGGGAATACCAGTCCAGCGAGACACTACCTCGGCGATTTCGTTTTCGGTGACTGAGCTGCGCAATAGACGAGGCTGCTTGCTTTCGCTCGCGCTCGCCTCGGCCAAGCGCTTTTCGAGCTCGGGGATCCGACCATATTGCAATTCCGACATACGTGCGAGATCGCCCGCGCGCCTGGCCGTTTCGATCTCCATGCGGGCGCGCTCGAGCTCTTCCTTGATATGCTGCGCACCCTGTACCGCTGCTTTTTCGGCCTTCCACACCTCTTCCAAGTCGGCATACTCGCGCTCAAGGCGAGTAATCTCGGTCTTAAGGTTGCTCAGGCGCTTTTTCGATGCCTCGTCGCTCTCTTTTAGCAGCGCCTCGCGCTCGATCTTGAGCTGAATCAGACGTCGATCGAGCCGATCCATTTCCTCGGGCTTGGAATCGATTTCCATGCGAATGCGCGAGGCCGCTTCGTCAACAAGATCGATCGCCTTGTCGGGAAGATTGCGGTCGGTGATATACCGATGCGAAAGCGTTGCCGCAGCCACAATGGCCGGATCCGTAATCTCAACACCGTGGTGCACTTCGTACTTTTCCTTCAGCCCGCGCAGGATGGCGATTGTATCTTCGACGTTGGGTTCGTCGACAAGCACCTTCTGAAAGCGCCGTTCCAGTGCCGCGTCCTTTTCCAGGTGCTTGCGGTATTCATCTAGCGTCGTGGCGCCAATGCAGTGCAGCTCGCCACGCGCAAGCGCCGGTTTCAGCATATTGCCGGCGTCGATCGCTCCCTCGGCCTTGCCGGCACCTACGAGCGTGTGCAGCTCGTCGATAAAAAGAATGATGCGTCCCTCCTGCTTGGCGAGATCCTTGAGCACCGCCTTGAGGCGTTCCTCGAACTCGCCACGATACTTGGCGCCGGCGATGAGCGCGGCCAGATCGAGCACCAATAGGCGTTTGCTCTTCATGCCTTCCGGTACTTCACCGTTGACGATCCGCTGCGCCAGCCCTTCAACGATTGCCGTCTTGCCGACACCAGGATCGCCAATTAGAACTGGATTGTTTTTCGTCCGTCGCTGCAGCACCTGCGTGACGCGCCGAATCTCGTCGTCGCGCCCGACCACGGGGTCAAGCTTGCCCTGCTCCGCGCGTTCGGTCAGATCGATCGTGTAGCGCTCCAAAGCCTGGCGCTGCTCTTCGGCACTCGCGTCCTCGACCCTCTGCCCACCGCGCAGCGCCTCGATCGCGCGCTCAAGACCGCTGCGCGATAGACCGGCCTCGCGTAATACCCGGCCGAGCTCGCCCTTGTCTTCGAGCGCAGCCAGCAGAAACAGCTCGGTCGAGATAAATCGGTCTTTGCGTTTCTGTGCGTGTTTGTCTGTTAGATTGAGCAAACGCCCGAGCTCATTTGAAACCAATACCTCGCCGCCTGTGCCCTCGACCGTGGGCAAACGGTCCAAGATCTCGCTCAACTTCGAGCGCAGCGCGTTGACGTTGACATCGCAGTTCGCCAGCAGCTGGCGCGTACTGCCACCTTCCTGATCGAGCAACGCGGTCATCACGTGGACCGGTTCGATGAACTGGTGGTCGCGTCCGACGGCGAGGCTCTGGGCATCGGCCAGCGCCTCCTGCAGCTTCGCGGTCATCTTGTCCATTCGCATCGGCGAGCTTCCTCAGCTTATCAATGGCAGTTCTATGCTAATTGGGGACCGGGCTGCTTATTTCAAGGCCGTTTCCAGGTTGTTTCGGCACGCCGGACCTGGCTCAGTCGGCCGCCAGTGCGGCGGCACGACCGCGACGCTCGTCGACCGCCATGAGCACGGCGAGTCCCACAACGAAGAACGCCGTTGTCGACACAATCGCGATTCGGTGCTGCCCGTGGGTGAGGTAGGTGATGGCGCCGTAGCTGAGCGGACCGAAAATGGCCGCCACTTTCCCGGCCAATCCCCAGAGACCGAAGAACTCCGCCGCACGCCATGGCGGTGCGAACTGTCCTACCAGTGCCCGGCCTGCCGACTGGCTCGAGCCGAGCGCCAGGCCAACGAGATTGCCCGCCAACCAGAATGTCGCCCGGCTCTCGCTGGCAAAGGCAATCATCAGTGCAGCGACCCATACGACCAGGGTCAGCGCCAGCGTGCGCTTGGAGCCCAGCCAATCCTGAATGTAACCAAACGCGAGCGCGCCGATGGCAGCGGTGACGTTGATCACCAGAATAAGCACCAACGTGCCGGCTGTGTCGAAGCGCATCACTTCGCGTGCATACACCGCTGCCAGTACGATGACCGTATAGATCCCGCAGTAGTAGACCATCAGGCTGCACAAGAAACGGAACAAGTCTTTGAACTGATGTACATGCGCCAGGGTTTGCTTGATGCGTTCAAAACCCGCGCCAACGTAGCTCTTGCCAGGGGGCAAAGGTGAGGCCGTGGCGCGCTCGGGCAACCAGAGAAAGGTGGGCAAGACCGCCAGCGCGAACATGCCCGCCGTGATCAGCATCGTCACGGGCACGTACTCGGGCGCACTTTGCCCGTGTGCCTGGGCCCAGCGCACGTACACCAGGCACATAGCCAAGACGATCAAACCACCGATGTATCCCAGCGCCCAGCCGTACCCGGAGATGCGGCCCATGTCCTGTTGCGGGGCGATCTCGGGAAGGAATGCTGAAATAAGATTCTCGCCCGTGTGAAACATGGTACTTGCCAACACCACAAGTGTCATGGCGAGCGCGACATCGCCCGGCCCGACCATCGCCAGCGAGGCAGTAAACAGCACACAACCGACCGTGGTGACGGCGAGAAAGCGTTTCTTATCGGCGCGATGATCGGCAATCGCACCGAGCACGGGCGCCGTCACCAGCACCAGCGCATTGGTGATGGCAATGGCGATTGTCCAGTACAGCGTCCCGGCACCCTGCCCCCCGACCTTGGCGGCCACGACACCGACAAAATAGGCGTTGAACACGGCCGTCAGCACGACGGTCGTGTAGCCCGAGTTGGCAAAGTCATACATAGCCCAGGCGAATATTTCGCGCCGTGGCGCTACGCTCACGATCTTACGTAGCGTAGACGTGTTCATTCGAACTGTTGTTCGGGGACTTGAGGAGCGGTGCCGACAGTGTGGCGGCGAGCATTGCGCGGGCAGTGCTAGCCGAGCGCTCTGCCATCTCCGGACTGGAAAGAGGTCGGTACCTCACCGCCGTTCAGCCTACTGGCTACAAAACCGTGTACGAGCTTGAGCACGTCGGCGCAGTACGGGTAATTAACCCGGTAATACACCTCCTTGCCACGCTTCTCGCACAGCAGCAGCTCGGCGTTGCGCAGTACTTTGAGGTGGTGGGAGATGGCGGGGCGGCTCAGACGGAACAGGCGGGCGATTTTATTGACGCAGATCTCTTCATTGGCCTCGAAGACTAGGAGAATTTTCTGCCGCGTCGGATCACCGAGCGCCGAAAAAAACTTGGCGAATTTCGCCCATTCCTCTGGAAGCGTCTCCGCGTACCGCGCCTTCATAATGCCAAAACTGCCAAAAACTGCTGTACCGAGTGACAGGGCCCCGCATCATGCGGCATACGTCAAAAAATGTAAACATGTTTGTTGCCATCGAGCGCCTCTAGCCGTCGTTCGCAGGACGCGCCAACACCAGGGAAAAATGGCCGTCCTCGTACTCGAAATGCTGCTCCGCAACAAACCCGCCCCGGGCCAGCAGTGATTGCATGGACGCCCGCGTAAACTTGCGGCTGATTTCTGTCAACAGCGGCTCGCCGGCGGTAAAGGCAACTTCCATGCCCAAAGCCCCAATAACGACGTGCTGTGCTTGCAGCGAGTCCAGATACATCTCGATGCGCGCTTGCGCTTCGTTGTAAACCGCGCGGTGGGCGAAAGTGTGCGGTCTAAACCCGCCATCAAGCTCGCGGTTGATGACGTTCAGTACGTTGCGATTAAAGGCTGCCGTCAAGCCCGCGGCATCGTTGTAAGCCGCGTTTAGCACCCTCGTATCCTTGACCCGGTCGAGACCCAAGAGAAAGCGGTCACCACTGTTCATGACCAGCCGTAACGCGCGCAGGAAGTTCTCGGCTTCATCCTGGGAAAAATTGCCGATGGTGCTGCCGAGAAACAACACCAAGCGCGTCCCCTCATCATCGCCGATGTGTTGAAGGTCGTGCAGATAATCACCGACAAATGCATCGACATTGAGCCAGGCGTGCTCATCGACAAGGCGCTCAGCGGCATGCACCAACATTTCGCTGCAAACATCAAACGGTTCATATCGCACATGGCAACGCTGGTTCTCACAGGCGCGCAGCAAGTGTGCGGTCTTTCTTGAAGAGCCGCTGCCCAGCTCGAGAATGCGAAAAGGCCGTACGGATTCGATGACCGCCTCAGCGACCTTGGCCAACAGCGCATCCTCGGTACGCGTAAGATAGTACTCAGGAGTCTTGCAGATCTCCTCGAACAACCACGATCCGGTTTCGTCGTAGAAGTATTTTGGGGGCAGGGATTTTGGACATGCCGCGAGCCCAGCGCGCACATCATCGGCGAGGCTATCCAAAGGAGCTACCGTGCTAAGCTGCTCCAGCGTGATGCGCTGGCGCTGGCTGCGCAACGCTCGCTTGTGCGTGCGGTTCATTATTTTGGAATGGCTAGGCAGAAGAGCATGAGCGGCGCGAACAAGTCTAACCGCCATTAAACCGTCTTTGGCGGCGAATTTAAAGCCCAATTCAGCGTCTAAAATGCGCTAAGATGACATTAGCTCTGGCTCGCAGCGTTAGTTGCGAGCGCGAAACGGCGCAGAGTCAGCAGCCATGCTGCAAAATCCAGATCGGAGACCGTGATCGCGAATGACCTCGTCCCCGCAACCTGAACCTGGAGGCACGGCCCAGCAGCGGCTAGGCAAAGGGATGATCTACGTGGCATGGATTCTCGCGCTGGCACTGCTTGCTTGGTTCTTCAGCGCCTGGCTCGATATGCGTCAGAACCCGAACCGCTCGGTGCAGACGGCGGTATCGGGTGGCAAGCGCTTGGTCACGCTCGTGCGCAATCCTTCCGGTCATTACCGTGCGACTGGCTACATAAATAACCGCGAAGTGGAGTTCATGGTGGATACGGGCGCCACGACAGTCGCGGTCCCGGCATCGCTCGAGGCTCACCTCGGGTTACATCGAGGCGTACCTGTCGAGGTAAGCACTGCTAACGGAATAGTTGGCGCCTTTCTGACACGCCTCGATAGCGTGCGCCTCGGCATGATCGAATTACGCGACGTGAAAGCGACTATCAACCCCTCCCTGGACGGAAATGAGGTATTGCTGGGCATGAGCTTTCTCAAGCAACTCGAGTTCACTCAGCGCGGCGATTCCCTCATACTGGAACAATAAGCTGGATAGCGGCTCATGTTGCCCGAGGATATCAGCGACACCGTTGGCCGTGCGCTTGCCGAGGATATCGGCAGCGGCGATCTGACGGCTGCCCTCATCCCACCGGACCGCCGCGCCAAAGCGAGCGTCATCACGCGTGAAAACGCCGTGCTCTGCGGCACCGCCTGGTTTGACGAGGTCTTTCGCCAGTTGGACCGCGCCATTCGCGTCAGTTGGCAGGCCCAAGACGGCGACCGTATCCATGCCGGGCAGACGGTATGCGCCATCGAAGGGCCCGCAAGAACAATATTGAGTGGCGAACGTATGGCGCTCAACTTCTTGCAGCTGCTCTCAGGCGTGGCTACCCAGGCCCGGGAGTATGTGGATCGTGTAAGCGGCACCCCCGCCAAGATTCTCGACACTCGCAAGACCGTGCCGGGGCTGCGCAAAGCGCAAAAGTATGCCGTCACTTGCGGGGGTGCCCACAATCATCGCATGGGCCTCTATGACGGCATACTCATCAAGGAGAATCACATTCTCGCCGCCGGCTCTATTGCCGCCGCCGTGCAGCGGGCCAAAGCGAGCGCCCCTGAAGGCACGCCAATCGAGATCGAGGTCGAAAGTTTAGACGAGCTTGAACAAGCGATCGAAGCTGGCGCCGACAATCTGCTGATAGATAATTTCAGCCTAGACGATCTGAGAACGGCGGTAGAGCGAGCGCGCGGGCGCGCGACTCTGGAAGCGTCGGGAGGAATTAGCCGGGACAACGTGCGTCAGATCGCCGAGACTGGCGTCGACTACATTTCCATCGGTGATATGACCAAAAACGTAAAGGCGGTGGATTTTTCAATGCGCTTCGCGCCCAGGGGGCACACGGCTCCCTAGACACACAAACATCGCAGAGGCGCGGAGAACGCGGAGGCGCTTCCTAGTCGCGGCGTAGACAACCATACTCAGGATCCGTCGAGCCAGACGAGGGACGCCATGTGCCCGCACACACGATCCCGGCGGTATGAAAAAAAACGCTCACGGTCGGATAAGGTACAGTATCCACCGCCATAGACATTCGTCACGTCTACAGCGCGTAAGCGCTGCCGTGCCAAGCGGTAGATATCGGCGAGCCAGCGGCCGTCTTCTTGCTTCGTGAATGCCTCCTTCGCCTCAGCATCCTGAGCAACGAATGCCTCATAGACGTCGTCACCAACCTGGAAGGCCTGTGGGCCGATGGCTGGCCCAAGCCAAGCCATAAGTTCCGTACCTGGCAGTTTCAATTGCGCCACCCCTTGCTCGATCAAGCCGCGTGCAAGACCACGCCAGCCGCCGTGCAAGACCGCTGCCCGGGTGCCCGCACGATCGCACAGAAAGACGGGGCAACAATCGGCGGTGAGCACTACGCACACATGTCCTGGCTGATCCGCATAGCTGCCGTCGCCTTCGCTGTAGGGCTCGCTGACGGCAGCGTTCACCACGCGGCTGCCGTGCACTTGTCGCAGCCATAAGGGTTCGGCCGGCAAGGCGGCCGCTTCGACCAGCAGCGCGCGATTTTGCTGCACGCGCGCGAAGTCATCACCCGAGCGCAGGCTCAGATTGAAGGAGTTGAAAGGTGCCTCGCTGAAGCCGCCGATGCGCGTTGTCGTCAGCGCCTTAACATGCGCCGGCGCCGGCCAATCGGGATAAATGAATTCCGGTGCTCGGGAAACCAAACAATGTCTCCGCGTGCGTGCGTCTCCACGGTTGCTCACCTTTGAACTATACACTATGCACAAACCTTCCCGTCCAAAGTAGCCCGATGCGCCGCCGCGCAAAAACGAATAACGTTGAGCGCCCCTTGCTCGAGCCGAGTCCCGCGTCGAGCCGAAGACCGGGCCTGAAGGGGCAGGAGCGGAGTGACGCGGACCAAGTCGAAGGTCCGCTCGACCTCATACCCCCCTGAACGGGCTCGCCACCGACGAAGAACCCTGGACTTGCGAGTGAAAAAAGGACAGGGAACCGCGTGCCAGTCGACTTCCCGCGGCCGTCGGCCCGCTCAAGACTGCTTGCGCTCCCTTGCATCGTCCTGCAAAGCAGTAATCAACTCGCGCATATCCTTCGGCAACGGTGCGGTCCATTGCATACGCTCGCCGCTTACCGGATGAGTCAATGCTAAGCGCGCCGCATGCAAAGCCTGGCGGCGAAACCGGCGCAGGACCTGAGCTAAGTGCTCGCTGCAATCGGGCGGAATCCGCGCGCGGCCCCCGTAGACCGGATCGCCAACGATGGGAAAACCGATGTGTGACAAATGTACGCGGATCTGGTGCGTGCGGCCCGATTCCAGCCGGACCCGCACCAACGTATGGGCACGAAACCGCTGTTGCACCCGATAGTGGCTCAGCGCTTGCTTGCCGCGTGCGGCGACTGCCATGCGCGTACGTTGCCGCGGATGACGGCCAATCGGCGCGGCAATCTCGCCACCGGCGATCATGACACCGTTTACCAGCGCAAGATATTCCCGTGTTAGGCGACGGTCGCGCAACGCCGCGACCAAGCGCAAACGCACGGCTTCGCTCTTTGCCACTACCAGCAGGCCGGACGTATCTTTGTCGAGGCGGTGCACAATGCCGGCACGCGCCACTGCATGCAGAGCCGCATCGTGATGCAACAGCGCGTTGAGCAGCGTACCCTCGCGGTTACCCGGCGCCGGATGTGCGACCATGCCTGCCGGCTTGTCGACAACCAGCAGGTGCTCGTCCTCATAAACGACGTTGAGCGCAATGGCTTGTGCCTGCCAAGGTCGCTCAGGCGTTTCCGGGATGTAAAGCTCGACTGTTTCGCCACCCTTGACCTTGTCGGCACGCCTGGGCTGCGTAGCATCAAGGCGCACATAGCCCGCCTCTATCCATTGCTGGATACGCGAGCGCGACAGATCCGTACACAACGCCGCCAACGCCTGATCCAGGCGCTTGCCGGCATAGGCTGCGGGGATATTCACTACGCGCTTCTTTGCTGTCATCATCGCCGCTCGCGACCACTGGCCCGAACACGGGTTGCGTCGTGTCGTTGAACAGGTAAGCTAAGTGTCAATGCATTTTAACCGTTCCCGTCAACCCGTGCGCCTCGCCACTCTGTTGATCGCCGTACTGGCGGCTGCCGTGATCGCCGTCGGCTGTCAGTCGCTGAAGAACCCGCGCAAAGACTGGACGGCGCAGCGTTACTACGAGGAAGGGAAGTCAGCGCTGGTAGATGGAAAATATAAAGACGCGATCGAGCTCTTCCAGGAGTTGGAGTCCCGCTATCCCTACGGGCGCTATTCGGAACAGGGGCAGTTAGAGATCGCCTACGCCTACTACCGGGACAACGAGCCTGAATTGGCGATACAAGCCGCTGACCGTTTCATCCGTCTGCATCCGACACATCCTCATGTCGCCTATGCCTACTACCTTAAGGGGATCGTCAATGTGCGCGAAGAGAAGGGAATAAACAATTTATTCAAGCGTAGCGGCGCGAAGGCACTCGACCGCGATGCCAGGGCGGCACAAGATGCCTACCTGGCATTCCGCGAGGTCGTTGATCGCTTCCCCGAAAGTCAATACGCGCGTGATGCAGCACTGCGCATGGCCTATCTCAACAACTCGCTCGCGCGCTACGAGATCGAGGTCGCACGATATTACCTCAACCAAGACGCTTATATTGCCGCACTCAACCGCTGCAAATATGTCATCGATAATTACCAGAGATCACCGGCAGTGGAGGACGCGCTTGGCATTCAGGCCCAGGCGTACAAAGCGATGGGCTTTGACGAGCTCATGCGCGACACGATTAGGGTGCTAAAGGCGAATTTCCCGAACAGCCGCCACCTGGCGGAGATCAACGGGCCTGCGAAAAAAAAGAAAAAGAAGCGCAAGCAAAAAAAGCAGCAACCGCCTCTTCAGTACAGCTCGTCCTGACGGACCTTTAATCGCGCCCTCGACGCCGGAATCCCGAGGTAATGGGGTAACGGCGATCGCGTCCGAATGCGCGCGGCGTAATTCGCACTCCCGGCGCTGCTTGTCGCCGCTTGTACTCATTACGGTCAACCATGGTGACCACCTTTTCCACCGTCTGCAGATCAAATCCGCCAGCGACAATCTCGTCAGGACTCTGATCCTGCTCTACGTAGCGTTCCAGAATCGCATCCAGGATGTCATACGGCGGCAAGGTGTCGCTGTCCTTCTGGTCGGGCGCCAATTCCGCCGACGGGGCCCGTTCCAGAACCCTTTGCGGAATCACCGGGCTGATGCGATTGCGGTACTCGGCGAGTCGGTATACCAGGGTCTTTGGCACGTCCTTGATCGCGGCGAATCCGCCTGCCATGTCGCCATAGAGCGTCGCGTAGCCCACCGCCATCTCGCTCTTGTTGCCGGTGGTGAGCACCATTTTGCCGGTCTTGTTGGATATGGCCATCAGCAGGACCCCGCGGATCCGGGCTTGGATGTTTTCCTCGGTTGTGTCCGCCGGCAGCCCGCGAAATTCTTCGGCGAGCGCCTGCAAAAAGGAGTCGAACATCGAGCCGATCGGTATGATCCGATACCGCACGCCCAATGTCTGCGCCTCCGCCCGTGCGTCTTCCAGACTCATGTCCGCCGTGTAGCGCGATGGCATCATCACGCCTTCAACCCGCTCCGCGCCAATGGCGTCGACTGCAATCGCAAGCGTCAGACCGGAATCCACGCCGCCCGACAATCCCAGCACCGCGCCATTGAAACGATTCTTGGTGATGTAATCGCGCACACCCAGGACGATGGCGCGATAGACACTCTCGATTTCATTCATCGTCGGCGCCATTGACGCGGCGAGTGGAGCGACCGGCGTCGCGGTGGTATCGATGTCGACTGCAGCCAGCTCTTCCTCAAACGCAGGTGCGCGTTGCGTCAGCTCTCCGTCGGCGTCTACCACAAACGACTCGCCGTCAAACACAAGCTCGTCCTGTCCGCCCACGAGATTGACATAAACAATGGGCACCTTGCCGAGTCGTGCTCGCTTAGAGACAATCTCTACGCGCTCACTGGCCTTGTTGCGGTGATAGGGTGAACTGTTGATGTTCACCACAACCCTCGCCCCCGCCCCCGCCGCGCCCTCAACAGGGCCCGGCGCCCAAACGTCTTCGCAGATCGTGATGCCCACCGGCACACCAGCGATATCGACCACGCACGGCCCCGTACCCGGTACAAAATATCGCTTTTCGTCGAAAACGCCGTAGTTCGGTAGATGTTGTTTCAGGTAGGTCGCATGCACCCGGCCATCACGTAGCAAGGATGCGGCGTTGTGAAGATTGCCGTCACGGCGTTGCGGATGCCCTACGATGACATCGATGCCGCGCGTCGCCTGCGCCAGCGTCAGCAGCTGGGCCTCAGCGGCAGCCAGCAAGTCTGCACGAAACAGGAGATCCTCAGGCGGGTAGCCCGTCAGCGCCAGCTCTGGAAAGGCAACCACCTGGGCTTTGAACTCATCACGCGCCCGCTGCCCGGCACTGCCAAGCTTGGAGGCATTCCCGACCACATCTCCGACCAGCAAGTTCAACTGGCCCATAACGATTCGCACGCGTTGACTCCTCATAAACGCCTTCCGCGCACACCGCCGTCGACCCTCAGGGTGTGCGTACTTTGCAGGTCATTTTAGGTTATTGTCGCGTACCACCGTGGCCGACGCCAGATTGTGCCGCTGCGCTCGGCCCGCGCTCTTCGCCCAAGCGTAGTAAAATGGCGCCAAGGACTATGGAGCTCAGCGTCGTAAACAGCCTTGATGAAGTCGTACCCCGGCACTGGGATCAGCTGGTGGGCACGGACAATCCTTTCATGCGCCATGCATTCTTATCGCTACTGGAGCAAACTGGGTGCGTGACTGCGAAGACGGGCTGGGCCCCATGTCACCTCCTCCTGCGCGCGGACAGTACTGAGCGCCGGCGTCTGCTTGGCGCGGTGCCGCTGTACTTGAAGAGCCACTCCTATGGCGAGTACGTGTTCGACTGGGCTTGGGCGGACGCCTATGAACGCGCACAGCTGCATTACTATCCCAAGCTCGTGGCAGCGGTGCCCTTCACGCCCGTCACCGGACCACGCCTGCTTGCCGACCACAGCCGCCGGGAGGAGATTCAACAGCACCTGGCCTCGGCGGCACTGCGCTTAGCTGCCGAGATGCGGGTCTCGTCTCTGCATTGGCTTTTTGTATCGCCAGACCAAATGTCAACACTGGTAAACCACGGCCACTTGCAGCGTACGGGCTACCAGTTCCATTGGCATAATCAGGGATACGATAGTTTCGAGAACTTTTTGTCAAATCTCGCCTCGGCCAAGCGCAAAAAATTAAAGCGTGAACGCCGCTATGTACGTGATTCGGGAATTGTTATCGAGCTCATGACCGGCGATCAGCTTAGGCCATCGGATTGGGATACGTTTTACCGGTTTTATTTGTCGACCATACGCAATCATGGCGCCATTGCCTACCTGCGCCGCGAGTTCTTCGAGGCACTGGGAGCCGCGATGGCGGATCGACTCGTGCTCGTGCTCGCGCATGATGACGGGCAGCCGGTCGCCGGGGCCTTGAACCTGCGCGGCGAAACGACCCTTTACGGGCGCTATTGGGGCGCGCATAAGTACGTGAACGGTCTGCACTTCGAAGTGTGCTACTACACAGCTATTGAATACTGCATTGAAGAAGGCCTCTCACGTTTCGAGGCCGGCGCGCAAGGTAAGCATAAACTGGCGCGCGGTTTTTTGCCGACCACCACCTATTCCGCCCATTGGCTACGGCACTCGGAGTTTGAGCGTGCGGTGGCAGACTTTCTGGGCAGAGAGCAAGACGGTGTTGGATACGCTATAACGGAGTTAAATGAACGATCACCCTTCAAGCGCAGGGACACCGACTCGATGAGCGAAGGCCCTAGAGGCTAACGCCGCCGCCATCAGTGACGAGGCCTCAGTAACGCATGTTCATACTGCCATCTGATTCGAGCGATCTGCGCTTTCCCCCCGTTGAGCTTGCATCACCGGAAGGCTTGCTCGCCATCGGCGGCGACCTGTGCAGCGAACGCCTGCTCGAGGCATACCGGCACGGTATCTTCCCATGGTACAGCGAAGGCCAGCCAATCCTTTGGTGGTCACCCGATCCTCGGGCCGTGTTGCTGCCCGAAAAAGTAAAAATTGCTCGCAGCCTAAAGAAAACGCTTAGACGTGGCGTGTATCGCGTAACGCTGGACACCGAGTTCGAAAAGGTCGTCCGAGCTTGTGCTGCGCCCCGCGAGCACAACCGCGACGGCGGAACCTGGATCACGCCCCAGATGATAGATGCCTACTGTCGCCTGCACGACCAAGGCTATGCACACTCGGTGGAAGCGTGGAGCGGCGATGAGCTCGTCGGTGGCCTGTACGGGGTTGCCTTGGGCGGCGTGTTTTTCGGCGAGTCGATGTTCAGCCGACACGCCGATGCGTCGAAGGTTGCGCTCGTAATTCTGGCAAGACAGCTCGCTGCATGGGGTTACGTGCAAATCGACTGCCAGCTGCCATCCCCCCACCTGGAAAGCCTGGGTGCGACCCCGATCCGACGCAAGGATTTTCTGCACCTGCTCGACATTGCGCTTGCCATGCCTGACCGGGTCGGGCAATGGCAACTCGATGCCAATCTGAAAATCGTTTGACCACGCCCGGCGCGTTCATCGCATGCGATCTAAGCCAGCCCTATGACAGCCCGAGAGTCGGAACCAACCTTCTACATCTCTATGCCGCATGCCTGCAGTTATCTGCCGGGACGCATAGCAACAACCCTTTTCGTTAACCCACAGGAAATACTCGACACACCGACATTTGCTGAACTCACACGTCACGGCTTTCGGCGAAGCGGCAATTTTGTCTACCGGCCGCATTGCCACGAATGTCAAGCGTGCATCCCTGTTCGCATCCCTGTCAGGCGCTTTCGCCCGAACCGTTCGCAACGGCGCACGTGGAATCGAAACCGGGATTTGACCGTGCGCCGCTGCGAGGCGGGATTCAAGCGTGAACACTTCGAGCTGTACTTACGCTACCAGCGCAGGCGGCATCCCGGCGGCGGAATGGACGAGGGCGATCCCGAGCGATACAAGAAGTTCTTGCTGAGCCGCCATGCACCGACAGCGTTCTACGAGCTGCGTCGCAACGACACGCTGCTCGCCGTCGCCGTGGCCGATATCCTGCCCGACGCGCTCTCCGCCGTTTATACCTTCTACGACCCGAACGAACTGCGTCGCAGCCTGGGCGTGCTCGCCATACTGGTCGAGATCGAACAGGCAAGGCAGCTCGACTTATCGTGGCTTTATCTCGGCTACTGGATCGAGCAGTGCCAAAAGATGAACTACAAGCGCAACTTCGAGCCGCTGCAAGCCTATCGCAGCGGTGTCTGGCGGACTTTGGGCGAGGGTCAGTAGCTCACGACTACGACCAGCGTGGACGGGCCCCGGGCTTCATGGCGCTAGAGCTTTACGGACTCGAAGCTATGCGGCATCATACGCCGCCAAAATCATCTCGCGAACATCTTGCTGTGGAGTTTTCTAGGTCGGAGTAGCCGGTGGCAAAAGAAGAACACATCGAAATGGAGGGAACGATTATCGAGACCCTTCCGAACACGCTGTTCCGGGTGGAGCTCGATAACGGTCACGTGGTGACTGCCCACATCTCGGGAAAGATGCGCAAGCACTACATCCGCATTCTCACCGGTGACCGCGTGACCGTGCAGCTCACACCTTACGATCTCAGCAAGGGGCGTATCACCTACCGTGCCCGCTGAGGTACCGGCGGTTTCGGCCTAATTCGCGCTATGCAGCGAGAACGTCAGCTCCCCGTTCTTCTCGGATACCTTGATACGCCCGCCGTTGGCCAACTTGCCGAAAAGTAACTCATCGGCAAGCGGCTTCTTGACCCGCTCCTGAATGAGACGCGCCATCGGCCGCGCCCCCATGGAGGGATCGTGGCCGTGCTTCGCGAGCCATTTGCGCGCGCGCGCATCCAATTCAATCGTCACATCGCGATCCGCCAGTTGTGCTTCCAGCTCGAGAACGAACTTGTCCACCACGTGGCCGATGGTCTCCTCGTCCAGTGGCTTGAAGCGAATGGTTGCATCGAGTCGGTTGCGAAATTCAGGGCTGAACATGCGCTTGATGTCCTGCATCTCATCGCCGCTGTGATCCTGGTGCGTGAAACCCATGCTTGCGCGCCCCAAGCGCTCTGCGCCAGCGTTTGTCGTCATGACCAGGATGACATTACGGAAATCCGAGCGCCGGCCGTTGTTGTCGGTGAGCGTGCCGTGGTCCATGACCTGCAGCAGGATGTTGAACACGTCCGGGTGGGCCTTCTCGATCTCGTCGAGCAGCAGCACCGCGTGGGGATGCTTGTTGATGGCATCGGTCAGCAGACCGCCCTGGTCGAAACCGACGTAGCCCGGCGGTGCGCCGATCAGGCGTGAAACCGTGTGGCGCTCCATGTACTCGGACATGTCAAAGCGGATCAGTTCGACCCCCATCACCCGTGCCAGCTGGCGCGTGACTTCAGTCTTGCCGACGCCGGTGGGCCCAGAGAACAAATAACACCCGATCGGCTTCTCCGGGTGTCCTAGCCCGGAGCGCGCAAGCTTGATCGATGTGGCGAGGGCGTCGATCGCCTCGTCCTGACCGAATACGACCAGCTTCAGGTCGCGTTCGAGATTGCGCAAAGCATTGCGATCAGACGTGGATACGCTTTTCGGGGGAATTCGTGCGATCTTGGCGACAATGCCTTCAATGTCATGCACGCCGATGGTCTTCTTGCGTCTGCTGGGTGCCAGCAGCTGCTGGCTCGCGCCAGCCTCGTCGATCACGTCGATGGCCTTGTCCGGTAAATGACGGTCATTGATGAAGCGATGCGATAGCTCGACCGCGCTGCGCAACGCCTGTTGCGTGTATCGGATCTTGTGATGCTCCTCGAAGCGGGCCTTCAAACCACGCAGGATCTGCACGGCCTCGTCCACCGAGGGCTCGGTGATATCGATCTTTTGGAAGCGTCTGGAAAGCGCACGATCCTTTTCAAAGATATTGCGGTACTCCTGATAGGTGGTAGAGCCGATACATTTCAAATCGCCCGACTGCAGCGCCGGCTTCAAAAGATTGGACGCATCCATCGCCCCGCCCGAAGCTGCACCGGCACCGATAACGGTGTGGATTTCGTCGATGAACAGGATCGCATGCTGTTGCTTCTTGATCTGATGCAGCACCGCCTTGAGGCGCTTTTCGAAATCCCCGCGATACTTCGTGCCTGCGAGCAGCGCGCCCATGTCGAGAGCGTAAATGGTGCTCTTGGAAAGCACAGTGGGCACCTCGGCATCGACGATCTTCTTCGCTAGACCTTCGGCAATGGCAGTCTTGCCCACGCCAGACTCGCCCACGTAGAGCGGATTGTTCTTGCGCCGCCGACACAGCACCTGAACCGTCCGCTCGAGCTCACGCTCGCGCCCGATCAGCGGGTCGATTCTGCCCTGTCGTGCCTGTTCATTTAGATTGACCGCAAAGACATCGAGCGGTTTGCGCTCCGTCGCTGGAATACTTTCTTCCGGCTCCTCGGCCGATGGGAGCTCGCCCGGCGGCTCTTCCGGGACTTTGGAAATACCGTGGGAGATGTAATTGACGACATCGAAACGGGTGATGTTTTGTTTGTAAAGGAAATACACGGCGTGCGAATCTTTTTCCGCCAAGATCGCGACTAACACATTGGCGCCCGTTACCTCCTTCTTGCCGGCACCTTGCACATGTAACACCGCGCGTTGTATGACGCGCTGAAATCCAAGTGTCGGATGGGTATCGACATCGCTGTCCGGCGGCAATGTCGGCACATGTTCCTCGAGGAACTCAGTCAGGTTGCGCCGCAGTTGGTCGAGATCGCCGCCGCAGGCACGCAAGACGCGCACCGCTGTTGGATTGTCTAACAACGCGGCCAATAAATGTTCGACGGTGATGTACTCGTGCCGTTTCTCGCGGGCGCTCTGAAACGCTGCGTTAAGCGAGGACTCTAACTCCGGCGACAACATCTACAACCTCCGTAGCTCATTCTCACCTGCACATGCTATGCAGGCTCCATTGTGCACTGCAGCGGGTGCTGGTTGTCTTGGGCACATTGCATGACCTGTTGCACCTTGGTCTCGGCGATGTCACGGGCGTATACGCCACACACCCCAATACCGTTATGATGTACATGTAGCATAATACGGGTCGCTTCGACGCGGTTCTTGCGAAAAAACTTCTCTAAAACAGCCACCACAAACTCCATCGGCGTGTAGTCGTCATTCAACAGGATGACCTTGTACAAGTCAGGCTTCTTTAGCTTGGGTTTTGCCTCCCGAACGACAAGACCCTCGCTGGGCTGCGGATGCCTGATTGTCATAGGTCTAAGAATAGCTGAATTTGTACCATCACCGAACGGCCCCATTTTGCTGGCCGCGGCTAAAATTTCAACCCCGGCTTTGTGGCATGAATTTTGACGATTGTCGGTGCTTTTGGGGACTTCGCCCCACTAAACCTTGACTTGGGAGCAAAAAGACGGATCATGATTGCAACCCGCGCCGGACGACTGGGGTTCGCACCATCTGCGATGACGCCGAGCGGACGAGAAAGCGGGTTTCGTAAATAAGCAAACGCGTGGCAGCACTCAGGTCGCGCACCCGAAGTACACTAGGGGGATCGGTATGCCAATAGGAACTGTGAAGTGGTTTAATGCCAGCAAGGGATATGGTTTTATTATCCCGAGCGACGGTGGCGCCGACGTCTTTGCCCATTTCTCGGCCATCGAGATGGAGGGATATAAGTCTCTGAAGCAGGGGCAACATGTGGAGTATGAAGTACAGGACGGTCCAAAAGGTCCGCAGGCTTCAAAGATCCGCACGGTTTCAGAGTAATCATTACAAGTTTGACACTCATCGTTTCGAGACCCGGCCTCGGCCGGGTTTTTTGTGCCCGCCGCACTCGTCGAGCTCACCCTTGCGGCCCGCGCTGCAAGGCGAGCTAAGCCGTGGTTATACTTGAGCGACGACTGAATTAGCCTCGGCGGACATGGGGATGCAGCTCAAACCTAAGGAACATATTATCGTCGGCGTGTCCGGAGGTGTGGACTCGGCGGTCGCGGCGTGGCTGCTGAAACGACAGGGACATCGCGTCACTGGCGTATTTATGAAGAACTGGGAAGAGGACGACCAGGAGAACTATTGTGCCGCGGCCGAGGATTTCGAAGCAGCCCGTACCGTTTGCGAGCGGCTCGACGTGCCGCTGCGTTCAGTCAACTTCGCGACAGAGTACTGGGATCAAGTGTTCAGCGAGTTCCTGGCAGAAGTCGAGGCGGGGCATACGCCAAATCCGGATGTGCTGTGCAACCGTGAGATCAAGTTCAAGGCCTTTCTGGACTTTGCACTTTCGCTCGGCGCCGATCGGGTAGCGACCGGACACTACGCGCGTATCGATAGCGACGGCGGGTGTTACCGTTTGCTTAAGGGACTCGATGCCAACAAGGACCAGAGTTACTTTCTTTATGCGCTCGATCAGCACGCGCTTGCCAACAGCTGCTTCCCGCTCGGTGAGCTCACCAAACCACAGGTACGCGCGTTAGCGCAGGACGCTGGTCTGCCCAATTACGCACGTAAGGACAGCACGGGGATTTGTTTTATCGGCGAGCGACCGTTCAGGGCTTTTCTGCGTCGCTATTTGCCGCCGCGGCCCGGCGAGATCCGCACCTTGAGCGGCGAGCTGAAAGGCAGACACGAAGGGTTGATGTACTACACGATCGGCCAGCGCACGGGTCTCGGCATCGGCGGACCCGGCGGCCCCTGGTATGCGGTCGATAAGGACATGCGCGCCAACGTGCTGTACGTGGTTGAGGGTCGGGATCATCCCGCGCTGTACGGCGCCGAGCTGTACGCGCGTGACCTTCATTGGTTGGCCGGCGCCGGACCGCAGCTACCACTGCAGTGTAGCGCCAAGATTCGATACCGGACCGCGGCTGCACCCTGTCGAATCGAGACGGGCCCGAAGGAGACGCTCCGCGTTTCATTCCGGCAGGTGCAGCGTGCGATCACGCCGGGACAGTCGGTAGTTTTTTACGACAACGACATCTGTCTCGGCGGCGGCATCATCGCCTGGCGGCCGTCGCGAGACGAGCTTAAGGCGAGCGGCCGCGCTGCTTCGTGCTGAACGCGGGTAGTCCACAATCCGGTAAGATTTTACTANNTTTTACTACAATGGTGCCGTGGCCATTCCCTCGGTAAACCAGATCATCGATTTTCTCGCAACGCAGAAAGGTCGGTTGCCAAGCATCGCCAAAGAGGCCGGATTGGGATTAGAGTGGTTGCGCAAACTCGTTGCCGGCCAGATCAACGACCCGGGTGCCAGCAAGATTGAGAAGCTGCGCGCGTACATGAGCGAGAAAACCGGCAGCGAGCCGGAGGCCGCGCGCGCCAGTCTGCTTGCATTGTCCCCGCTTGACGGCCGCTACCGACCAAAAGTCGA
>JABAOH010015644.1_pt1 | contig 18912 bp, 12 predicted proteins | sample 7062181 | NCBI WGS metagenome assembly JABAOH01 (sample SAMN14538630, study PRJNA623070) | marine sediment metagenome | biome: marine biome [ENVO:00000428]; feature: marine pelagic biome [ENVO:01000023]; material: deep marine sediment [ENVO:00002113]; isolation source: pool of 5 deep marine... | reverse complement strand
GCCCTGGCTGGAATTCGCTCGTCCAGGACTACCTACCTTGTACCGAATCCCTGGATTACTCTGGAAAACCCAAGCAAGCCATATCGTCTGTCCGGAAGAGACATTAACCGGACTTATAAGGTCAATTGTCTGCCAGCCCGCACTGGCGTTAATCAGCGTCGATGCCGTCATCCCCAGCCTGTTACCAGGCAAGCCACCGCTGTCCTCGTATACCGCCAGTAGAACATCACCCGTGCCGCCTTCGTGATAAATGCTGATGCTCTNNGATTGTTGTGTTGGCGAATACGTCCGTATAGCCCACCGTTTGCTGCGCAACCGGCGTGTACGGCATATACAAAGTCACGGCTGCGGCTGCATCCACAATACCCCATCCGTAAGAGAAATCTGGACCCGGATTACCTGCATCGAACGCAGTCTGGATCAACAATCCTTTAATTGTGGCGCTTGTAGGCCTTTGGCCAAATAGATTCTCGTAATGTTGAATGAGCAGAGCCGCTGTTCCCGTTACGTTGGGGGCCGCGCTTGATGTGCCCGACGCCAGGAGATAAGCATCATCGGCGTCTGCGGTGCTGGAGAAGACACTCATCCCGTTAGCAACTACGTCAGGTTTGATACGTCCATCATCCGTAGGTCCCCACGATGAAAAGGGCGTCATGGACACATCGGGCAGGCTATAAGGGTCTGCAGTGATATCGTCAATGGCACCTACAACCAGACTGTTCTTTGCAGTTTGATCCAGCGGGAGACAATCATAACCCGTTCCGCCATTTCCATCACTACCAGGGGCAGATGTCGTGCCGCTGTTTGGAACAAGATACCAAGCCGGACCGACCCAACCCGGTATTCCCGGATCTGCCGACAAATACGTTACATATTTGTTGTCTCCCCGGTAGTCAGTGAAATGGTCATTTCTGTCGTTGCCAGCACTCCAAACACTCAGTAAATTCGGATTATCATAGAGTACCTGATCCAAGTCCTGAGTAAGCGAATCATATTTCCCGAAAAGCTCAGACTCTGTACCCGAAATACTACGGTCTCCGATCCAGGTGTCTGCCACCCCTAAGCCAGACCAGTTCATTAAGGTCCATCCCACAGCCTCACCATAGGAATGATTTGATGCTATAATCAGGCTGGCATCTCGACCCATTTCTTCTATGTAACTATCCGCGCTATAGCTAAGGATATCTATTTGGCTTGCCATTCCATGGGCAGCAGCGTTAACACCTGAGGCAGCAATCGTCCCGGCTACATGGGTAGCATGGTTAGAAAGGGTAGGGGTAGCGGTATCGCCGTAGCTTACCCGTCCGGTTAGCTCCTGATGCGTATCGCTGACATAATTGCCGCCGCCACCTTCAGTCGCTTCCCAGATGCCCACAGTTAAGCCATCGCCCGTCAGGTCTAAACCTAAGCCACCGTCAAGCCATAATTGGTCTGTATTCAGCGTATCAGCCGCGTCGATATTTGTCGGCAGGTCAATATGCAATTCTGAAGGACTTGGCCCGGAGCCTAAGAACAAAACTTGTCCCTCTGACAAGCTGAGGGGCTCGTCCGGGGCCAAAAAGAGATTCTCAATTATATGGCTGCTGAGCAAAGCCGCATCATCGAAGATAAGCGGAGGGCCTCTAATCTCGATAGATGTGTTTTCCTCGATATTTATCTCAGCATCGTTAACATAAACCGGGGGACTATCGTCTTCAGTCGTGCTAACTATGCTTTCTATATCTCCGTCAGAATCAGTGGAGAGCACGACGATATTGCCGTTGACCTGAGCAGGTCCAATATTATTAATACTCAAATTGCCCGGATCTTCAATGACATCCTCACCGAAGTTCGAATATACACCGACCGGCTCATTGGTGTCTGTATGGTCCCGATTTACGAAGAAGGTGGCAATAGGCTCATAGAGGTTAGTCTCAAATATATCGGAGGGACCCGGTTCTTGGTCTATCTCCCGGTCCACGACAGGAAGTTGCTCTTCAACCTCTTCGTGCTTTTCCAGCAATTCCGTGTATTGTGCAACCTCCTGCATACTATCCAGGAAAGTATCCTGGCCTTGGTCAGGTATGACAACATTAAGCAGACTATCCGCTGAAAGTAGGATTCGCGGTTCCAGTACTTCCAGTAGTATGGGCTTGAGCGGCTTGGAACTTGTATTCCGAGATGCCCTCCGATCTTTGATGTGCTTAAATATTCCCAAAAGGTCTCCTCATAAACATCAAGGTTTGGGTAGAGTCGCTTGTTTGTGCAGGTTCTTTTTTACTATCGCGAATCAACAAAACACAATAATTTTTAGGTGACAAACAACTGTTCAAACAGGCAAATTCTTCAGATATATTTTGATCGGTTTCCCTCCTTGTTCCTGTCATTCGCACACCTTTCACATAAAAGACCTACGAAGATACGCAAATACGAATAGAACACCTGCATGATTAACGAAACACGATTCTATCCTCTCAAGCAGATGGTGGCATCCATGTCGCTTTTTATCCTTAACCATATAATAGTTGAAAACATTTGCTTTGTCAAACAATTTCTTCTGAAGAAATTATTATGTGTACTTGACCGCTCATACTAATCGATGGTCGTTTTTAGGCCCTAAAACCGGATTCCAGAATAAAACCAGGGATTTTAATTTTATAAATATTTTGCATCGTTAAAGTTATCATTGTTTGACACTATATGGCGTTGGTATGCGCAAATAAAACGGAGAGGGCGGGATTCGAACCCGCGGTACGGGTGTATACCCGTACGACGGTTTAGCAAACCGTTGCCTTAAGCCACTCGGCCACCTCTCCAAATAATTTTATATTAATCTATATCGCCCAGGCCCACATTGCAAGAAAATAAGGTTCTCGATCCTCGATACCGGATACTCGTCGAGTATCGAGATTCGAACATCANNTCCTCGATACCGGATACTCGTCGAGTATCGAGAGTCGAAAATCAAGCATCAAGACGTCCACAAAGCTTTTCAATATCTCTCGCCACAATATCTGCGATGATCTGTTTTTGTTCTGCTAACGCCGGTGGCGGCTGAATAGTATAGTTAATCGATTCAGCTCCACTCTCCGAGCTTGGAGCTTGTGTTCTTTTACCGATACCGAGGCCGGCGGCTAGGCTCGACTGAGCTCGCTGAAGTCCGGCCTCGATCATACCCGCCTCATCAGAGCCTTTGTCCTTGGGCCCAAGGTCCTTTGGGTCTCTAACGGGGCCCGTCTTCGGCGGGGCCTTTCTTTTTATTGCTGTGATTTTTCGCTGCTCGGCCATAATCTCTTCGGCCAGGTCAAATTTCGGTATTTTGCCTTTCTTCCGCTCCGAGTCAGCGGCTTCGGTTGGCACATCATCAGTTTCCATTTTTTGGTAGTCTCGCTTCTGAAGAAATTTCTTTTTACATGGTGGTACTATGTCTTGCGAAAGAAAAACATCAACACCACTCTGTTTCTCACCATTGGCTGCGCTCACTGCCACAACCTCTTATAATATCCACTTATTCTAACGAAACTGCCTGGATTAACCAGGAATAAATTATGACCACTCCAGCCATCCAGGCAACAAACCTATTGCCTATAGACAAGTGTCATAGCTCTGCGAAGTAAAGCTTGATCTAATCCCATGTTGTGACATCCTGCCAGAACCCACTTTTGTCGTCCAGTTCCTCTTTCCATCTTAGCAGCTCTCTGCGCAGACGCTGTAGATGTTCGACGTGGCTTGGACTTTCGGCGATATTGTCGAGCTCCCAGGGATCCGATTGCAGGTCGAAGAGCTGGGTCGTTCTCTTGCCGCTCACGGCATATTCGATGAGCTTGTAGCGCTCGTCGCGAACGCCCCGCTGAATATCCTTATAGGCAAAGAAAAGTGTGTCCCGGATCTTCCGCCTCCGGCCCAGCATGACCGGAGCGAGACTGCGTCCCTCTACGGAACCGGGAATCGATAAGCCCGTCAGCTCGCAGAGTGTGGGGAATATATCCAGCAGATAGCAGAAAGCAGCGCGTTTTTGACCTTTGCCGATACCGGGCCCACCTATAATCAAGGGCACGTGAACACTATGCTCGTAGATGTTCTGCTTACCCATAAGGCCGTGACGGCCCACGGCCAGGCCATTGTCAGCGGAGAACACAATAATCGTATTCTCTGCCTGCCCCGTTTCCTTAAGTGCCGCCAGCACCCGTCCGATTTGCGCGTCCACGTGTGTAATCATAGCGTAGTAAGCCCTCTTATGCCTGCGGATTTCCTCCAGCGTCCGAGGCCACGAAGCCAGTTTTTCGTCGCGGGTCTTCATATCGCCGTTGTCGAACGGATGCTCGGGCATGAAACTCTTCGGCAGAACAACCTTTTCAAGGTCGTACATATCCAGATATTTCCGGGGCATATCGCGCGGGTCATGAGGCGCCGTGTAGGAGATATATACGAAGAAGGGCTTATCGTCCTTGTACTCGCGCAGGAACCGGATAGCTGCATCGCTGAACAGCTCGCTGGAGTGTTTTCCTTCATTGCTGTAAATCTTTTCCTTGGGATACTTGCCTGCCCGGTCGAAATCACGGACAGGAACCTTGTAGTGGTCGCTCATACCGCCGAAAAAGATCTTATCAGCAACCGAGAAACACCGGGCGAATGTTTTTGAATCCTGGTGCCACTTACCCGTCTGGAAGGTCGTGTAGCCGGCCCTTTGCAGAACTTCGGGCAGGGTTACGTGCTCGGGCGGAATCACTTTCCCTGGGCCCTCAAGATGAAACAGCGTCCGGCCGGTCATTAGCATAGCGCGGCTGGGCATACACACCGCCCCGCTCATCGAGCCCATAATGTATGCGTTGGTGAAAGTTGTGCCGTTTCGCGCCAGCGAGTCCATGTGTGGTGTAATGATATCCTTGTTGCCCAGAGCACCAATCGTGTCGAAACGCTGGTCATCGGTGAAGAAGAATATGATGTTGGGGCGTTTTTTTTGCACACCAGCCCCCGCGGTTTGCTGCGCAAGCCAGCAGCGGGGGCCCATACCGGTGCAGCCGGAAATTGCCAGTGACGCAGCTCCAGAGCCTACAGCCTTTAGAAAAATCCGGCGATTCAGCCGGATGTCTGTTCGGCTCCCGCTATGTAGAGCCCCCCCACCTCTTTTGGAAGATTCTCTGCTTATTTGACTGAACATATCTTTTTTTACCCCTAAGTCTTTTTCCCTTTCTTCTTTTTTTCGTCGCTCCGCAAATATCCCCGGGCGTAGTCGGCACGGCAGCGCCGCTCGGTCTTGTCCGGGTGCTCACCGATTTCCTTGACCAACGCAGCATGCATCTTACGGACCCGCTTCTTGTACTTTCTCCTGCCCGCAAGGTTATCGAACTCACCCGGGTCGGTCTGGAGGTCATACAGCTCCCGCTCAGCTGCGTGGTCTGCGTCAGCCGCACTATGATACACGTATTTGTATCTGCCCATACGTATCATCGCAATACCGGAGGCTATGTTATGGGCGTAGTATTCGCTGACGGCAATGTCCCTCCACTTGGTCCTTGGGTTATCCAGCCATCGAACCATGGACTCGCCGTTCCAGTCGCCGGGCACATCAACCCCGCCGAGTTCGGCAATGGTCTGCACCACATCCACAAGTGAGCAGGCCTTTGTTCGCTGCTGCCCGCCCTTCCACCGCGCAGGCCAGCTGACAATCAGCGGCACACGGCTGGCGTGCTCGTACATGCAGTTCTTCCACCACAGGCCGTGCTCGCCCATGTTCTCGCCGTGGTCGGTGGTATAGATGACGACCGTATTATCGGCCACTTCACTGTCGGCTAAGGACTTCAGAACTTTGCCGACCTCCTCGTCCACCCACTGCGTCAGGCCGTAATAGAGCTCACGGCCCTTCCGCACGATTTCGTCCGGTGCATTCTCGACATTAAAGCCGATGCGGTGATGTTTGTAGTTTCGTACCTGCGATTCGAGGTGACCTTTGGGAATCACAGGCATTGGAACCTTACCCTTGTACGGCTCCCAGTACTTTTCCGGTACAATCAATGGAAAATGTGGCGCAAGGAAGCCGACTATCATGAAAAATGGCTTGTCAGAAGCCCTGCGATTTCTGAGGAACTCCACCGTCCCGGCCGTAACTGCCCGGTCGTGAGTGAGTATCTTCGAATCATTGCCGGTGTGAAAGTCCTCGAAGCGTTCGGAAAACCCCGGCTTGGGCCTAAGGTCGTCGGCTTTCCTGCGACTTCCTTTGCCCTTTTTATCCGAATTGTTCATATTGCCGCCAATCTCTTTAAAGCCGTAGCGGCGGGTGCGGTCGTAGTGCATCTTACCGCAGAGGACCGACTCGTAACCGGCTGCATTCATAATACTCGGCAGCGACGGGTAATCGGCGCTGGGCAGCCAGCAACTGTTATTCCAGGCCCCCACACGCGAGGCGTATTTGCCTGACGTGAACGAAAGACGCGAAGGCACACACAACGGAGAGTTGCAGTAGCAGCTATCGAAAGTCACGCCTCGTCGAGCCAGGCCATCAAGGTGCGGCGTCTGGACAATATCGTTACCGTAACAGCCTAACACACCCGCGTTGTGCTCGTCCGACATAATAACGATGATGTTCGGCTTGCTCGCCGGCTTATCCTTACCAAACGCCAACCGCGGCATCAAAAATGAACCGGCGACAAAACTTGTGGTCTTAAGAAATTCTCTTCTTGTCAGTTTACCCATAATACCTTCCTTAATTCCCAACTTATATTTTCCAGAACTCACAAACGTTTCGCATAAACATAGTATGCCCCGCGGGACTCGCCTGTGTCATCTATAAACCAACTCTGCAGGCGCCCCTTACCGGCTTTGAGCTCCACCTCGAACGTCACGGCATGAGCCCCATTTGGAATCGCTTTGGTTACATCCAGGTCCGCAATCTTCAGCCTAGCGCTGGTCGCGGCAATGGCCTTGCCGCCGGGAACCGCCGCGTTGATAGGCGCATCCAATTCCTTCGGCCAGCGCCGCAGCTCAAACTGGTACGTACCGTCGCGTTCAATCTCGACCGCCCAGAAGCCGTTGGACTGCATTCCTTTGCGGACCGCACCCTGGCTCCACGGCACTTGCGGACTGTGCCAATCGTGGGACATCAATCGTGTCGGATTCTGTTTGTCCGAGCCGATAATGATTTCGCAATACTCATCGAAACGCTCTGAAACATCGGCCCACCACTGCTCGTAGGCTTCACGCAGTTCCTCAACAACGGCAGGTTTACCGCCGGCGATGTTGTTCTTCTGGCCCGGGTCAGCCTTTATATCGTAAAGCTCCGTGCCATTAACCAGCCGCCAGCGGTCGGTCATAACCGCGCTTTTACGCCACTTCTCGGGGTGTTCGATTCGCTGGGAGTCCGTAATGAGCGTACGGTCGAGCCAGTTCCCGCCCCTGCCCGTCAACAACGGTACAAGACTGTCGCCGTCAAACCTCACTCCGCGGGGCCTCTTTAGCCTGCAAAGTTCAATAAGTGTCGGTAACAGGTCGACGTGGGCTGTGAGCCGGTCAATGTCACCAGGGCTTGTTAGACTGCCGCGGGGCCAACGGATAAAGCACGGCACGCGGTGACCACCGTCGTATTCTGAGCCCTTTTTGCCGCGCATCCCGGCACTGTAACTGCCGCCTGAGGTCCCATTGTCGGTCATAAAGATAAGAATAGTATTTTCCTCCAAGCCCAGTTGCCTCAATCGACGCATCAGCCGGGCCATATTATCGTCTATATTCGTTATCATACCGTAAAACCTGGCCTGTCTCTCCGGCAGACCTTTGTCAAGGTATGGCTTGACATATTCGTCGGCAATATTGTATGGGCCGTGCGGCGCGTTGGTCGGTATGTAACAGAAGAAAGGCCTGTTTTTATTGGCTTCGATAAATTTCATCGCCCCATCAAACCACACGTCGGTACAGTAGCCCTCAAATTTTTCCGGCACGCCGTTATGGAAGTACGTGTCATCGAAGTAGTCGTTGCCCCAGTAGTCAGGACCCTGGCCGACTCCACCGCCACCATGGATTAGCACTTCGCCAAACCCGCGGTCCTGTGGCCTAAACGGATAGTTGTCGCCCAAGTGCCACTTGCCGAAGATGCCCGTGCGATAGCCGCTCGCCGAGAAGACATCGCCCATTGTTACTTCGTCCCTGCGCAGAAGTGACCGGCCCATAATGGTATGCCACACTCCTGTACGGTTGCAGTAGCGTCCCGTCATCAGCGCCGCACGCGTGGGCGAACAGGTAGGCCCAACGTGAAAGTCCGTCAAACGCACGCTTTGCGTATACAGCTTGTCCAGATTCGGCGTTTGAATAACCGGGTTGCCGTGGCAGCCTAAGTCCCCATAGCCCTGGTCGTCAGTCATAACCAGAATAACGTTCGGCCGTCTTCCCTCCGCTGCCACTATTTGGCTGATACCGCCACAGCTCGGCAATATCGATAGTGTACCCGTCGAAGCTGCTGTGAGACCTATTGTCTTAAGAAACTGCCTCCTTGTTCGTCCGCTCATATCTTCGCCCTTTCAATTTTTGTAAAATAGAACGCTTCACCTTTCGTAGAACTGCCAACTACAAACTATGAACTATTTTCTGCAGGTCCAATGGAAAGTTGTGTAAAGTCACCCGGATTGAACTGCTCTATCAGCGAATGAATATCATTAATGGTAACGGCCTTGACAGCATTAATATCGTCTTCGACAGTACGATACTGCTCCAGATATATCCAGTTAGAACCCAGGTCGACCAGCCGACCCATCGGCAGCTCATTTTTAATGACCAATGCACTCAATATCTTATTTTTTGCCTTTCTTAATTCATCTTCGGTTACGCCGTCTTTAGCCAGACTATCGAAAATGTTTCTGACCGTATCGAGCACTTTGCAAACATTCTCACTGCCACAGCGGATGTAGCTGCAAAACATCCCTGTGCCATCCATAGCCCCGGATTGCATTGCTGCAGCTTCCGCTAACGCCTTATCGACCAGCTCCCAGAAAAATCGTGACCCGACATCGTCGCCGATAATAGTGCCTAAAAGTGAAGCGGCAAACCTCCTCGGGTCCTGAGCCGACACACCGGCACTCATCAGACATATATGTTCACGAGCCAGATTCGACTTTTCGACTCTCTCTTTCTTCTTGCTCCCTACGCAGTGTTCCAGCTTTCTGGTAGCAGCCTGCTGTTGCCACTTGCCGCATGGTACTTCCACAACCGAGCAGATTTGGTCCCAATCAAAATTACCTGCACAGGCCAACACCATATTGTTCGGTGCATAACGCCTGGCAAAATAGTCCCGCATCTGTTCAGCAGTCAGATTACCGACGCTCTTTTCGCTGCCAAGTACGCTGTTGCCGCACGGATGACCGTCAAAGTGCAGACGTCTGCACCTGTCCATAACGTCAAAGCTCGGCAGGTCCTTATACATCGCAATTTCTTCTTTGATTACGTTTTTTTCAATATTGAAATCTTCATCTCTCAGGGCCGGCCTCATCAGCTCTATCCACAGCTCCGTTACCTCCACCAAATATTCCGGAAGAACAGCGGCATAAAAGACAGTATTTTCCTCACTGGTACCGGCGTTGAATTGTGCCCCTGTCCTGTCGAACGCCTCATTGACTTCGAGTGCACTTAGCTTTTCAGTACCTTTGAACAGCATATGTTCCAGGTAATGTGACACGCCGTTTATCTGTTCGGTCTCATCCCGGGAGCCGGTTTTGACGAAAAAACCCACCGCTGCCGATTTGGCGGATTTGTTAATCTCGCCAATTAAGCGTAAGCCGTTTGCCAATTCCTTCTTCTTAAATTCCATACTTTGCTCTACTCAACAGTTACTTTCTTTGGGCCGATTGTCACTACCGTAAAGTCTCTGAACCTATTATTTCGTAAAAACCCTAAAACCGAATCGACCGTAGTCTCCTCGATTTTATTTTTAATTTCATCCAGGCTTCGAACTCTGCCTAAAATATAATAATCGGCTCCGATCGCGCCGGCTCGACTGCTGGACGATTCGCTCTGCAGTATTAGCGCACTTTTCAACCGGACTTCGGCTCTGGCGATTTCTTCTTCGCTGATACCATCGGCGAGCCGATTAAATTCGCCGATTATCACGTCCAGCGTTTCTTGACCTTTTTGCGGCATCGTGCCTGCATAGCACATTATGCCTGCCGCTTCTTTCAGGCCGTGATACCTTGCCCCGATTGCGTAGCACAGACCTCGCTTTTCTCTTACCTCTGTAAATAATCTGGCACTCATCCCGCCCGAAAGAACCGACACCGCCACTCTGGCATTGTAGTAGTCCTCATCGGTCGGTTTGACCGTCTCGGTCATAAGGGCGATATGCACTTGCGCACTGTCATCGTCTATGTGCGTATATTTACCGGCTTTGTTCCGCACCAAAACCGCCGCACCACTGGGCGCAGGTTTCGTGCCGGAAAATAAATTTTCCATCTGTCGGCAAATTGCATCGAAGTCGTATTTGCCCGCAACCGTAAAAATCGTCTGCGAAAGATTGAAATTGTCTTTTATAATCTGCCTTGTTTTCTCAACCGTCAAGGCCTCTAATTCTGCAACTTCCCCCACAGTACTACGTCCAAGGGGACTCGGATAAAACTGTTCTCGCAGTTTTAGCATAACCTTTTGCCGGGGGTCATCATCCAGGGAGTGTACCCCATCAATTGCCAATTGCCTGGCCAATTCAAACTGGTCCTCTTGCAGACTGGGCCTAAGTATAATATCCGCATACAACTCCAAAGCTTCCGCCAAGTTGCTGGCTTCCAGAGCAACTCCAATAACGATATGCGAGCTGCTGACCAAGCAGCCGCGCACCAGTCCCAGTCCGTCAAGTGCGTCACCAAGCTGTCTGCTGCTTTTATCACCGGCGCCTCTGAAAATCCAATCGGCAATAACGCTTCCAGCCCCGCAGCAGCCCTCCGGCAGCAACGCCGCCCCCGCCGGCAGCATAAAGCCAAACGCCACCGACTCAACCGCCTCCATCGGCTCACCGAGAAGTACCATTCCGTTTTTTAACACGTGCTTATCATGTGTCTTTGCCATTACCGGCTCTCCTAATCTTCAGGAAAAGAGAGCGGATTCTACCACTAAGCTGGGATACTTTCAAGTTCAGGATTGAATTTTCCAGGCACTCAAGGCGCTGCGAAAAACAAGATAGACCAACAGCGTACACGACACAATACTAAGTTAATGAACCCCAAGTGCCTGTATCTGTTCTATTAAACTACGGTACATGGAAACAACAAGGTAAGAAAACAAAATAGCGAGTGCAATAACAATAACCGTGACAACTACCTTGATAATTATTTTATAACGCGGGTTGAACCATACTAACGGCAGGCCAAGTGGACCCAGGCACAATAGAGCAATTACGACAACAGACGTAGCAAAATACCATTTTGTTCCTGGCTTGCGCGATTTATCAAGAAACTCCCCGCAAAAACGGCACTTTATAGCTTCATCCTGAATTTCTTCTGCGCAAAAGGGACACTTCTTCATAATCTGCCCTCCCACAAAACTCAATACGAATCACGAGTCACGAGCGACGAACTATGCTACCGCAGCCGTTTCCTTTTCTTCGGCGTACTGGCCGAATCTCACGCTTATCTTCTTGCTGACCCCTCGCGTCTGCATCGTTACCCCGAACAGCACATCCGCAATGCTCATTGTGCGCTTGGCGTGAGTGATTATTATGAATTGCGAATCCTTCTGAAATTCCCGCAGCAGCATATTGAAACGCTCGTTATTCGCCTCATCCAGAGCCGCGTCAACTTCATCAAGGAAGCAGAATGGTGATGGCTTTGCCTTGAAAACTGCAAACAGCAGAGCAATCGCCGTCAGCGACTTTTCACCGCCGCTGAGCAAAGAAATACTCCTTGTCTCTTTGCCGGGCGGCCGGGCTATTACTTCTATGCCCGCTTCGAGGATGTCTTCGGCATCTTCAAGTACTATGTCGGCCCTGCCCCCGCCAAACAGCTTGCGGAAAATCTCCTGGAAATGACCTCTTATTTCTTCAAAGGTCTCTGCGAATTTCTCCCGGCTTTTCTTGTTAAGACGATTTATCAATTGCTGCAGTTGAGCTTTACTCTTGTTGAGGTCTCCAACCTGATCACTCAAAAAGTTATGTCGCTTTTCGAGGTTTTCTTGCTCATCTATCGCGTCAACATTTACATTGCCGAGCCGCTCAATCTTACCCCGAAGTTCAACTATTTCTTCTTTTATCTTCTCCCAGTTGACCTCCTGGCCCTTGTAACTCTTGTAGGCCTCGGCCAAATCAATCTGCAATTCGTCCTGCACCCTCTCAACCAAATCCTGCTGCTTTACCTCCAACTGGCTCAATTCTATTTTAAGCTCATTGATTTTTTGCTCAGTCTCGTTCTTCTCGGCGCATCTGAGCCGGATAAGCTCTTCTGCTTGTTTTCGTTCTTCGAGCAGCTTTTCTATTTCTTTATGCAGCAGCTGGCTGTTCTCCTGGTTCTTTTCTTTTTCGACAAACAGCTCCGATACCGCCGCCTCACAGTTAAGAATATCCCTTTGAGCTTCTGTCAATTGCCCGCTGCAGCTTTGAATTTCCTCTTGCGCCGTCTCACCTGCCGTCCGGTTTTCCTGGATCTGGCTTTTCAGACTTCCGATTATTTGCTTCAATGATTTGCTTTGTTCTGCAATCTGACCCAGAGCAATCTTCAAATCAGTGAGTTTGTTCGCCAGTGTTTGCTGTTGTTGTTTTCGCTCGGCGTACTTTACCTCAAGTTCTTCTATGCGCTCCGAGCGCTGGCTGTTTACCACCTCCAGCTCCTGCAATTTTTGTTTCGAGTCGTATTCTTTCTGCACCGACTCAAGCTTCTGTGCCTCCAGCAGGTCAATTTCACTGGCTATCAACGGCTCCTCTTCCCTCAGCCGCTTGATATTTTGTTCTATCACGCTAAGCTTTGAGCTTACCTGCATCTTTTGTGTATTTGCTTCATAAATAGCAGTCCGCAGGTCCTTACACAACTGGGCCAAATGCGCGTTGGTCTGATTGTTCTTTTCAGCCTGTTCTTCGAGCACCGTGATTTCAGATGTTATGTTGGCGATAGTCTCCTCCAATTGACGCAGTCGGCTCTTGCGTGATATCAGACCCGTTGCCTTCCCTAAAGGTCCAAGTTTTATCACGCCGCCGCCGCTTAAGACTTCACCCTTCAAAGTTACAAATTTATATTGGTTTCCTATATTCTCAGCCAGCCCGATCGCCTCTTCTAAAGAGTCAACAATCAACGTTTTGCCGAGTAATTTCCAGGCCAGCGGCGCGTATCTGCTGTCGAACTTTACAAATTCAACAAGCCTGCCCTTTACACAGGCAAATTCCGACAAATCATTTTTGTCCACAAACGGCTCTATTTTATCAAGGCATATGAAATTCACTCTGCCATCAAGCTTTCCAATCGTTTCCGTATCAGCTAACATTTTGTTTGTGTCGTTGATTACCAGGGCATCAGTCTGGCCCTCAAGGGCGGCTTCGACAGCACTTGCATATTCGACATCGGCGCTAATGACCTCTGCCGGTATTCCTTCAACGTAATCAAATTTGTCGTTTTCAACCGAACGGCTCAGCAAAATGCTCTTAACCGCTGTTTTAAGCCCCTCGCGCCTTTTCTCCATATCAGTCAATATCGTCAGCTCACCGCTCAGGGCGCTTCGCGCCTCTTTGCTGTGGACCAATCGCTTATTGGCCGCCGCAATAAGAGCCTCGTTTTCTTCTGCCTCTTTGCGTTTGGATTCCAAGCTCTCCTGCAATTGGCCTAACACTTTTTCGATATCGCCTAAACGAGCCTTGTGTTGTGCTTTTTCGGTAAGTAGTTTTTCAAGTTCTGCGCCGGCGCGTTCTGCACGGCCGGCAAGACGGTCCTTCTGGTTTGACAGATTGTTGCGATAAACTGAAATGCTCTGGATTTCGTTATGAAGCTGCGCCGTCCTTCTGACTATATCGATAATGCCCGACTTCTCATCTTCCAGGTGCGCCTCAAGCGAGGCACATTCGGTATTTATTTCGCCGATACCTTTTTGGACCTGCTCAGCAGCCTGGTTTTTCTCTTCGAGCATCCTTTCACAGCTTGCCAGCTCGGTCTCATATTGCGCCGAATCTTTTTCAAAAACCTTCTTCAACTCATGCAGTTTTTCAATTTTCTCTCCCGCCGACTTCTTTCTCTGCTGCAGTTCTGTAATTCTCGCTCTCAAAAATTCAATTCTCTGAAGCCGCTGCTCAATTTTACTCTGAACAGACACAAGCTGATTTCCCGTCCGGTTTAGCTCATGCTCGGTTTCTATTATCTCCTCGCCCAACTTGCTTATCAGACTGTCTTGTCTTGCTACTTCCGCCGCCAGCCGCTCGAACTGTTCGGTCACTTTGTCAAGAGCGGTCCCTTTGTCTGTTAACTGCGTGTGATACTTTGCATATTCAACCAGCGAGTAGTTAACCTGCAGCTCTTTTAGCTTCTGAGTGTAGTGCAGATAATTCCTCGCTTTGCCGGCCTGCAGCTTCACACTTCGCAGCCTCTTTGTAACTTCGCCTAAAATATCTGCAAGCCGCAGCAGATTTTGTTCCGTTCGTTCCAGTTTACGAAGTGCTTCTTTTTTGTGCGCTTTATACTTGCTTATACCGGCCGCCTCTTCAAATATGAACCTTCTGTCCGTCTTCGATGCGCTTATTAAATGCTCAATTTGCCCTTGTTCAAGAATTGAGTAGGCTCTGGTACCTATGCCGGTGTCCATAAATAATTCTCGGACATCTTTCAACCGGCAGATTTTGTTGTTTATCCGGTACTCACTCTCCCCGCTCTTATAAATCTTTCGTGACACCTGCACCTGGTCGGTGTCAATTGGCAGCTGTGGCGTGCCGTTTCCATTAAGGTTGGATAAAAAAAGGCCCACTTCTGCCGCTCCGAGAGACTTTCTGCTGCTGCTGCCGCTAAATATCACATCGGCCATCTGCCCGCTTCGCAGGCTCTTGACACTCTGCTCGCCGAGTACCCACTTTACCGCATCGACGATATTGCTCTTACCGCAGCCGTTGGGTCCCACAATGGCGGTTATTGGCGAATCGAATATGAATTCCGTTTTGTCAGCGAAACTTTTAAATCCGTTAAGAACAATTTTTTCAAGTTTCATTTCGTATCCTGTTGTTAACGTCCGGTAACTATTGCTACAAAGCTCGCGCAGTCCTTACTTACACCAAAATATGCAATACTGTTATCGGCCGAGGGTCTGTTTTCTCTTGACAATTAGCCGATTTTGGGTAAGGGTCCGGCCCGAAATTCCGCTTTTACAGCACCTTTGTCGTACATCTGCTTTAAAACAGCTATCATTTCGGCATACGAAACGCCCAAGCCTCCGCGCCCTCGCTCACCTTGTTTAAGCGGCTCTTCGCAGAGTGTTCGAATAATATCGGCAAGCTCGAAAGAGCTTGTCAACTGCGCTATTGCGCCGGGCCGTGTGGGGACTTTGCGCATTATTGAGACATATCTTTGACCAGCCGGAGCGTTTATTGTTATATTACCGTCGGCTGACTGCACAAAAATATTGCCACGGCAACGTATCGGCGCACCGAATAACACAACCCGCGGCTGACCACTGCGAGAAACAAAAATCGCCTCGTGTTCGGTTTGCTCTATTTGTTCCAGATAAAAATTACGCCCGATGAAATCTCGTGCTATGGCAGCATCATCCAATTTTCGCAATTGCTCGTACGCCGCCAGTCTGATGTAAAAATCATCGTCACGCAGCAATCTCCGTGATATCGCAGCCGCATCATCACTCCTGGCCGCTGTAGTTATTGCCTCCAATGCCTCGACTCGATACGGCGAACCTCTATCCAACGCTATTTCTCTAAGAGTCTCCAAACCCTCGTTGCTGCCAAGATTCAGCATACACCTAGCTGCCCGCAGACGCACCTGCTCATTAGATACATTCAGCAAAAAGCTCAGCCTGCCAAGACTTTCATTGCCTATGATCTCAAGAGCAATTTCACTTTGCTCCTTATCCTGCGAACCGGCAAGTCTTCTAACAAATGTTTTTATTCTTTCAGTGTTAATTTCCGGGCCCTCGTCCAGATACATTGCTTTAACTATTGAAATAAATCTCAGCTTTCGTTCTTTATATTCAGGCGGCACTGTCAATTCAATCTGGCCGGGCAGAATCGCCTGAGCTGTGCCGACGCCGAAACGTTCGATTAAACGGTTGCGAATAGTGCTTGCGATTCTAAAATCAGGCTGGTGAAGTACCAGACTTACTTTGTACTCATCAAGGACCCTTCCCCCAGCCAGGATATACCCGACCCTTTTACTTGTTGCCGAACTGCCGATTTTATCTATAAAGACCGGCCCTTCTACATCGGCTATGACTCTTGTAGCTACGCCAAAGCTCCCTGCCGCCTTAAGCTCAGCACCAAACAGCACACCGTTTTCCAGAGAAGTGGTTTGCGTGCCCCTCAATGCGGTTACTCTTACATCAAAGTACTGGTTTTTTGAAGCTATTGTCGGCAATATCCCCTCTACCAGTACTACCGCTGTATCAGGACTGTTAATAAGCTTTTCAACATCTAACTTGCGCTCAGTCAATTGCGTCAGGATATATCGTCTAAGATATGCTCTAACCTGCGGTGGACATTGCGCCGAGCCTGTCCCATGTAATCCACCTACCAGGCCGTACCCTTCGAGCTGAATCGATTCGGGCAGGACCACCTCGACCAACGACCCTATTGTGGTACCCAAATCCACCTCAGGTACGAGTCCTTTGGTCTTTTTTTGGCCCAGCTCGCCACAGCCACCAATAAAGCGAGCGATAAATAATATCGCTATTATACAAATCGCCTTTCGACCGATAATATTCATCTTGCCGAACGCCTAAAATATCGAACATCGAAGGTTAGTATAGTAGTTTATTAGAACACCACGCTTAGTCTATCCTTCCCTGAATCCCTGATACCCTGAATACTATCCATCGGTACTCTTGTCGTCAAGCTGAACTTGCAATATTCTTTATTTGACCTTCCTTATTCGATATACGTTATTCTATTTATCTTGGGCGTTACATTCACCCCCTGCTATGCGTTTTGGGCCTGGGATTACTGTTATTTACTCGCCGAGTATCTGGCAGATGACCGTTCTTGTTCTTGGCCTTGTATCGAAATCTACAAGGATGATTTGCTGCCACGTTCCGAGCGTCAGTCTGCCGCCAACCACAGGCACGCTCAGAGAAGGCCCCAACAGCGAAGCCCGCACGTGGGCGTGGCCGTTATCATCGTGCCAGGTCTCTTCGTGCTCATACCTGGCATTTTCAGGTGCGATTTTCTCAAACGCCGCTCGTATATCGTAATTGACCAGCCCCGGCTCATATTCGGTAGTTGTAATGCCCGCCGTTGAGCCGACATTGAAAAGCGTAACGGTCCCGTCTCTCATAGCCGCTTCGGCCACAACCTCGCCGACCTGCTCGGTGATATTAACGATATCACAATTGCCCTTTGTCTTGACTTTTATCTTTTCCGTTTTGACCATATAGGTATAATAAGGCTGGATTCGGTTATATGCAAGAGGCCACTCTGCCAACCGAGTCTGCCATATATATATGTTACATACAGCTTTCGATTACACCAACGCAATCGCTCATTAGGAGTCCGAAATGAAAAAAGGCGTCATCGGATGTATTCTCTCCTGCCCGTTTCTTACTGCCAGCGCCCTTGGGAATTCGTGGTTGAAAGATGCTGTTTTCTACGAAATGTTTGTAAGAAGCTATTATGATTCAAACGCAGATGGAATTGGAGATTTAAAGGGCCTGGAGATGAAGCTGGACTATATCAAGCAGCTCGGCGCCAATGCCATATGGCTGATGCCCATATTCAAATCCCCCTCTTATCACGGATATGATACGGTTGATTATTATCAGGTCAACGAAGATTACGGCACTATGGAGGACTTCGATTCTTTACTCGCCGCAGCCGACAAACGCGGCATCCGTATTATTCTGGATTTGGTGGTCAATCATACCTCTTCGGAGCATCCATGGTTTCAAAAGTCCGTAGATAATATTCCTCCCTATAACCACTGGTACCTATGGGAAAAGACCAGACCCCGCGGCAAACAATCTGTATATGGAAAGACCAAGCCGGTCGAAGGTGGCGGGTGGCGTTACAATGACAAACGAAAACAGTTCTACTATGCCCATTTCTCTAAAAAAATGCCCGAGCTCAATCTCCGGAACGCCGCCGTGCGCCGGGAGGTCAAAAAAATCGCGAAATTCTGGCTGGACAAGGGCATTGCCGGTTTTCGTTTGGATGCCGCTCAACTTATAATTGAGGAAGGCCCAGGAAAAATGCGGGCCAACACGCCGGCCACGATACAGTGGTGGGTCGAGTTTAGTCAATATGTCACGTCGCTCAATCCGCAGGCGATTCTGGTCGGTGAGGTATGGGCCGAGCACTCCCAGATAAGCAAATATTATGCTAAGGGCAAAGGCTTAGATATTTGCTTCGACTTTCCCTTCCAGAGTAACACCCTCAAGACCGTTGGCTCCGGCAGTGTCAAGAGCTTTATCGACATGGTCGCGACAAAAANNTGGTCGCGACAAAAAAGAAATTTTCGGCTCCTCCTTCCTTCTACGCTCCTTTTCTTGCCAATCACGACCAGGACCGGTACATGACCTCGCTGGACAAGGATTTTGTCAAGGCACGCATGGCCGCTGTAATCCTTCTAACCGCGCCGGGGACGCCGTTTATCTATTACGGTGAAGAGATTGGAATGTACCACCCCACCAAAAAAGCAGACCATCTCTCAATACGTACACCAATGCAATGGGACCAAACCGAAGCCACCGCCGGTTTTACCCGCAGTAGCACCCCCTGGCAAAAAATCAACGATAACAAGACGCCCTATAATGTGCGGCACCAGCAGCGGTCGCCCGATTCACTTTTGA
>JABAOH010040173.1_pt1 | contig 18913 bp, 12 predicted proteins | sample 7062181 | NCBI WGS metagenome assembly JABAOH01 (sample SAMN14538630, study PRJNA623070) | marine sediment metagenome | biome: marine biome [ENVO:00000428]; feature: marine pelagic biome [ENVO:01000023]; material: deep marine sediment [ENVO:00002113]; isolation source: pool of 5 deep marine... | reverse complement strand
CCGTCCAGTGGGAAGGATTCAACCTCGAAAAACCGCTGAAGTGTCGTTCTCGCAGGCGAAAAAGACTCTAAATCATCCTTCGTATAGTAGGCGAGTCGAAGGAGGTCACCTTCTTTTCGCTCTGGAACGGGTTGTTGGGTCTTGGGCAGATCATCCTTTATTCCGAAGAATCCTTTAATCTCTTGGACTTCATCCGATAGGCTTGAAATGATGCTGACGTAGTCTTTCTCCTGAGTCGGTAAGCTATTCCAGAAATTCTTCTCGATCCCGTGGATGTACCTGTCGCCTCCAAAACCGATGGAGGCGATCTTCGTCAGCGTGTCGGCGACCATGATGATCAGAGGGATATCGATCTTAGATGTGCCAGCCCCCTTCTTTATCGGGTTGTGATGACGTTCCACGGCATCGGCAAGTGAGGGAGGAAGATTCCACTTCTGTAGGAGTAATTTGCCCACCAGGGTATGGGGGATGCCGATCTCTTCTTTTTCAAGATCCACGAGCGGGCGCTTCCGCAGATGCGCCTCTCTAATGGCCTCGGTGAAGGATCCTGCAAAAAACTGGCTCAGCACGATCCTGCCGATATCATGAAGGAGTCCGCCGACAAAAGCTTCTTCAGGGTCTCTGTATCGAACTCGATCAGCCAAGGCTTTGCAGCAGAGCGCGCAGGAAATAGAGTGTTCCCAGAACCTCTGCCTTGGCAGTGACTGGTTTTTGTGTGATTCGTCAAACATCTCAACGGTTGAGAGCCCCAGCGCCAAATCCCGAATCCCACGAAATCCCAGGAGGACGACGGCATGAGGGATGGAGTTGACCACCGTGGAGACGTGATAAAAAGGGGAATTCACGACTCTAAGAAGCTTCGCCGTCAAAGCCTGGTCATTCGAGATAACCTTTGCGAGTTCATCGGTATCGGCATTTTCACTCTGGGTGAGGCTGAGGACCTTCTGAACGATAAGCGGGAGCGGTGGCAGATCCTCGATCTTGCTGATCACCATCTTCAAAACCGAAATGTCAACGCCGGCCTGCTCATACTCCTCCATGTTGATGGTGACCGTTCCCATTCTCTCAACAAACGCCCGTTTCCTCTCTGCCACGTGTCACTCCTCTCGTTTGCTTACTGCCGAAAATCAGACATTCCCGTAGCAATTCCTGGGCCAAGGTCAGATGGACTCGACACGTCGATTTTCAGCGAAATGGCGAAGAGATTTGGTATGGATGATGCAAGCCCCAGGTCGGGAGAGGCGATGAGATTCTTCAATCCTGCGGATCGAGAGTTCCGTGCTCCCCCAGCCCGTGGAGAGTTGAATCGTCTCCAGAGGCGGCCTCCGAAACGGCTGTCACAGAGGGAGGACCGGGAAAGAGAATTCCTCAAAAGGCCGAGGATGAAATTTGAGAAAGGAACTCGAGAGCTATTCTGATCTTCTCTGCGTTCCGTCAGGCCGGCTTTCGTTCCCTTTACTGTGCTTGAATCGGGGGCGGGCGACGTTTGGAGAATCCCGAACGAAAAACCTCCGGCCAAATTTTTGACACTCAATTTAAACGCTTTTCTGCCGATGAGGATAGTGATGCTAAAAGGATTCTGGAGAGTCGGCATATTGGTGTCTTTGTCGGCGCTGGCTGGCCTGTTTTTCAGCTCAGACGTCCTGGCTGAGCGCTCATACACCCTGGCCAACGACTACCGCAATTACACCTATTCGGAGTACCGGGCAAAGAGACAATATGACAAAACCCTTCAGATCAAGATCCTCGATGACCGGGGGTCCAAAACCGACCGGAGTTCCCCCAAAAAACACCTGCTCGAAACGGATGAGACTTTCTGGATGGAGCCAATCCCGCAGATGGTTGAGCAAATGCTTCAGCGAGAGTTTGCACTCTCTTTTCTATTCCAAAAGGTTGACAGGGCGGAGAATCGAGACGGCCTGGTCCTCGAGCTGGTTCTGAACTCTTTTCATGGTTACATCGAAAGGGTAGGGCTTCTCGGCCGATCAATTCATGGCGATGTTGCCTTTTCTGCACGGCTTCTCAAAAGCAGGCCACGGAAGACACTGTTCACGAAAGACTATCACTCTCACAACAGTGTGAAGGTCAAGTCGATCGTCAAATCTGGACGGCAGACGATGGTCAAACAGATCGGCAAGGCGTTTGAGGAGGTCGTTCCGGTCCTCATGTCGGATATTGAGCGGGTGCTCAAAGGGATGACACCTCTCAAGAAACGGCGGAATCCCCCGAAACGGAAATCGAAGCCCCTCGATCTTGAACCTGTCGGGCCCAAATGACGAAGAGAGGCCTCGCGGCCTTCTCTTTGGTTCTGGCCGTATCCTCTGCTTTCGGTGGAAGGCCAGATTGGCTTAAGCAGACTGGAACGCATTGAGAAGGACTCGGTCCATGGCCGCAGAGAATTCGGACGAACTGACCATTGAAGAGTACGGAGATTATTACCTGGCAAAGAAGATCGCTTACGGAGGAATGGCCGAGCTCTTCAGAGCCAGGCGGCGCGTCGGGGTGGAGGGATTTGAAAAGATGCTCGCCATCAAGAGAATCTTACCCCACCTTTCAAACGATGGAGACTTCATCTCCATGTTCATCGACGAAGCCAAGATCGCGGCCCAGCTCACCCACGAAAACATCGTCCAAATTTTCGATTTTGGAAAGCTCGAAGAATCATATTACCTGGCCCTGGCTATGGAATACGTCTGGGGAAAGAGCCTGAAAGTCATGCGGACCCAAGATGAGGCCCAGGGCCTCCCTGTGAATCTGGCGCTTTACGCCATAAGCCGGGCCAGCATGGGCCTTGACTATGCTCACCGAAAGAAGGGAACAGACAATGAAACACTGAACATCATTCATCGGGACATCAGCCCCCAGAATATCCTCGTGTCATATGAAGGAGAGGTGAAGCTGGTTGACTTCGGTATTGCGAAGGCCGCCTTCCGGAGTTCGGAAACAAAATCCGGCGTGTTCAAAGGCAAGATCCCCTACATGTCACCGGAGCAGGTAATGGGGGGGACAGTCGACCAGCGGTCAGACATCTTCTCGCTCGGCATTGTCCTGTATGAACTTCTCACCGGTCAGAGAATTTTTCGCGGGGAGTCCGAGTTCAGACTGATTGAAGAAGTCAAGTCTTCCAGTATTTCTCCTCCCTCTCAACTCGCCTCCGTGATTCCTGAAAAGGTCGACGCCATCGTCTTGAAGGCTCTTGAGAGGGATCCGGACAAACGATACCAGACGGCAGAGGAGCTCTATGAGGAGCTCGTCGGCTATCTCGATGACCAGCGAGCCTATCTGAGCCCATCCGATCTGAGAAACTACATGCAAAAGAACTTCAACGAAGAAATTCAACAGGAGGAAAAAGAGATTCAAGAGGAGGCTGCTCTGGTCAGGCACCATGAAAGGGACCGAATCCGAAGAGAGATTCACGCATCTCGAGTCGAAAATATCTCACCCCGGAAAGGTCTCAAAGGACTTGTGCCCGGGCTGAGACAAACTCTTCTGAGACTCGGCGGAATTGGGATTCTCTCCTTGGCGGTCTACGGGATGATCCATCTCTCGCCAATACGTCTCGGATTGCACGAGACCCAGAGAGCGACGCCAGAAGGCACGGCGGCCTCGGTGAATGTCGAGGAGAAGTATTCGCCGCTTCAAGGCAAAATCGGCGAAGCGTCTCTCCTGCTCACTCAGGGGGACTTCGAGGGCGCCATCCGCCTTTTTGAGGATGCCCGCGCCGTCGATCCTCAACTGGCAACGCAATATGATCGGCCATTTGCCAAGGCTTTTCTCCTCAGGGGAATGGCGAACAAAGACAAATCGCCAGAGTCGGCACTGGAGGACCTTCGGAGAGCCTCTCAGATGGACCCCCGGGGGGTCGAAGCCCCTTTTGAGATGGGACGGCTCCTGACCAAGATGAAAAGACATCGAGAGGCCATACTGAGTTATCAGAAAGCCATCGAAAGGAATCCCGATTTTCCCGATGCCCATTTCAACCTCGGGTATCTCTATTTCAGAAAGAAGGCTTACGTCCTCGCAGCAGAGGAATTCGAAGCCGTCGTGAAATTGAAGCCCCGGTACCTCAAGGACGCGCACTTGAATCTCGGACTGAGCTACTTGAAAATGGGCGAAAAGAAAAAAGCACTGGGGGCCTTGGAGAACTGCCTGAGGCTGGACCCGAAGAACAAAAAGGTCATCGAAATCGTCAAAAAACTGAGGTGATCCTGGGTCTTATCGGACCCGCGAGCACGTTCTCAGGATTTCTCGCTTTTTGAGGGAAGCATGGATTCAACCACCGAGAGCCAGGCATACCGAGACGTGGAACGAAGACGCTTTTTGAGGGTTAAGGGCACCGTCCCGGTATTGTTCCAGTTGAAGGATTCCAACGATCGAGAAGTCTCCCGCCTTATCGAGGGGGAAAGCCGGGATATCTCCCGGCAGGGAATCTGTCTCCAGACCCACATGCTCATTGTCGACGGCCTCAACCTCTTTGTCCGGGCTATGGAGCCAGACATGAAACTCTCCCTCCAAATCAAGCTTCCCATGCGAAATGAGCCGATCAACGCCACGGGGAGGGTGGTCTGGCACGATGAGGCATCCCACTGGTTTTCGTCAAAGCCATTCTCAGCCGGGGTCTTCTTTACCGAAATAGGAGATAAAGACCGGAAGCGTTGGCAGGACTTTATCGATTCGGCGGTTTGAAAACGGGAAATAAAATACTACATTTAATATCAAAAGCTTATTCCTCTTAAGCTACAAACTGCATGAGCATCTCATCTCTATCTCACTCTCTCCCAGCGAGACTTATACGATTTTCTCACAACCGTCTCCAAGTATCTGAAAGGAAAAGCGGTATCAATTGAACGGATTTTCCGATCCCGTTCACGGGAGTTCTCTTTGAATAGGAAATCTCAATGAGTGTGGATCGTCAGAGAGGAATAATCTGGCCTTGAATATGCTCTGTTATGGAGAGAATTCCAACGGTCCCTTGCCCGAAAATGGAACGACTCGGCGACCCCGGATTAAAGTAAAGAATCCCGCCCCTTCGGTGATTGATTGGCCTGTGCGTATGGCCATAGACAATTGCATCAACGTCATCGAATTCTCTTCGAATCTTCCGCTCCAATCCGAAAGGTGCACCCCAGCCGTGAATAATTCCGATCCTGAGATTCGCGATCTCTAAGATCCGCTTGGGTGGAAAGCTTTCTCTGATCTCTGGCGGGTCCATATTCCCCGTAACGCCGATGAGCTTCTTGTGTTCCATGAGATAAGCCGCGATACTGTAATCGACGTAATCACCCAAATGGAGGATCATATCGACATCGGCAAAGGACTCCTGTAGGATTCGCTCGAGACTGGCATCGGGTGACCGCAGATGGGTATCAGAAATTACGCCCAGTTTGCTCATTGTCGCCTCCGCACCCGATCAGGACTGTTCTCGATGATACTTCGTCCCGTCCCTGTNNATCGGGGCGAGAAGCGCGGGGTATTTTCTGCTTGACATGGGGTGTTCTCTCTTCTATATATCGAACGTTCATTCACGCCAGCGCTCAATCGCCGAGTTTAGCCCATTTCTGCTCCAAACATCCTTACCTGAACTCGACGTGGGGCCTTGAGCACGATCAAGCGCATCGAGAGAGGTGATCTATGCCATTGACCTATGATGTTCTCATCATCGGTGGAGGTATCATGGGGTCGAGTCTCGCTTACAACCTCATAAACGACCGATTTACCGGCAGGGTCGCTGTATTTGAGAAAGATCCAACCTATGAATTCTCCTCAACAACCCTGAGTGCCGGCGGCATCAGGAGACAGTTCAGCACCGAGGTCAATATCCGTATCTCCCAGTACGGGGTGGAGTTCTATGAGCGATTCGATGAGACCATGGCGGTCAATGGAGAGAAAGCCCACGCCGAGTTCCAGCAAAGGGGGTATCTATTCCTGGCCAATGAGAAGAACTGGCCCCTCATGAGGCGGCACCATGAATTTCAGGCCAATCTCGGGGTGAATGTGGAGCTTCTCTCACCAGAGGAAACCTTGAAGATCGCCCCTCACCTGAACGCTGACGATCTCGTCGGTTCCTCCTTCAGCCCAGGGGATGGTTACCTCGACCCGTATGGGGTCCTTCAAGGGTACACCAAAAAGGCTCGGAGGCTCGGGGTGACCTATATTAACGACGAAGTGTCGAAGGTTCTAAAAGAGAAAAACCGAGTGACCGGGCTGATGACGAAGAAGGGAGAGAGCTACGCGGGGGGCATTATCGTCAATACGGCTGGCCCATGGGCCGCCGAAGTGGGTCGCATGGCCGACGTCGAGCTGCCGGTCGATCCCGTGCGAAGAATGGTTTTCGTGTTCCAGCCCTCTGAAATCTTTGATTATGATCTTCCCTTGGTCATTGATGTGACCGGGCTTTATTTTCGGCATGAGACCGGCCGGATCATCATGACCGGAAAATCCATTCTCGAAGAACCTTCAGGATTCAATTTCACGGTGGACAAATCTTTTTTTCATAACACGATGTGGCCCATATTGGCCCAGCGAATCCCTGTGTTTGACCGGCTCAAACTCATCCGGGGATGGGCCGGACTTTACGCGATCAACCGGCTGGACAGCAACGCCCTCGTAGGAGAACATCCAGATTTGAAAGGGTTCTACATGGCGATCGGCTTCAGCGGCCATGGATTTCAACAGGCCCCTGCCATTGGAAAAGGGATATCCGAACTGATCCGTCTCGGTCGGTACCAAACCGTCGATCTGAGTCCCCTCAGCTTCGAGCGGGTACTGACGGGAAGGCGGGTCATCGAGGAGGAAGTGGTCTAGGACGAAGCGGTGACGTTTTGGACGTCCTAGACCTCGAGGAGACACAGGGATCGGAGGCCGGAAAGATGCCCATTGTCCTATCTCGTCGTGACCTGAGCCAGCTTCTCAGGATGGCCGAAGTGATTGACGCCGTTGAAAATGGCTTCAATGCGTACCAGAAAGGCCATTGTTTCGCCCCGGTACGGATGCCAATCAAAATCGAAAAGGGGGAGGGCATTTTTCTATTTATGCCTGCCTACTTCAAAACAGAAGACGCCTTTGGAACCAAGCTCGTCTCGGTCTTTCCAGAGAACCTGAAGCGGGGGATTTCCACCGTTCAGGCCGCCTATCTCCTGAATGATCCAACAACGGGAGAGCTTCTCGCCCTGATGGATGGGATTTTTCTGACTGGCATACGAACCGGGGCTGCTTCAGCGGTGGCCACCAAGTATCTCGCGAGGAAGAATTCACCGGTATTAGGAATTATCGGGACCGGGGCGCAGGCGCCTTTTCAGGCCGAGGCAGTCTGTGTGGTTCGGCCGATCCAGAGGATCGTCGCCTACGACAAGGTCAGGGAGCGGACAGAATTTTTCGCCGAAGTCATGTCCAAGCATCTCAAGGTTCCCGTCGAAATCCCGGGATCTGCGAAGGACGTTGTGACCCAATCAGACATCCTCGTCACCGTGACAACCTCCCCTGAGCCAGTCTTTAGCGGCGGAGATCTTAAGCCCGGAACCCATATCAATGCCGTGGGGGCCTATACGCCGGAGATGCGGGAGGTCGATGACGATACGGTCAAAAAGGCGAGAATCGTTGTGGATACCTATGATGGGTGTATGGCCGAGGCTGGGGACTTGCTCATTCCCATGAGAGCGGGCGAGCTGTCCAGAGAAAGCATCCACGCCGATCTCGGCCAAATCGTCTCGGGAGAGAAGCCTGGCCGGACAGGGGACGATCAAATAACGCTCTTTGAGTCTGTCGGATTCGCACTCGAAGACCTCGTGACAGCTCGTCTGGCCTACCACCGTGCTAAAGAGCAGGGGGTGGGGCTCGATTTTTGTCTGACTGGTTTGTCGACCGACAAATAAGCTGCCCACGGGGTAGGAAGGAACACTGGGCCGTGCCATATGGACTGAAATCGTGCCTCCCAGCTCGTGCAGTGTCTCAGTCATGACTTGCATAATTCACCCGATCCTATGGTGTCCTGAGAACCGACATTGTAAATCCGAAAGTCGAATATCCCGCCCGAGGCGGGAAACAAATCCGAATATCAAATGACCAAAATGCCAAACAGGTTTAGAGAATTGGAAAATTTGAATTTTGATATTGTTTCGGATTTCGAACTTCGTGCTTCGAGTTTTAGACCTTGGCATCTTAATCCGCACGATCCGTTTTGGTGTGGTTTTCACAAATTAGTTTTGAGGCGTGATACCAGGGCTTCGGCCAGGGTCTTTTCAGGCCTCCCCTTTAGGGCCAGCGTTAGGCCGGTGGGAAGCACGCTGTCGAAAGCCGCATCAGAGATGTTCGATTTGTTGCGGGTCTCTATTCACGAATCCTAGAGATTGGTGAATCATGCAGGTTAGACGAGCCTATTGAATGGTCTCGGAAGCGATATCCGATTCTGTCTCGAGCAGGGGGATGAGTTTTCGATGGACAGGCTGAGGGGCTTCTGCTTCCTTGTCCCGGGCATAGTAGCGGTAGTAGCGGCGGTAGTGCACTCTTCGGTCCACCCCATTGAGAACGACTCCAAGGAGTCTGGCATTGGCCATTTCCAGTTGTCTCTTGGCCTCGAGGATGATCTTCTTATCGGTTTTTCCAGCCCGAATGACGAGGAGTACCCCGTCGACCAGGGAGGGCGACAGAGAGGCATGGGCCGCTCCCAGGACCGGGGATGAGTCGAGGACCACCATGTCAAAACTGGAGGTGGCGATTTTGAGAAACTCTTCCATTCTCTTTGACCCCATGACCTCTACGGGGTTGGGCGGGAGTTTTCCGCAGGGACACACATAGAGGTTCTGAACAGGCGTGGACTTCACGGCCGCGCTCACCACCCGGTTGAAAAAGGGCGCCGTGTTGAGTTCCACAAACCTTCTGAAGAAGGCCTGCTCTTTTGATACCTCTTCAGCATAGGTTTCGATCTGACCGGCGTTCATATTCTCGATTCTGAACGTCGGGTTCTCCAGGAGGAAAAGCCTTCGGAGGCTCTCTTCAATCAATGCTTTCGTTACTTTCTTAATCTCTTCCTTGGAAGCAAAACCCAGACTGACAAGCAGCTGGCTGAGTGGCTTTGTCGTGCGCTGCTGGATGCCGAGCGCCTCTTTGAGCTGGTCAAGGGTGATCCTTTTGTAGTGAAGAAGAATCCTTCCAAGAGTCCTTTCGATGGGTCGGTTTTTGAGATTGGCATTGATGATGTTTCCGTTCCTCACCGTCACTTCCACCGCCGTACCGTCGCTCTCAAAAGTCACCAGGCCGCTGCGACCCTGGGCCTCGAGAAAGTAGAGGAGATCGCCAATCGTGTATTCCCCCAGCCTGCCGGAGTCGATATTCACACTCGTAATCCCCACCAGGGCGTTGACCAGGCCAAAGTTTCCATTAATGTTCAGCCATTTATGGACTGAGGGGCGGCGCAAATCCAAATCGACCAAGAGGACCTTCTTCCCCGTGGCAGCGATATTGATTGCCAAATTGGTGGCGACCAGGGTTTTGCCCTCTTCCATGACACTGCTTGTCACGAGGATGCTCTTGATCGGGTCATCGATTGAAGCCATGGAGAAATTGACCATCAGGCTGTCAAAGGCCTCAGCGAAAGGTCCGTCTTTTCTGATTTCGAATATGTTTTTCTTGCCGTGATTGTTTGACCCCATGGATCACTCACTCAGTTTCTCGTCTGTGTGTGCGGAATCACTCCCAAGACGGGGAGCTCGAGGAATTTTTCTGTCTCCTCTCGTGTGGAGAGCCCCACGTCGAGATACTCCAGGAAGAATGTCAGGCCTAAGGAGAATACCAATCCGAGGATGCNNGAGGATGCCAGACATGGCAAGACTCATGTTTCTCCTGGAGCTTGTTGGAGATCTTGGAAGATCCGCCTCTTCGACGATGGTAACCTCGGGCGTTTCGAGGCCTTCCGTGATGTTTATCTCTTTTAGCTTCGCCACGAGGACGTCATAGAGTTCCTTGTTGAGTTGGGTTTCCTTCTCCAGAAGGGCATACTGGACTTCCTTCTGCTCGGTGTCCATGGCCTTCTGGGTATACTGGGTGATGGACTTTTCCAGCGTCTTCTCTTTTGCAAGTAAAACCGCATGCTGGGACTGGAGGCTCTTAATGGCCTTTTTGATGTTTTGATCGATCTGTGTCTGGATTGAGGCGATCGCCGATTGGGCCGCGAGGATTTTTGGGTGTCGCGGCCCATATTTCTTCCGAAGTTGGGCCAGTTCGAGCCTCCCCTCCACAAGGTTCTTGTTCAAAGTGTGAAGGGTTTCAGCTTCGAGGAAGGAGGGAACGTACTTGTTCTTGAGCTTGAGAATTCGTTCTAACTCTTTTGTTTTCGCCTCGACTTCGATGCGTTTTACTTGGGTTTCGTTATGAGTCGACCGAAGCCGTGAGAGTTCTTCGGCTTGCATCTTCGTCTCTTTTTCCAGGGAGAGAATGTGGCTCTTCTGTTTATATTGGTAAAGATTGTAGTCGGCTTCCTCCATCTTCTTTCTCAGGTCGGTAATTTCCTGCTTAAGCCACAAGACGTTATTCTCAGAGGATTGGAGGCGTTTTGTGATATTGAAGTCCCGATAGGTAGCTGCCATAACGTTTGCGAATTTCTGGGCAGTTTTCGGATCCGGATGAGTGGTCTTTATTCGAATCAGATTCGTATCCTTTACCGACTCGACCCGGTAATAGCCTCTGAGTGCCCCAGGCCGTGCGGGAGCGTTGGACGACGTGCCGAGGTTCAAGGCCTTGATCACCTCTTCGAGGACCGGCTCACTGAGCATGATATGGAGGTGGGTGTTGATATTTTTCTCCGAGGCCCAGTAGTCGGTGTATTGGATCACCTGGCCTCCGTGAATCGTCGTATTTTTCTGGTCTCCAATGCTAATCGTGCAGACGGCCTGGTAGACGGGAGTCGCGCGATAGACGCGAAAGGCCCCGAAAGCCACGGCCATCATCATGATGGCAAGGATAATCCACTTCCGTTTGTAGACAATTCGGAGATACTCAAGAAGGTGGACTTCAGATCCTTCCATGGGCTAAGCGTTCCTTCTCTATTTTGGCTTGAGTTTAGCGAGCAAAATCAGTGCCAATGAGCTTTACTGGAGTCTGCTGCGCCTTTTTCGGGACACCATATTGGCCTACCTTGTTTATCGGACGCAAAATGGCCTAAGATGAGTTTTTTTTGTTGGGTTCGGGCCGGTCTTAGACAGCACCTCTCGTCTGGCTGAGAAGAATATACCTGCCGCCCGGGACGGGCCGGCAGATTTTGCAGCCCCTCTGAGATCGTTTTGATCAGACTCAATCTGTTGTTTGAAAATTTTGCTGTGAACGCCCGTTTCTTGGGTTCCGCATTCTGATGGCCTGGAGAAATGTGGTTGAAGATCAACGCGGAGACACCGAGATCGCAGAGAAAAGACCCTTCTGTTTGTCGCGAGACCCCAATGAATAGCTCCCCAGTCAAGTTGCGCGGCACTTCATGGGGCAGGCCGCATTCTACGGGGCAAGTGTCGACAAACAAAAATCATTCGCCCTTTCGGGCCAGGGCCAGTTTCCGTACGTCCTTTGAATGAGGGAGAAAATCCCTCTTGGTCCCCGCAGGGGAGTGGATTTTTCCGATGGCGGAGTACGCCGGCATTGGAAAACAGAATTCTCTCCGTGTCCTCTGCGGCTCTGCGGTGAGGAAAAGTCTGTTTGCCGCTTCAGGATCGTCACCAAAACCACGCAGATCTAAATGAATCGTCAATTTGCGCTATTCTGACAAACTGAAACCGTCTTAGTGAAACTCGAAGGGCTCCGTGGCAAGGGGCTTGTTATTTCGGGGCGCTTTGGTTACCTTAACGGGGTTTTGTCATTTTGATGCCTTATCGAGATGAAAACGATCCTGATTTTGGTTCTCATCACGTTGATTCCAACTCTGGAGCTTCGGGCCAGCATCCCCTTTGGGATTCTCAGGGGCGATATGCCCTGGTGGGGCGTTGTCCTCGTCTGTGTCATCACGAACATCATCCTGGGGCCTTTGGTCTATCTGTTTCTGGACAAGTTGATGGTCCTGTTTTTGAGGTTCAAATGGTTGGATCGCGTGTATCAGCGAACCGTGATCCGGACTCAGCGGAGAATCGAAAAATCCGTGGATCGATACGGGGAGTTTGGAGTGGCCCTGTTTATCGGGATCCCCCTGCCCGTCACGGGCTCCTATTCTGGAGCACTCGGGGCGTATCTCATTGGGTTGGGTTACAGAAAGTTCATCATTTCCAACGTCATCGGGGTTCTCATGGCCGGCACCATCGTCACCACGATCGTCCTCAGTGGCGTTCAGGCTTTTCGGTTTTTGATCAAGGTCATATAGGAATTGGATCACCACGGAGACACAGTGGCCATTGAAAAAATAAGGTTTTCCGATGCCGTGAGACCCCCGGCGAATCGCTTCGCGTTCAACAGGGCAAGTACCGGCATCGGAAAAATTCCCGTCCCTGGAGGGACAAGATGACTTCGGCCTTTTGGTGGAAGGGCTGTGGAAGACTTACGCTTCCCCGCTCAAGGCGGGCTGAGATTTTTTGTTTGTCAGTGTCTCCTGACAAACAAAAAGGGTTCAATCTCCGCGCTCTCTGCGGTGCGTGCATACTTTTCACGAAAACTCGGTGAGTGTCTGTCGACTGATCGAACAGCCGCCTGATGTCATTCAATTAGTGGTGAAGGGGTATCTCGAAGGAACTGATGCTTTTCGGTGTTCGATCAAGGTGATATAGGCTCCCGCTATTGACTTTCCTTTTTAGGGAAGAAATTTTTGCTGAGTCCGGCAAATCCACCTATTTGGGGACCAAATCCGAATTTCGAATATCGAAATTGGGAAACAAATTCGAATGACAGAAAAACGAAATTCAAAAGTCTATGACCTTAAAACCGGTTTGGAGCCATATTGGTTAGAAGCAAATCGCCTTTGGAACATGAGGGCATTTGAATTTTGGATTTGTTTCGAGATTCGTGCTTCGGATTTCGAATTTACAGGGTAGGAGGTTCCCATCACTGTCATCGAGTCCATTATCCTTGGCATCGTTCAAGGGGTCACGGAATTTCTCCCCATTAGTAGCTCCGGGCACCTGGTTCTTTGCCAGCGGCTTTTGGGTTTGGAAGAACCGCAGCTGTTTTTTGATATTGCCGTCCATGGCGGGACTCTTGGGGCAGTTATTCTGGCCTACTGGCCGGATATCGGGTCGATCTTTCGGGAACTTTTCGGCTATCTGAGAGATCGATTTAAAGGTGAGCCTCTCCCGGGATTCCTCGAGCGGCCCCATTGTCGGCTGGCCTTGTGGATCTTCGTGGGGACGATGCCAATCGCCCTGATTGGGTTTACCCTCCAAAACCTTTTCGAACCGCTTTTTGCGTCCTCCCTGGCTGTAGGATTTACACTGATCGTCACGGGGACGGTTCTCTGGCTGACCGCTTATTGGAAAGGATCCGGCAGGCATGTAGCAGAGATGGGATTCTGGGACACGATTTGGGTCGGCGTCGCCCAGGCCTTGGCTTTGGTTCCGGGCATATCCCGATCGGGTTTGACCGTTTCTGCCGGCCTTTTTCGAGGGCTGGATCGGGAACTCTCGGCAAGATTCTCATTCCTCCTCATGATTCCAGCGACGATCGTGGCCCTGGGGGCGCCTTTGGTCTCTCGGGAAGGGCAGGGTTTATTGATTTCCGCAGATTTCCTGCTGGGAAGCTTGGTCGCTTTTCTGACGGGCTATGTCTCCCTTCGCCTTTTGCTGGGAGTGATCAAGAGAGGGAAATTCTACCGATTTGCCTATTACTGCTGGGCTGCTGGCGGGGGAGCCTTGGTTCTATCTATTTGGATTTAGCTCCCCGCCGTCAAATCTCGCCGCCTCAGGTGATTTTCGAGTGACCACCCGCATTCGGTCAACCTTCAGCCTAGAGTACACTCCGCCAGTAGACTCTGATCAGCGGGTTGCTGGCGCCGATGTCTGGATTGACAATGCCCCCGCGGATTCCGATATAGGCCTCGGGTTGTCCGTTGATGAGGGCCACGACGACCCGTGAAGGGATCGCCGACCCGATGACCATGGATCGGTCGCTGACGGTGAGTCCCGCCGTGGCGGTGTCATAGTTGAGGACAGACTCGCCGGTTCGGTAGTCAAGGGCGTAGAGCCTCGCAGTCCCCTCCTGGTAGATGCAGGGATCCTCCGTGTCGAGCGGGGCAAAGGTCGTGAAGTAGGCTGCACCGGCAAAGACCAGTGGAGCGGCGAGGACCTTCTCACCGGAATGATCCGAAAGCTGGACGTACCAGCCGTTTCCGTTGATGATCGAACTTCTCAGGGCATTTTTGTCCTCGGTGCAATCTGGATCCTGGAGGCAATCACTGGTGACATCCACGAGATCGTCCTCGTCCAGCGGTAAGGCCGGGTTGTTATCCTTGACAGCGTAAATCCGATCGACCACGCTTCCATCGTTCGGGTGTGCCCGGTCTCCTGTGCCGAAGTAGAGGAGTTCGTACCCATCCTCGATGGTGACATCGGGCCGATAGAAGATCTTTCTTCCTCCCGCATGGGGACTATTGGAATCGAAGAGGATCTTTCCGGTCCAGTTTGTCGTGGATGAATTGCTGATGTCGAATCGCCAGATCCTTCCCCTCATGTCTCCCACGTAGAGCCGATCGATGTATCCGTTGTCTGTCGTATCGATGGCCGTCAGATCGCTCGGAATGGACCACACGACATCGGGATCGGTGCTCCAGGTGTAGGTCCAGTGGGGATCTCCGGTGGCAAGGTCGACCACATAGATTCCCCTTCCCATGTCTTCGTTGCTCGCCTTGGGATTGTCTGAATCCTGGTTGAGTTCACAGTATCCGCCGCCCAGGAAGGCCACATTTTTGGCCGTTCCACTGTCATTGATCTTCCCGATGACAGGAGTCGCCCAGCTCTGGCCCATCTCTGAGTAGGGGAAGCTTGCATCTCCCTCATCCTCAGCCTCGTGGCTCATTCCGGCTCCGATCATCCCCGTGGGCCGCCAGACATCTGCGGTCTCCCACATGCCGTAGTTGGACCAGCCTGTGGGGATTTTTGGGTTCTCGGGGTCGGTCACATCGAGGGCAAAGTAGGCCCTTCCCCCGCGTCTGAGTCCGCACAAGAGAATGACACGGTCATCCGCGTGGTCTCCGATCTCTCCGCTATGGTCGGCATCGTTGATGTAGACCTCAGGGGATCCGTCCACGTAGTAGTCGTGGCTTGATCCGGCGAGATACTTCAGGTTGGGAAGAAGCACGGGCGGAATATAGGCCCAAAGCTCTGTTCCTCCTGGATGAACGCCAGGATCTCCATCCCAGAAGGCATGGAGCATGCCGTCATTGGCTCCGGCAAAGATCACCACCTTGTTCTCATTGTAGCCGACGACGGCCGGCCTCGAATGGAGAAAGTCACCCAGAATCCAGCCGCGCTTTTCGTCTGTATCTTTGTCTCCGTCTTGGTCATAAGCGTCGTAGCCGTGGACAAATTCGATAACGGCATCCTTCTCGGTATCATCAGCTGCCCCAAGCCTCGCCGCGGTGAGGGAGGCGTTGGTTGTCGAGAAGGCGTTGCTCGCGTCGGTCAAAGCGCGCTCGTTTTTGTTGAGCCAGGTGTAGATGTTTCGCGCCTCGATCCGGTCGAGCAGGACCTGACCGACTCCGCCTTTTTCGGCGTCCCCTCCGTCTTCGATGGTTCCCCAGTAGGAGACGGCCGTGTCATAGATATAACCCGAGCTGTCTGCGGCCAGATTGCCGTTTCTGTCGAGGATATCGCCGACCTCGGTGCCGGCACCTTGCTTGGTGGCAACGCGGAACTTCTTGATGTTTCCCTTCCAGAAGGCATTTTCTGTCGGTTTGAAAAGGCCAAGATAGATCTTGTCGCCGCTTGTGGTTCGCTCCATCTGGCTCACCGGTACCACCGGAGCCGTGTAGGAGTACGTTACGTCGATAATCTCTTGGACGATATTCTGCAAGGCCGAGTTGAGCCCAACATGGTTTCTGCTCGTGTAGTAACTCCCGCCGCCATTGGTCGCCGTATCGTTGAGGAGGCCAAAGTCGAAAGCAAAACCGACCGTGTAGGTGGAGACGGGCTGAATCCCGGGGAAATGGGTTTCATCTGGCTGGGAGTCGTTGTGCTGCATGTAGTAGGCGACATCGTCGAGGTAGTCTGACCCCGCACCATGGTACATGCCCGTTTCATCCCCTTCCCAGCCGTTGGCCTCGGTTCCCCCATTGTCGCCATCCCAGTCCTTCTTCATGTAGTCGCTCAGCTCTACGGCATCGTAGGTCGGCGCGCCGTCTGTGAGAACGATCACGAAGTTCCGGCGACACCAGTAGTCGAGAGAGAATTCATCCGTGGCACCGGTGAAATAGTCCCATACGTCCTCCAGGGACGCGGCGAGCGGAGTCCCTCCTGAGGGGATGAGATCCTTCAAGTTGGACTCGATGGCCGTGCTACTGGAGGGAATTGCAGCGAGGAGCTTCGCACGAGATCCATCTTCAAATACCATGATACCGAAGCGGACATTCGCGTTGGCCGAGACCAAATCTTTGATCACTTGTTTCGCTACGAGAATCCGTGTCAATAAGGCCCGCTGTTCTGGAACCCAGTGCTGAGCCTCGAGGGAGTCCCGATCGGCCTGATAGGAGTAATAGAAGAGCCAGTTCAGGTAGTTATAGTTGTACCAAGTGGATTTCTTCCAATCCGTGGTGTTATGGCTATACTCGGCATAGGGGAGAAAGATCTTGATGTGACTCGGATTGCCAGGATCATAAGTGGCCACGGGGATAAAGTCCCCTGCGGCCCGATCAAAGTAGAAAAAGCCATCGCCTTCGGCCCTCTGCGACGTTTCACTGGTCGGCCCGCTGCAGAGGTCGTCCGGGTCCGTGTAATTGGTGTATAAAAACTCGATATCAAGCTCATTCGTGCTCGTGGATCGAACGAAGAATTGGTTCGGGTAGCAATATTTGTCCTTGACAAAAACGACATTTTTGCCCTGAGGGAGAAGCGGGGTCGTATAATCGAACGCTGGATCGAATGCATCGAGCCAGACAACCTCGTTCATGCTCCCCGAGGTGTCGAGGAGAATCATGACGTTGGGCGCGAGGGTGTTCGAAAAGATCTCTGTGTCCCCGGTGGCGCCGGGAGATGGATTCGACTCGGGATCGGGTTCGGGCCCCGGCTCCGGTGGAGGGGTATACTCGACTAGAATCAGATCGGTGACCTCGTTGTCGTGGCTGTCTCGTGCGGTCACGGTAATGACGTTCGTGCCCTCGGCAAGGCTGATACTGGCAGACCAGTTGGTGGTCCCCGAGCAATTGCCAGATCCTCCAGTGCCACCGTTCCACCAGGTGACTTGGACGATTCCCCACGTGCCACCGGCGACACCGCCGAGGTCGATGACCCCGTTCTCCGTATCGTAGGAAGAGCGGCCCGTCGGGTCCGTGATCGTTATGGTCGGCGCGTCGGGATCGAGGACCTCTTCAGGGGTGACACTGTAAAACGTCGACGGTGAGGCCTGGTTGTCGTAGGAGGTCTTGATCCAGTCTGGTGAGCGGGCGATATCTGAGATGCGTGCCTCGTCGATCACACCCTCGAACTCCCGGCTAATGGTCAAAACATCTGTGCTGGGGAGCAGGGTATAGTCCGCAAGGCCACTCAGTGTCACGTTTCCCTTTTCGACGCCATTGATGTAGACCCGGAGGGTCCTCGTCGTTGCATCATAGGTTCCCACCAGATGGTTCCATTCGGTGGTCAGGAGTTCGGTGGCGTGCTTGTCCCTCCATCCGTCTCCATTGATAAAAACATAGAGGGAGGGGTGATTGTCATGGCTTTGCATTGCGGAAAGGAAGTAGCCCGAAGATTTGTAAAGAACGTGTCTGTTGGCGGATTCGACGAGGTCGGGTTTTACCCACGCCTCGAGGGTGATCGCCGTGGTGACATCGAGACTCGGATCATTCCCCACATTGATTTGTCTACCGCTCCCNNGTCTACCGCTCCCACTGAGATCCTCGAAATACAAGGCCGGGCCGGTCTGGCCGGCGACCCGGTGCGAGGAGAGCCAGGAGTCCCCGCCGTCGGTCTCGGCGGTCCCATGGTTGCTGTTGGTGGTACTGTCCATGATCTGCGGGCCGAGACCCGATGGGTCTTCCTTTAGGTGCCAAACGCCCTTGAAGTTGGAGTCCCACACGGCGTTCGGTGTTTCTGTCGGAGCCATCACGCAGCCGCTTCCATAATAGAGGTATATCTCCGTGTCCATCGTGGTGGAAAGATCGGGAACTCTGACCCAGGCCACGAGCTCGTCAGCGGTTTCATCGTAGACTTCGATTTCGTGGGGTAACGGCGTTGTCCCATCGGACGCCCGAAAGACAATGTCATAGCCATCGGAACGGGTGTTGTCCTCAATTTCCTGAAAGTCGGTGCCGGTGAGCTTGACCAAGACCGGAAAGTCGACCAAGTCAGATGTTCCACTCACCAGGGTGTGATCGATGGTGATCTTCTTCCGGTAGGCAAAGGTATCGTCACATCCAGCATCGCCTGTTGCTGGCTTGAGGTGCGCGACGGCAACGACTTGGCGGTTGACGGAGGCAGAAAAGTCGGCGCTCGCCGTATCGTTTCCGTTGGCCGTCACCAGATGCTCCGCTGTGGACATCGTCGTGGTGTTGCCGGCTTTCTGGTCTGTCCCCTCGATCCAGCCGTTTCCCCAGCTGTAGGTTCCGCCTTTCCCGCATGTCACACCGGCGACGGACATTCCCCCACTGAGCACACTGACTGTCGCCTCAACAGGATTGCTGGTGGAAACGCCGTTCTGCGTGGTGCTCTCGATTGGACTTGTTTGGTCAACGCCGGCATAGGTTACCGCGGCGTGCATCGCATAGGGAGGGGCCAGTGGCTGATAGGTGACTGCAAAGGTACTGCCA
>JABAOH010091082.1_pt4 | contig 18914 bp, 19 predicted proteins | sample 7062181 | NCBI WGS metagenome assembly JABAOH01 (sample SAMN14538630, study PRJNA623070) | marine sediment metagenome | biome: marine biome [ENVO:00000428]; feature: marine pelagic biome [ENVO:01000023]; material: deep marine sediment [ENVO:00002113]; isolation source: pool of 5 deep marine... | reverse complement strand
GCCCGTCAATATGGCGTCGACCCTCAAGCCATCATCGATCTCAATAACATGACGGCCCCAAGCCAGCTCCAACCCGGCATGATCCTAAAGATCCCTCTCTCCCCACCCACAGCGACACCGCCTGCGCCGACGGAAGTTCCCGAAGGCACACCGCAAACTGCCACCCCGGGACCTTCCGGAACGGTTCACGTCGTGCAGGCAGGAGAATGGATCTGGCAAATCGCCCGCACGTACGGCGTGGACCCTCAAGCCATCATCGATGCCAACAACTTGACCGACCCGAGCCGGATCAGTCCAGGACAAGAATTGATCATTCCGTAGTCAAATCGATTGCTGATGGCTTTTTAGGTCGAGATCAGTGGCAATCGAAAACTGAGTGTTCAGGAGCACACGAGCTCCGCGCAGTCTTACTCAACCCACAACACGAACCGGGTTTTAAAAGGGGCAGGCATTCATCTGCCCCTGTTCATTTATTGCTGTCAAGCTGCGAAAGCCATTGACTCAAGGGAGCATCGCATGACCCATAAGGTACTGCATACAGAAACGACATTTACAGGTGAGGTATTCAATGTCCGTATCGACCACATCGAAAGCGTTTCTGGGCAAGCCAGACGTGTCGACGTTGTCGAGCATAGCGGAGCTGTCGCGCTCATCCCATTGGATAACCAAGGACGCATAATCCTCGTGCGTCAATATCGACACCCGGCAGGGGAACCATTGCTGGAGATTCCCGCCGGCACACTCGAGGCACACGAGGATCCTGAAGCTTGTGCAGTGCGTGAGTCTCGGGAGGAGATCGGGATGTCCCCAGGAAAGATGCAGTACCTTGGTGGAACGTTTGTCGCCCCCGGTTACTCGACGGAGTTCATCCATTACTACTTAATACAAGACCTGACACCGGCACCTCTGTCACCCGACGAGGACGAAGAACTCAGCGTAGAAATGATTTCATGGGGTGAAGTCCATCGCCGAATCCGAGCAATGGAAATACGGGATGCAAAATCGCTCGCAGGCTTGCTCTTAGCAGGTATCTTTCTGGGGAAAATTGATTGGCCTGAGGAATAACGCGCTATGATACATAGAGGTCATTCATAAGAGTCGGGTCACTTTTGTCCCCTCGTCAACCAGACCACTGACACATTTCTTACCTAGACGTTTACAAGACCNNATTATGAGCGACTTTGTAAAAGCTCTCGAAGCCCCTGTAAATCCGAACATCCCAGAGATACGACCTGGTGACACGGTCAGTGTCCACGTACGTATCAAGGAGGGGGATCGAGAAAGAGTTCAGGAATTTCGAGGTACCGTCATTCGCCTACGCAAGGGTGGCAACAACGCCAACTTTACTGTCCGCCGCACTGCTTCCCATGGCATCGGTGTTGAGCGTACCTTCTTGTTGCGTTCACCTCGCATTGACAAAGTTGAAATTCAACGCCGGGCACACGTGCGAAGAGCACAGCTTTACTTCTTGCGCGACCGGGTCGGAAAACGCGCTCGGTTGAAAGAAAAACGAAGAAGATAAATCACTGATGGTTGACAGCGGTGCAGCGTCTTATGCTGCACCTGTTTTTTTCCCCGAGGGAACATGCCTATCCCATGGATCGGGATAACCTGCGGTCGTAAAAGTATCCAGGGAGCGCACGAGCCCTGGTTCGGTCTACCAGCCGCATACAGCCGGGCAATCATCTCTGCAGGCGGTTTGCCGCTGATCATTCCTCCAGAAATAGGGGTGCCAGATCTGCACATATTATTTGATCGCCTTGACGGATTGGTCTTCAGCGGTGGTGGGGATGTGCACCCAAGGTTTTACGGTCAGCGCCAGGAAGTCGGACTGCGCGCCGTGGACGAGCAGCGGGATCAGATGGAGATCGACTTGGTTCGGTTAGCCGTGGAAACAGCAAAACCCTTTCTCGCCATCTGCCGCGGGATTCAAGTACTTAACGTCGCCCTGGGTGGAAGCCTCTATCAAGACCTCACAGAGCAACTTGCCCACTCCTTGAATCATGATAATCGCGAGAAACCAAGAGACACGCTCGCTCACACGGTAACCCTCATTGAAGGTTCGCGCCTGCAACAATGGATCGACCAAGTTCAGATCGAAACCAACAGCCTTCATCATCAAGCGATTCGTGACCTTGCCCCCGATTTACGCATCATTGCACAGACCTCGGACGGAGTCATCGAAGGGATTGAGGTGGCGAGGCATCCTTTTGGTTTCGGGGTACAATGGCACCCCGAGCAATTGCGTGCACGACCTGAAACCATGGCAATCTTCTCGGCATTGATGCGTGCCTCTTCCGAGTGAAAAAACCGATACCATGGATACGCGACCCATAGGTGTGTTCGACTCAGGCGTAGGGGGGCTTTCCATCCTGCGTCAGATACGTGAAACGCTCGCGCAGGAAGACTTGCTCTTCCTGGCCGATCAGTTGCACGTACCCTATGGAAATCGTTCCCTTTCAGAAGTACGCCAGTTCTCAGAGAGCATCACACGCTTTCTTCTGAACCAGGGGGCCAAGCTGATCGTTGTTGCCTGCAACACCGCCTCAGCCGCAGCCTTGCATCATCTGCGCACAGTGTTCCCCGGAACGCCTTTCGTCGGGATGGAGCCTGCTGTAAAACCTGCTGCCCAGAGCACACACAGCCGTGTGGTAGGTGTCCTCGCCACCCCGGCGACCTTCCAAGGAGCACTCTTCGCCTCCGTCGTCGAACGCTTTGCAAACGATGTTGTCATTCTGGAACAGACACTTCCAGGTCTGGTCGACCAGATCGAAGCTGGGGAACTTGATGGAGCGACGACGCGGGAGATCCTGCGGCAGGCAATCGATCCATTATTGACACAAGGTGTCGACACCCTCGTATTAGCATGCACTCACTACCCCTTCATCATTCCCATATTGACGGAGCTCGTGGGTCCGGATGTCCAAGTGATCGACCCATCCCCAGCCATTGCCCGTCAAGTCAAGCGGCTGCTCGAAAGACACGCTCTCGGCACGCCTGCTGATCGAACCGGTAGGGTGATCTATCACAGCAGCACAGATGCAGAGCAGCTTGCTTTGATGGCAATGCGTCTGATCGGTGAACAAGGAGAAGCCAGATTCGTCCATTGGTCAGACGACCAGATTTCTCTTACCAGCCCGTCGTCATAATCAAAACCTCCCACCAACCGAGTGGGTGGGAGGTTTTTCATGTATTTTCGAATCGAAGTCGTTATTCTACGCCCGCCTGCTTCAGATCCTTCGCTGATGAACGCGCCACCGACGCTACAGTCTCCCCCTCCTTCAGGTTGATCACCCTAACGCCCATTGTCGATCTGCCTGCGCGTTTGATCTGCTTGACTTTCGTACGCAGCACGATGCCACCGCTGGAAATGATGGTCAGATCATCGTCTTCGTGAACCACTCGTGCCGAGGCAATGGGTCCGGTCACAGAACGTTTCTCTCGACTCAGTGTGATGACCCCGCCAGTGGCTCTGCCTTTGGGAGGATAATCCTCAAATGGCGTTCGTTTACCGTAGCCGTTTGCGGTCACTACGAGAAGGTCGCCACTGGGATCGACAACCACCATGCTTGTGACGCGATCCCCCTTTCGCAAGTTTATCCCCTTGACCCCCATTGCCGGCCGGCCCATGGGGCGTATAAGTTTTTCATGGAATCTTAGGGCTTGACCTTGTTCGGTGACCAAAATCAACTCGTCATCGCCACTCGTCAAGCGGACCCACCCCAAATGATCCCCTTTCTCTAGACCCATGGCAATCAGTCCCGAAGGACGCACGGAGGCGAACTTCGACAACTCCACGCGTTTGATCTTTCCATTGCGTGTCGCCATGGTGCAAAAATTAGCTTCCTCGAAATCGGGCACAGCCACTGTCGCTGTGATCGATTCGTCGGGCGACAACGCAAGGATGTTCACCATCGGAATGCCGCGCGCCGTGCGATCTGCATCGGGAATCTGGTAGGCTTTCTCTGAATAAACCTTCCCACGATCCGAGAAGAACAATACGGTGTCCAGTGAACGCGCAGGGAAGAACATCATCACCTCATCCTCCCCCCGCATTGAGTGCCCAGTCACGCCACGACCACCGCGAGTCTGCCGCCGATAGGTTTTGGCAGCCACACGCTTCACATAGCCCCGCTCGGTGATGCTGATCAACACCGCCTCATCGGGAATGAGATCCTCCTCACTGAAATCCTCGCTGGTATCCGGTGAGATCCGCGTTCGGCGTGGATCGCCGTAATCGGTGACCAGTGTATCGAGGTCTTCTTTGATTACGCCAAGGATCTTCTTCGGATGCGCAAGCAGATCCTCGAGATAACCAATTTGTTTGAGGACGTCTTTATGCTCGTTCTCAATCTTCTCTCGCTCCAGCGCGGCCAACCTACGCAGCCTCATATCCAAAATGGCTTGAGCCTGTATCTCTGTCAATTTGAAGCGTTTAATCAAGCGTTCCTTCGCCTTGTCTGCATCAGCCGACTTGCGAATCGTGTCGATCACGTCGTCGAGGTTGGCCAGTGCGATCAACAAACCATCGAGCACATGTGCGCGCGCACGCGCCTTGGCAAGTTCGTGTTCCGACCGGCGCGTGACCACGGTGACGCGATGGTCGACGTACAAATGCAAAGCACGTTTTAATGACAGCAGCCTCGGCTCGCCGTCCACCAATGCTAGCAACTGCACGCCGAAGGTTGCCTGCAACTGTGTGTACTTCAACAGTTGGTTGAGCACCTTCTTCGGCTGCGCACCGCGTTTCAGTTCGATGATGACACTCAAACCACGCCGATCCGATTCGTCTCGCAAGTCGGAAATATCACCTATCCGACCCTGGCGAACCAATTCTGCGATTCGTTCTATTAAGCTCGATTTGTTTACCTGGTAGGGAATCTCAGTGATAACGATCCGATGACGCGACTTGCTCAGCTCTTCGATGTGCGCCAACGCCCGCATCACAATCCGTCCCTTCCCTGTGCTGTAGGCTTGCTTAATTCCCTCCGTGCCTACGATCATGCCCCCTGTCGGGAAGTCGGGGCCAGGAATGAACTCCATGAGGTCATCAATGGTGACGTCGTCCAACCGATCGTAATGATCGACAATGTGGCGGATCGCGTCTGCCAATTCCCCGAGATTATGCGGCGGGATGTTCGTCGCCATCCCCACTGCGATACCGGAAGCCCCGTTGAGCAGCAAATTGGGCAATCGCGCCGGTAAAAAGATGGGTTCTTGGAGTGAGCCGTCGAAGTTATCGGCGAAATCGACCGTATCCTTCTCGATATCCACCAATAATTCTTCAGCCATTCGAGCAAGCCGGGCTTCGGTGTAACGCATGGCGGCGGGTGGATCACCGTCTATCGATCCGAAATTGCCTTGACCATCTACCAGCATATAGCGCATGGAGAAATCCTGCGCCATGCGTGCCATGGTGTCGTATACCGCTGCATCGCCATGAGGGTGAAACTTACCCAAGACCTCACCCACGATACGAGCCGACTTACGATAGGGCGTGTTTGATCGAATACCCATCTCATGCATTGCGTACAGGATGCGACGATGAACGGGCTTTAGCCCGTCGCGTGCATCGGGAAGCGCACGCGCCACGATGACACTCATGGCATAATCTAGATACGCATCACGCATTTGCTCGTCGATGTCAACCTGACGGACAGTCCCAATTTCCATGATCTTCTGCTTCTTTCAGTCGCCGGAATCTGTAGAAAACCCGCCTGCGGCGGGCTTTTCACTATTATACCGCGGGAAGGATTTCTCAGCCACATTCGAACACCTCACGAGGCCACCTCGGCAAGAGGGACACGAAGTGGAAAACATGTTTCCAGCGAGCGACGCATGTCGAATTTAAAGCGCTCTTGATTGACTCTCAGGAGTATTGATGCTAGAAAACAGGCACTCGATCGAATGCCAATGGAGGGTGATATGGTCCGTCGTAGACGCTTCGCGCCAATTATTATCGTCGTTCTCTTGCTGCTCATCGTCGCTTTTGTCGTGGCAGCCTTCATCATCATCCGACAACCCTTCCCCGAAACCGAAGGCGTTATCCAACTATCTGGACTCGAAGCACCGGTAGAGATCTATCGCGATTCATTCGGGATCCCGCACATCTACGCATCAAGCGCACACGATCTTTTCATGGCCCAAGGTTTCGTGCACGCACAAGATCGGTTCTGGCAGATGGAATTCTGGCGCCGTATCGGAACCGGCCGTCTCTCAGAATTACTAGGTCGAAGCACATTGGATGACGACCGCTATATCCGCACGCTTGGATGGCATCGGGTGGCGGCTCAGGAAGTGGAGCACCTGGGCGACGAAGAGCGTATGATTCTGGAATCCTATTCTGAAGGTGTAAATGCATATCTTGAGCTCAATCAGGGACATCTGGGCTTGGAATTCACGATCCTCGGACTCACAGGGGTAAAGTTTGAGCCGGAACCGTGGACTGCTCTTAACACGCTCACTTGGGGAAAGGCGATGGCGTTGCAACTGGGGGGTAACATGGATAGTGAATTGCTGCGTGCTCACGTCGCCACACGATTGGGTGTAGACGCGGTCAACGTCCTTGCCCCTCCCTATCCCGACGACTATCCGGTCATCGTCCCTGAACCCATCACCGAAGCCACAATCGATTCATTTCCCACTTCCGCGTTGCTGTTCAACTCGATCGATAGTGGGTTTGGTGTCGGCAGCAACAATTGGGTAATCTCTGTGGGCCGAACCGACACCGGGATGCCCCTTCTAGCTAACGACCCACATCTTGGAATCCAGATGCCCTCGATATGGTACGAAATCGGTTTACACTGCGAGCCTGTCGGGCTTGAGTGCCCTTTCAACGTCGTCGGTGTGTCCTTTGCCGGTACGCCAGGTGTCATTATCGGGCACAACGATCACATCGCTTGGGGTGTGACCAATCTGGACCCTGACGTCCAGGATCTCTTTGTGGAACGTATAAACCCCGAGAATCCCAATCAATACGAGTACCAGGGGGAGTGGTACGACATGGAAATCGTGCGCGAGGAGATTTTTATCGCGGGCGAAGATGATCCCGTCGTCGTTAACGTGCGGAAAACTCGCCACGGACCAATTATCAACGACGTTGCCGGCGGTACGGAGGATGATTGGTTTTACGGTTGGCAGCCACTCGCTCTCTCTTGGACTGCTTTGCAACCCGGAACCGTCTGGCAGAGCATTTTCATGCTGAATCAGGCCCAAAACTGGGAGGAATTCCGCGAAGCCCTTCGTTACTTCGACGTACCAAGCCAGAATTTCGTATATGCCGACATTGAGGGCAACATCGGCTATCAAGCGCCAGGACGCATCCCCATCCGCGGCTCAGGCGACGGATCCATGCCCGTGCCGGGATGGACCGGCGAATTCGAGTGGGTGGACTTCATCCCCTTCGACGATCTGCCTCGATCCTTCAACCCAGCGCAAGGTTACCTCGCCACCGCCAACCACGCAGTCGTCGACAGTGGGTACCCCTATTTTCTTTCAATGGACTGGGCTCCGGGATATCGCGCTCGTCGCATTATCGAGATGATTGAAGCCGACCAGACGATCTCGATCGACGACATTAAGATCATGCAAGGCAACAACAGCTCGCTCTATGCACAACTCGTGCTCCCATACCTCCTGGAGCTCGACCCCTCTGAAGACAGGCAGGCTCAAGCCATGGAACTACTACGCCAATGGGATGGGCAATCCGTGCGCGATAGCGCCGCAGCAGCTTTTTTTGAAGCCTTACGCATCCAGATGGTGGACGAGGTCTTCGGCGATGAGTTGGGAGAGAAGTTGCTTCCACGTGCGCGAGACTCACTAATCGTCACACTCTTGAACATCCTTCCCAATCCAAACTCATCGTGGTTCGACGACGTTAACACTCCGGAGGTTGAAACCCGCGAGACCATACTCTTGCGCGCGCTCGAGAAGACCGTGGAAGAACTCACGAAAAGACTGGGGCGAAACATCCCAGGATGGCAATGGGGAGATCTGCACACCGCAACCTTTGAGAATCAAAGCCTGGGTCGAACTGGAATCGGACCGATCGAAGCCCTCTTCAATCGCGGTCCCGTAGCGGTTGATGGATCCTTTGACACTGTTAATAACACTGGGCACAGCCTGCGCAATCCTTTCGGCGTGACCATTCTCCCCTCCTTCAGAATGATCGTGGATCTATCTGATCTCAACAGCTCTCTCTCCATACACACCACCGGTCAATCGGGACATCCTTTCCACCCCCACTACGACGACATGATCGATCTATGGCGTGATATCGAGTATCATCCCATGCTTTGGGCACGACAGGACGTCGTAGCCGCTGCCGAAGCCCATCTAACCTTAACACCCGATGGAAACCAATGACATCTCGTGCAAGCCAAGAATGTGGACCAATCGCAATCCAAGGGTGTCATGAAGGAGGGATGAGGCGCAGATACGAGTGATTTCTTCGAGGAGCCTGTAGGAGCGTCGAGTTTTTAGGCTGAATAAGGGAACGCCATGGGGCTGTCCAATTGCAGACAGCCCCGTGAATGTTAATTAGGATTCCGTAAGTTCGGTCAGATAGCTCCTAAAAAATGTACCAAACCTTCCCTGTCACCATTAGACACGTGGTGCCCATCACCAAGACTGTCGCGAGGAGGAGAATCGACAGCACAAACCGCTGACCGGTCGTCATCCCAAACACAGGAGTATCTGGAGATTCTTCTATACGGATGTCGAAAAGACCCTCTTGTCCCTCTTCAAATTCAGAAGGTCCATCTGACAACTCGCGCAGGTTATCGAACATTCTTGACCTCCGACAGGAGCAGCCTTACACGCCCAGTGTAGTCGATTTGGAATTCGTGTCAACCGGTCGTAGGCGCACGTCACCCACTGCAACGGCGACCTGCTCACCGGATGGCAAGACCAATTGTAATGTGCCGTCCACCTCTACTCCCATTACCGTCCCAAGCATACGCTCTTTCCACCCAGTAACAACGACTTGCTCTCCCTGAAATGCAAGCCTTCGTTCCCAAGCTTCCCGTATGTCGTCATTTTCAATCTTTGAATACCAACACCCCATGCTTTTGAGAACCTCAAGTAACAATTCATTCCGGTCCACCTTACCATTCACAACTGCTTCGACACACGTAGCCGGGTAGTCAACCACTTTGTCGGAAGGAACGGAATCCGGGCCGACATTGATGCCAACACCAAGAATGGCATATTCCAATTTGTCCCCAATCCACACAGCCTCCACCAGCACCCCAGCTACCTTTTTTCCAGCAATGAGCACATCGTTCGGCCACTTTATCTCAGCGTCCAGTTTCCATTGATCCAATGCCTCGACGATCGCCAAAGTTCCCAGAACAGTCAGAAAACCTACAGATTCAGCATGCTTGATTTGAGGCCTCAAAACCAAACTGAAAGCCAACGCACTTTTCGGCGTTGTATACCACCTTCGACCGTCTCGACCACGCCCTGCTGTCTGCTCGTCAGCGATAAACAAGGCGCCGTGGGGTACATTTCGATGCGCATATTCTATCGCTACCTCATTCGTAGAGCCCACGGACTCGAAATAATAAACAGGCTCACCCAAACCATACTGTGGTAATTTGGATTGAAGACTCTCAAGATCAAGCATGCTCCAATTGTACTAGTTGGTGCAGGAAACATGCCACGTCGTTTTCCTCTCCTGTAAACTCTGTTAGAATTCATTCACTGTTAAATGAAGCGTATCTGGGCTCCCTGGCGTATGGTTTACATCAAAGGTGAAATGGAAGAATCCGGGTGCATGTTCTGCAACCGATTGGCCATGCGCGATGGGCCAGACAGCCTCATTCTATATCGAGGGCAACGCGCCTTCGTTATCCTCAATCGTTACCCATACACTAATGGACANNTTACAGAACTTATGCTTCTTACCAGAAGAGCTGTCTCGCTCCTAGAAAAGGTGTACGCTGCGCAGGACTTTAATATCGGCATCAACATCGGTGAGGCCGCGGGCGCAGGAATTGTCGATCACGTCCACATTCACATCGTACCCCGATGGTCTGGTGATACCAGTTTCATGACCACCACTGCAGCGACGCGAGTCCTCCCCGAGGCTTTAGAAGAAACCTATAACAAGCTATACGCTGCATGGCGCGACATAAGCGACGATCCTTCAGGATAAGGGACTCTTTAACCCTGTTTTTAGCTTCTCCATCCCATCACAGAGGTCAGAAATGAGTAGTGACAAGAATCAGCGCGAACCTGTAATTCTCAGTGCAACACGAACACCCATGGGGAGATTCCAAGGTGGCTTAAGCCCATTGTCTGCCACACAACTTGGCGCCATCGTGGTCAAAGAAGCCGTCACCCGTGCCGGCGTGACGGAGCTTGATCAAATCGATGAAGTCCTGATGGGAAACGTAGTCTCTGCCGGCCTGGGACAAGCTCCAGCACGTCAAGCGGCCATCTTCGCTGGCCTACCTCCGACAGTCGGCGCATCCACGATCAACAAAGTCTGCGGATCAGGTCTGAAAGCCGGCATGTTCGCCTCGCAAGCCATTAAAGCCGGGGACGCGGATTTGATTGTCGCCGGCGGCATGGAGAGCATGAGTAACGCTCCTTTTCTCGTGTACGGTCGGGGTGGGGAACTGCGCTATGGGCACACGCAATTGGTTGACGCCTTGCTCCATGATGGTCTCTGGGATCCTTTCGAAGACTGGGTGATGGGCATGGCAGCCGAATGGATCGCCGACCAGTATGAAGTGACCAGAGAAGCCATGGACCGCTGGGCATTCGACAGCCATCAGAAAGCGGTCGCAGCCATGGAGGCGGGCAAGTTCGATGCCGAAATCGTCCCCCTCGAAGTGCCCGGAAGAAAAGGGAAGGTCACACGCGTGGAGCAGGATGAGACGCCACGGCGGGATACATCCCTGGAAAAACTGGCCGCACTCAGTCCCGTCTTCACAGCGGATGGCTCGGTAACCGCTGGCAATGCCCCAGGCCTCAACGACGGCGCAGCTGCAGTGGTTTACGCTAGCCGTGAAAAAGCCGAAGAACAGGATCTCCAGCCGCTCGCCCGAGTTGTCGGATATGCACAAGCAGCGGTCCCTCCCAGGGAACTCTTCATCGCCCCAGCGCACGCCATCCCCAAATTACTGCAGAAGATCGATTGGACTCCTGACGACGTCGACTTGATCGAGTTGAATGAGGCCTTTGCGGCTCAAGTGCTGGCAGACGGATACGCTCTTGCGGATAGTGGTTGGGCATGGGATAAAGTCAACGTGCACGGAGGCGCGATCGCACTCGGTCACCCCATCGGAGCCTCAGGCGCGCGCGTACTCACGACGCTACTCTACGCACTACGCGATCGCGGGTTGAAACGCGGTGTCGCATCGCTCTGTCTGGGAGGGGGCGAGGCCGTAGCAATGGCAATCGAGCTGGAAGACTGACTTTCGAGGCGTACGGACGTGCGCCCCAAATCTTTCTTGGAGAGGAGATTACTACGTGGACATAAAGAAGATCCTCGTCGTGGGCGCCGGGACGATGGGTAACGGGATCGCACAAACGGCTGCCATCTCGGGATATCAAGTCACCATGACCGATGTAGATCCCAAGGCCGTCGAGCGCGCCAAGGCAGCGATCGCAAAATCGGTAGATAAGCTCGCTAAAAAGGAAGTGATCGACGAGGCGCAGAAGACAGCCGCCCTCGAGATCACCACGTCGACGGATCTCGATCCTGCCGGCGACACCGATCTCGTCATCGAAGCTGCAACAGAGAACGTCGACCTGAAGCTTGACCTATTCAAGCGCCTCGATGAAATTTCTCCACCTGGCGCGATTCTAGCTTCCAACACATCCTCCATTCCTATCACCAAGTTAGGCAGCGCTACAAACCGCGCTGCGCAAGTCATCGGCATGCACTTTTTCAATCCCGTCCCATTGATGAAGCTTTTGGAGGTGGTGCGTGGATTAGAGACATCAGACGAGACTACCGCCGTAGCTTTCGACGTCGGACGTGCGATGGGCAAGGAGCCAGTGGAAGCAATGGACTCTCCCGGCTTCATCTCCAACCGCATCCTGTGTCCCATGATCAACGAAGCGATTTTCGCCTTGATGGAAGGGATCGGAACACCCGAGGCGATCGATACCGTCATGAAACTGGGGATGAATCACCCTATGGGACCGCTGACACTGGCAGATCTGATCGGGCTGGACGTGGTGCTGTCCGTCATAGAGGTTCTTCACCGCGACCTGGGTGAGGACAAATATCGCCCCGCTCCGCTACTACGAAAAATGGTCGACGCTGGTCATCTTGGCCGCAAGACGGGAAGGGGTTTTTACCTGTATGAGTAGGGGCAATTCACGAATTACCCCTACTCCTTCCATGGACAATGATCCATGAAGAGATATTAATCGCAAGCTGTCTTGTTTTGGTCATAAGACATCCCAGAATCTCCTCTTTCCGAACCACCTGACCGACCATGGCATTCACACACAGACTCATGCAAGGTGCACGACTTAGCCTTGGCATGTATAATGCGCGCACCATCACGGAGGCGCATACGATGAGACCCCATCGACCCCTAATCGCTACATTGATCTTGCTCTTCGCCGTGTCAGCGTGCTCAGCTCCCGGCGTGCCAACCTCTACAGAGCGGGGCGCGTTGGAAACAATTGTCGCAGCGACGCTCACAGCCGCAGCTCCACCGGAAGACAAGCCGGCACCACAAACAATGGGCCCGACCGAGCCACAAATTATTCAACCCACCCCTCTAGTGACTGCTACACCAACCCTGCCCTCCCCTCCCCCACCGTCGTCGGTTTTGCGCATCGTCTACACGGATACAGGGAACGTCTGGTTGATCGAGGGGACCAACCCACCGGTTCAGTTAACCAGCGGTGGAAACACGACTCGAGTTCTGATTTCGGACGATGGCTCGAAGGTCGCCTTTATCCGTCGTGTAGGTCCCGATCAAAAGCCTGAAATACGCTCGATCAATACCGATGGGACTGGTGAGATCACCCTGTTGACAGCGGCGCAGATCGATGCGTTATACCCCCTGGATCCCGCATTCACGCACAACGATATCGCCAACATCGCCTTCGTGCCTGGTACCCACCACTTAATGTTCAACACACGCGCAGTCGCGACAGGACCAGGACTCTTTAAATACAACGACGTAGCGCTTCTAGATGCCGACACTGGCTCGCTTTCTACGATCTTAGCGCCGGGAGACGGAGGAGACTTTACGTTGGCCCCAAACGGGAACCTGATGGCTCTCGTTCGACCGGCGGATATCAGCCTTGCAGACGTCGATGGAAGCAACCTGCATAGCAATTTGATCACATATACGCCGGTCATCACGTACAGTGAATTTCAATATTACGCACAGCCTGTGTGGATGCCGAATTCGAACGCTTTCGGCGTCGCCATCCCCTCCTCCGATCCTATGGCACCTGGCAAGAACGGCTTCGTCTGGCGAATTCCTGCCGACGGCAGTGCAGCGCTCAACCTAAGCACCATCAGTGGAGATTTCTACTTCGCCCAAGCTTTCAGCAGCCCAGTGCTTTCACCCAGCCTGCAACGCGTCGCTTTCCTACGTGACACAGGCACACCAAACGTCAAGGACCTATACCTGGCCGACGCCAATGGCGGTGGTCAAACCGTATATGCGACAGGTGATATTCAATGGAAAGGTTGGTCACCGGATAGCCTCCACTTTGTGTATTCGCTTGGCGGNNTGCATCAGCTTGCGCTGGGTAGACGACACGAGATACCTATGCCTTTCCGGCAGCCTTGGTTCATGGACCTTAATGACCGGGCAGGTCGGCGGTGGTCTGAACGCCATCGTCAGCCCGGCTGGGGACTTCATTTCATACGACTTCGATGCTTAAAGTCCGCAGCCTCGATGATCCCAAAACGTTCGCGAACACACAATCTATAGAGGCATACCTGTTTGCTTGCAGTTGTTACCCGAGAAAAAGAAAGCGTTTCGATCGCTCAATAAGTAAGCAATTTCATCTGTTGGCTTTTGATGTAGCGAATTGCAGACGTGGAACTTTCGACCACTCAAGTCCGAAACCCCTTTCTCCTAGCAAGATTCTGCGCCTGCCGGAGGGTGAGGTGAGGCATTCCGATCCTATAGACTCGGGTCGTTGTTGGTCGGTTGCCTAGAAGAATAAGCTGGTATATGCTTCCGCAGAAGAGAAATGTCGACGCAAACGGGTTGCTTATCCGATGAGGTGAATTATGTTTCGCTGGAATGGGCTTGATATAACTTGGCTTTTCATGGCAGTGATTTTCATCTACTTCGCCATCTTGGCTTGGGTTTACTCCAGGAGTCCCATTCGACCCTTTGTATATCGAGGGAAGAGACAAGCTGATGATGGCAATATCTTGGAAGCCCAGATTGATCAAATCCCAGAAGAGATCCAGAAGGATCTCGAGGGGTTTGTCAAGTCGGTCAACACCGCCATGCAAACCCGATATCGCATCGGTGCGATTAGTATGCTCATCGCAGCAGGTATGGCGATCGCTTCAATGTTCATCGGCTGAGCTGCGACCAGCTTGATAATCTCACTCAATCTAGTTCGTTGCGGGGGCGATCACTTCATACATGGCGGAGTAATCCCCCTCCGACCATCCTGCAGCCACCACGGATGTCAAAATATCCTTCACGCTGTTCACGACCGTCCTGTTGATCCCCAAACGGTCTGCTTCTTCGATCATCAGATCAACGTCCTTCAACACTAGCCGGACGGGATAGTTAGGCGCTTGATAATTCCGGTCGAGCATGCGGGGCAGCTTGCTTTCAAACGGCGTTGCAAACAAACCAGTCAGACGTGAAAGCTCCATGAACAGTTCTACTGAAACCTCATGCTTCACGACCAGACCCAGACTAAAAGCAAAGGTCGCAGTCAACGAGGCGATCAGATGATTTAATGCCAGCTTGAGGACTGCAGCTTTCCCTACCGGACCTATATGGCGTACGTGCGCGCTGAATGGCATAAAGATATGCGACCAGCGTTCCCAAAGGTCTGGTTCGGCCCCGACCAAGGTGATGAGACTACCTTCACGAGCGTGCGAAGGTCCACCCATAACAGGCGCCTCGAAATAGTCGCTACCGAGCGTCCTGAATCGTGCCGCTAGTTCAACGCTTTCGTCCGGTGCAATGGTGCCCATCTGAACGACAACGCGTCCTGGCAGTTCCACTTGAACATGCGGAGCCAGCAGGACCTGCGATACCGCTTCCGAATCCGTAAGCATGACGATCACACATGTCGCTGAGCGCACGGCCTGGGCGGGGTCTTCCACGACCTCGGCGCCTTTCAATCTGAGGGGCTCAGCTTTTTGTCGCGTTCGGTTATACACCGTCAGAGGGTACCCTGCTTCGATCAATCTCGAAGCCATCGGAAGACCCATCAAGCCAGTCCCCAGGAAAGCGACTCTGACCTTATCCTCACCCAGCATACTCACCTCACATGAACGAAAACAGCCCCGAACTGAAACGCTCAGGGCCCTGCCCGCTTCAATCTATGGTTCCAGTGCCTTGCTCATCACAAATTGAAGGCATTGATCTCCATTTGAGACACTTGGCGTCGCCCACGACCTCGAAACACCGCACGTCGCTGCCAGCGTTCAATGATCATGGCTCTGACAACAGTTCCTCCAGGATCTCTTGTACCATTTGCGGATTAGCTTTCCCACCCGTCTCCCTCATCACCTGACCAACAAACCAGCCCAAGATGGCCTTCTTTCCACCTTTGTAGGTCGCCACTTGCTCCGGGTTGTCGGCAACGACTTTTGCCGACAACAGACGCAATGTCTCATCGTCTGAGACCTGTGTCAATCCTTCACTCTCGACAATCTCTCCCGGTGCGCGCCCACTTTCCTCAACCTTTTCCAAGAGCTCTTTACCTGTGCTGGTTGTGACCTTCTTCTCATCCACAAGACGGATGATCTCTGACAAATGAGACGGGCGCAGCCTCAACTTAGCGGCCGTCACACCTCGCTCGCGGATCATACGTAGCACGTCGTTCATCATCCAGTTCGAAACGCTCTTTGCCTCGCCCTCATAACGTGCGATGGTCTCCTCAAAATATGTCGACAGACTACGTTCTTCGGTCAGGATTTCGGCGTCGTACAGCGGAAGTTCGTATTGCTCTACAAAACGCGCCCTTCGATCGAGTGGCAACTCAGGTAGGGAGGCGAGGATCTCGTCGCGCCAGGCGTCATCCAATTGGATCGGAAGCAGATCCGGTTCACGAAAGTAACGGTAGTCGGCCTCAGTTTCCTTGGAGCGCATCTTGCTCAACGTGCCGCTGTCCTCATCCCACTGCAGGGTCCAGGCCTCGATCTGGCGGCCTGCGTTGCTCTCGCGGACCTGACGTTCGATCTCGGTTTCGAGAGCCATCCTCACATTTTCGATCGAGTTGACGTTCTTGATTTCCGTCTTGGGATTGAGGATTGCACTCCCCTCGGGCCGAATGGAAACATTCGCATCACACCGGATGTGACCGCGCTCCATATCCCCCTCCGAGATCCCCAGCCAGCGCAAGAGCTGCCTCAGGCGGATCAGATACTGAGCCGCCTCGTCCGCAGATCGCAGGTCAGGACCTGTGACCATCTCAACCAACGGTACACCACAGCGATTGAAATCGATCAGTCGCTTCCCATTTTGATAGACAGTTTTTCCGGCGTCTTCTTCCACGTGCAACTTCGTGATCGTCACCTTGCGAGAGGTGCCATCGGGCATAGGCAAGTCGAGATAGCCGCCGCGCGCTAAAGGCTCCTCGTACTGGGAGATCTGGTAGCCCTTCGGTAAATCCGGGTAGAAATAATTCTTACGAGCGAAGTACGAAAGCGGTTGGATCGATTCGGCATGCATCGCCGCAGCCAGAAGAACCGCCTTCTCAACCACGGCACGGTTGAGCACGGGCAAAACTCCTGGCAAACCTGTGCAGACCGGGCAAATGTTGGTGTTTGGAGGATCGCCCCATGAATCTGCTTTGCAGCCGCAAAAGATCTTGCTTTTTGTGTTCAATTGAATATGCGTTTCAAGACCGATGACTGTCTCGAATTCAGACATGAGACCCTCCCGCGGGAGATTCTTATCACGATTCATTAAGTAACAATATGCTCTTCTCCGCCCGGCATTATAGCTGTGGCAAGAAAAGGTTCAAGAGGTGATGTCGATGGTTACTCGATGTCGTCAACGCTGGTCTTCCTTCACCATGACAGACGAGGAGATTAATCGACTTTTTCGGATGAAAAATCGACTATCACGTCGAAGTGATTGACATCTCCAGATTCGATCCTGACTTTGAGGCATTCGGGGCATTCCACCTGCGCCACCCGATCCCCGAACACAACCGTCATCCCATTGCCGGGATATCTCAAATCCAACCATGACTTCACCGAGTAATCCATCAGCGACGATTCCGACAAAGACGGAAGTCCCACAACCGTGAGCTGGGCACCTTCAGGCAAGGCGTGCATTTCCTTGCTGAGCGCATTGAAAAAAATCTCGGACAGCTTCCCATTCCTTTCCCACTTGGGAAAGGACCCGAAAAGTGGACCCCGCAGGACGAGAGATCCGATGACTATACTCATCAGAACAAAGGTTAAAGCGGACACCAATTGACGCATCGCGATTTCCTGGTTAGGCATCCTCGCGTTCACCCCCCGCACACCACGCACCAACGACCTACTGCTGCGAACAGCCACGATCGCCAGGATTGTTGAAAAAGCTGACACGGTGAAATACATACTACGCCGGGAGGCGGTCGATGTGAGTATGAACAAAGCCAGAGTGAACAAGAGCCAGAAAAGCATTAGAAGGAGGATTTTATCTTCCCGACGACGAATTTCGTCCGTGTTACTTACAAATACACCGGAGGCGGCCAAGAAAAATACAGAGTAGATCAAGATGGGATAACTCAGCCTAAGAACGGTATCCCTGGCTCGAATCAGGTAACTCTCGACCGGGGTTTTCTCGCGCCCCTCCATCGCTGCAATGACGATCTTCAAACCTCTGCCGTGATAAGCATCCTCGATCACCTGGCGCAGGAGGGGTGCAAGAACGGGATAAACGAGGATTGCCAGGAATGACAGGATGAACAATGCCAACACGAGACCCACGAACAATCGCGAGAACGCATTTTTCCGCTCCAGTATGAGTCTTATTATTTGTCCCCGATAGCGGAGTAGAACAGCGAGAAAGAGGACGACCAAACCTAACGAGACACCAATCTGAAGGTTTGTAGGATATGGAGACATTATGCGTTTTAGTTGTGCAAAGATTGTTGCATTCGGATCGACGAGGGCTATGAAGAAATCGATTACGATCGCTTTTGCACCCTGAAAGAGCTGATCGCTGCCATCGAGCGATTTAATACCGAGACCACCGATCACATTCGTTCTCCAGACGAGGAAAAGAACGGTCGCAAGAATAAACAGTGTGCTCAGTCGCGCATTTTTTACTTTCCAAGTTTGCACCTCACGCTCGGGGAACAGCAGTATGTAGGACAAGATAAAGAGCGGGGTTAAGAAGCCTGTCTCTTTTGAAGCCAGAGCGAAGACACAAAACAGGACCGATAAAACAAGAGTAATCATTCGCCATCTGGTTGATGATGCGCGGTACTGCAGCAAGAAAAGCAGCGAGAGTAAGGTGAAAGAGGCTGCTAATAGATCTTGTCGCCTCGATATAACTGGGACACTTTGCGATAGGATGGGATGGAGGGTAAAGAGTGAGGCGCTTACTACCGCCAAACCAATTCTCCCTTCCGCCAATCTCCTTACAAAAAGAAAAACAAGTAGGGTATTGGAGAGGTGCAAGAGTAAATCCGTCAGGTGATATCCCCAAGGTTCCACGCCCCAAAGGGAATAATCCAAGGAAAAAGAAAGCGTGCTGAGTGGACGAAAATAAGTCCAATATTGC
>JABAOH010011839.1_pt1 | contig 18914 bp, 24 predicted proteins | sample 7062181 | NCBI WGS metagenome assembly JABAOH01 (sample SAMN14538630, study PRJNA623070) | marine sediment metagenome | biome: marine biome [ENVO:00000428]; feature: marine pelagic biome [ENVO:01000023]; material: deep marine sediment [ENVO:00002113]; isolation source: pool of 5 deep marine... | reverse complement strand
CCGGGCGAGGCCACCAAGCGTGAAATACAAAGGCTCCTGTTTAAATTCGGCGCCCCCTCTTTCGGGATGACCCTTCCCAAACAACGCTGGTGCGTCGACGCCGTATCCGTAGCCGAGACGTTCCCGGCGCCCGCGATTCCTTGATTTTACGTAATTATTTTGGTAATATAAAAAATGGACGCCGATTAAAAATCGTGGCGGGTGCAGAGAAGAGATGAAGGCGAAATTCGTAATTGCGGCCTGCTTCATAATCGCCGCTGTCGGGGCGGCCTCCGCGGACTACGTCGTGGTCGGCTACCGGACGTATATGTCGTCGTTCCCTTTCTACGGCTGTTGAAATACGCGGACCGTGCGGTGCCAGGACCTGGTGCTGAAAGGGGAAGGCCTTACGGCCGGGGCCGTCACGCGGTGGGAGTGGTACGCGAGCTCGATCATCTCGGTCGGCGGGTTCAAGGATTTCTGGGTCAAAGTATGCCATACCTCGCGCGAGAAACTGGTCGCCGACTTCGAGAAAAATTACGACGGCAATAAGCCGGTGCGGGTGTTTGCCGACGACGAGCTGCGCATCAAGCCGCCCGCGTACACCTGGTTCGGCTTCGACTTCTCGCCGCGGTTCGAGTACAACGGCAAGGATAACCTCATCGTCGAAGTCCACTGGAAGGAGCGGAGCGGCGCGCCGGGGATAGTTACGTACTGGACGCCGAAGGAGGGCCGGTGTTGTATGTACGCCGGGCCGGTCCCGTGCGAGCCCGCGGTCTTCGACTTCGTACACTATATGCGGATAAAGCTATCGCCCGCGGCCGTGGCGCCGACGTCGCTCGGCCGCGTCAAGGCGGTGTTCCGTTAGGGCCGCGTCATATCGCCGGGGGCTAGCCGATTTGCGCTCGATATTGCTCTTAACCGCTTGCTTCGTCGCCGCCGCGGGAGCCGACTACGTCCTGGTGGGGGACATGGCGCAGCGGATAAATATGCCGTACTACGGCGGCGGCGGTTACGAGGCCGTGAGGTGCATGGAGGTAGTCCGGAAGGGCGACGGCCTCGTCGCCGGCGGGATTACCCGATGGGAGTGGCACGGCGGCGAGCTCGAGCCCACGAACGGTAAGTTTTATAAGTTCAAGTTATTGCTCTGCCACACCTCCCGCGCGGACCTCGCGCCTCCTTTCAAGAGTAACTACGAGGGGCGGACGCCGGCCCGGGTCTTCTACGCCGACCCGGCGACGGTCGATATACGGATTCGGGAGTGGTTCGGCTTCGACGCAAAGCCGGCTTTTAAGTATAACGGCGACGACAACCTTCTCGTCGAGGTCTGGTGGGAGGGAGACGACGACGGCGGCGGCCTGGTCTTCACCGCGGACGTCCGGGAACAGGACCGCTGCGTCTTCGCGTCGAAGAAGAACGGCGTCCCGGAGTACGGCTATCCCGACGAGGGCAAGGTCTTCAATTGGCTCCACTACATGCGGATAACGCTGTCGCCTGACGCGGTGTCGCCGACGTCGCTCGGGCGCGTCAAGGGCCTCTTCCGATAGCCGGTTCTGAGGCGGGCCGTGACGGGGCGCCCTTTTTTCGGCTTGACAAGGACCGTTTAATTCTATAAAATATTCACGGCGAGTAACGCAAGGCCGAGAACCGACAAACCATAGGCGGTGTAATTATGAGGGTGTTATTAGGTGCGAGCTTTTGCGTCCTAGCTGCGGGCGCGGCCTTGGCCGCCCAAATTCTGGTCGGCGGCGAAGGCGTCCCGGTAAATTACCCGTTTTGCGGCAGTTGAGACAATGCTTTTCGGGGCCAAGCGCTGGTCCTGAAGACGGACGCCGTTCCCGCGGGCGACGTGACCAAGTGGGAGTGGTACGCGTCGCAAACCCAAAGGCCGGGCGATTTCTATAAATTCCGCCTGAAGCTCTGCCACACTTCCTTAACGACGGTCACCGACACGTACGCCAAAAACTACGACGGCAAGACGCCGCTCGAGGTTTATTACCGCGAAACGTGCCGCATCGCCGCGACGCCCTACCAGTGGTTCGGCTTCGTATTCGACAAGACGTTCAAGTACAACGGCACCGACAACCTGCTCTTCGAAGTGTGGTGGGTAGGCGATAACAACGGCAACGCGTACACCTACTGGACGCCCAAGACAGGGCGGTACGTGTATTCGTATATCAAGGGGTCGACGCCGTATTACGGGTACCCGGACAAGGGACAAGTAACGAACTACCTCCACTACATGCGGATTACCCTCTCGGCAAGCGCCGTGGCGCCGACGTCGCTGGGGCGCGTGAAGGCGATTTATAACTAGCGCGAAATCCGGTAGGGTGAAGCTCGAGCCGGCCTCCGGGCCGGCTTTTTTTCTCGCGAATCCTAATATATCGGCTTGACACGCGGGCGCCGGAGGTTTAATATATAAGCAGCGAAGGGCCACACAGGGAGGTTTAACCATGGTCCGGAAGTTATTAATACTCGTATGTGTAACCGCGGCCGCGGCCTACGCCGGCCAGTTCATCGTCGGCTCGCCCGAGACGCCCGTCAAGGCGCCGTTCTCGGCGTGTTGAGGCATCGAGGCCTATCGGTACCAGGGCCTGGTGCTGAAGACGGATGTCATCCCGGCCGGGCAAATCACGCGGTGGGAATGGTTCTCCGCGCCGGGTACGGGCAGCGTACGGCACGCTCTGCTGAGCAACTTCTCCATAAAAATATGCCATACGTCGTTGAACCCCCTCACCACGCCGTTCGCGGCCAACTACGACGGCAATACGCCGGTGACGGTCTTCTCCGCCAACCCCATACGGATCGACCCGGAGATGAACACCTGGTTCGGCTTCGACTGCAAGCCCGCGTTCGCGTACAACGGCCGCGATAACTTCCTCGTCGAGACGTGGTGGGACGGCGGCAACGACGGCGGCCCCAACTGCAGGATGAAGTACGTCCTCGGCTCCGCCCGGGCGTGCATAGCCTCGCGCGTGCGAGGGGTCCCGCAGAACGGCTATCCGAACGGCGGCAAGGCCGAGGGCTATAACATGTACATGCGCATAACGATCGCGGAAGTGGCCGTCGCCGCGAGCTCGCTGGGCCGCGTGAAGGCGCTCTTCCGGTAATCCCGACGGGAGGTTTTCCGATGAGGACGACGGCGTTCGAACGCTCTTCCTTCGGGAGGGTCCGGGCGCTGTTCAGATAATTAAAAAATGTTTGGGGAAATAAGGCCGGCCTGCGGGCCGGCTTTTTTTATTTGAAAATGGCCTTGATGCGGCCTACGGAGCTGGCCGTTACCGCCGGGCCCGTACGGTATCTTAGGAACCAGCCGTTGGACCCGCAGGCCCATGCGTCGTCGCGGCTTAGCGTTTCGACGTCCCAAATTTCGCATCTAGCCGGGCAAACTACGCGGTGCCATTTGGTTCCCTCCCAGCGGTATATTACGTTGCTGGCCCAGTTCTGGTCCATAGCGACGGCCCAGCCGAATTCGTTGTCGGCCATACTAATGGCGTTGAAACGCTTTATTTCGTACAGGTTGTATATTTTCCACGAGCCGCCGCGGTAGTGGCCTATTTTGCCGAGGTTAGGCCCCATCCACGGGTCGTATTTCGTCCCCGCGGCCCACATTTCGTCCGCGGCGGGTACGGAAACGCCCAAGAAAGATTCGTAGTCAGGCACGGCTATTGGATACCAGTTGCCGCCCGCGTACCGGTAATTTACCCGGTGCGAACCAACGAGGAAGCCGTAGTTCCGGCTGTAGAACTCGAGATCGTGGAATCCGCCGCCCGTCGACTCCGGGCCCTCGGCGCGCCAGCTCGAGCCATCCCAATGGTAAACCTTAGTCGGCGAGCACGCCCAACCCTCGTCTTTGGCGCAGATAGCTAAAGCCCGGAAGCCGTCATCTATTACGTCTTTGGCGGTCCAGCTCGAGCCGTCCCAATAATACATCGTGGTCGGTAGGTACCAACCGCTAACCGCCGCCCAAGCACAATTGTCGTCGTACGCACTTATCGCGCCGACGCCGTAGTTAACCGGGAATTCTTTGCTAATGGACCAATTTCCGTTTTGGTAGCGTAATATAGCGCGGTCCGCCCCCGCCCACCCGGAGTTCGCGTCAACGAAGTCCAAGTCCCAAATGGTGCCGTTTATAGGGGCTTTGACCGGTTCCCACGCGCCGAGGGCAGACGCCGCCATAATTATTAACGGCATTACGCAACTAGTTATCGTCGACGGTTTCGTCATCTCCCGTGAAGGCGGCCGCCCTTAGCGGGGCGGCCGCCTGAGGCCGATATGCGCTTATTAAGGAGGGGTTTGCGTGAAATTTATTGTGAAGATAGTAGGGTTATTCGGGTCTTTACTCAGTTGTTCGGTGCCACTTTGCTTGTAAACGTACCAACCTACGCCGGGGTGTCTTTTGCCGTCGTATTCCGGCGGTAACGTGCCTATGTCGAAGGCGTCGGGGCCGTCGCTTATTACTGCCCCGATACATAGTCTTGCCGGTTGGCTTCTTAGCTGATAATTTACTACTTTTATCGTAGGGCCTTCTAACTCGTAGTAGCAGCAATTCTCCTGGTCAATGGCCAACCAACCGGGGAAAACTAACGTGAACGCCACGTTGTCTTCGGCGTTCCCGACGATAGCACGTACCTTTATGTACCGATAATCGGGTTCATATTCCGGGTCGTCCTCCTCGCTCGGCGGTACCGGTTCTGCTACGAATGGGGAGAAAGGGTATGCGGCGTGTTGAGGGAAAGGGAATTCTAATAAGGTATGTGGGTAGTCGGCGGTGCCGGCGCGGTAAAGGCCTTCTTGAGGTACTCCTTCGTCGTCAATCCCAAATACCACCCAGTGATACCGATTTGAAGTGCCGCCGACCCGGACGTTTACTATCATTTCGTAGGGTTTGCGCGGGTCTACCCAGTAACTCTTCCAACCTTTCCTGTTCGGTAAAAGTTCTCCGTGCAGTTATAAAGGGAAGCAAGTGCCCCAAACCTCGCTGTACCGCGTGTAGCGGAACTTGCATTTGTACCCGATTTGGGCTGGTTCGTCGTTAGCCATTTTTGACCTCCGTTTTAAAAGTTATTTGAAAAGCGCCCTAATTCTCCCGAGGGACGACGGTTCTACGGCTACGCCGCCGGCGTACGCGGCGACGCCGTATATGCTGCCGTCCCCTACTCGTTTTTCGCTAACTAATTTACGGCCCGTCGCGTCCAAACGCGCGAAATTGGTTTTTTGGGATATGTCGCCGTCGCCTACGACGTATACCGAGTTGTCGCCAACGCAAACCGATAAGGTCCAGGGTAGGAACCTCAAATCGGTTACGTGAAAAAGTAATTTACCCTCGGCCGTAAGCTTGGTAACTCTCCGATAGTAAGTCTCGCCAACCCATATCGACCGGTCGTTGGCGTTTACGGCAAGGCCGTACCCGTCCGGCATCCAGCCGGTGGCCGGGTAACGCCATATCTCGTTTCCCCGGGGGTCGAACTTTATGATGCGCGTCGGGTTACCCATATAGGATGATTTATACATGATAAATTGACCCGTCTTAGGGTCCACGACGCCGCCAACGCCGACGTATTCTTTTTCGTTACCTTCTTTCTTTTTCCTGAATATTATCGAGCCGCTCGCGCTGATTTTAATAATCTCTTGCGTATCGATATCGCACGTCCAACACGAGCCGTCCCGCGGGTCCACCGCGGCGAAGCGAGGCCTACTTACGTTCGGTATACGAAACAATACGTTCCCGCTCGCGCTGACCTTAACGATTTCGTTAGAGGTCCAGTTTACGACCCAGACCGCGCCGTTCCGGGGGTCGATTCCGAGCCGCGTCGGCGTCCCCAAGTAAACCCTCTTTAAGATGGACCCGGTTTTCGTCAGCTTCGTCAATCTACCGTCGCCGGTATCACCGACCCAGACGGCGTCGTCGCGTACGTCTATGGCCGCCGATACCGGATAGTCGAAACCGGTTACGATGAATTTCTCGGCCCCCGCCGGCGTTACCCTTATCACTTTCGCGCCGTGCGCGACCGTTACCCAACAACCGCTCTCGGTCGCCGTAGCCGATTTTATTGAAATTAAAGTCAACGTTGTTACTAGTATCGTTATTTTATAGACCACGTTATTACTCACCCCGGGTTACGTTAATTTTTATTAACAAATTAAGTCTACACTACCCGGGCCCGGTATTCAAGTAAATATCGCATTTTTTTCGGCGGTTATATGTCTTAGCTAATTATTTTCGCGGGCCGCGTTTTGAAAACCCTTGACCGCGTTTCGTCGTTATTATAGTATACGGCCATTAGCGACGCCGCTCTTATATTAATAACGAACGACGACGGCGTGAACGCGCCGGGGCTCGTCGCGCTCGCGTCGGCTTTGGACGCGGTGGCTGAGGTCGCGGTCGTCGCGCCGGAACGCGAGCGTTCCGCGGTGGGCCACGCGGTGACGGTGACGGAGCCGTTGCGCGCGTGGCGCTCGAGGTGGCCCGACGGCCGGGAGGTCTTCGTCGTCGACGGGACCCCCGCCGATTGCGTGAAGATAGGCGTCAAGGCGCTACTCGAGCGCCGGCCGGACGCCGTCGTCTCGGGCATAAACCTCGGCGGCAACGCCGGCGTCAACGTCATATATTCCGGGACCGTCTCCGCGGCCACGGAGGCGACCATCCTCGGCATCCCCGCCGCGGCGATTTCGCTCGACACTTTTACGGAACCGGACTTCGGCCCGGCGGCGCGCGTCGCGGCCTGGGTGGTCGCGAAGGTTTTAGAGAACGGCCTGCCGGCGGGGGTTCTGTTGAACGTGAACGTCCCCGCTCGAGCGGCGGAGGAGATAGCCGGCGTGCGGATAACGCGGCAAAGCCGCGCCGTGCTCGAGGACCGCTACGAGGAGCGTCACGACCCTCGCGGCCGGCGCTACTTCTGGCTCGCCGCGGAGCGCATGAGCGCGCCGGACCCGCGAGACGACGACGACATAACCGCGCTCAGGGAAGGGTACGTTTCGATAACGCCCATCCATTACGACCTCACCGACGAGGCGGCCCGGGGGCACGTTGCCCTTTGGCTCGAGGAGTCAATTTTTTGATTTAAGTCGCGGCTCAGGAGGCCCCGAGGGAGATGCGCCTATTCCAAGATACGAATTACAATTTCATCGGCCTCGGCCGGGCGGCCCTGATATTTTCCGCCGTTTTGATGGTCGCGAGCGCGGCGCTGCTGATCACTAGGGGCCCCAACTTCGGCATCGACTTCACGGGCGGCGTCAAGATAGACGTCCTGACCAACCGCCGCGTCACCGTCGCGGACCTCGAGAAGATACGCGCCGCGGCCCCGGTGGAGATCCATTCCATAGGCCGGGCCGAGCGCGAGATGCTCATCTCGCAAAAGGGCCTGGAGAGGGCCGAGGATTACGCCGACGCGATAGTCAGGGGCCGGCGCGAGGTGGGGAGGTTTAAGAGCCTGGCCGAAGTCGCGGCGCTGCCGGGGGTGGCGCTTACGGAGGACAATTTGGCGACGGTGTTCGCCGTTACGACGGAGGAGGCCGAGGGGGCCAAGGGTGCCCTTAAAATAGACATAAACGAGGCGGCGCCCGACAACATCCGCGAGCGCGTCCAGCAGATTATCGTCGACAACACGGTTGGGAATCTCAGCCGCGTGCTGGGTGCCATCTTCGGCGTTCCCGCCGGCGCGCGGGAAAAGACGGACATTAACTCTTTCGAGGACGCAGGCCTCCTGAAAGAGGAACTGGCTAAGTATATGCCCGCGGGCGACGCGGCGGTCGTGGCGCGCAACGTCGCGCGGAAGAGGGCGCTGGGCGCGCAGGCGGGGGCCACGACGCTTCTGCCGTCGCTCGCGGCCGCGTACGAGGGCGTGAAGATTTCGCCCGGGGCCCGAAAGGCGCTCGAGGAGGACTTCTACGCCGGGACCTTCGCCATCCGGGGGACGGAGAACATAGGGCCGCGCGTCAGCCGGCAGCTCATCGGCCTCGCGATGAAGGCGCTCGCCTTCGCGCTCCTCGCGATGCTCGCTTATATCGCTTTGAGGTTTAAACTCGCGAGCGGCGTCGTCGCCGTCATAAGCCTCATCCACGACGTACTCATAACGCTCGGCCTGGCCGTGTTGGCGGGCATCGAGATCGACCTGACGGTAGTCGCGGCTTTCCTGACGGTCGTGGGTTACTCCATCAACGACACCGTCGTCACGTACGACCGCATCCGCGAGGACACGCGGCAGGGCCGCAAGGAGACCTACCGCGAGCTGCTCAACCGCGCCATCAACGAGAACCTGTCGCGAACCCTCATCACCGGCACGGGCTCCCTCGTCGCCCTCCTCATCCTTTACTTCCTGGGCGGCGAGGCGCTGAGGGGATTCGCCTTCGTGCTTTGGGTCGGCATCGTCCTCGGGACTTATTCGTCGATATACGTCTGCGCGGCGCTCCTCGACGAGATAAACAGATTCCGGACGCGCCGCCGCAAGGTCCAGCTCGAGGCCAAGGTAACGCGCGCGCAGGTAAAGAGGAAGGTCCGCAAGAGGAGGAAGCGGCGGTAGCGCGGCCCTTCGACGCCGACGGCGATTTATGCTTGCCTCAATAGATAAGGGCGTGTACGTCGCGCTCGTCGCGTCCTACGGCTTTTTGGCCGCAACGTATCTTTTGCGGCGCAACGGCATCGCCCAACTCAGCTGGGCCGTCTGGCTGCTCCACACGTTCCTCTTGGCCGTGCGCTGGCTCGAGGTGGGGCGGACGCCTTTCTCGACGCTCTACGAGTGTTTGTCGCTCTTCGCCTGGTCCGGCGTCCTCGCGTATTTGCTGGTCCAGCGGTTCGGGCGCGAGAAGGTCCGGTGGTCCGGCGTCGTCCTCTTCGCGATTATGGCCGCGGCGATGGGTTACGGCGCGACGAAAGACCCGACCGTCAAGCCGCTGTCGCCGGCGCTCGACTCCATCTGGTTCGAGGTCCACGTCATTCCGGCGTTCGCCTCGTACGCGCTCTTCGTCGCCGCCTTCGCGTTCCAGCTCGAGTTCCTCGTGACCGCGGCGAGGCGCGAGCGCCTCGACTTCTTCTCGCGCAAGCTCATCCTCTTCGCCTTTCCGCTGCTGTCGTTCGGGATATTCTCCGGCGCCGGCTGGGCCGAGGAGACGTGGGGGACGTACTGGTCGTGGGACCCCAAGGAGACGGCGTCGCTCGTGACGTGGTGCGTCTACCTGGCGTATATTCACGCCTCGCGGAGCCCGCGCTTCGCCCGCGTCCCGTCGCGCGTGTTGAACATATTGGGCTTCGTCTCGATGATGTTCACGTTCCTCGGCTTCAACGTCGTCGCGAGGCTCCTGGGCCTGCCGACCGCGCACGCGTATACGTAGCGTTTGAGCGGAGTTTATGGTTAAACGTATATTAACCTTAGTTTGGAAACTCCTAACCTCCCTCGAGGTCGCGGTAATCCTCGTGCTCGTCCTGACGGCCTTCATGGTCGTCGGCGCGCTCGTGCCGCAGGGTATGGACGACGAATTCTACCTCAAGGCCTGGGACGAGGGGACCTATCATACCTTCCGCGACCTGGGCCTTTTGAATATTTTCCATAAACCCATTTTCCTCGTGCCCGCGGCCCTCTTCGGCCTCAACCTCCTCTGCTGCTCCGTCGACATACTCCGGAAATTTTTCCCGAAGAACATAACGGCCCATTTTGCGGTCTCGGCGCTCTACCACCTGGCGCTGGTGGGGATGTTCGTCGGCTTCGTCGTCACGTACCTTTTTTCCTACGGCGGCGAAATCTGGCTCAAGCCGGGCGAGGCTAAGCGCGTCCCGCTGAAGAGGGGCGAGACGACGTGGGCGAGGCTCGCGCCGCGGCTCGGCCTGGCGGCGCCCCAAAACGAGGAGACGACGTACGAGCTGCGCCTCAAGAGCTTCGAGACCGAGTACGTCGAGAAGGACGGCCGCATATTCGTGAAGGATTGGATAAGCGCGCTCGAGGTCGTCGCGGAGGGCGACGTGGTCGCCGCCAAGCGCGTCGAGGTCAACGACCCGCTCGTCTACGGCGGCATGAAGTACTACCAGGCGTCCTTCGAGCAGAAGATAAAGTTCGACGTGGACGGCGAGTTGCGGGAGCTGGAGGCGGGCGAGGCGCTGGCGGTGGGCGACGAGAAGTTGATGGTTTCGACCGTCACGGGCGGTACGCTGCTCGCGGACGACGGCCCCAAGCCTGTCGGCCCGTACGTGGAGCTAAAACAGATGCCGAAGGACAAGTGGCACCGCGTCGTCAAGGACGTGCGGCCCGGCGTCCGCCTAAGTCAAGGCGAACGGACCGACGTCCGCGGCCACGACGTTGCGTTCCTCTCGTACCGGGAGGCGAGCGGCTTTACGTACAAGCGGGACCCGGCGGTGAAGTACCTCTGGGTCCTGTGGATCGTGTTCACGGCGTTGATAGCGGTTCGTATATACGTACAAGAGTCGGCCCTGACGTGGTTGCGAAAGGAGGATTAGGGGGGCGGCCCGCAGCGCGGGCTTTTTTGTTGGGCCCGGGCGTGATAAGGCCTTGCATAACAAGCGTTAAAGATATATATTATATACGTAAAAGGAGCACGCGGACGGCGGGAGAGATGTTTTGGCGCGGAAGAAGAAGGTAGACGAAAAGCTCGAGGCGAAGATAAAAGAGCTCGAGGAAGAGCTCCTCGCGTTGAAAGCGGATTACCTCGGCGCGGCAATAGACGAGCTGCGGCTGCCGAAGGGGCATTTCGGGGTCGTGACGTTCCGCGTGGGCGGGAAGACGTACGCGCTGCCGCTTTGGTCCGTCAAGGGGATATCGCGCGCGGTTACGATAAGGGACGAGGGCGAGCTCGGCCCGGGTTATTTGGGCGTCGTCAATTTTCACGGCGAGCTCGTGCCGGTCCTGGACGCGGGCGCGACGTTGCGGACCGAAAGCAGGGAAATGGACGTGGGCGACCACGTCCTCTATTTCGCCGCGGGGGGCCGGCGGGTCGCGATGGTCGTGGAGGCGGTGGTCGACGTCGCGACCTTCGACGGCGAGAAGGTTATTCCCGCGGGCGACGCCGGCCTGCCGCGACGGCCCTTCCTCGGCGCGTACGACGACGGCGGGAACCTCATCCGCGTTCTCGAGCCCGCGACCATTTTACCCGATACGGCTGAGGCGCGCGAATCCGCGGAACCGGGAGTGCCGCCCGACGTCGAGTCCGGCGCGGAATCGGCCGAAGGCGAAGGATGAGCGGTACCTTCGAGCTGGACGAAAACGGATTCCGGGTGCTGAGCGGCTTCCTGCGCGAGCGCTTCGGCTTGCATTACCCGCCGCAAAAGAGGGTGGAGTTGGAGAAGGCGTGCCGGCGCGCTGCCGACGGCCTGGACGCCGCCGAGTTCTGCCGCCGCGTCACGTCGCCCTCCGGCTCGGCGGCGCTCCAACGGTTGATTAACCAATTGACGGTGGGGGAGACGTATTTCTTCCGCATCCAGGCCCACTTCGACGCCCTCAAGAACGTCATCTTGCCGGGTATATACAAGAGGCGTGCCGCGGAACGGCGTCTGCGGATATGGAGCGCGGGCTGCGCTACGGGCGAGGAGCCGTACTCCGTCGCGATGCTAATCCTGGAGACGTTGCCCGACGCCGGGGATTGGAAGATAGAATTTCTGGCGACGGATATTAATACCGATTTCCTGGAGGCGGCGCGCGCGGGCGTTTACCGCGAGTGGTCGTTCCGCAAGGTGGACGATTATTGGCGCGGGAAGTACTTCGAGGCGAGGGGCGAGGGGTGGCAAGTAGGGGGGGAGGTGCGGGATATAGTCGGATTCGTCCGGGCGAACCTGCTCGACGAGCGGGATAACGTCTTGGCGGCGGGGCCGGCACCGTTCGACTTAATCCTTTGCCGGAACGTGTTCATATATTTCGACGACGCGAGCATCGCGCGCGTTTCGGCCTTGTTCCGACGGTACCTCGCGCCGGGGGGTTGGTACGTCGGCGGCCACGTCGAGCCGCTCGTCTTTACGGAAGGGTTCGATACCGTGCACTTCCCGGGGGCGTTCGTCTACCGGAAGCGGACGGCGGAAGAGGTGGCTGCGGCGCCTAAGCGACGCCGGCCGCGCGAACGGCCCCGCGAACCTTTATACAAAAGGCCGCGCGTAAGCGAGCTGGAAAAGATGGACCGCCTCGTGGCCGCGGGGGAAGATGCGCGGGCGTTGGAGCAGTTGTCGAAGCTATCGCGCGCGCGCGAAGACGCCGAAGTTTGTTGGCGTATGGGCCGTATCCTCGGGAACTTGGGCCGGTACGAGGAAGCGTTGGAGTGGTGCCGCCGGGGCGTGGCGCTCGACAAGACGAACGCCTACGTTTATTACATCGCGGCCCTCATCCAGGACGAGATGGGCCAAAACGAGGAGGCGTTCGAGAATCTCCGGCGCTCGCTCTACGTCGAAAAGGATTTCGTCCTGGGGCATTTTTCGATGGCGAACTACCACCGTTGGCGCCGGGACGAAGGGCGCGCGGCGCGCTCGTATCGCAACGTACTCAAGTTGCTCGAGGGGCGCGACGACGGCGAGGAGATAACCGGCGACGGCCTGACCGTGGGCCGCCTGCGCGAAATCGTGAACCAGATCCTTTGAGATAAACCGATATGGAAGAGGAACCCGACGAGCTCGAGCCGACGGAAGAAGATAAGTCGCGGGAGGCGGTTGACTGGTCGGCGCTCTTCGACGCCATGGCGGACATGGTGGAGGAAGAGAAGGTCGCGGACGTACTGGCGCAACGCGCGAGCGCGCTGGCGGAATCGGAGGAAGAGGAAGCCGCGGACGCGGGCGACGTTTATACGCTGTTCACGCTGCGGGAAGAGAGATATGCCTTGCCCGCGGCCGTGACGGGCGAGGTTCTCGAGCTGCCGAGGATAACGGCGGTTCCGAAGGCGCCTCCCGTAATAGCGGGCCTTTTTCACCGGTGGGGCGGCGTGTACGTCGCTTTGAATACGAAATATTTGCTCGGCCTGGAAGAAGACGGTTCGTACGGGGAAGCGCTGGTGCTCACGGGCGGCGGGGGGCGCGTAGCGCTGCTCGTGGACGCGGTGGAGGCTACGCGGCACATACGCGCGGCGAATATTCGCTCGGAGGACGTCGGCGGCCGGGCCATCGCGGGCGTCACGCCGGACCGTTATATCGTTTTGGACGGAGAAGCGCTTTGGTCCGAGGTCCGGCGCGCTTTGGAGCTTTAGCAAGGGACGTTTAAAAGTGGCGTTGCAGGGGAAATTGGAAGACATGCCGGTTGTCGACGTTCTGCAATTCATCTACGCCAGCCGGCGCAGCGGTACGCTCTACCTGGAGAGCCGGGACCGTCGGGGCTTCGTAGTTTTCCGCGACGGGAATATCGGCCAGGCTTCCACCAACGCGGCCGAGAACAACCTCGGCAATATTCTCATCGCTAAAGGGCTCGCCGCGGAAGAGGATTTGGCGCGCGCCGTCGCGGCCCAGCGGCTGAGGTATAGAGGTATGCCTTTGGGCCAGGTATTGGTGGAGATGGCCCTTCTAAGCGAGGAGCAGGTGAAGTCGGCGGTGGTGGACCAGATCGAAGCCGCCGTCCGGGACTTCGTCCTATGGCTCGACGGCGATTTCGTCTTCGAGCTCGGCGCGGGGAGGGAGCCGCCCGGCGACGTGGCGGTATCCGTGGAAGGACTGCTGCCGGGCATAAACGTCGACACGCAACATCTCCTTTTGGAGTGCATTCGCATTTTCGACGAGAGGAACAAAGCGGTCGCGGGAGCCGCGCTCGAGGAGCGCGAGGGCCGCCCCGCGGCGGAAGTTACGCCGCCCGAAGAAATCGAAGTGCCGGCGCCCCCGGAGCACACGGTATACCTTTATTCCGACAGGGAGGACTTTTACGGTTTGCTCGCGTCGGTCGCCGCGAATAAGAACGTCGAATGCCGAGCGTTCCAATCCTTCACCGAGTTGATGTTGGCGGTGGAGGGGGTGACGCGCGGCGGCAGGTTGCCGGTAGTCGTACTGGACGTGGATTTCGCCTCGGCTAGCGGCCGGCAGGGCGACGCGGGGCGCGCCGGTGAGCTGTTGTCCAAGTTGAAGGCGGCCTCGCGCGCGGTGGACGTCGTTTGCGTCGCCGAGCGGGTAGACTACCCCCTCCGGCTCGCGCTCCTCGATAAACACGCCCGCGCCGTCGTCGCGATTCCGCCGCCGGCCCTTTTGGAAGAGCGGCCGCGACCGCCCGACGTCAGGAATTTCGTGCGCGAGCTTTGGACCGTCGTCGTCGAGTCGTTGCGTAATTACGAGTTGGTTTACGTGAAGCGACAGTGGCGCGAGCGGATAAGCTCGCTCGAGTCGTACCTCCTCAAGCTCAAGAAGTTCGTTCGCGAGGCCCAACGTTCCGACTTCACGTTCCTCATATCCCTCGACCTGTTGAACATCATATCGGAGAATTACGAGCGCGCGTTATTGTTCGTCATAAGGGAAGGCCGCGCGTACGGCATCGGCGGCTTCGGCGACGCCGGCGACGGCACGCCGTTGGGCATCATAGCCAAGAACGTCGAAGTAGCGCTGGACGAGGCCTCCGTCCTTCGGTCCGTCGCGGAGCGGAGGGCCACGTTCCGCGGCAAACCCGACCCCGACCAACCGGCCCATAGGCTCCTTTTCGAGAAGATAGGTAGGCCCAAAAGCGGCGAGGCGGTAATCGTTCCCCTCATATCCCGCGGCCGGACCCTCGCGATGGTATATTGCGATAACGGCGCCTCCGACGCGCCGCTCGTCTACGACGAGCTGTTGGACCTGCTCTCCAATCAGACGAACATCCTGTACGAGCGGATGTTGGCTGAGACGCTGCCGCAGGCCGCGGGCGAGTAGGGGCGCGGCTCTCGCGCGCCTTGCGCTTTCCGCCCAATTTTAGTATAATAGTGCCGTTAAACGCCCGGCCTCGTTGCCGGGTCGAAGCCTAAAAGGAGCGAGTAGCGCGGGAGGTGCCTGCGATGAATAAGTGGATATTATTGTTGGCGCTGGCCGCGACCGTCGTCGCGTTCTCCGGCTGCCGGCGGGCCGGCGGCGGCCCGGCCTATTACGGCGGCGGCGAGGAGGAGAACGTCGTCGAGGGGTCCGTCGTGGTCGGCGAGATCGTTCCGGCCGATACGGACGTGGGCGAGGAGGTAGACGAGTTCGCCGCGGGGGGCGAGTTCTCGGCGGCCGCGGCCGGGCGCGCCGAGGCGGAGAAGGCCGGGGAGTCGACGTTGGTAAAGGCTCCCTATATGGGCGGCGTGGTGGACGGGTACCGCGTCCAAGTGGTCGCGAGCTCGTATCAGGATAACGCGAACGGCGTCGCGGACCAGGTGCGCGCGGCGTTCCCGGGCACCGGCGTGTACGTCGAGCACATCCAGGGTTTATATAAGGTCCGCGTGGGCGACTACGTCGACCGCGCCGCGGCGGAGGCGATGCGCGACCGCCTGCGCAACGCCGGTTATCCCGACGCGTGGATCGTCAAGGAGCCGGTGAACCAGTAACGGCGCTATCTTCTGGAAATAGGAAGCCCGCCCGAGAGGGCGGGTTTTATTATTGGAGGCGGCGGGAATCGAACCCGCGTCCGGAAGTGCGGCCGCCAGGCCTCTACACGCTTGTCCCGCGTATCGGTCTCGCGCGCGCCTAAGCCCACGGGCGGGCACGTCGCGCGCCAGCCCCCTTGGGGATTTTCGACCTCGGCGGAAGGGGCCGCCGCCTCGGCTTAGCCCGCTATTCCGACGCCCGGCCGGTGCGCCGCGGGAAGGCTCATCCGGCGGGCGGCCCGCTAGTTAATTAGCAGGCGTAAGCGTAGTTATCGGCGTTTATCTTTTCCCGCCTTTTTAACGCGGCGACGGGAAGCCGCGGCGTGCCACCTGGTTACCGTCCACCCCCGTCGAAACCGATCGCCCCCTTAAGAATATTATACCATATTTTTTTACCGGAACAACGCCTTCACGCGGCCGAGGCTCGTAGGCCCGACGCCGGGGAAACTTTCGCCGTAATAGGCCCTCATCAGGAAGTCGCCGTCGACTAACTCGAACGGGTACCACTTGAAGTTAAAGTAGCTCCAGTTGGGGTTGGGCTCGGTCCGCTTCGGGTCGCAGTAGATCGTGTCGCAGTTGGGATAGCCGTTTCGTTGTTTTACGAGGACGACGAAGGGCTTGGTGCTTTTCCACCAATAGTCGATGCCCTTGTAACTCACCCAGCCGCCGTGGTCGTAGGTGAAGGCCTTCGGGCCCCATACGCGTTTGCCGGGGGCCGGCGGCGACGAGCTGTCGTCCCAGTTCCAGACCTCGAGGTTGAAGCCGTCCCAACCTTGTTGCCGCGGGGGGTTGCCGACGTATATCTTGACGCGCTGGATGTAGCCCGGCGCTTTCGGCACGAACTTCACGCCCCAGCCGTCGTTCGCGTTCTCGCGGTAAATCGGCCGGTAGGCGGTGCCGTCGTCGTAGTGCAGCCACTCCGGCGGCGGCGACGCCGCAGCCGCGCAAGCGAATATTGAGAAAACTATAACCGGCGCTGACAGTCGCATCATGGCCTCTCTCCTTGGAAAGGAGCTTAAAGGGCTTTTTCCTCTAATATATTATAATACTGGTTTAGGCCGGGGTCAATATATTTAAGAAATAAAAGGGCTTTCGGGTCGCGGGCCCCGGAGGCTTCATTTTTTACTTGACTACTCAACGCCTGTTGAGTATAATGGTAGTGGCGGCTCGAGCCGCCGAGAAGAGGTGACGGCGATGGAGAAGCTCACGAACAGACAGCGCGAGGTTCTGGCCGCGGTGCGGGAGCTGACCGGCCGGCACGGCTTCCCGCCGACGGTGCGGGAGCTGGCGGAGTTTCTGGAGATAGGGCCCCGCGCGGCCTTCGAGCACCTCGCGGCGCTGGTCCGCAAGGGGTATCTGGAGAAAGAGGACGGCAGGCCGCGGGCGCTGGCGGTGGCGGGGTACGCGCCGGCGCTCGAGCTGCCGGTGGTGGGCCGGGTGGCCGCCGGGCCGCCCATCACGGCCATCGAGGAGGCCGAGGAGACGATGGCGGTCGACCGCTCGCTCGGCGCCGCCCAGGGCGACTTCCTCTTGCGCGTCAAGGGCGACAGCATGGACGGCGAGCACATCGTCGACGGCGACATGGTGATCGTTAGGCCGCAGCCGGTGGCGGAGAACGGCGCCGTCGTCGTGGCGCTGGTGGGGGACGAGGCGACGGTGAAGCGGATGTACGTCCGCGGCGACCGCGTCATCCTGCGCGCCGCCAACCCGGCCTACGCGGACCTGGTGCTGGGCGAGGACGAGGACGTGGCGGTGATAGGCCGCGTCGTGGGCGTCATCAGGCGCTATAAGTAGGAGCGGCCATGGACGTCGTGGACCTGGGCGACAGCGTCCGCGTGGGCGCCATCTTCGAGGAGTCGGGCCGGCTCAAGCCGGTGTGGTTCGCGTACGACGGCCGGCGCCTCGCCGTCGAGCGCGTCACGTACGCGTGGAAGGACCGCGACGGCGACGTGAAGATTCTGCACTACGCCGTGAAGGTGGGCGGGACCGTCTACGAGCTGGCGCTCGACACCTCCACGCTGAGCTGGCGCCTCGAGCGCAGCTACGTGGAGTAGGGAGGGAGGGTTGTTAAACCCCGGGGCCTGCGGGCCCCATTCTAATCTCGGCTGATAATTATGTGGGCCTCGATAACAGGGTTGGCGCACGGCAGGCCGCTTTTGGGTGGCGAGCGGCCCGGGCCCGTCGGCCTCGGCCCCGGCGCCGAGGCCTACGGCGAGCGCTGGGAGCGCGTCATCATCTTCCTGGACATGAACGCGTTCTTCGTGAACGTCGAGGCGCGGGCCAAGCCGTGGCTCCGCGGCAAGCCGGTCCTCGTGGTCGGCTCGCGCAAGCAGCGCTCCGTCGTCGCGGCCTGCTCCTACGAGACGCGGCCCTTCGGCGTCCGCTCCGGCATGCCCTCCGAGGAGGCGCGGCGCCTCTGCCGCGACGCGATAGTCGTCCCCGCCGACATCCCCAAGTACACCCACGCCATCCGCGAGGTCGTCGCCCGCGCGCACGGCTACACCCCCGTCGTCGAGATAACCTCCATCGACGAGCTGGCCCTGGACGTCACGACGACGTTCCGGCGCTGGGGGACGCCGCGCNNTCGCTGGGCGTCGCGCCCAACAAGATGCTCGCGAAGATGGCCGCGGGCCTCGAGAAGCCCAACGGCCTCACGGTCCTCAGGCCCTCCCAGCTCGAGCCCTTCCTGGAGGAGCTGCCGACCACCGAGCTGCCGGGCATCGGCGAGAAGATGGGGGAGCACCTGCGGCGGCTGGGCGCGAGGACGTGCGGCCAGCTCGGCCGGCTGCCGCTCTCGCGCCTGAAGGCGCGCTTCGGCATCGTCGGCGAGGTCCTGCAGAACATGGGGCGGGGGGTGGACCGCAGGCCGCTGACGGCGCACTACGACTACGAGGAGGCCAAGTCCGTCGGCAACACCATCACGCTCAATCGCGACACGTACGACGCCGGCGAGCTGCGGCGGACGTTCCTGTGGCTGTGCGAGCGCGTGGCGCGGCGGCTGCGGGGCGACGGCTACTGCGGCCGGTGCGTCTACGCGATTGCCCGCTACCCGGACTTCTACACGGTAGGGAAGTCGCACCGGCTCTCGCGCTACGTCGACGAGGGGATGGACCTCTTCCGGGCGGCGTGGCCTCTCCTGCCTGACGACATGGCCGAGCGCGGCGTGCGGATGCTGGGCGTCTCGGTCTCGATGCTGTTGTACCACTGCAAGCCGGGCAACCTCTTCGAGCTAAGGCGGGACCGCCTCACGGCGACGCTGGACGTATTGAACAAGAGGTACGGCCGCGAGGCGCTCAAGCGGGCGACGCTCCTGCCCGGCCTCCCCGGCGGCCTATACGAGACCGTCCGGGCCGGCTGGCACCCGGGGTAGACTCCGTTGTATAAAAAAAACCGGGCCTCGCGACCCGGCATTTTCTTTAAATAATTTCGGCTCAGTAGTACAGCGCCTT
>JABAOH010009900.1_pt1 | contig 18917 bp, 12 predicted proteins | sample 7062181 | NCBI WGS metagenome assembly JABAOH01 (sample SAMN14538630, study PRJNA623070) | marine sediment metagenome | biome: marine biome [ENVO:00000428]; feature: marine pelagic biome [ENVO:01000023]; material: deep marine sediment [ENVO:00002113]; isolation source: pool of 5 deep marine... | reverse complement strand
AAGGATGTGGCGGACAAGGACCTGGCGCCGTCCGCTCACGATCCGTCGACGCGAGTCCCGACCATGATGACCACCGCAGACTTGGCGTTGCGGATGGACCCGATCTACGAGCCGATCGCGCGGCGTTTCTATGAGCATCCCGAGGAGTTCGCAGACGCGTTTGCTCGAGCGTGGTTCAAACTGACCCACCGCGACATGGGCCCCCGATCACGTTATCTCGGTCCGGAGGTTCCAGCGGAGGACCTGATCTGGCAAGACCCGGTGCCTGCAGTCGGTCATGAATTGATCGACGCACAGGACATTGCGGCCCTCAAGAGGACGATCCTTGCCTCGGGCCTGTCGATCTCGGAACTGGTCGCGACTGCGTGGGCGTCGGCATCCACGTTCCGTGGCTCCGACAAGCGCGGCGGTGCGAACGGGGCGCGTATCCGTCTTGCGCCGCAAAAGGATTGGGCAGTCAACCAGCCAGCTCAACTGAAGACTGTGCTGCAGACCCTTGAGGGAATCCAAACGGAGTTCAACCGCGCGCAGTCCGGCGGGAAGCAGGTGTCGCTCGCTGATTTGATTGTCCTGGGTGGATGCGCAGGTGTCGAGCAAGCTGCGAAGAACGCCGGGTATGACATCACGGTTCCCTTCACGCCGGGCCGCACGGATGCGTCGCAGGAGCAGACGGACGTGGAGTCCTTCGCGGTCCTCGAACCGGTGGCCGACGGGTTCCGTAACTACCTCAAAACCAGATACGCCGTATCGGCAGAGGAGCTGCTGGTGGATCGGGCGCAACTGCTGACGCTGACCGCTCCTGAGATGACGGTTCTCGTTGGCGGTATGCGCGTCTTGAATGCCAACTTCGGACAGTCCCAGCACGGCGTCTTCACCAAGCGACCAGAGACGCTCACCAATGACTTCTTCGTGAATCTGCTCGACATGAGCACGACATGGAAGGCAACCTCGGAAGACGAAGACGTGTTCGAGGGTCGTGATCGCGCAACGGGCAAACTCAAGTGGACCGGCACCCGTGTCGACCTCATCTTCGGCTCGAACTCCCAACTCCGAGCCATAGCGGAAGTCTACGCATGTGATGACTCCCAAGAGAAGTTCCTGCACGACTTCGTAGCAGCGTGGAACAAGGTAATGAACCTTGACCGCTTCGACCTCGCCTGGTCGTAGCAAGAGCTAGCTAGCGACGACAACATGGTACGCCACCCAGTCCAAATCTATTCGAGTCGAGAGTGGAAACCATCGTCGCAGTGGAGATATCCTCCGCAGAACTCCCCTTTTTTCTCGTTCATCTAGAAATTTGTCAGCTATCGCGCGCGCTCGTAGCTAAGAAAATCGCGAAGTTCAAGGGAATCTCTGGATGAACTAGCTGAAGCGACCACAAGGAATGCCAAAGAATTCTTCGACTGGACAGATAGATGGTTGCTTAATGAACGAATCTTAATAAGTGAAGCGGTAGTGATTAGGCATTCGTGAGGGTCAAGGGGAGATATACTTGGAAAGTCTTGTCAAGAGATTGAAACCAATAGCCTACGTTTATAAATTCAGAGATGAGAAACCGCAACGAATAGATAGATTTCTAGACGTTGGAGTGAAGCTTGAGGCCGAGGGTCTCTGCGAATTTTTGACTTTCTGGTTTCGTTGGGATCACGATTGGGAAGGGGATGGGGTGGAGGATTGGGAACCCGTAACTTATGTACTCAAAGAAGACGAGATTATTGATATACAAACTCGCCCTCATTGGCATCTTGTTAGATGGCTAACTGACGAGCCAATTCTTGAAGATGAGGAAAGAGCCATCGTATACTTCGGCAAAAACGGGCACGCACCTTACTTGTCCATTCCTTCCACTACAGAAGTTGGATGGGTAAAAAACGCGATGATCAAGATGGTGCTGGGTCGCAAAGTTGGGATGGCCCTTCTGGATTTTCTCGAAGTAATGGATGAGAAGGATCTGTATGTCAATATCTCAGGATACAGTATAAAAGAAGACCATGGACCGCCAAGCACCTCTAGGGCTATGAGAGGAATCGAGATTTTGGGAAGGAAACTTTTCGATAAATGGTACAAGAAGCCGAAGGCTTGTTAGCTTATTTCTTCTTCATTCTGTATTTTTTCAGAACTTCGCCTAATGATTCTGAATCCTTGCCCTCTTGAAGAACATGGTATCCTACTGTCCAATTCTTGAGAGATTCAGCCAACCTTAGAATGTTCCTCTTCGTAGTATTGGGCTCTAGGCTTTGGTTGTCTTTTAAAGCCTTGGACATATACGCGAGGACATCCGCCAGTGGATCATCTTCGTGTCTACTCACCCATTTCTGTACTGTGCTGCGAACTGTGAGCATTTCATCTGCTAATTCATCAGGTTTCAGTGACTTATTGCCGATCTCCCCTAATCTCTCAGTGACGAAACCACTAAAATCCAATGAATTGAACTCTAGGGCCTTCTCGTAGGGGTCCTCGATCTCTTCTACAATTCTTACTATTTGATCATGTTCTTTCACAGGAACCGTGATTCTGAGTTCGTAGTCGACTCTATGTCTGTCGAAAACGCTCTTGATCTCTTGAAGATCTCTTTGTGGAATTTCTATGACACCTTTGATCAGCTTCTTGTGGGGTATCTTGAAGAGGATTCCATTCTTATGCCTGCCGTATAATTCATCGTGAAATCTAGTCTTTGTACTGGAGTCTTGATTCGACAGGTTGTATACGATTATCACATTAGCGTCGGTCAACCTCTCGCACCCTTTAATACCCATGTGTTCTTCACCATCTTAATTATCCAACACGCGATCATATAATATCCATCGTATGAATCCATATAAACGTTTCTATCCTTTACATATTCAATATTCCGCACATCCGTAAGTCCAGAGCATTTATAGAGACACGAATTCTTGCGCGTTAATTCCTTTTAAAGGAAAACATCTAAACATTGAGTTGGGTTCTCAAATGAATACGAAGCTAATTAGAATTGTAAGGATAGCGTCAGATGAGCTTGATCCTCAGGAAGTTGAAGAGATTTCCGTAGAAGAATTTGAACTACTCCCGGAATACAAGCCAGGTGAAAGAGAAGAAGAGGCTGAAATGTTGCTTAGGGTTGGGGGAAAAGAAAGGGATGTTGACAGGGAAATGATGAAGCGGTCTGTGGACCTTCTTGTTGAAGATGGGGTCTACAAAGAAGTGAGAAATATCTTCAAGCTTTTTGGAGTTCCTCTGAAGCCTCTAGTTAACGGCATTGAGGTAGACATTAGGGACAAGATGATGGAAGAGGGGTGAGGAGAAATCGCATATATCGACGGTTCACACTCGATGGGCATAGACGTGCAAGCTGTTCCGACCGGAAATATTAGATTGCCCTTCATAGAAGCACTATGGGTGTGACTGTGCCTACTCTTGTGGTTGTGCCCTGCGGAAAGAGGAAGATATGGGATAGATATCCATCAGCTGGTCCGACCAAGGCTGAAGATGTTTACATCGGCGCCCCGTTTAAAGTGAATAAGGAATATGCCGAGAAGTATAGCCGCCGATGGGTTATTTTGTCTGCGAAGTATGGCTTCATGGACCCTGATTTCATCATTCCGAGGAATTATGATGTCACATTTAAGGATGCTTCAACGAGTCCTATCAGCATTCGAGAGCTTAAAGAACAGATCAAGCAGAAGGGTCTGGATGGTTTTGATACTGTGGTTGTCTTGGGAGGGCGCGCCTATGCGAACGTAGTTCACAACGCGTTCGGAGGTTTCAAGGTAAAGGTCAAAGCACCTGTTGCAGGTATGCAGCTTGGATACGCGATGAGTGCCGTTAGAGAGGCAATCGATGAAGGGTATCCTTTTGACTGCTGATTCAAATTTCAGGATCCGCCGATTTCTGGAAGGTAAGACGACTAAAGAGACAATCAAGTTGTGGACTGATACCTTGAGGGGTTTCATGCCTCTGAAAAGAGAGAAGATGCTGAGGAAGTTTGGAGATCGGCTGCCGATATTGAAAGAGCTTAATGATTTTGTTGATAGAATCTCAGTTGAGTTAAAGGTTTCTAGGTATGATGTTAGAGAAGGTATTAGATGGCTTCAACGGAGACATGGGCTTAGAGTAAACTATAATCAAGTCAAAGATGCCGCATTGCAACAACTCATCAAATATTCCACGTTGCGGGAAGAGAAAGAACTCTCTCAGGGGATTACAGCTTTTGTTCCTCCCAAAATGGAGGGAATGTCACTAGAAGCAGCATGTCTAGTTATTCATGGAATGTTGGATCCATTGCCTTTTTACGACTTCAGGACTCCCACAAGGAGGTTGCCTCGAAACGGCATTTATTTCTTTTTTGAGCAAGATGAGTTTTGTCGCGAGTTTGAAGTGATACGACCGAGAATTGTGCGTGTCGGGACTCATAGAAAGCAAGATCGTCTTCGCAGCAGGATAAGGCAACATTTCGGAGGTAACAAAAATGGTAGTGTCTTTCGGAAGCATTTGGGCGGCGCTCTTCTGAGAAGGGGAAATCCCGACGATTCTCGCCTTGATAAATGGCTGAGACAGGGTACGCAGACTTTTGAGGAAGTTGAGGAGTTGGTTACTAATGAATTGGCTGCGCACTTCACTTTCAAGTGTTTCATGGTAGCCGATAAGAGACAAAGGCTTGACCTTGAGGAGCGTCTAATAGCCACGCTTGCGAAGTGTCCCGCTTGCGAACCCTCTAAGAATTGGCTTGGTCTTTATTCGGCCAGTAGGGAAATCCGTCAATCTGGTCTATGGAATTTTCAACACACGGACAGCAACAAGTATCTGACTCAAGATTGTCAATCAAAACTTCGAGAACTGATACAGCAAGAGACAATAGTATGAAAATCGGAATGACAGGCAAGGGCGGTTTTGAGAAGTGAAGTTTGTAGAGAGTGTTGCCGAGCTTAGGCGACTTCAGTCTGAAGGCAAAGGTCTCATCTACAATGACTTCTCCCGCAGAGGTTCCAGCGGAAAGAACTACAACGTTTTGCATGGTGCCTCATGTCATTGGTTAGCCAGATCAAATGTGAATGTACCTAAGATTTTCTTTGACAACCTCGACGAGGCAATCGGATGGTTACGGAAGAATCGGAGAGAGAATTGGAAACGCTGTGGCTCATGCCTAGCCAAAGCTCAGCCATCATCTGAGGGCTCAGGTAAATCAATGGTTTTGAAGGAGAACACTTCGGAGAAGAAGGAAGTGTTCACGGAAGGAGAGGTAGAGCAGCTCCTCATTCAATATTTGAAAGAAACTAGTTATAGGGTTCGTAGACAAGTTCGTGTTCCCAGTGGTATAATTGATGTTGTTGCTGAAAAGGAAGGGAAGAGACTGTTGATTGAAGCTAAGGGAGAAGACAGAGGCGGATATGGGACTACTGAGATGAACTTTCAGATGGGCTTAGGACAACTTATGTCTAGGATGAAACATCATGAAGCGAAATATGGTCTGGCTTTTCCTGTCACGAAAGATTTCAGGAAGGTGCTACGGAAATTCAAAGGCAGTTTTGCGTTTGAGAAACTCGGAATCTATCTTATTCCAGTGAAGAGAGATGGATCTTGTCGCGTGATCCCCCCAACTGACACTTCTAGGTTTTTGGAGGAAATAACTAACTGAGATCCTGTCGCGAGCTCAACTATTCCGTACGGCGAACTCGCATTAGTCTCCTTATATCATCAATAACCTTCTGAATCTCAGTGCTGTCGATTGCTCCCCTTCGTTCTTTTGTGATTAGGACACATTGTTGTGGTCTAGCCTCTTCAATTCCTTCTTGAGTGACTATTTTGTAGCCATTTTTCTCGTAGCCTTGTCTTTTTCGTTCCCATTTTCTGTCATAGTCTTCTTTGCCCAACATTCCTAAGTGTTCCCAGTACAGTATTGGTTCTCCTTTATGATTTAGAATTGTGAAATCGGGCTTCACAGGGAAATCTGGGCAATCCAGTATCCTTTCATACTCGTAGGGGATCTTTGCTGCTAGGAGCAGGTTCGCAATAATCACTTCAGACTTTGAAATTACAAGTTCAACGTGGTCAAGACGATTGGTTCTATGAATATGATTTTCAGTTAGCTGTTTTCGCAAGCCTTCAGAGGGCGTTTTTACATCGTAATGAAAGAAAATCGAAGAATTCCTATCCAGAATCGAGGAATTAGTTTTAGCCCGGAGCAGATGGTATTTCGCTGAGTCTTGAATTAGGATTATAAGCTTGTCAAGTTGGCGGGTGAGAGCGGTGTATATTAGCTCCTTACTAATCAATGCCCTCTTTTCTGGAATAATCACGATGAGAATGTTGAACTGGGTTCCCTGGACTTTGTGAATCGTCAAGATATAGGCAAGTTCAAGATTGTTCTTGGCGAAATTTTTGGTGGCTTTCAGAAGCTTGTCTTCTATTCCCTGATATTCCAGCTGTAAGTGACGTTTCTTGTTGAACCTATCATTCCAGATTCGTGATATTCCAAGCTGACCGTTGGCAAGGAAATCGATAATAACACTTTGCTGTCCACTTTTGAAGTCATACTGAAACCATTGTCTGTATCGATTATTGACTTGGATTATCCTATCCAAATGGGTGAAATCCTCAACTCTACCGTATAGGGCGGCCCTTTTGCCAGGTACATAACTCCAAAGCTTTGAATGGTATTTGTGTTGTATTCGGTAGTTCAGATCAGTCGTGCCGAAAAAGTTCTGCTTGTAAGGAGTTATTATCTGGAAGAAATCTACCGAATATCTGTTTTTTTCCGTATGTTTCTCATTCAGCTTCTCTCTCCGAGCACCAATCAGACGATTGAAACGCTCATAGCTTTTGATCTTATCATAATCTTTGAACTCTTCTCTGGAAATTTCATCGATCTTCTTGTATATGAGACTAGGTAGATCCAATTCATCTTCCCAATAACACACTTCGAGATCTTTCCCTAGTTTGCAGGGACTAAGAATTTTCAGAAGCATCTCTTCCCAAAATGGATCCTCTTCCTCCTTTGACATGAATATGCCTGCTAATTTTGCTGCTTGGCTCTTTTTCAAAACCTGTCTACAGTTTATCGCCAAATAGTTAACCAGATCTCTCGCCTTATACTCACTACTGTTTCTCAGGTACTTGATGATGTCAAAAAAGGGCTTTCCAAGACCAATTGGTGGAAGTTGATTTACATCACCAACGAGAATGAGGCGATCAACCCCTTCCCAATCAATTGCTTTGAATAAGACTGATAACTTCTCCACGTCAATCATGGAGCATTCATCAATAATGATATTCTTGGCATAAATCATCTCTCCCTCGTCTAGGTAGGTGTTTTCTAGATAGGGGTTAGCCCATTCCTTCTTATGGAGGATATAATCGATTGTGAACGCCCTTGTGCCCGCTTCAGACAAGCGGATTGCGGCTTTCCCTGTTGGAGCTAGTAGAAGGAAGTCCTCTTCCACGTTAGTTTTCTCAACTTCACAGATGATCTTTATTAAAGTTTCGAGTATAGTGGTCTTTCCTGAACCAGCGATTCCTGTGATAACCGCAAAACTGTTTCGAAAGGAATTCTCCAGGGCAGAGGATTTCTCTGCCCATACCTTCTCTAGAACTTCAGGTGGAAACTTCGCATCATCAGATCTTTGTAACAGTTTTGTCCATTCTACACCTGAGGGTGGGGTTTCCCCTTTGTCTATTAGTTTTCTTACCCGTTTTTCGATCATTTTTTCCATTTCATGGACTTCTTTCAGGTAGAGATATCCTTCGCCCTCAAGGTCTTTCCAAAACAGCTTCTCGCAGTAGAACTGTTTTTCAGCGTTGAGATCGCGCAGAGTCACACTAATCTTCTGTGCTAGATCATCACTTTTGTTCAGTTTCTCAAGAACGTCTTTAATGTTCAGAAAACAGTGACCTTGACTTCGCTGACTCTTCAATATCTGAATGATTCTTGCCCTAACTCTATGCGGATCATTTCTGTCCATCCTCAGAGCAGGATCCAGTTCCCAGTAGGCTTCGTTGGGAAAGAAGGCGGAATCTATTCGATCAAATGTGATGAAGTCATCAGGCTCTTCCCCACGATATTCTTCGCATATTAGGTATGGATTTCCAATTAGAGCTTCAGTTGACGATTTGATCCCCGTTCGTGTCGCTCTATCTTCACCTAGAATCTTTTCTATCTGATTCTTGACTATGACCTCGGTGCCTTTCGGGCTCTCAAACGTCACTGTGGTTCTGAGATCAATTAAAGAAAGAACATTCAACATGAAATTCTGTTCTTCAGGAGAATACGTGGTCCAGTAGTTCCTCGCCGTTTTGAGTGCGCGTTCGTGTCCTTTCTCCGTAGCACTTCCTTCAAGTAACTTGCGAATGTATTCTCTAATGTCAGTGCCGTCTTTCTCTTTTCCCTTCAATACTTCATTGAAATACAGCATCGCATTCTTAAAATGAAGAGAATCTAGGACGGCTACAATCCCAGGGTACTTGCTTCTTTCCTTATACGTATCTGCGAGAACGTTGCTCAGCCATTGTTCCTTTAAATTCCAATCGATTTTTTGGCAGAGTCCATACTTCTCTTGATATTCTTTGAGTTTCTTGATGATTGGAAACAGCTGTTCTATTACTGTGGCGGCTTCGATGTCAGTTAGATCTCTACTTACGTACTTGAACTTCCGTACGATCTCTGTGCCATTATCAATTTCGAAAAGGATGGGGGATAGTAGATCTCCCACTTCAGGGTGATTTTCTTGATATTCTAAGACTTCCTGGTAGGGTATTCTTACGCCTTCACTTATTGAGTAGCTTTGAGAGATTCTTCTGCTCCAGACCAGATTTCCCCACTGCTCGTTACTCTTATCTCTCACAAATGACCAACGCTGTGGCTTTCCTTTTTCCTTCAGTCTGCACACGCCAACAAGAACATAGGTTTCTCTTTCATTGTTCAAGGGATTGTCAGTGTTCAGATAAGTGAACACAAGTGATTTGCCTGGCTCGAATTGCCTGAAATATGTGCTTGATAATTGCTCCCTCTGCTTGACATAAAACGGAGTATAGATGTTCACATTGGCGAATCCTCTGAATCGTGTTGGATACATATCATCGAATTTCCATGTTCCCATTGAGAATGATGGTATGGGTTCGGGGAAATCCTTTATTCCCGGATCAGAGGCTTTCATGAAATCTTGAGCGATATGGACGAATTGAGTTGGTTCTGGAGAAAACGCGTTTGCAGACCATGTGCAACGGGGCAGATGGTCCAGTTCGGAGAACGGTTTGCCAGCATTATCGTCTTCCCAGTCTAGATATTTTGCATCATGTTTCTTATCTTTGAGCTTATTGATGGGAACTGACTTGTCTGCATAGCAGTAGGTGTTCTTTCCAGGATGTTTACAGATACACCCGTTCCAGCCACTATCATGCCATAGTATGCGAACAGATAGATGTTTAGTCATGCATTCGAATCCCCCAACATTTCATCGAAAAGACCGCGTTTTTTTCGTATTTGGAGGTGAAGACTTGGTTATAGAAACTATTTAATTCTTGCTGATCAAAAATCCCATTATCTTTGTTACAAGCCTTGTGTGCGGTTTCGCCACAGTGACCGTCTATTCCTCCATCTCTGTGACTTGTTCGAAGGTGACTCTTAATCGGCTGTGTTTGTCGTTGACTTCGCCAGCTTTGTTGTATGCGTTTTTGATGTGGGTGTATAGTGTGCTCCAGGCGTCTTCAACGTCGCCAAGGGATTTGGAGAGTTTGCCGAGGTTTTTCTGGATTTGTTCTGCTCTTTCTGAGATTTCTGTGGCTTTCAGTCCGACTGAGAGGAGGTTTAGGTTTATGGCGAGGGTGGCTGGAGAAACGATTAGGACGCCGTTTGCGGCGGCGTCGGCCACGAGGCTCATTTCGCATTCGGTTAGGTATTGGTACACGGCTTCGGAGGGGATGAATCCGAAGGCGAAGGGTGTGGTGCCTTCTTCGGGTCTCACGTAGTCGGTTTGAATTTTGGTCATGTGTGTTTCGACGTCGTTGCGGAAGGTTGTGCTGAATGTTTCTTTTTGTGTGGCTTCTGCTGTTTCGAGCATTTTTCGGTAGTTGTCTAGTGGAAATTTTGAGTCGATGCAGATTATGCCTTGGGGGGTTACGATGTGGGCATCTGGTATCTTGCCGATTGGGGCGACGTGTTTTCTGATGTGCACGTATTGGGTTGGCAGAATGTCTTGTAGAATTTGTTCCAGTTGGAACTCGCCGTATTCGCCGCGGCCTCGGGAAACTTTGAAGAGGTTTTCGAGGCTTTGTGTGGCATTTTGAATGTCGGTGGCTCTGTCTTTTATTGCGCCGATGTCTTGGTCTATGCCGAGTTCTTTCCAGCAGGTGGCTATTGCTCCTTTCACAACTTCTTGATCGACTGAAAGCTGTCCCAGTTTCCCTGATAACCGGAACATGATGACCAGTACAACGAGGACGAGTATAAGCACCAAGGCAATAAGAAGCTCAATCACCACGGTTACTCCTCGACCAATTCTTGGTGTAAAAACATCTTAGAACCGTATTAACTATTGTGAAGCGTAAAGAAGTATTCGGGATGTAGATTTGGCTTTGAGCGCGCGCAGTCAGCAGGTGCCATTCAGGTGGTTTGGAAATTGCTGAATTCCCCTCCGGCAAAAACATCTTCTGGTTCAAAGACGAAAGCCTCGAAGAAATGGAAAACCTGCCAGAACCAGACATCACCGCCTCAGAGATCGTCGAGAATCTTGAATTTGCACTAGAACAGTTCCAAACAATCGTAGAAAACCTAGAGAACAAATGACGAGACCAATAACTTGGGTATGTTAGGATTCAACCCTAATCTGCTTCCTCAAGCAACCTTCGCACGCTTTCCACAATTACATCAATCTGATTTGCGCTGATTAGACCCGTAACAACGGCTTTTCCTGAGGCAAAAACAAGAACTGTTGCTTTATGGGGTTCAGCGATTTTGAGAATAGCACCCGGAAACTGTTCAGGTTCGTAGATGACCTTCTTCTTTAGCGATAGATCTTCAAGGCTTACATCGAATCCCAAGTCAACGGAAACAACCATATTACGGACTTTCGGCTGAAGAGAAACATCATTAATGAACTTTTTTTTCACCAGAAAGTGTTTGGCCACTGCAAGTTCATGAAAGGCGGCATCCGCACTCTTGGTTCCCACACTAATCATTTTCCCTGAAGAAAAAAGAGAGACTTTTCCCTCCATTTCAGGCGTGCTGACGTAGGCGACCCGACCTCCATACACTGCTGAATCATGAAAAATTCCTCTAACTTTCCCAAGCTCATTCAGGTCAAGTTTCTGATTCAGAGCCGCCGTTGCCACCACATTAACAATAGCTGATTTGATCATGCAGAGAGGTCACCTAGGTTCAGCTCTCTTTCATAACTCGCGTTCGACCAGATAGTTCCGTCTTCATATTTCTTAATGGTGCGCGCGCTCGCGGCAAGCACACAGCTTTTGTTTCAAACTTATGTTCCAACGAAGCCTTTGGAAAACCAGTCATCCAAGACACTGACTCCCGTAACGACGGAACATAATCATTTGAGACGATTTAACCAGACTCAAAACGCGCGCGCTGCTGATTCGCTCTTCTAAATATGTTTTAAACTGCTCTATGAATGCCCTCCGATCGTCTAACACGAACTCTCGCACAGCGATTCCCTCCTTGAACTACTTATGATAACAAGTTCTAGCCTTAAATGTTAATAGACTGCCCACACCGACAGCATTGGGTGTTCTTCTTTCAGGAGAGCCTAGGCACCGTATAAACTGTGGGCATGGGAGACAGCATTTTAACACTTTGGTTGAGGTGAAAAGAACTAAACACTCTTCGAGGGAATACACTTGAAACTAAGTTGATTTCAATACTATACCTAGTAATTTAGAATGGGGCAGGAATCAAACCATCTGGTCTTCATAGGCTCTAGCTGCACTGTCTCAAGATTTACCTTTTGGAATCGTGTGGCTTAACTTGCCTTTTCTATAGTAAGCCATGAATGCTTTGTGACATCTTTTGCAGTCAAACCTCTTGACATGGAAGACTGCATAATCCCATTCTTGAAGAGAATCAACTGCTTCATCTCCACATCTAGGACAGTTCATAGCTGAACACCTATTTTATGGCTATTTTCAGTCACCTTTAAAATTCTGCCTTTAAATGCCCCTTTTAATATATCTGTTTAAGCGGTCGTTGTCATCTCCTTCTTCGTGAGGAATGCTTCAGGCCAACCTCCATGATACTCAATGACTTCATCAACCTCTTGCATCAGACGGTTAGTTTCGACGAGTGCGGTGACGATTTTCTTGTAATGAGCGAGGTCGTTCTTCAAGAGTGTAGAACCTCTGCGATCCTTGAGCCACTTATTACAGACCTGATAACCACCAATGCGAAAATTCCACACGACCTTAGGAACATCTTTGAAACCTGTGGTTTGAGCCTTGTCAATCCATACTGTGTTGTTCGACCAAGAAATTTTCTCGACTATAGGATTTTGATTGCCAATGAATCTAGCAAGAGACGTATTGAATTTTGGAGATTCCATTAAGTGTAATGCAATTAGTTCTCTACCAAGTCTGACTAGTTCACGCAGTAATTTCTTGTTGGAAGTCATTAAAATGATTGGGAATCCTTGGGACAAAGCGGCTCTGTACCGGCGCCTATATTCCGGAGAATGAAATAGACCATATAACCATGAGAGAACATCCTCTGGTCCACTTGTATTTTCAAGGTCACCTGACTCTGCGACAAATTGTGTTTTAGTTGCATTACACCATTTACTCACGAATTCCTGTGTCAAATTATGTATTCTATACGTTTTCCCGTTCAGAGAATTCTCATAGCGGTATAGTGGAAAGAATGTTGTTCCTCGATCATGAGTACCTGTCTTCATTTCCACGATTGTACGTGACACATTGACGCTGAACCGTTCCGGTGTAGTCCATGTGCTAGATCCGATAAGTCCTATGTTTGGACCAGCAATTACATGCTTCATCGTAGGTAGTGATCGACTGGCTACTGCATCTTTATGGTAAAAAATTCGTCGCGTGTCAAATGGACGGTACAACAGAGATTGAATATGCGCGCGTGTATGTCCATCAATAACTAGTTTGGGATTGAAATCTCGTACCGCTTCAATGAGATTGTTGTCGTTAAAGCCGATTACTATAGCATCTCGATTCGTCTTTATACCTGCCCCAAATTGTATGAAAATCGAATCAATCCGTTGTTTTGTATTAACATTTTCATCGTCTTGCGGTTTAAAGCTGCAATTCTCTGCATCAGGTAGTATTTCATGCGATTGGGTTGTAAGGACTGTATGAGATAACAATGTCGCATACTTGTGTTTTCGTGGTCCTAACAACTCAGCATAATTAATCGTTTGATCATCACCACTAACAGAACGTACGTATAAATGGATAGCTACTGATTGTACGATGTCGAACACATTTTCATCATCTTTTACGCCAATGATGATTTCGTTTAATCCACCATGAAGGTTTAATTCAAACAACTTGTTAAAATTTTTAGTGAGATGCTCTCGCATACCCCGCAATGATCGGGATGTTAACATCGTCGCATTAGTTATATAACTGAGTATTCCAGCATTTGTGGTTTTAATTAAGTCTTCACCAATAGACAAGAACTTCACAAAATCGTCTTGAATATTTCTTTCGAACTGAAGTTGGTTTCTCTCTCGAATCAATCTTCCTCGAAAATGTCTATACTTATCCACGATTCGTCGCATTTGCGGTGAAAGATTTGCAGAATAGTTCGCATACGGTGGATTTCCGATGATCACCGTGAACCGTTTAGTCCTTTTTATCTTGTTGACCGTTTTTACCTCATGTGCTATTCCCTTATATATGTCTGCCAGCTTTCGTTGGACTGTGTCAGACGCTGGCTCGAGTGAGTTTGTTAGATAAACCTGTAATCTCTCCTTGTTTTTAAAGCGATAACCTGTCTCGTACAGTTTCAATCCAATTCTAAGATGTGCGATTGTGTAAGGCGCCATCAATAGTTCGTAGCCATGCAGTCTTGGCAGGAGATATTTTGGTACGTATTCGTTCCATAGTACTTCCATTTTCTTCTCGCTTAGACCTTGAGCCCTCCACTTCGTTTGCATAGTGTGATAAATCACGTTAATAGATTCAACGAGGAAAGTTCCTGTACCGGTTGCGGGATCTAAGATTTGAACAAAGACCTGGTCAGGCGAAGTGGAATCCGGAATCTTGAGATCTTTGCGGCTCTTAACCATTTCTCTCCAAGTGGTGGTGTCAGCAAGACCGTCTTGGAGGTTAAATTCCGTGCGAAGCATTTCATCCACTGAACGTACGATGAAGGAGACTACTGAACGTGGAGTGTAGAAAACACCACGCTGCAATCTCCTACTGGGATCGTACTCTTTAAGGAACAATTCGTAGAAATGAATGACCGGATCTTCCAATGGGTTTTTGTCCCCAAAGTCTCGGATTATAGCATCTATGTTGGCTCCATCGAGTAGCTCTATGACTTCGTTAATGCCTAACTCGTCAAAGTCCATGCGAGGCCTGCTAGCTTTGCCATGTCGCCTACTGGTATAAAGAAAAGTTTCCATCAGTTCTTTGAGGAATGGATTTGTCACTGGGATATGGATATGTAGGTCATTGGCTGTACCGCCTTTGGGATTTGTTATTCGCGATGATAGTAAACCATATGCGATGGTCTGAGCATACATGTCGGCAAAGCCCTCTTCATCTAGATCATGTATCAACGCATTCTGGAATACTTTCATAAGTGTCTTCAGAGGACCACTCTCTGTTTCTATAGTGAGTGCTTTATTGATACGATTGCGAATGATTTGGGCTAACTTGGCAAGATGAATAGAGAGGACCTTGGAGGTTGCGATGACCTCACCATGACGTACAGTGAATGCTGATCGCCATTGCTTCCTCCATGCTTCGGTATCCTCCTCATTAGCTGGCCATACAAGCTTTGAGGTTAACTCACTGGCAACACCATCAAGGTGCAATGCAGTGTCTTCGTCATTCCAGCCTAATACTTTCAGGACTGGTAAATTTTGTTCTGTAATGTCATAAGAAAAATGAGCAAAGGTAATGGTTCGCTCGTTTCCTTCGCCATAGTTAGATATAAACAGTAAATCGTTTACTTTCCATGCAATACGCTCGGAGCTGTTTGCGGAAGCACGTTTCTTGAGTGTTACTCTGCTTAGGATTCGTCGTAGAGCGACGACGGGGAGCCTTTTCGGTTCAAACTCTACGAAGAAAATGCCCCATGGTTGTCTTACGGAGAGTGGACGAAACCGCTTAATACTCTCAATCTTAGCCGCGTTCTTTTCGTCGATGCCCAATTCCTCTGGCGAGTATTCGAATGTTAATGCCTCTAAATCACTGACTCCGATCGGCCAATCCAACTCATCCCGCAAGTAGGTGATGAGTTGATCAAAACTCTTGATATTTGCAAGGACATCACGATGGTCAGCTTTCATAATATTATCCTTCATTAAGTTCCATCCAGCACTTAAGTGTGGGCTTCACTCCCACCGGTGCATCTACACGCTTTAGATAGGTGTTCTTGATATGTTTCTCAACTTTTCTTCGTATGTTGATAAGAGTTTCCTCTTCAGTCGTGCATTTTCGTGGAGTGCTAGATTTAGAACGAATGTTTTCGATGATTCTATCAGGCTCTTCTAGGATCTCGTTACTTTTTAAGTCGTAGAGATACCAGCGGGTCGTCCCTGCTTCTTCAGTAAACTCACTTAGCTCGTTATCGAGCGCAGGGAGTGTGTAGCAAAAAAATACACCAGTCGAACCTTTTGTAGGTTTCTGGCGCCCACTAAAGATAGATCCAGGAAGATTTTTTAAGTATGAGTCGAGTGTTGGATTCATATCCAACAAGGCCTGATACTCAAGATGCATATCTTCTACTGCATTTTTTACACCCTCATAGGCGCTATTAAACTCTTTTAAAGCGTCATAATCATCCTGGGGTGTAAGTAGCTGCTTTCCCTCTATTCCTAGTGTTTTAGAGATTAGCAAGGTTTTTTGTGTGACTATGGTGTAGAGGCTCAGGATAGTGTTCAAATCATTAGGTGGTAGAAAGTTCCAAAAATTAACTATCCCACGAGTTACTGCTATCTCAGGATGATCAGCCAATAATTGTTTCTCAACTTCAGGATTCATACGCCGATCCACTCGGCCTATACGCTGCATTAATCTAACGGGATTCCAATGTATATCGTAGTTTATCACTATAGAGGCATCCTGGAGGTTCAAGCCTTCTGAAAGGACATCTGTGGAAATGAGAATTCGAATCTCACTAAGGCCTTTTTCAGCGAGTGCTAACGAAGTCATTCCATTGTAATAAGGCGAGAAGCGCTGTATTACATCAGCTCGGTTGCCCTTTGTTGCGCCATCAACTTGTGCAACCCCTTTAATTCCTGCTTTCTCGATTTGGCGTTTGAGGTACCGAGCTGTGTCAGCGAACTCCGTGAAAATAAGTATTTTCTTACCTTCAAGCTCTTTTGTATTCAGTAGTCTAATAAGTTTCTTAAGTTTATCATCATGTTTTGGTTCAAATTTCCTCGTATCTTTGAGAAAATTGACGATCTGAGCTAAGTCAAGAAAGGTTTCTGACATCATTTCAGTTACATCATATTCGTCGCGATCAAGTTTCTCGATTTTACTTGCCATCTCTTGAGGAACAACATCTTCTTCCTCATATTCGTCATTGTCATCACCCCAAAAATCCAAATGGCGCTGGATCGAATATCTTATAACAGAAGAATTCTGAGCTTTCCATCTCTCAAGGCGTTTTTTCTCTGATTCTGTTTCACTATGTACTGTAATGAACGCGACAAGTTTTTTCATTAGACGTTCACAGGAGAGTTCGAAAGCAACGACGGAGCTTTCAAAACGTTTTAAGAAAATAGTGCGAATAAGACCAATAACTTGCTTCTGTCGTCCCTCTTCAAGTGGATCTATGCTCTGATCCTTACCTCTATACCACGCCAAAGGGTAATACATAGGAAGAGTGAAAAGAGGATTTTTTCTCCTGAACGCACTCTCAAACTTATCAAGCAAATTGCCATAGGTTTTTCGAATCGAGTAATCTGCTACTTTAGGAGGTTGGCGTTTGGGAAAAGAAGCTGCTTCGCCAGTCTCTCGAATTTGACTTGCCCGTGCATATGCACGACTACGCTGAACTACTAATTGTTTGAAGATTGGATCCCTCTCAAGCAATTTTTGGGCTTCAGTCATCACTTCTTCGACACCAGCTATGTCATGACCTAAGGTTTTTCGAAGCGCTCTTTCGATGTTATTAAAATGGGCAGTGAAACTGTTCACTCCAAGAGTTCTCGCAAAGTAAGTTTCATCAGCTCGTGTAAAAAGCTCAGCCATATGGCGAAAGTCGCTTATACGATTATTTATCGGTGTAGCTGTAAGCATAAAAAGCGTTTTAGGTCGAACTTTTTTATCGAGTAAATTAAAAAGCCGGTAGTATCTTGATGGGCCAAGCTCACTATTAACTTCACCCTTTCGACCCGGATTTCGGAAATGATGAGCCTCATCAATTATCACAACATCAGCTAACTCAGCAATACGACGAAATCGGTCAGGGAAACTTCCTTTACGTCCAAGGTCTGTGTGGCTAAACACAGCTAGGTTACTAAAGTCAGCATCACCACCGCCACAATGTGATAGCCATTTACGTAGATGCGGTTCCCATACCGATTCTTTCGTGGCTTTTGGAGCGAAAAGTACTACACGTTTACCTTCATGCAGGATAAGCCTTTCGATTAGCATTAAAGCTACGAAAGTTTTGCCAAGACCAACGCCATCACAGAGGAATGCTCCTCCATGCTGTCGAGCTATCTTCATTAATGCCCAATAGGCTTCCTTTTGATAACGATCGATTCTGGAATACATTTTTGAACGGGTTTTTTCCCATTCTGTTGCAGTTAATTCGTGTCCACGAAAGAATTCTTGAAGCGCTTTTGCGTAGACATCAAAAGGTGTATAAAGTCTGGTATGACGATATATTGTTTCTATAACTGTTTCAGTGACATCCTTTGCCTCATTCCAATGGGTCTCAAACCATTCCTGAAGCTGAGCCACCTCACGGGCACTCTGAATCTGTACATTGAGTTCAATATTCTGTGTTAACCCCGGTCGTGTAAAATTGCTGGATCCTATCAACGCTTGAGATCCAATCACCTCAAGCTTAGCGTGAGTTATGTAAGCTTTTGCATGAAATTTTTCACGGTCATATATACGAACCTTGATTTTACCTGATCGTAATGCCTTAAGAATTGAAGGAGTGCCTCGGAGAAATGGATTGGCATCTTTATTAGTCTCGAGGCTATTATCGAGCATCTTCGTTGAGTGTGAACGTACAGCTTCAAGAAGAGCTTGGCGTGTGCGATGTGTCGCTTCTGAACCCATAAGAATTCGAATTTGATCTAGTGATTGCCATTTACCATCTAAAGCTAATAGTGCACCAATTTCAAAATAACCTGTAGCAATATCAAACCCCGTTGCGATTTTACACCACTCTTTGAGGTATTGAAGACCATTCCAACCAGAGATACTGTTATCTACTATGAAGAAGTCCCGAGTTTTTTGAGGTTGAGTTGCTCCTGATTGGGTCATATAAATCTCCCCTCACAATTCCAGTCAAATTATAATAGAGTAAAGCTACCTAACTTATTTCCGCTTTCCCAGATTGCGCGCGCACATTTTCCGCAAGAGAAAGTAGATCCATGAAAAATGGGCCGGATGAATCTGTGGTGGGCCGGGAGAGATTTGAACTCTCGACCTTTCGGTTATCAGCCGAACGCTCTAGCCAAGCTGAGCCACCGGCCCGTTTCGGCCATTCTAGAATAAACGGATGGTTTATTAAAGGATTTTTCTGAGTCACCTGTTGGTCTTCGCGAAGACCCGCG
>JABAOH010017340.1_pt1 | contig 18944 bp, 17 predicted proteins | sample 7062181 | NCBI WGS metagenome assembly JABAOH01 (sample SAMN14538630, study PRJNA623070) | marine sediment metagenome | biome: marine biome [ENVO:00000428]; feature: marine pelagic biome [ENVO:01000023]; material: deep marine sediment [ENVO:00002113]; isolation source: pool of 5 deep marine... | reverse complement strand
CCTACTTTTGCAACGTCCCCTATTTTCCAAAAAACTCCTCTATACACACGTTGACTTTGACGTTGCCATGTCCTTCCTAAATATTCCCTTGACGATTTAAGTCATTAATGTCAAATTTAGTCGATTTTTGAATGGAGGGTTTTAATGTGGACCAGGTGAAGGAGCACATTGGACGTGAAGTTGAAGCGCTTGCCCAGGTTTTGTATTCCATCAGTGACTTTTTGAAGGACAATCCGGAAGTTGGCTTCAATGAATTCAAGGCCTGCAAGCATTTAAGCCGCGTGCTGGCTGAGCAGGGTTTTCGGGTTGAAGGGGGCATCGGCAATCTGGAGACCGCCTTTTTAGCCCGTCCGGACGATTGCCGGCCAAACCGGCCTGTAATCGCCTTTTTAGCGGAATACGATGCGCTGCCCAAGATCGGTCATGGCTGCGGCCATAACATGATCGCTGCAGCCAGTCTGGGTGCGGCTATAGCTTTGCGCCGCATTATGGAGGATGCGGCCGGCAGCTTGGCCGTGGTTGGAACGCCGGCCGAAGAGGGTGGTGGCGGCAAGGTACGATTGGCGGAAGCCGGCGTTTTCGATGAGATGGATGCAGCTATGATGTTCCATCCCGGTCTGCTGAACATCCCGGGAAAAGACATGCTCGGCCGAATCAAATTTAAGATGGAATTTTTCGGCCGCGCTGCCCACGCTTCCGGAGCGCCGGACCGGGGCATCAATGCCTTGGATGCCCAGGTTACTGCCTACACCAACATCAACGCCATCCGCCAACATCTGCGGCCCGACGGCCGTATCCACGGCATCATCACCCACGGAGGGGATGCACCCAACATCATCCCCGATTACGCCGCCGGTCTTTTCTATGTGCGAGCCGGAAGCCGGGCCTACCTGGATGAACTTTTTGAGCGGGTGAAGAATTGCGCTCGGGGCGCTGCCCTGGCCATAGGGGCCGAGTCAAAAATCGAAGTCGATCCGCCCACGTTTGATCCCTTTAAGCGCAATACGGCATTGGAGGCAGCCGTCAGGGCCAACATGGAGGCCCTGGGTATTCCCATAGATTCAGACGACGGCCGCCGGGGTTCATCGGACATCGGAAATCTTAGCCACTATTTACCTGCCATTCATCCGTGGCTGGCTATCGTCGGACCCGATATTCCAGGCCATTCAAGTGGTTTCTGCGAAGCGACTACCAGTGCCCTCGGCCGAGAAACGTTGCTCAAAGCAGCCAAACTGCTGGCCATGACGGCTTACGATTTTCTCACTTCTGCTGAGTTGAGAAATCGAACAATCGAGGATTTTAGGGAATCTGAGTGATCACATCTTCCGGTTGACCTGCTGGTTTCCAATAAGACCAACCCATTTTTACTCACCGGTTCCGTCGTTCAGGTAGCAGGCGGACAACCACTCCGGTGCGATTTCTGAAAGCTTCGGCTGCTTCCCGCGGCAACGCTTCATGACGAATGGACAGCGAGGATTGAAATGGCAACCCGATGGCGGGTCGAGGGGCGAAGGGATCTCGCCTTTGATGGGCTCGAACTTACGGCGGCGGGTGTCGAGCCGTGGCACCTCGTGCAGCAACGCCTGGGTGTAGGGATGGTTTGGCTGGGCGAACAGCTCCTCAGTCGGTGCCATCTCCACGATCCGCCCAAGATACATAATTGCAACCCGGTCTGCGAGGTGCTCGACCACCCCTATATCATGGCTAATGAAGAGGTAGGTTAGCTGCAGCTCTTCGCGCAGCTTCATGAAGAGATTGAGCACTTGGGCCTGGATTGAAACATCCAGTGCGGCCACCGGTTCATCGCAAACAATGAATTCAGGCTGAACAGCGAGCGCCCGCGCAATGCCGATACGCTGCCGCTGGCCGCCGGAGAACTGGTGCGGATACCGCCGCTTGTAGATCGGTTCGAGCCCGACTCGCAGCATTACTTCATCAATATACTCCTCCGTTTCGGGGCCTCCAACGAGTCCNNGAGCCCGACTCGCAGCATTACTTCATCAATATACTCCTCCGTTTCGGAGGCTCCAACGAGTCCGTGTACTCGCGGCGCCTCTCCGATGATGTCTCGCACACGCAGGCGCGGGTTCAACGAGGCCAAGGGGTCTTGAAAAATCATTTGGACCTTAAGCGCCCTGCGCTTCCCTTCGGCCGGGGGCATGCTGGCCACGTCCTGCCCCCGATAAAGCACACTACCGTCGCTTGGCCCTAATATGCCTGCTACAATTCGTCCGAGCGTGGACTTGCCGCAGCCGGACTCGCCAACGAGGCCCAGCACCTCGCCCGTATCGACGTGCAGGTTAACTCGGTCCACGGCCTGGACCACCTGCTCTTGGATATGAGCGCCAAGGAGATTGGCAATCTTTGCCGCGAGATCGATCGTTTTGACGAACCGCTTGGTTACCTCTTGCAGCTCAATGATTGGGACGTTCATGATGCACCACGCAGATGTGGGTGGAAACAGCGCACCTCGCGTCCAGGGAGCGGTGAGGTGATCTCCGGCGTCGCCACGCAGGCGGCGTCGGCCCGGGGACATCTCGGGCGGAAGGCGCACCCTTCCGGGAGGTTGAGCGGCGATGGCGTCATTCCGGGTATCTGTGGCAGAGGCTCACCTCGGTGACCCTGACTCGGCACCGAGCCAATGAGCCCTCGCGTGTAAGGATGCAGCGGAGCATCCAGCACTGGGTCAACGTCGCCTGATTCCACGATCTTTCCAGCGTACATCACGCAAACCGTGTCCGCGAGGCCCGCAATCACGGCCAGGTCGTGAGTGATCCAGATCAAGGCGGTTGAGGTCTCACGGCAGAGCTTCTGCACCTCGTAGAGGATCTGTCCCTGGATGGTAACATCGAGGGCCGTGGTAGGCTCGTCGGCGATGATGAGGTCCGGCCTGTGGAGCAGCGCAATGGCAATCGAGACGCGCTGACGCATGCCGCCGGAGAACTGGTGTGGGTAGGCCCGCAACCGCTCCTCCGGTGACGGGATGCCGATCCGACCGAGCGTATCACGGGACCGGAGCCAGGCCTCGTTCCTACTCACCTTCTCGTGGGTCCGGATCGCCTCGGTCATCTGGGTGTCGATACGCAAGACCGGATTCAGCGTCATCATGGGGTCCTGGAAGATCATGGCAATCCGGTTGCCCCTGAAGCGTTGCATCTGCGGCTCAGGCAGGCTGACGATGTCCTCGCCTTTGAATAGGATATGCCCGCCGACGACTCGGCCGGGCGAGTCCACGAGTCCCAGGATGGAAAATCCGGTGACGGACTTGCCACAGCCGGACTCCCCCACGAGCCCCATTACCTGGCCGCGATTGACGCTAAAGGTCACACCGTCCACTGCCTTCACCACCCCCACCGTGGTGAAGAAGTATGTCTTTAAGTCTTGAACGACCAGTGTCACGTTGTTGTCTGCCACCGTTGGCTCCTTATCTCCGCAGGCGTGGGTTGAGCACGTCGCGCAACTGGTCGCCGACCAGGTTGATGCTAACGATGGTGATGAGCAGGGCAACCCCCGGAAAGAAGCTGATCCAGTACTTCCCGCTCAGCATGTACTCAAAGCCGTTGGCGATCAGCAGTCCTAAGGATGGCTCGGTCACGGGCAGCCCAATTCCCAGAAACGAGAGGGTTGCCTCCAGAGCGATGGCGTGCGCCACCTGGACGGTTCCGACCACGATAAGCGGGGGGAGCACGTTGGGCATCAGGTGGCGGAAGACGATACGGCGGTTGCTGAGGGCAAGGCAGCGGGCGGCTTCAATGTATTCCTTGCTCCGCTCGACGAGGGCGCTGCCGCGTACGGTACGTGCGTAGTAAGCCCACTGAACAGCGATGAGCGCGATGATGATCTTGTCCACCCCCTTGCCAAGGATGGCGAGCAGCATGAGTGCGATTAAAATCGCCGGGAAGCTGAGCTGTAGGTCCACCAACCGCATGATGACCGTGTCGACGCGGCCGCCGAAGTAAGCGGCGCCCAGGCCAATACATGTACCGAGACAGAGCGCAATGAACCCGCTCATGACACCTACGCCGAGGCTCGTCCGGAGCCCGTAGAAAATAGCACTCAGCATGTCGCGACCCTGGTCGTCGGTACCCAGCCAGTAGGTCGTGCCAGGCATGCTCTCGGTCCCAGGCGGCAGTCGGCTATCCAGGATGTCAATTTCGGCAAGATCATACGGGTTCTGGGGCGAGATGAGCGGCGCAAACAGGGCAACGAAAACAATGCCCAGGAAAACCAGGAGGGCGCCGGCGGCGACTTTGTTCTCCGTGAAGTCGGAGGCGAACCGCCGCAGGGGAGTCTCGACCTCGGACACGCCAACCGGCGTAAGTTCTTGAATCGTTTCGGTTTTGGTGGTCACGCTCATGCTTTTACATCCTGCAATCGCACCCGCGGATCGAGCACCGAATAGAGGATGTCGACCACGAGGTTGATGGTGACGAACATGAATACGATAATCATCAAATAGGCCACAATGATCGGACGATCCAGCAGTTGGATTGAATCGATGATCAGCTTGCCCATGCCCGGCCAGGCAAACACGGTCTCGGTAACCACGGAAAAGGCGATCAAATTGCCGAGTTCAAGTCCGACCACGGTCACAACCGGGATGAGGATGTTCTTCAAGACATGCACGAATATGACCCGCCGGTTGCTCAAACCTTTGGCCCGCGCGAATTTGACGTAATCCTGCAATACCACCTCGCGAGTGCCTGCACGCGTAAGGCGGATGACCAACGATATTTTGAGGAGGGCCAGATTGATCGCCGGCATCAAAAGGTGCTTGAGTCCGCCCCACGTGAGGAAGCTGACCTCCAGGCCCAGGAATTGCACGGTTTCGCCACGGCCGGTCGACGGCAGCACGCCCAGCATCACGGCAAAGATCATGATCATCATGATTCCCACCCAGAACGTCGGCAGGCTGAAACCGAGGATCGAGCCGCCCATAATCGTCTTGGCGATCGGGGAATCGGGTCTTAGCCCCGCAAAGAGGCCAAGGGGAATGCCAAGGAGGATCGACAAAATCAACGCCGTGAAGGCCAGCTCCAGGGTGGCCGGCACGCGCTGGACAATAAGCTTCAGCGCCGGTTCGCCGAACACAAACGATTTGCCGAAGTCACCGTGCAGCGCGTTCTTGACGAACACCAGATATTGCTGCCACAATGGAAGATCGAGGCCGAGCGCCTTGATCGCCCGTTCCATCTCTTCCTGGTCGAACTCCGGGTTGATCAGAATGTCGACGGGATTGCCGATGACATTCACGCCGAAGAAGACGATCAGGGACATCGCGAAGATGACCATCGTCGATTGGAGAAGCCTTCGGATGATAAAAACTGACACGCCCAAGTCTCCCAATTTGCCTTAGCAGCGAATCTCTCTGGCTTAAAGGTTCCGGGAGGCTCCATTCTGAAGCCTCCCGGTCGCCTGGTTTAATTCATTTCACTACGACGTTCATGGCGAGGGTATACTCGTCGGTGCGGGGCGTGTAGGCCAGACCCTTGCGGGTCGCCCAGGTGTTGACCTGATAGTGGAGCGGGATGATCCCGAGATCCTCGATTGCGACCTCGGTGGCCTGCTGCAAGAACTTCTCGCGTTTGGCGTCATCCACCGTTGCCAGTGCCTGCTCGACCAGCTTGTCCACCTCGGGATTGGAATAGCGGCCCCGGTTCGAAGCGCCAAAGCCACGCGCCTTGTCGTAGGTGTGCAGCAGTGACTTCAGCGGCGACGAGGCCTCTCCGGTACCAGCTCCCCAGCCCACAAGGATGAAGCTGAACGCCGGTGATTTGCCAGGGCCGCCGCGCGACGCCTTGGAGAAATATACGGACCTCGGCATTGTCTCCACCTTGGTATCGATGCCAACACGGGTCAGCATCTGGCCGATCGCCTGGCAGATCTTGGCGTCGTTGATGTAACGGTCGTTGGGCCCATGCAGCGTGAGACCGAAGCCGTTGGGGTAGCCAGCGTCGGCCAAGAGCTTCTTAGCAGTGTCCGGATCGTGCTTCTCGGGCTTGAGCTTGGCGCTGACACCGAAGAAGCCCTCTGGTAAGAGCTGTCCGGCTGGAATGGCCACGTCCTCCATTACCTTTTCGACGATCGCAGGCCGGTTGATGGCTTTTGAGATCGCTTTGCGCACGCGCTGATCCTTAAGCGGGTTTTTGCCACTGGTTCCGGTGATGAACGGCGAGTCGTCCCGGAATTGGTCCAGATGAAGATAGATGACCCGATTGGAAACCCCCTGGGAAAGGACAACGTTGGGGCTCTTTTTGAGGCGAGGGATGTCCGGCGTGGGCACCACGTCGATCATCTCGACGTCGCCGGCCAGCAGCGCTGCGACGCGCGCCGGATCCGACCTGATCGGCTTGAACACGATCCGGTCGAACTGGGCCTTGTCGCCCCAATAGCCGGGGTTCCTCTCGAGCACCAGCCGGTCGCCCGGCACCCACTCGCTGAATTTGTATGGGCCCGTACCGATTGCGGCCTTGCCGGAATTATAATCGCCGGTTTTTGCCCCCTTCCCATGCTTCCTGGAGATGATGTAGATCGTGGACACATCGTTGGGCATCAGCGGATAGGGCTTCTCGGTGATGATGTGGATCGTATAGTCATCGATCTTCTTGAGCGTTTTGCCCTTGGTGTAAAGGGCGAATGACGAGGGGCTCGCCTCCACGTTGGGCGCTCGCTCAAAGGTGAACAGCACGTCATCGGCCGTAAACGGCGTGCCATCGTGGAACTTCACCCCCCGGCGCAACTTAAACTCCCAAGTCGTGTCGTTGAGAGCTTTCCAAGACACTGCCAGGCCTGGCCCGAGACGCTGATTCTCGTCGGAATCGACCAAGCTGCCGAAGATATGGCGCGCCATCGCGTTGTTCGGTCCCAGATTGTGGTAGTGTGGGTCGATCGACGACGGCTCGAGCTTGATCCCGATCACAACCTCCGCAGCCGTCGCAGGACTGATAGCCAGCACTACCCCCGCGATTACCCCCAAGATAATTTTGGTTACTGACTTCATAAGCTTACCCTCCTTTCTTCGGTTTGTATTAGGTAGTACTGTTACCACAGTGGCGAAAAAAGTCAAACGCTTTTTTTAACCAGACTTAAGCTTCTCCGGATTCTCCCTTATCCTCTGATTTGGCGGCGGAGTTTAAAAAGAAAGGGGGTCAGGCATAAGTAAATAGGTATTGGCATTGGACCGAGCGGTTGGTAATGAGTCGGTATGGCACGAAAGCCGCGGATTCATTTTGTGGGCGTCCTCTATCACGTCATTTCCCGGGGTGATAGGCGAAAGGGATATGGTCTATGATAAAAAAGACGTTCGGGGTCAGGCTTGCATATATGCATTTATTGTGACATGATCCGTAAACCTCTCTTCAAAGCCATTTTTCATGGAAAACATTTGGCAGAATTCCAAAGATTGCTAGGGTTGGCCTGAAATTAGAGAGGGACGGTCATGAAATTATGCGTTTCTCTTTTCAAAAAAGGGGTACGTTGGTTCTGGAGCAACTTATGATAGGTTCTTTTTCTCTGAGGATATGATACCTATTTTGACATTCTCCGTTTTAGGGGTCTCGGCCAGCCGTAAGAGGACGTCATCGCCTACCCTTGAGTCGTTCTGCTCATCCCACAAACTCATCCCACCCACGCAGATTTCCGCTTCGCCCTCCCCCGCAATATCTCAAACTCAGGAGCATTGTGTCACGGGAATTCAACCCGGAAAATTGGGATAATGAGAATGGTTTACCGGGTCCGCTGCACAGATTGGTAAGGCATGCCATCACTGAGTTGTAAGAATTTTATAATTTTATGGCCGTGCCTAGCTTTCCACACATTCCGAGCTGGCGATTGTGGCTTCACCCACCGAACTGAGGACCGACGAATAAGCTCTGGCCATACATCTGCAGGCGCCCTGTCGAAAACGGTTTCTGGATCGGCCTCCAGAACGTGCCAACCACCTCTCGACACTTCTCGGTCGAGTTGTCCAGGCGCCCACCCGGCATAACCGGCATAGACACGAAATTTCTCTCCCGCGTCGGCATCGTCAATCATCCGCTGGAGGACCGTCCGGCTTGAACTGACGTATACATCCTTAAATACAAGACTAGACTCCTTGGGCTTACTGCTGGATTCTATGAGCAGCAGTATCTGACTTCTGGCGACCGGTCCACCAATGTTGACGGTATCAGTTCTTTGCTCCAGTCCCTTTATCTCCGGCAGTACCGTGGAGAGTCTCAGTTCAGTGGGTCGGTTGATGACCAAGCCCATCGCACCGTGCCAGTTGTAGTCGATCAAGAGGACGACAGTTTCCGAGAAGTTTGGGTCTCTGAGGTGTCGACTGGCGACGAGAAACTTACCTCGGGCTAGCCTCGCCTCGGACCGGGAGCTACCCGGCGACGGGAGAGTGAAAGGGACCCGGAAAGGCTGCAATGCCGCGTGCTGACCGAAAGACGCTGCCCCGATCAGAGACGTGCCAGGCAATGTTGGAAGCAGTATCAAGGTGATCGCAACTGCGACGGATACAGACTCTTTTCGGATTCGCCCGTTTGTTTTCAAGGTTGAACGGAGCGTCACAAGCCTCTCACAATGGGTGTACGATGTTTTTGTTGGGGCACCGCGTGGGTTGGCCCTAACTGTTGTCTATATATACAGGAAATTCGTCGCCTAATCAAATAAACAGAGAACGCTACCAAAAGAAATAGGAAACATCCTATATCCCTCGTGTCAAGAAAAAAGAGAGCGATTAAAAACTTCAATAGTTACAATATGGTAGATAACACCCATTGTTCTGAAGACACGTATCCATAAAGAATCCTTCCACGGACTCTAGCTGGTTTGTTCGGCGAGTCTCTCACTTGTGGTCCTTCGTCAAGCTCGGGCGTCTGAGCGTAAGATCTTGAATTATTAGTTCTTGACATCCTCCTGAAGCTTCGTTCTGCGGAAAAGAGCGCTTTTATATTTTCCGGCGGGACATCTGGCTGGATGGAATGGCAAGGAGCAAAAAGATAGCCGCCGTTTTTACTTTATGCCGTCGAAGAAATAGCTCAAATATTGGAAAAGGGCATTCAGCACAACAGCCTCCTGATTCCAGAAACGATCCACCACCCAGAGAGTTGATCCCAGCCCGGTTAGATAGTGCGGATCGTAATTACCCTGGTACTGGTCGCAGAGACCTTTGATGAGAAAGCGTCCCAACCGCCTTCGCCCTTCTGGCGAGGCAATCATTCCCGCCGCAATTGCCAGGGTAGATTTCGCCTCCAGCCTGGAAAATATTTCATAAAACTGATCGTAGGAATCTGGCAGCTCCGAACTGGGGCTATCCACCGTTATCTGCTCCTCCTCTTTATCTTCCATAAATGCGATACATGCGTTAGCCATGTGATTGTATTCTTCCCTGCTCAATAATTGGCGCACTCTCTCTACGGCGTACAGGGTGATTGTATGGTGCAGATTCACAATGCCGGAGCCGCTAGTTGCTCGCAACAGATGATGGTAGCGGGCCTTATGCGAGGGAAATGCCGACGATTTTCTCAAAACGGGAGTGGTGTGGAATCGGCCCTTGCAGAAATAGTCGGCCAAGGTCGCCAGCGCAAACCATGAATCTCGATCCGTGCGCTCCAACATTTCCAGAAGGATGAATGCCGTGCAAGAGATTGAATGGCCCAATGAGCTGTCCAGGTAACCGCTCCCAAGGAGCAAAAGTCGGCGCGCCAGCTCCTTTCCTCCTTCTTGTGCATAGAACGTAGCCATCAAGACCGCGGCCTTCTCCCAATCCTGGTCACCGATTGCGTGCTCAATGTCGTGGAAGGAAACGGAGGATTTCAGTACCTTGGCCCTGGGAAGCTCTTTGAGCTTCGGCCTCCTGGCATATTCGGCGACTTCGAGATGGATTAGTGCCGAGACCTCGTTCTTCCTCAGGAAGGGCACAAGTTCGCGACAAATACGGTACATCTTGGGCAGGTGGGGGTTGATGAACGGCGGGTTCAGAACCCGCTGCACCACGGGATACAGTGAAAAATGGATTTCCCATGGTTCTTCCCCTTTGTTTATTTTTTTTCTTAACTGTTCAGAGGCTCGAGCCACATCCGATGCTTCCAATGCCTGCAACAAATCATCTTCGACCATCCTATCTGGCTGTTTCTTTGCCACGGCAGCTCCTTTAACAATGGCTGGCGGGGCCATGCCGAATGCTGCATAAGCCGCGTATCCAACCGATTTCTTGATAAACGCCCTCCGGTTCATCCGTTTCTTGTACATGGTCTCTCAATTCAGTAAATACCAAATCGTGGTATTCATATTCAAGCCTCTATCCCTATATCTTCTCGGGGCCGATTGTGTGTATCCATATTCGACAGGGACAGATAAGTCGCATAAATGCACAGGAGGTTTTACCGTTTTGATCTCCAGGTTACCGAGGCCCAAAGTGTGCCAGTAACTTAGTGCTTCGATTCGCAAAAACAGTAACGTATTTTTGTGCATGACATCATAGATATTGCTCACTCCATTCGGCCCAAGCGTTCGACCGAACTCAGGCCGAGGGCACATGGCCGAGGGCAGCACTAAGTCCTGAGTAAATAAGTTCGCCACCGAGCTTATGAATCGAAGGACTTAGCCAAAAAATACGGTGTTTTTTATGGCAAAATACGTAATTCACCGTATTCATTTTTCGGAACAAATCCAATAGGCTCTAATGGAAGAGGCTGACAAACGGCAAGTGAAACACGCAGTTAGAAAGGAGGGATGATAAGATGCCGCGCTATATGGATATTCACAAAAATGTGAAAGGGGTGACTTCCGAAAAACTCGCCGATGCCCACCGGAGGGACCTGGAGGTTCAGGACAAGTACGGCGTTAAGTACCTGAAATACTGGTATAACGAAGATGAAGGGACCGTATTCTGCCTGTGCGAGGCTCCCAACAAAGAAGCGGCCCAAGCGGTACATCGTGAGGCTCACGGTGGCGTTGCGGACGAGGTCATTGAGGTGAAGGAAGGCACAGAGTAGAGGGGCACCAGTACGCCGAGAGGATCATGGTTCAGTGACGTGCCTGCTGAAAAAACGATTAGTTCCTCTCTTTCCGTGGAAGGTTTAGGTAAATCAAGGGGAGGTTTGGGACTAATAAGGCGTTGTATTCACACAATAGCGACATGGAGGTGAAGTGCTATGGCTCAAGAAGAGAAAAGAATGGTTGTACCCATGATAAATGTTAGGCACAATGAGGACGATACGGGTCTTTCCATCGATGTCGATCTTGCTGGAGCGAAAAAGGAGACCGTGGAGTTGGAAATGGGACCAGAGGGGTTTTGCGTCAAGGGAGAGGGAGAAGACTTCAGATATGAGAGTTGCTACGTGCTGGCCCATGACGTCAACCCTACCGAGACAAAGGCAAAACTGGAGTCGGGGCTTTTGAAGATTCGTGTCCCTTTTAGGGAGACGATTCGAGGGCACAAGGTGAGCATTGAGAAGTGAGGACTCAGGAGTCCTAACAGTGAAATGAAAAAGAAGAATGGCCGCTCATAGGGTTCATCCCATAGGATAAGGGAAGGGCGTGAAATTTTGACCGGCAAGTGCCCCGCAGGTCCCCCCTTGTAGGCGGGGTTCAGGGGCACAAATAAAAATGAAATTTCATTTCCGGGAAGCCCCCCCTGTGGGCGGGGAGCTTCACATTCTCACATTAATCGCATCAAATAGGGGATATCGTTTTTGAAACGACTTATGATCGGCTCTTTATCTCTAGGGATCTAGGTTGGCCAGGCAGGAAACACCCCAATTAGCTACCCATAAGGCTTCCCACACAAACTCATGATCCCCACAAGCAGGACCTGTTCGCAATTCTTCCCGTAAGAGCTCAGTCACCGGAGGATCGCTCCACAGAAATCCCCTCGAAACGACATATATAGCCGTCCCCCTTTATCCCCGGTATTGAAAGAACCTGTCTGCTAATCTACCCCTGGCTACATCATCAATCAAGTTTTTGCTTGCAAACATGTAGCATTAAAAGTAATCATTAATTAGATGGACAAGTTTTATGACATAACAGCAATCATATTCGATCTTGGAGATACGCTGGTTACTCACACCATCGATGAGGCCTCGCGCGAAGAAGATGCCTCCAAGGAGGTGCAGGATTTGCTCTCAAGGGAGGGTTATTCGATTTCGGAGGTGTTCTACCGTCAATTGAAAATGGAAATGTGGAGAAACTGGAAAGAGGATTTTGCGCGTTCCGGTCAAGAGTTTGAACTAGAGCTGTTCTTGAACCATTTACTCTGCCGTCTAGGCTTAAAGCAAGAAGAGGCCGCCAGACTTGTCCCGTCCATAACGAATATCATATATCAATCTGATTTGAAATCACTCGTGCTAAAACCCACGGTGAAGGAAACGTTGACGAAATTAGAGGATACGTCATTCAAGCTTGGTATGATATCAAACAGTTCTTACTCTTACGATCACATTGTGGAAATTCTGAACCGAGTGACAATCGCTCATTATTTCGATTCGGTCTTGGTGTCTTCCAGAGAAAAGATTCGGAAGCCCAACCCTGTAATCTTTGAAAAAGCATTACAGTCATTGGGGGCTTCAGCAAACAGCGCGGTTTTTGTCGGAGACGATCCCCAAGTAGACATTCAAGGAGCCAAGAGCGTTGGGATGAAAACTATTCTTCTGGCAGACAGGAAAACAGAAGCCAAACGACTCAATGATAGCGATACGAAAACAGTAGAACAGGTGGCGGAGATTCTTGGACACATAGAGAAATAGGTAGTGCAATTTCCTCCAAGGCTGCGGCGGTAACTGGTAGGTATGGCAGGGGGATCATGATGTTTCAATTTCTTGAGTTCTTGCGCGTTGTTGCTGTCGGCCTCATAGCACTGGGCTTGTTCGGGGCGATCTTTTACACGTCCTTGTTCTTGCTCCCCCTCTCAGCATTGCTGATGATTTCTGCTCTTGTAGGCTTACTTATCCAGCCCTTCCTGAGGGCCTATCATCCTTACAGAAATGAAGTTAAGGGGGTACCGAAACACGTTGAGCTTTACATCAGGGAGGCTCTCTCGGCAAAGTCTGGGCAGGAGCTGAGTACTGAAAATGACGAACTTGAGAATGCCCTGGCTAGGGCCATATATGAGTTTCTGTATCGGACCGTTGACTACTCTTCGTTCTTTACGAGCAGGGTTAACGAACAAATTAGATTCTTCTATTTCTACTATTTTGTCGCCCTTGCCTTGCGAATAAGCATTCCTTGCTCAATTGTTGCGCTCTTGGCGAAGGGGTTTAGCAAACATCTCAGCCTGGAATCCTGGGCTCTTGCGGAATTTATCCAGCGAGAATTCCTACTGGGGATAGAAGGCCTCACATACCTCGCTGTTGGTGTGCCGATTCTCGCGGCCATAGCGTACTTCTTGTCGATTCGATTCAACTCTGCTGCGAAGGGAATCATAATAACCGAGTTACACACGCGACATGTATTCTTAGCTTCGGAAAAGGAGAGAATTAAACAGTTAGCAGAAATAGCCCAAGACGATGATGTGCTGATGGAGCTCTTTCAACGTCAAATCGATAAGGAAAAGGGTGTGTTAGCCGAGAAGAAACAGAGAGGGACAAGGCGGCGGCCTTGAAATTTTGACATTCTCCGGGGAACTACCGTTATCTCTTGCAGCACAATACCTGTTTTTCTATTTCCCATTTTCGAGGTCGGCTAGCCTGAAGAGGCTCAGGATCACCTGCCCGTAAGTCTTCCTGCTTCCCGCACAAACTCATCAGTTATGGTATTGGAATGAGAAAGGAGGAGTAACGTCACCAATAGACCCAGGGTTCTTTTTCCCCCCGGGGGATCTCTTCGTTCATGGAAAGGGCGAAACCTCTCAAAGATTCGGGAGAAAAGGTGAGGTTGAAAACTACACCCATCTAGGCGGGCTGCTCATCTGCTTGTGTCCCTTAATTTTCTGGGAGTAACGAATGGAATGCCTTTAAAGTTTGTTCAAGAGGGCATGTATCTGTGAAGATAATGACTCTTCTGGTGATAATTGAAGAGCGGCCTCCAACGATTCCTTGGCCTTTCTTTTCCTGTCAGATTCTGAGTGATGGACAGCCAATCTGTAATAAGCCAACGCCCTGCTGGAATCGTCTGCCATGGCTCCTTTGAACCCGTTAATGACATAGTTATAATATTTTACAGCCAACGTGTCATTATTTCCTGCAGGTGTACCAGTTACACTAGAATCGAAAGGCCCAGCCAGGGAAGAATATGCATCGCCCACCAGAAGAAAATATTCTGAATATTCTAGATTGTAACCTGATAACTTAATGGCCTTTTTCCCGTATCTTACGGCCTTCTCTCTTCTATTGTTGATATAGAGGCTTTTCCCCAAAATGTAGATGAGTTCCGGATTATACCGTTCGCCAACAAGAAATCTCTTGCCGATATTATAAGCTTTGACTAATGGAGGCTTCCAGCCTATATTGCCGCTTTCTTTAAGAGCATGGGACTTCTCCAAATATGCCTTTGCAAGAAGAAAATTGGCCTTGACGTCGTTCGGGTGGTCTGCGCAGAATGGTTCCAGTTCCGATATCACGTCATCGAATTTTCTCTTCTTGTATAGCTCATATGCCGCGTGATATTTATCTGCAGCGTGATTTTTATCTGAAGCGGGAGATTTTTCTGCAGTGGGAGATTTTTCCGCAGCGGGATATTTATCTGCAGGGGGAGGTTCATCTGAAGTTGTGATCACCTTTGTCCCACAGGAGGGGCAAAATACAGCACCGGCAGGGAGCTTTGCGCCGCATTTGTGGCAGAAATTTGCCGCCGCATGATCATGGGTTTCAGATCTCCGTTTCTCCACACCTGCTGGGCCAGGTTCAGTTTTCTTGGCCGTTAGGTCTTCAGGGAGTTGGTCACTGGGAAGGGTGGTGCTCAGCATCGATTGCCCGGCCAGCGGGACCTTTGCTTGGGCATTCAGGGGGAGCATAAGGAGCAGGAAAGCGGCTAGGGCGAGCAGAACGCTGATTCGCGTCGATGTTGAAAAGGTTGAAAAGGTAATAAATCTTTGCATAATCAATCTCCTTTTTTTATTATCGTAAAGTTTTGCAATTGAGTTCCCCCACAACGAGACTTACCCAGTTAATACTATCTCTTAAGCCTTATTTTATATCATATGGCAAGGATGTAAAGATAATCCTTGCGCAGCGGCCATCCCTCTTAACTCTCTTAACTACTATTTTTTTGGCGTTAAAGAGAGGAGTTAACGTATGGCCGATTTTGCAAATTTCATTCCAAACCGCCTTTTGTCTATCGCTGTTTACTCGATTTTCCCCTTAACCGAATACGGGAATAGAGGATGTTCTCCTATTCTTCCAAATATTTTCATATTACAATGATCCATTGTTTGTGCTATATGGTTGAGGGGTCGTTCTCTAATGATACTGAGACCCTGAATGGGAAATAGAGGAGGTGAACAATGATCGTTGCCAAATCCGGCCGGGCCAGGAGCTATAGGACGCCTGGGCCTCACGAGCGAGAGTTGAAGGTCCTGATTTCTCCCAGTCTACAAAAAGGCGTGGAAGGGCTGGCCGTGGGCATGACAATCCTGGCCCCCGGCAAATCCAGCAGTTTTCACAGCCATGAGGGAGAGTGTGAGACGTGGCTCATAGTCTCCGGCGAAGGGGAAGTTCGGGTCGGGGAAGAGCGCGAGCTCGTAGGGCCAGAATCCGTAGTTTTCCTGCCGCGCAATATCAACCACCAAATCATCAACACCGTCCAAGAGCCCCTGCGTATGTTCTGGATCTACACACCACCCGGGGGAGAGAAGAGCGTCCTGGAAGGGAAGTTCCAGTAAAACTGATTTCGAAATCGGCCAGCAGGAACAGGACGTCATTGCCTGCCTGTGAGTCTTTTCGCTTCCCTCCCTGATTCATCACATCACGAGGAAGTTAGATCTTCCCAATGCCTCGTAATTGACCACGCCCACCCCCGCGCCTCTTTTACCGTCCCCGCTCGCCCGAGCGCTGGGCAGGCGGGCACGCGATATCACCGAGGGATAACCGGCACACATAGCTTAGAGGCGTGCACTCCGCCCTCAAGGGCGACGTTCCGTGCGGGGTTCAGCAGGGCGCGGTGGTACCAGAAGGGGTTCTCCGCCATGCTATCGCAGCTCGCAATCTCGAGCCGCACGCGATGGCCAGGTTTGAAGACATTACAGGTTGAGATAACCTCGATCGGCAGCTCTGCCGGCTCACCCGGGGTGAGCTCTTCCAGGCTTTTGTGGGGGTGCCAGGGCTGGTTCGGCAGGGAGCGCGAGGGGTCTACGGCGCGGTGGGAAGCGCGCAGCCAGCCTTTTGTGAGCAGGTGGACCGAACCGTCGGGAAACTCATCGTTCAGGCTCACAAAGAAATCCGTGTCCTTTCCCGTTGAGGTGATCCACAGATTGAGCCGGACCGGGCCGGTAATCTCGAGTTCCTGCTCGAGAGGTGGCGTCCGGTAAACGAGCCGCGGGCGTCCCCAGAGCCAGTCGTGGGTGTCCGGAACGTAATCGTACCCACGCTCGCGCGAGGAGGCCGCCGACCAGTCCAGGGTTCCCTCCAGGCCGTCGGCCGACCCACCCAGATACAGCTCCCGCCATTCGGTCCTGGCGAGGGGCCATGCGTCCTCCGAGCGCCAGGTGTTGTCGCCGCGAATCCAGAGCTGGATCGGCGGACCGTCCATGACACCGCTGTCCATCCCTTTCAGCCAGTGGTCGTACCAGCGAAGCATCTCCAAGTGGTACTCCGCTACGGGGCGGCGGGGGTTTGGCTCGGGTCCAATCAACATCCGCTTGGGAACACCGTTGATCCCCATCCAGCCGGAGAAGGCGCCGCGCAAATGCAGATTCCAGAAATCCCAGTTGCAGCCGAAGTAGACCGGAATCTTGACCCTATCCAAGCGCGGCCACGTGGAGCGCTCCTGGTAGAACTCACAGTCCAGCGGATATTTGAGGCCCACGATGGTCGTTATCTTCTCCTGCATAGCGGCCTTTTCCTTGAGGCGTCCACTCTGCATGTTCAGAGCGTAGACTGCTGACAGCCAGGTCCTCTGCATCCCCTCGCTGGGAATGCCGCCGTGGAAGAACGTGTCTCGGTAGGCGTCGGTGGCAGCATCGTAGGCGAAGATTGCCTTCAAACTGGGCGGCTGCAGTTCGGCTGCCATGATCTGGGTGCGCCCATAGTATGACGCTCCCATCATTCCAACACTGCCGTTGCACCATGGTTGCGAGCCCACCCACTCGATGATGTCAACTAAGTCGGCCTGCTCAGTGGGTCCGAACATGTCCCAGCCACCCTCTGAGTCATTTGAGCCGCGCACGTCCACAACAACCTGGGCATAACCACGCGGAACCCAGAACTCCTTGATGCCGGCCTCGTTCTGACCAAGCGGAACGTTGGTCTGCTGAAGTTGGCGAGTGTAAGGGGAAAAGCCGACCAGGGCGGGGAACTTGTCGCCGGGCCGTCCTCCCGGGCGGTAGACATCCAAGGCCAGACGGGTGCCGTCTCTGACGGCAATCCGTTGGTCCGTTTCGGCGCGGATGCTGTAAATGGGCTCGGAGGCCTCGCGGATTGCAGGCGGGCTGTTATATGGATACTGGGGATTTGCCTGCGGATAAGCGGTCCTGAGGCTATCGGGATTTGGCCGGATACGGTTCATCATATTTCCAGCTTCTCCATCTCGCTCTCAAGCATAATCTGAACCTCCAAATGCTCGCGGGCGCCGTGCTGGCGTCAATCACAGCTCGACGCTCTTCGTGATAGGAACTCATTTTCAATAGTGCGGATTTTACCGGGGAGAGATTTGTGTGTCAAGCTTGACAGCGTTGTGTGCCGAAAAAAACTCTGTTACCAAAAGACGAGTACCCAATATTGACAAGGATTCTCTGCGATGCTAGCATTGGCATGCCCGTCTAACCCCGAATGTTACCGAGCACGTTCTCAAGTTTGTCACCATTTGAACGGTGGTGATTGCAAGGGTAACGGTATCCTTGAAAGGGCTTTTGTGGTGGTTTTGAGGTTGCGAAACGGGAGGAAAACCGTAAGGGGAATAGTCTGAGAGGAGGAAAGAATGAACGGTGCTGATCGATTAACCATTACTACTCTTGTTGAGAACTATGTGGACATGCTTATCCCCGATACCGAGACGGTCAAGAGACCTGGGCTTGCTTTTCACTTCGATCCTCGAAATAGGCCTATTCAAGCAGAAAATGGCATTTCGCTTTTAGTCGACATTTTCTTTGCCGGGCAAAAGTACAGTATCCTGTTTGATGCAGGACTCACCGACTCCGTTATCCTCCATAACATGTCGGCACTAGGGGTTTCTCCTGACAGCATAGACCATGCTGTTATCAGCCACGGTCACCCTGACCATTACGGTGGTCTCCTTGGATTACTGAGGGTACGTGATCATCCGCTCCCAGTGATTGTGCACCCCAATGCATTTCTGACAAGATACGTCGTCGCGAGAAACGGTTCTGTGATCCCGTATTACAATCAATCGTTCCGCAAAGACGAACTTGAAGCCGCAGGCGGAAGGCTCGTAATTGCAACAACCGCCGTGCAGATTGGCCCCGCAGCATTTACCACGGGCGAGATTCCGCTTAAAGAGCCCTTTGAACCGCCTGGCCCGCCTTCCGGGACCCCTTCCAGTTTAAGATGTATAAGGGAAGGCAAGTTCGAGGAAGATGAAACACTGGATGACGTGGCGCTCGTCATTTGCCTAAAAGACAAGGGACTGGTTGTGATTGCTGGTTGCGCCCACGCCGGGATAATAAATACGCTCCACCAAGCACAAGCCGTGACAGGTGTGAAGCAGGTTCATGCCGTATTTGGCGGTTTTCATCTCGGTTTTCCAGGAATAGGGGAGGAAAAAAGCGAGAGCACTATTCAGGCATTGAAACGTCTTAAACCCGCCATCGTATCTCCCATGCACTGCAGTGGGTTCAAAACATT